>UMLR01074142.1_pt1 | contig 34148 bp, 52 predicted proteins | sample 1966741 | NCBI WGS metagenome assembly UMLR01 (sample SAMEA4836207, study PRJEB28245) | human gut metagenome | biome: gut microbiome; material: fecal sample | place: Denmark | collected 2008 | reverse complement strand
CCACTGTATAATTAAGCCGCCGAAATTTTTGCCGAAACTGACATAACCATTTGTATCCATCAATCCACTGATACCCAGTTTTGTATTTGTAAATTTCTTACCATTCCATGTTACATCACTGCCACTTGCAAGGTTAGACACCAATGTGGCAAGGGAAGCCAGCGTTGTAGATGGATCATCTTTCCAGCCACCAGCTCCGGTAGCCGCTTTAATTCGGTTTGCCAGCTGAGACAGCTGATTTCTAATTGTTCCACTGTCAGAAGTAGGCACCAGCGTATCATGAATAGCGGCGCTATCAATCCCTTTGATTTTGTCATCCAGAGTATCCATGTTCGCGTTAATGTCTGCGATATCTGCAGCATCGGAGTAGTCCGGTTTAATCAGATTGAGGTAAGTTGTTCTTGTAGCCATTTCTGATCCTCCTATTAGTCAACATCTTAGTCAACATCTTTAATCAAGGTTTCTTTCCACGTCCTGGTCTTCATGTATGACCAGTTATGCCGGAGTGCATAGTTATCAGACCATATCATTCCGGCTTCTGTTGTCCACGTCTTTTCTTTTACATTGGACCAGAACAGCGGATAGTAATAGTCACGCCAGACGTTATAGTCATAGCGGAACTTGTAATCAATGTGGGCTGGTTTGATGCGGTCTACAGAAGCTACTAGGGCATCAGTATAAGGAGCCGGTTCCATGTAATGACGGAAAGCATACGTGATTGTAGCATCACCGTCATACTCAGCTGTGCAGTCTCCATTGTAGATTCCATCACAAATCTGCTGGATAGCCGGCATGGATGCAAACTGCTTTGCCAGCCAGTTTATTTGAATATCACTCCGTCGCATGTCCAGCGTGGCATCTTTGGCCGGATGCAGTCCCAGATCCTTTTCCAAAACCTTGCAGCCATCTTCATCCAGCTTGTCAAAGAACAGGTTGTAGTAGTCCTGCATCAGTTTCCCATCAACGCCGCTCATGTCAGCATCCATGGCATCATACAGGGCCTTCACCCATTTGTCTTTGCGGTACCAGGCATGGAGAGCCCGGAGCATGGTATCAGTCAGCATAGGTCACACCACCCAACACGGCCACAGATTCCTTCGGGATGACGATATTTGATGTCCCGCCGTTCACCTGCAGGTCTGCATAGTCAAGGACGCCCGTGGTTCCAATGATGGCCGCACCAATCCGGGCATAGCTGATATAGTCCGTGGCGCTGTCCCCGGCAGCAAATGCCTGAGAGCTGATGTAGGCATCAATAGCACTAGTCACATTTCCCTTGATGGTTTCCAGATCTTCGGAGACCGATACAGAGACCGATACAGAGACCGATACAGAGACCGTATCTGCGGCCTTGACCGTACAAACAGCCCCGACAGGTGCCTGGCCTTCTCCGTAGCCCGTCTTGCCAGGATCGATATAATCCTGGACAGCTTTTACAAGGCTGTCAGAAGCCGGCCTATTGTCGTTCCCGATGATGACCACCTTCACGGTATTCCGGCCATTCCAGCAGGGGAACACGCGGGCATTCCCTACACCGTCAACGGCTTTTGCCCAGGCAATGTAGTGATATTTGTTCCCGCAGGTTGCCGGGATCTGTAGCTTCTCATAGTACCGCTTGCGGAATTCATCGTCTGTCTCTTCGGCATAGCCGCCTTCCGCCGGATCCGGATTGGTCACAGAGCCAATGCCGTTGATGGTCACAGGAATCTGGGTGATGGTATCCGCAGCCACATTCCCGCTGGTTCCTGCGACAACAGCCTGGACATTGAAGGTATCACCCTGGGAAACAGTCTTTGTCTCCGTAGATTCAAACTGAATGCGGTCAACGGTTTCAAACAGGTCCCCGGCTACAATCCGGCCACTACCGGAAACAATCTTCATGACAGCTTTCGCTTTCACGGCACTGTTCCGGGTCAGCCCCACGCGCTGGGCACACCATGCATCCAGCTCAGAGCCTTCCAGGTTATCCACGTTCTGCTTTTCTTCTACCAGGAAGGCTTTCTTCCACAGCTGATACTGCCCAAAAGCTACGCCGCGGGTAATGTCATAAGTGGGGAAGCCTTCTGTTTTCTGGTAGTCATCCGGAACTCCCTGGAGAATTGTATTGTGAATCTGGTTAATCGTATACATTTTCTGAAATCACCACCTCTACACCATCATTCATGACTGCTGTGAAGCTAAAAACACCGGATTCACCTGAGAACGTCCAGTCCTTTGTTTCTTTGATTACCGGACAGGTTTTCAGTAAATCATCAGAAATCTGCTGCTTAATCGTAGCAATGGCTACGGATCTGGGCAGCCGATAGCCTACAAGACCATCAGTATCAACTCCAAAATATTTATCATAAATGGCATACTTGTTTTTGATAGTGTTGATGAACAGCCGGATATGCTGCTCGATGCTTTCTGTCAGCGTGCATTCACGGTTAAATCCGGAGTTAATCACGAATTCTTTTTTCTTATAATCAAAATATGGGCTCCGGCCTAAAGTCGTTACCCCTGTTGTCACCGCGGATGTGCTGCTGTTTGCATCGGTTGTAGAAACAGCGGCGGTCAAATCGTTCAGATCAATATCGGAGGGAAACATAAATCACACCTCCTACACGATGATATCCACAATAAAGAAGCGCTGGTTGTCCGCTGTTGGAGCTACCATCACTTTATTTCCGGGCTTCCAGTCATCAATCGGATGCAGTGTGACATGGCCTGTGGCCGTGTTAGATGTGGAATAGCTGCTTCCACTGTGCTTATAGCCGCCGGTGCAGCTGCCGGTTGTCAGACTGCCGCTCTGGCTTTCAGAATCAATCGTGAAATCACTGGCTCTCTGCAGGATGTGCCGGCAGATGTAGCCATTTTTCTTGTCGATGATGTAGGCACCATTCTGTATGGAAACCTTCCAGTCATCACCGGTCTGAAGAATCAGGCCGATGCAGTTGCTGATAGGTCTTGGATTGTCTCTCTTTTTAAACTGATTGGCCATTTCCTGTGCCCATGTGTCAGCCATTTACACCGCTCCTTCCTCATTGTCCTTCGTTGACTGGATTTCTAACGTCATAAAATGATTGATGTTGTCATAGGTATGACTGGCAGAAATTACCAGGAAGTCACCAACGAGGCCCAGCTCTTCACTGTTGAACGTGAGAACCCTTCCGGATCGCACGTCATCAGAACCAAAGAGCTTCAGGCGCTTGCTGATTTTCTTCCGGCAGAGCTCTTTCAGCTTCTTGTCGGCAATGTTCTGTGCATCGTCTTTCTGCTTGTCAGTGACCTTTTCATAATGGACGATTTCACCATAAACCTTGGCGGCATCTGGATTCTCTGCAGTTGCTACAACAGCTGCATCCTTTTCTTTGCCGGAAGTAACGACAACTTTGGTAACGATGTCTTTCACACTGCTGTCTGCCTGGTAGTCTCCAATAACGCCAGTAATATCAAAAGGCTGTTCATTCGGAGCCAGCTGATAGGTAGCAGTAATCTTCAGATCATCCCGCTTTGTGATATATAGCTTATCTATCCGGACTTCCATCCGGTATTCAATGCCGGTGGAATCTGTTTCCTGAGCAATGATATCCTTCAGCGCTTTGGAAACTTCATCTCCGTTATAGACCTTGTTGATGACCGTATTCATTTCTGCTATTTCTCCGATTTCAATGCCCTTCTGGTCACAGATCCTTCGAATAGCATCAGATGCAGTACAGTCCACCAGCTGCACAAATACCTTGTCTTTATTTAGAAACCATGCGTAATCATATGCTTTGTATTTGTACTTTGACAGCCCTTCCCTTGATTCTTCTTCAATGATTCCGGTATAGACTGCCTTACCGTTGTTTTCGAAGCAGATTTTCCCGCCGAATTCCAACCGGTTCCCCTGGTAATTGACGTCAAGCGGATTATCAATCAGGTCGAAATCGAATTCTTCACCTAACTGGTCAATCTGGTCTCCACGGGTATAGTTGCTTGTGATGCCGGTAATATCTTTCGTTGTGCCATTGTAGGAGTAGGTCAGTTTGAAGTTATTCATTCAATCACTCCTTCAGATGCCTGGCTGGCTGCAATATTTACCGGCGGCTTCTTGTACTCACGGAAATCAATCTGGAATTTGATATCGTTGTTCTTTTCCTGATGGTATACGAAATTGTCGATAGTGCAGAGCATATCCAGCTTTACCGCTCCGAATGTTTCAACGAACATCAAGCGGAACACCACGCCATAGCGGCGATATTTCTCAATCCAGTTCACATACTCCCACCCATTTTTGTAACTGGCCTGTGCACGGATGAATGGATAGTTCTTATTAACAGGGAAGATGCTGGAGAATGATAATGTTCGAAGCTTAGGAGCACCAATGACATTAATGTCACCGGTCACGGCTTCAAAGGTGTCATTATCCTGTGGGCTGTTCATATCCGGAAAATCGCCTGGAACAACAGGGAAGACAATGCTGTCTGTGGTGTTATCCACCTTCAGCACAATATTGATGCGGGATTTCAGCGCGGAGGTCAAATCACTGTATGAAGAGCCCGTATACTGAAGCAGTATATCAGTCAGTAAGCTCATTTCCCCACCTCCTAGCTGTTCCTCAATGCGTCACGGACTTTGGCCGCGATATATTCACCAGTCTGTCTCATGTAGTCCTGGTTTCCAATCACATTGCCCTGGACAGATAGATTTACTGTTACGCCGCCACCACTTCCACCATTGTTGATTAGCTGCAGCAGTTCCCGGTGCGGCATGATCTGGCTTCCGGATGGAAGTGTAATCAGCTCGCCGCCATTTTCATTAACCATGGTAGGCCCGCCACGGAAGTAAGTGGTGCCCAAGGCATTATTGTCTTCACTTTCACCGCCGCCAGTGTCCCCGCCACCACCAAAGGAAGGAAGGTGTATAGAGCTTACCTTGTTGGCGATTTTATCCACCAAGCCGATGATGAAATTAAGTGGAGCGGCCGCAATACTTGCCAGTGTGTCAAAGATTCCCTGGAAGATGTTCACCACATTCTGCCAGGCTCCCTGCCAGTTTCCGGTAAACACATTCACAATGAAACCGATGAGATTAGACAGCACATTGACTACATTTGTCAGTACGCCGCCTATTACATCCACAGCCGTTTCTACTACAGAAGAAATAATTGCAAACTGGACTTCAAAAACAGGTGCCAGGAAACCGGCAACAAGCTCTCCCAAGGCCAGCAGCTGAGATGCCAGATCATTCACTGCATTCCTAAAAGGCTCAGACTGTGTATAAAGTGTGTAGAATGCTACAGCCAACACGCCGATAGCGGCCGCAACTAATCCTATCGGATTCAAGAGTGCGGCAAATTGGACAACGCCGCCGGCAAGCTGGATGCCGTTCAGCAGTGTCCTCAGCATCTGAATTTTACTGATGACGCCGCTAATCACATTGAACGCCGCAAATCCTGTCGCTATGCCGGCAATGACCGGAGCAACAGTTTTGGCGATGCCAATGAAATCCTGAATGTGCTGAACAAGAAAGCTGATTCCATTACCAACACTTTCAATGATTCCTGGCAGCGCCGCCGCAAGGTTATTAGCGAATTCCTGAATAGCCGGCAGTGCTTCATCCACCTTTACTACAAGCTGGTCCATGATCGGAGCCAGGGCATTTCCTAATGGTGTAATCATTCCTGCAAAGGCAGTCATGATGCCTGTACGAACCTTGTTCAGCCGTTTACCGACTTCTTCCTGCATGTCGCCGTAGTCATTCATGATGGCCGCGGCTTTGCCTGCATCTGTCTTTCTCATGGCCTCATTGACGCCGCCGACGTTCTGGGCAAGGACTTCTGCAATCATGGCGGCGCGTTCATCGGCCGTGCCGGTCTTAATGATGCCCTTCTGGTAATCATCCAGGGAGATGCCTACACGCTGAAGTGCGCCAACATTGCCCATCATGACTTTACCAATCATGTTGGCCACGTTTACCGCATCTTCCTGCGTGGCATTGAGTCCCTTCTGGTTGACCAGTAGGTCAAGCATACCGGCAGAAACGGTCTTTATCTGGTCTTCTGTCATCTGAAAGGTTCCAAGCTGCGCCATGCCGGCAAGTGTAACCTCATCGCCAACAACGCCTACTGTCTGCAGCTGTGATGCATATTCTCCCAGAGACTTTGCCGCTCGTTCAGCCGCTCCGGCACCTTGTTCCTGGATAGCTCTGACATCTCCCAGAATCGTCACCAGTTTGGTCTCAGCGGCCACCTGAGCATTTGCCTTCTCTATGGCTTCATCAGCAAAGTTTTTGGCGCCTGCTATGGCAAGCCCGGTTCCAATGGCCGCAATACCCATTCCGATTTTAGCCACGGATCCGGCAAGTGACAGGAACTTTTCATTTGCCCCGCCAGCAAATTTGTTGACTATATTCTGGGCATTCCTGATCTGCCTGGTAGTCTGTTTTGTTTCACCGGCCACTTTTCGAAGCGGCTGTGAAAATTTATCTACCAGTGTCAGAAGCACGTTGATGCCTCTTGCCATGCCTTACCCTCCTTTCCCGTTGGTTATTCTCTCTTGCTCTTCAGCCATCAAGTCCACATGGAGCTGGTAGAAAATCCATTCCATGGGAGTGAGAGATTCAAGCTCATGAATGCTGTGGCCACGTTCGATGTAGTAACGAATTACAAGCAGCTCGTGGTCACGCTTCATCAGTTTTTTATTTCAGCAACTTCACTTTCCGCGCCTACATAGAATTTTTCAATGATGGCCTGTGCGAAATCTACAATAGCTCCGACGTTATCACCGAAAACAATCGGCACGACGTCATAAGGCTCTGCAAGTCCTTTACGGAGTTTCTCATCATGAAGCAATGGCACGGATTCATAGATAATTCGAACGGCGCCTTCGAAGCCTTCCCTTGTGGATGTAGCTCCATTCACGAATTTGAAATCATCCAGCATGTCGATGACCTTATCAATAGGAAGCTTCTGGACCATGAAGGTCAGTCCGATTTTCTCTGATTTGATAGGGAAAAATGCATTTCTATCGTTCTCACTCTGCATTTTCCGTTTCAGAAGCTCTTCAAGAGTTGCTTTTTTAGATTCCATATCTGGCTAATCCTCCAAAAATTAGTGCAAGGCGGGTTTTATCCCGCCTTGTTGTTAATTAAAGTCATCGATGGTATCAGTCGGTACATAGCCGCCAGCGCGGAAAGGAATAGATTCTTCACCGACTTTGGCGTTTTCGAAGCTTGCCATGCCTACTTCATCAAAAGTGACGTTGGACAGCTTCACACGTTCCATGCCGGTTACGGATGGATCAGAAACCTTAGCCACCATATTGATGTCAGGCATGTCCATGGACAGAACTGCATCTTTCATCAGTTTCAGCACATAGGAATCAACCTTGTGCAGTACCATGGTACCTTCGATAGAGGCACCTGTATAGCGGCGCTGCTGGATTGGGTTCCCGTTCTCATCGATGTCTTCATAATTCAGTTTCAGCTTGCATTCAAAGCTTTTGACATTGGCCAGAAGCCTGTCATTCATCCAAAGTCGGCCATTAGTGCCGCGGATGATTTTATTGGTTACACCTTTATCCATTTATGCCACCTCCTTATTCCATAGTAATGACGAATTTCAGATCTTCGATAGCATCCAGAATCTTGACCGTGGCAGCCAGGAAGACTGTGGTCTTGAATGCCATGCTTCTTACTTTATCGTCAGTCCAGTCAGTTGCAGCAGTCTTACCAACAGACAGCCAGGCATTCCTCTGGGCTTCTACATCAATGTAGGCTTCATTGCCTGTGGTACCTGCATCATCGTTGCCGGTATAATCCGGATCCAGAATTTCTTCCTTTTCCAGCTCCTTAAAATAAGCATCAACCGCGTCAATGAAGAGCTTCTGGTTAGACAGATAATTCTTGTATTTGCCCTGGTATTTCTGCTTGAAGGTGGTAGCGATATCTTCAATGATCAGGTTCATGGATTCCACAATGATGATGTGGCTCATGTCTTCCGTATCAGTGGAAGTGAAGGTGGTAAGGCTGTTGACGCCTCTTGCAATCTTGACTTCATCGTCATCCACATACAGGCAGAAGTAACCTTTATCAATCCAGCCGTCAAGGTCTGTATCATCTGTGGCCACATCCGCACAATCGGCCAGATCTTCCAGCACGTAGGAAGTACAGGACCGATTCATTGGCAGATTAGCCAGAATAGCACACAGACGCGGCAGATATTCATTCATGGCCACGGAAACATTGCTCTTGGTGCCATCGCTGGCAGTCTGAATTTCAGTAACTGTAGCATTTTTTACGTTGATTACATACTTGGAATCAGCAGTAGTCGCATTGTAGACAATGCAAACTGTATGCTTCATCATGCCTTTGGTGGTGGCATTGTAGTCTACAACGTAGCTTGCAAGAGCCTGCTGGTTTGCGGCATCAGTGGTGCAGACGTAGTTGTATTTGATTTTATCAAGGACCTTCAGCGCATCCTTGAAATCCCCTTCAGTAGGAAGAGAAATGACTACAACCTTATTCACCGCAACCAGGAAGCACCGTTCAAGGATTTTCAGGTTGGCTTCGGTATAGCTCTTAGAATCAAGATCCATACTGGATCTGTAGGTTTTTTTCGTGATGCCCGTTTTACTTAGCGTATCATCTTTGATGATGATAGCCGCAATACCGCGCTCAGAACGCTTAATTGCAGAAACGGCCAGCTGCTTGAACACAACTTCAATTGTTGGCAGTCCCATCTAATTTACTCCTTTCACAATTCATCTACTTTATAGGTTTTATCTTCTTCCTCATCAGATTCAGAAGAATCTTCAGTAGAAGAACGGCCCGTATCTGTAGATGGTACAGCAGATGGTTTGAATTCCAGGCTGTCGATGATTTCTGCATCCGGCAGACGGTCATCATCCTGTACAAGGTCCACAGTAAATGCAATCTGTAAAACCTTGTCGGCCTGATTGATGTCGCTCCGGATCGTATCATCAGCTTGAATTACGAAACCATATTTTTCGGAATTTTCATCTGGATCCAGCCGTGTAGTGTCCTGCAGCAGCTGTATGATGGCATCCCGTTTCTTCAGTAAGTCAACGAAACCTTTGTAGGTGTCAGCCGCAAAGTAGTAAAGCCGGAAAGACAGCCCATCTTCATAATAGGTGCCTACACGGCCTGTATCGACGCCTTCCAGGTCAAGGAAAAAGCAGGGTCTTTTGAATCCTTCAGTGATGTCGGTATTCTGTACCGGGACATCAGGGAAAGCGCCCTGCAATATCTTGGTGAATCTGGCGATAACCTCCGCCGGAGTAACTAAGCTCATAAGATTTCACCTTCCTGCAGCAGCTGGTCAACATATTCGTCAACCATCCCTTCATATTCTTCCCGGAAAGCTTTTTCTGTGTGGGCCATAGTGTGCCGTCCTTCAACCATCCTATTCGTCTTGATTGCATGTTTAGCACCTGGCGGATGCGCCCAAAGCACATGCCCATGCTCAAACAAGTGGGCATGAGGAGCTTTGTTTGTGACACGTACGGAAAATTCATCTTTTCCATAGATGTAAGGCCGCCCACGGGAAAGGCCACGCACCAGATTCCCTGTTTTGGAATGTTTAATATCCGATTTGTAGGCGGCTCTTGCTCTTGTTCTCATCCGGTTTCCTGCCCTGCCCATGAAGTTCTTTGTCTTCCGTGGGAATTTCTCTTTTGCCGCTTCCAGGAAGTCATCACTCAACTTCGTGAGTTCATGCAAGTCAAAATGCATCTCAATCATTGAATAATCCCCTCCGTGAAAATCTCCAAACGCTCATGATTGGCGTATGGATCCAAAAGATAAATGATGTCGTACCGCTGGCCTCCGTATCTGATATACATATCAGTCGTGAGGTCAGAACGATAACGAATAATGAATTTATGCGTGACGCGGGTAAGAACCGTATCGGCCGCACGGCCATGGAGCATGGTTCCGGTTTGCGGAACAATGGCGGCATAGACAGTATCAATAAGCTTTTCAGCGATATCACGCTGGCCCAGCTCGTTCTCATCCCCCTGTACAGGCTGATAGATTTCTATCTTCCGGTTCAGAATGGATGACAGGTTAGGTGCTGCTTTCCGATACATAGTCAATGCCTCCTTCCAGCCCTGTATAACTATGCTGGTCAAGGATGGATTTCACTGTAGGATTCACCTCTGCGTTAGTCACAGTGTACTGGCGCACGTCGAACATGTCGGACACAAGAGCCATCACCGCCAGGGTAATGTCTTCATAATCATCCAGCTGTGCTTTCGTCAGTCCGGTGTAAGCCATGACGTAATGAATGGCAGCGGCAAGCATCGGTTCAAGCATCGTGGCGGCGCTGCCATCCGCACGAACGTATTCCTGCAGGAAATCAACGGTCAGTTCCGATACTTTCATACGTCACGCCTCCTTTGCAGCTTTCTCCTTTAGAGGCTTTTTCACTGCTTTGGTTTCCTCTGTCTTGGGTTCCTCTGGCTCATCCAGCTTGATAGCAAGACCGGCCTGGACAAGGTCCTTGCCGGTCTTATCACTTACTGTTCGTTCTTCACCGGGATGCATGGTGACAGCCCCGGTGAAGCTAAGCAATGCCTTGATTTTCATGACAGGTCACCTCAAATCAAGCGGATTTCATGGTAAGTTTAGCAATCTTCTGTTCTTCCACAATCTTGCTGTCGATTTCAGTCCATGCAATGACACCAACAACGTGTTCTTCTGCATAGCGTTCCTTCAGCACCTGAACATTGATGTCTTCAGCCAGTTTTACGTAGAGGCCGGAGTAATCACCGTAGAATACAGGAATAGCGCTGGCTGCGATATCCGGCATAGCATCAGAGATGTATACAGGTCTGCCCAGAAGGTTCCAGGAGAATTCATTGGTGAGGTCACGATTCATCAGGTAATCACCTTCCGAGTTTTTCAGCTTGCGAATAGCCTTGAAGGTGTTGGTGTTCATGATCCATGCGCAATTGCTCTGGAATCTCTGTTTAACGCTCATCTGAAGGTCAATCAGTTCATCAGCAGTGATGGCAGTTGCAGCAGCGGAAGTAACGCTCTGGGTGCAGGATGCCAGACCGGTCATCTTGCCATCAGTGCCAACAAGCAGCTGTTTTTCAAGGAATTCTGCTACAGCTTCAGCAATCTTATTGACTACATAAGCAGTCAGGTCGAATTCAGTGTTGTTAATCAGGGAAACAGAAACCTTGGTGAGTGCGCCAACAAGGTAGCCTTTCAGAGTGATACCGCTGAAAGTGCCGCTCTTAGAAGTCAGTGCAGTGAATTCTTCTGCATAGGAAGCAGTGGGGCCATTGGAATCATCAAATTTGGGGAATACAAGATCTCCTTTTACGTTGAACTTGGTAGCCAGTGCGTAGATTGGGCAGATATCTTTTACCAGTTCAATGATCTTTTTTGCAATGGTCTTAGGAATGACTGCGCCGTTATCGGTTTTGGTCATGTCACCGGCAGCGCGGCATTCTTCCAGGTTGCCACGGATGTAGGCGGCAAAAGCACGTTCTTCGTTCTTTTCAGCTTTTTTTACAGCCGGTTCTTCCGGTTCCTGAGATTTATTGACGGACATTGCAGCCCTGATTTTTTCAATGGTTGCATCCAGTGCACGGATTTCTGCAGTAACCTGGTCAAATTCTTTATTTTCATCATCGTTCATGGCGCGGGTTTCATCTTCGGCCTTTTTAACGATTTCATTCAGCTTATCTACCAAAGCATTACGTTTTTCAATGAGTTTTTTCAGATTCATGATTATCCTCCCTATTTAATACCCATCTTTAAAATTTCAATCTGTCTCTTTTTCCGCTCCAAAGCTCCGTAGATGTCATTAACGCTATCCGCCTTGTCATCTACTACACGAATTTCTCTCAGTGCCGCCTTTTCATCACGGGTGTTGATGGAAGTTGCATAGTATGCCGGAGTGACGTCCAGAATAGATACTTCATCCAGGCTGATGTCAGTCAGCTCACGGATGAGCCCGTTCTGGTCATCATCACGCCATGTTTCCCCGTTGGGGTTAATCCAGAAGCCAAAAGACCAGCCGGATAGGTTTCCTGCACGGCCTTCCCGCACAATGTCCAGATCATTGACAATCGCCCTTGCATAGAGACCAATATTATCCTCTTTCAGCTCCAGGGTGCCGTCATCCATACCGCCTATAGCTCTTTCATGATTGAAGTACAGCTTCACATGCGGGTTTGCGGTAATCGCTTTGGCAAAGGTGCCTGCTTTTACCACTTCCCGGAAGTTTTTGCCGTCATAATCATGCAGAGTTCTGGACATTCTTTCTACAGCGTTCACATACCCTTCGATAATTGCAGTGTTATCACTGCGAATTTCCACTTTCATCGTTACCACCTCCTTTCAAATTAGTGCTGTCTTTAGGAGGCGCGGCCGCATCGTTGATGTTGGCTTTCACGCCGGTGTTCGGAGTATAGATTTCGCCTGTCTGTGGCTTATAAAGCACTGCATCAAGGCCCAGCTTGATAAAGTCCATGCCAACAGGCAGCATATTTTCACGTTTACGGATATCATCCACAGTGAGCCAGGAATTTTTAAGGCCGATTTCATAGCACTGATACCGTGTCATGGTGTCGGCTTCCGTAATTGCGCTGCTGTCCAGGGTGAAAAACAGCTTGTCTTTCTCCGATTCCAGAAGCATAAACTTGTTCAAGGCATTTTCAAGCGCCCTGGCAACCGGAAGAACTGCTGTCCGGATGGCCTGCAGATAGGTTTCAGATGATGGATTATCACTGAAAAGCCCTGTGGGAATACCGAAAATGGCATAAACAGAGTTATTATTGATGGTTTTGTTGTCCACCAGCTGGTTTTCCGTTGCTGTTGTGCCAATTTCCTGAAAATCAAGGCCATCATTCAGCACTACCACGCTGTTATCCCCGGAAAACAGTTTTGCCCACGCCAGACGGAGAGCTTTAAGAATATCTTTGTCCAAATGCCTGCTGGACTTTAAAAATCCTCTTTTAGCGCCTGATCCGATAGTGCTGTGCTCATATCTCAGTGCCTTGAACATGGTGGAGAAAAGTGCCTGGTTCTCTTTAAGGATGCCGTGGCCTTCCATTCCATCATCACTGTTCCTGAGAATGCGTAAAATCTGGTAATCATAATAGCGATGCCCGTTAATCCAGTAATTAACCGCCTTGAAAACAGGATCCGAATTGGTTACAGGGGAAACATTTTCATATGCAACATAGTTAATAGACTGAACTTTATTACTCTTCCAGTTCACGAAAGCATAACCGGCACCGTTTAACAGGTAATCTATTACCATTGCCCGCTTGAACTGCACTGCGTCCAAAGTATCACCGGTTTCTCGGTTCAGCAGCTGAGTGCGGTAGTCATCAATCTCTTCTTTCCCGCCGTCTTCCATCTTCCTATACAGCCTTACCGGCATTCCGGAAACGGCACCGGCAATAAACTGCAGGCAGGATGCCACAGCCGGAAGGGTTAAAGCTTCTTCCCTGGTGGCACGCATGTCGATATCTGCCTGGATAAGGTCAGCCAATCCTGCAGGCGTCTCAGCCGGATTTTCAAGAGACCGCTTTTCTTCATCTTCTTTTTTAAATCCCAGAAAACTTAGTAAGCTCATTGTTTCACCTCCTTAAAATTGTGCGCCCCACGTCATTGGAGTATTGAGTTTAACATCCTGCTCCAATAGGTACATGGCATTGATGGTAGCCGCCACGATATCTATCTTTCCGTTAGACTTCTTCTTATTTACATATCGGTTCATGTTGGTGTCATAAACGCATTTGGCGTTTTCAAAGTTGATTTCAACCATCTTGTTCCCTGATTCATAATGAAATTTACCGTCTGCAATAAGCTCTGCCAGCCATTTAGTAGGGGAGTGGAGCACGCTGGAATGCTGTTTCACTTCCACAGTATCAATGCCGCCTTCTTCCCATTTCTGGGCTGAACTTAGACAGTTGTACCGGTCAAATCCCAGAGCCTTGACCTTGCAGCCATATCTTTCTTCCAGGCTGAACACATAATCTTCAACCACTTTGTAATCAATGGTCCTATCGCCACATGGCACAACGTAACCATCTGCAATGTATTCGGCATAAGGTACCCTTTCTGCCCTGGTCTTTTCCTCAATCCTGTCCGCCGGAATGAAAACCATGGGGATGCAGTCAACCACATCGGCTTTGGCATCGTAGGAAATCACACTGACCGCCGTATTATCGTTTGTCATGGAAAGGTCAACGCCTACATAGACGTCACGGCCATGCAGGTCGATGCCTTTAACCTTTCCGCGACGCAAATCCTCCAATGAAATGTAGGATTCTCCGTCATATGTGCCGGATGCCATAATGTTGCAGTGCTTCGTGAGGAAATTCGTCTTTGTGGCTTCAATGTTCAGCGCCCTGGCATGCTTTTTCTTCAAATCATCCCAAATTTCCTGAATCTCGATGCCTGCAGGATTTCCCTGGGCCATTGCCAATGGATTAGTAATCCATTCCTTGGCAATTTCCGGATCCGGTTCATACAGCAACGAAAAAATCGCCTGATCCTCCACCTGTCCGTCAAGGACACGCTTCGAATAAGCGACTTCTGATTCAAATGGGTTATTTACTTTGGGATATTTGGTAGAAATGATGCAGCCCAGCTTGTTTTTGATGTTCAGCTGTCCGGATGCCATGGCCTCAATTGCGCTGTTATTTGGAAGAGCGCCAACTTCATCGGCTAGGAAGACGTTCGGCAGACGGCCATCAAACCTGTTTGCGGCATAAGCCAGAGGCGTGTAGGTGGTCTGTGTCAGTGTGCACTTGATGCAGTCACGAAGCAGCTTGAACCGCTTCAATCCATGCATGTCATAGTAGACAAGAGGGGAAACCGACAGCGTATTCTGTATGGCTTCCTTGACCTCTTTTGACAGTGCCCGGTCCGGTGCCACACTGAAAAACTGTGAAAATGGAGGTTCCGTAAGAAAAAGGATGATGAAAATGGTCGCTACCGTGTAGGTCTTGAAATTCTTTCTGCAGATTTCAAGGACCGCACGTTCATAGCGCCGTTTTTCCGGATCAGAGCGATACACTTCAGCCAGAACGGCTACATAGAACAGCCATTGATAGCTGACCGTGCATTCATAGAGTGGTTTACCGAATTGCAGACCGCGCGGCATGATTAAGAGCTTCAGAAGCCCGTCAATCTGCCGGCATTTGTGCTCATTGATGCAGAAATCAGGATTTTCCCCGTCTGCAACCTGTAGGAAGTCACGGCATTGCTTGATGACGTAGGTGGGAGGCTTATATATATCCTTTATTTCCGGAATGATGGCCATGCTTGTGAAATCTCCGGAAACAATAGCTTTGGCATAGCGATAGGCAGGATGGTTCTTAATGTACTCACTGGGCATGCCACGTCAGCCCTTTAAGGCCTTCAGTAAAGGATCCTGCATGGCCTTGTTCTTAGGATCCTCTTCTTTTTTATTCCTGGCATCTTCCAGCATCTTACTTAATGCCTGTGCTGTCTTGTTTGCACTGTCGGTCACTCTGTTATAGGAATTGATACCGGGATGGGTGTAAATATTGGCCCGGCCTTTGACATATTCCTTGGTAACAAGGACGCCGTCCTTTTCCAGGCTCTTCTGCAGCTCTTCCGCAAGCGCAACCTGCGTTGTATATCTCCGGAAGGTTGTCATGAAGAGGTAGTCATCAGTCAGCCCATAGGCATCGGCCGTTTCAAGCATCTCTTTCGCCATTCTATTTAGTTTTGCCTGAGTGATTTTATAGTTTGGCATTATAAATCCTTCCAAAAAACGCCTGAGAAATCAAAGTTTGTGTGAATTGAGGTAGGGCAGTACGGTCTAAGACCGTTGTCAACTCTCAAATTTCGGAAGCCGGGGGGACATTTTCGCCAGCTCGCGGAGCCGGTCGGCAGGAATGATGCCGTGTTCTGCTTCTTCATGATGTTTTGGACACAATGTAATTAAATTATTTGTATCAAGTCTCTGCTCAAAGTCTCTATCAAGTGATGTGATGTGATGAATCTGAAGCCCTGCATTGTTGATAACATGGTCATCCTCAAAGCAGATGCGGCAAAGGTAGTGATCACGTTCAAGGATCTCAATCCTTTTCTTCTGCCATGCTGCTGAACTTCTGAATCTTTCGTTCTGTCCTCTTACTTTGCGATACCACTTGTGCTTCGGCTTCTTTGGGCAAACGTACCCAGCCGGGTGCAGCCGGCCACAGTAGGGGCATGAAAAAAGCATGGGGGTTTTCACTTCCTATGGGGTAATAGAATGAATGGCAGGCGCTGCAGGTCTTGAGCCCACCTTTCCGGTTTTGGAGACCGGTGTACTTACCTCTGTACGAAGCGCCCATATAACAGAAAAGCCATGCCTAATGGCACGGCCCGTTTGTCTTCAGCTTTCGACGATAATAGTATACCATGGATTTCCTGCTTTTTTCGTACACAAATCGTACACAAATCTGCACAAAACGTACATGAATCTGCTTTTTTTGTACACGATTCTGCTCAAAACTGCTACGGCTCCTTGAAAAACACCACGTTCGCCTACTCCGGAATGGCTTCCTTTCCGAACATCATGACAGTCAGATTCACAAGAGCAATGCCGGCACGCTTACGGCAGTACCCTACACTTGCATTGACATGTCTGGCTGTGCTCTCCCATGAAATCTTGTCAATGTACCTGTCAATCAATATGTCTCTGTCCATCTCCGATACTCTGCCCATGGCTTCCAGTGACCTGTCAAGGCGTGACATGATAGGTGCCAGTCTTTGGATTTCAGCCGCATATTCCTTTAGCTTTTCCTGCAGCTCTTCCCGCTTGATATAGTCGCGTTCCTGCTGGCTCATTTTCTCGCCGCCTCCACAGCCGCCGGTAGGAGATAGGGAAGGAGTGGTGGGTGCGGATTCCTGTTCCAGCATCGCCCTGCACTCTTCCATATCTGCCTTTACATTCGCTATGTACTGGCTGAATTCATGATAGCGATACATATACTCACGCACCGCATTGATGTAATCATTATGATACATTGAACTACCCTCCCTTACACATAAGACATGGCAATGCATAAAGCACTGCCATGCTTACTAAACTTTATCTTCACGGACATTGACCTTGATGTAGCCTTCTCCATCAGCTGCATAGTATTTACGGCACGTCACTGAAACCACCTGCTTATCGTCCACATAAGCGGCGCCATTCAAGGCATCCATGACAGCTTTCAATACATTATCACTGTCAGGCTTCTTTGCCGGCCGATTGACATTGTGTTGACATGCCAGGCGTTTTCCTTTGGTGTATGACTTGGGGATTCGGAAATAGGCATCTACTGTAAGGGCTACATAGCAGCCGGCAGGAATCGTTTTCCCTCCGGCCGCTTCGAATGCCATCCGGATACGCCGTTCATACTTCATTGTCTTCTTCGGAGTATAAACCGCTCCGCTCTTCTGGCTGAATCGTGGCCTGGCCTTTCCTTCAGGTTCGACTTCAACAATGAATTCCATATAACATCATCGCCTTTCTGAAAGACCGCTCACATTCCGCTTTCTTCATAATTTCCATTACATCTTTCAGTTTCATCTTTTCATTCCCTCATTTTTCAGAAAAACAATCCATCTCCGCTTTCCTCGCTGGTCCCCCAGCAGAGGCCTGTGTAGAACATCCTGCCTCCGCAGCACACGTCCAGCGCTTCTGCCTCATTCTTTCTCATGGTCTATCAATTCTCCGTACTTTGTCCCTGTTTCTTTCAGGATCCTTTCTACCCGGTCCATGCTCATTCCTGCTCTCAGCTCTTCTTTCTCGTCCCAGCTCACAGCCAGCGTCATTTCATACTTGATGATTTCCTGTACGCTGTATCTGCTCCATACGTCTGTGTCCTTGAGCGCGTATGGTTCATATGCCAGGAGCCTGCATGGTCCGTTCTTCTCGCACGGCTCTCCAGCATTGTGTATCGCCGGTGCGTCGTCCCAGTCATCTCCCCATTCGTTTTTAATGTCCGGGGAGAAATATAGGACATTCCCCTTTATAAAACACAGCCGGTATCCTTTTTTGCTTTTTCTTTTCATTCTTTTTCCCTCGGGTCGATCGTCTTTCCTTCCAGCAGGTCTGCCGCCCATCTGGCATATGTGGCAGCTTTTTCTATGTCCTTTGCTTCCTGCCCTTTCTGTTTCAGTCTGTACAAATACTTGAAAGCATTGCAAACGCAAAACCCATAGACCATTTCCTTTGGAAAAATCTGCTGAAACATCTCAATTGGCTGTATGCTTGTTTTCTGGTAATGTGATGCCCCTTCCGGCGTGCCGTCTTCCCTGATTTCTTCTTCCATGTTTCCTCCTACCTTTGATTCTCATGATTTCATCACTACATATGGAGCATTTCCGGGAGCATGTCACCCGTTCCTTCCTTCTAGTGTTGAACTTTCTGCCGCATATGACACAGATTTTTTCCATTATTCCCCGGTGCTTCCGATTCCACCCTGCCGCTTTCCGGCTGAATAATCATCGTCTGTTTTCAGGAAACTTATAAAAATTCCCTGCCCGATGCGTTCGCCTTCCTTTACTTCTAAGGGCTCGCTCCCGTGATTTGTAAAAGCAAACATAATATTTCCATCATTGTCCTTGTTTCAGTAATAATCGGCGTCAATAACGCCCACAGCATTAGGAATAGACATGTGTTTCTTGATTCCCCAGGATGACCTTTCCACCAGAATGAGCACTTCACCGTCGTTCATCTTTGCTTTTACCCACGTTTTCACAAGAAGCGTTTCCCCTGGAGCGATGGCAAAAGGGTACGCAGAGAAGAAATCATACCCTGCCGCCTTCTCTGTGCTTCTCTCCGGCAGTTTTACCGGGAATGGACAGCCCTTTACTACTTCAAATTTTCTCATTCATCATCCCTCCTGTTTACCATAAACAAGCTCATAATGAGACACGTAATGAAACTCCCTATAAATGCTCCAAGAATAAGTCCTATGACCGTTCCCATCCTTATCACTTCCTCAAAACCCCATGGCCCACTTGGCCCTCAGGTAGCAAAGCCAGAACAATAACCTCCATCTCTTTTTTCCTGCCTTCGTGTTGCGTGTTTCCTTGAAAGCACGGTATACTTCATATCCCCATGTCCCTTTCCGGTAGCGCTTTCCTATTTTCCTTCTTGGCAGTGTCCTTTTCATTTCAGATTCCTTTCTGCAATTTCGTCGCTTTTTCTGATTTCGTCCCGTATCCTCTCTATGGGAGCAGGCAGAAGATAAATGACTGAATCCATGGCGTTCATGACGTGGGCGATTTCCCTGATGAGGGTTTCCTTTGTTTCTCTCCTCGTCTGCTTGATGGCGTATCCTTTCCCCATGGCTCTCTTGTGATGGCTCGCCGCGCGGATGAGTTCGCCGCACTCTTCCTGCAGGATATCCAGCTGAGCTGTGAGTCCGTAGGCTTTAACGATGCTCTTCTTCATACGTCGATTTCAAACCTCCATTTTGGTGCTTCGCCCGGGTTACCTGGCACGCATCCCGGTAAAGGGAAACTGTCACAAGGTCTTCATGGCATCCGCAAGAATCACAGCCGCCTAGTTTCACTGCTACATCGCTATCGTAGGTCTTGATTACACTAATCATTTCAGTACCATCCTTTGATTTCAACCCTTCTGATACTCATCAATCCTGTGAATCATATCCTTCATAATTTTTTTGGCCCTCTCCATTGCCAGTGAATCATATTTATCCCTAGGCGGAGCATACAGGATGCCATGGAAGAGATGCGTCCAAAGAAGAGATGCATCGCTTCCGATTCCTGGAAATGCATCAAGGAAGCTGATGTCAGCCTTATCTTTAATTTTGTCCAGAGCTTTACCTGACTTGTCCAAAAACTTATTGCATTTAGCTCCGGAAATAATTTCTGAGAAATCATCATGTATCATGCAGATGAGTTCGTCCATGATTCTTGCTTCAGCAGCTGCCTGCACATACTTATCAAGTTTTTCATCTTTATCGGACATCTTACTTCACCTCATCCTTATTCATCCTAAAAAGGGATATCTTCCTGCGTCATCACCGGCGGCTGTGTGGTAGGAGTGCCGAACTGTTCAAATCCGGATGAGCCGGAAGGCTGTGCGTCATTTCTCTTTGGTTCAATGAATTCCACATGGTCCGCAATGACTTCTGTCACATAATGTTTAGCTCCATCTTTCCCGTCATAGCTCCGAATCTGAAGCCGCCCTTCCACCAGAGCCCTATGGCCTTTCCTCAGACTGTTGCCGCACAGCTCAGCAGTCTTATTCCATGTCTGGATGTTGATGAAATCAGCTTCACGCTGACCGTTTTTGCTTTTGAATGGCCTATCCACAGCCAGTGTAAAAGTACATACCGTTTTCTGTGTGGTAGTCATCCGGACTTCCGGATCCTTCACCAATCTGCCCATGAGAATAATCTTATTCATGATTTTTACGTTCCTTTCTGGCTTTTGCCCTGGCCTGCGCTGTGCGGCCGCCTTTAGCTCTCAGCGCATTGATTGCCTTTTCTGACCTTTTGAAATCAGGCGAATCAGTGCCTTCCTGCTTCAGAATCCCCTGGATGACTTCCTTCAGAGTTTTCCCGGACTGCTCTTTCCATCCTTCATTCATGAAGCGCTTCACAAATTCACAGTGCTTTTCTTTGGCCGCTTTCCATGTTTGCTCAATAACAGGGTCATGCCATTGCAAATCAATGATTCCTTTGGAATTGGATCCCAGCCAGTACACGATTTTCAGACTTCCGCTGTATGGCCAGACGCCCTGTGAAGTGATGACTTCTCTTTTTTCTGTTCCTTTAAACAGTCTTGTAATCATTTCGAATCCCTCTTCCTAAACGCTGGTTCACTCCGGTGACATAGAGCCCATAGGGAGCAATCATTTCATAAATCCTGCTCCCCAGAGCCTCCTCCACAACTGTGATGTCATTCACACTGTATTCGGAGCTGAAGATGGTTGTAAGGTGGTTCAGATACCTGGCATTGATGATGTCGAATACAATACGAAGTTCCTGACGGTCCACAACCACCAGGTGGCCATTCTGGACCTTCCCGGCCAGTTTGAAGAGGTCATCAATGAAAAGGTTTTTACAGGTTTTCCATTTTCCCATGGCTGCGTCATAATCACCAGCATAGCTTCTTTCCGCCTTCACAAGATTCGGGATTTCTGATCTGTAAGAGAAATAGTAATGAGGTTCATGCAGCTTGACAGTCAGCTCATGGCACACGGCAATGCAGATATGTGTTTTACCCATGCCGGATTTTCCGAAAATACCAAATCCCGTACCGCCCGGCACATGGTGTTTCAGGTAGCTGATGGCCATTTCCTTCATCTTCCTGGCGTTATCGCTTCGACTTGCATCGAATGAATCCAGCGTATACCTGGCATAGTCTTTGGCGCTCACTCCGGAATGCTTCAGCCTTCTCACCATTTCCCGCCGCTCAAAGCAGTCTGGGCAGTGGGCCATGGCTGTGTAATCGCCTTTCTTTACCATTACCCATCCTGTATTGTGGCATCGGCTGCACATGATTCCGTCAGATGGCATTTTGATGATCTCCGGTTCCTGCTGTGCAGGCGTCTGCCGTTTGAGCTCTTCAATACTTTCAAAGATTGATTTCAAAGATTTACTATCCATTTCCGTCCCTCCCTTCAAAAGGGAATACTCTTCACTTCTTCAGGAATATCCTGTTTCTGTCCAGTGCTTCCATCCGGTTCATCATATCCGTCCAGCTTCCAGTTTCGGAGAATGCCGGCAATATACTTTATAGTCCTCTTCTTCCGGAAGACAGCTCTATCAATGGCCTTTTTGAACAAATCTGCACCATGCTCATCAATAAGACTATTCAGCATGTCCAGTTCAGTACTGCTCTGGATAGGATGGATTTTTGCCTGGTAATAATCAAAAACATCCTTTTTTGAATCAGCTGCCGCGCTAGCGTCTTTAGTCTTATCTAATAGTCTATGTCTAGGTATAGTCTCACTTTGCGTCTCATATTGAGACACAACAGGGTTTTGTGTCTCACTTTGCGTCTCATATTGAGACACAACTAGAGACGTAACAGGATGGAGAATATAGAGAGCTGACTGCCTGCCTTTGCGATGGATGACTTTTATCAATCCGGAATCTTCCAGCGCATTTCTAGCTCTATAAAGAGTTGCCTTTTTCAGATTCGTATCAGCTTGCAGTTTAGAAATCGGTATATTGAATCTCTTTTTCCATCCGGTCTTATTGCAGAAATGCATGAGTGAATACCATAAGACAATGGCAGAAGCAGGAAGCTCATTGATTTGAAGCCATGAATGGAAGGCGTTGATTTCGTCTATATACTTTATGTTCAGTCTTTCCATGGCGCCTATCCTTCCATAATAGTGGGATGCCGGCAGTATCCAGCTGCCGGTTCCACCTTATCAATTACTTGCTGTTTTTCACGCCATCGAAGAGACTGCCCTGGGCCCGCTCTCCTTTGATGTACAGTTCCGCTTCATCCTGCACCTTGCGCAATGCATCAACTGTATTGGGGAAGAGGTATTTCTTTTCGTCCGTATTTTTCTCCGGATCAAACGGCTCCTGTTTGGATGGAGTGCGGATAACAACGTGGGCACCGGAAAGCGGGATGCTGAAATTAGATTCGATGACAGCGCTCATCATGCCGTTATTGTCATAGGCATATTTGACAAGTGTCGGCTTAATCCGATGGTTCAGATTCAGATTTTCGATTTCCAGAAGGCTTGCCACATGGGATGCCAGATTCTTCATGGCATCGTAGAGCTCCGGCCGTGGCTTTTCGGCACTGCCCAGCGTGTAGGATTCGACACGGCCGCCTTTCAGGTATTCATAGCCGATCTTGATGCTTTTCGGAGTGACACGAATGTTATTGATGACATATGGACTTTTTCTCTTTTTGCTGTATGCGCTTGCGGCTGTATTCATGATTATTTATCCTCCTTTTCTGAAATGACTTCTCTGGTTTCCGGATTTACATTTTCAGAGCCGGCATCTTCTGTGGAAGGTTCGGAATCAATGGTTATGGTTTCATCCGGCTCATCAGTCATGTTTTCTGCAATATGGGACTTGATGGTTTCATCAGTTGCCACGGCCCGGACGAAATCAGTCTTGATAGGTGCATATTTCAGGCATTTCTTAATGACCGTCTTTTTCGCCATTTCATCAAAATACTTGCTCCATGGAGAAAAAGAAGAGCTGTATGCCTGGCTGGTCTTTTTGGCATGGTTGATAATATCCTCTTTACTCATGACTTCGAAGCCATAGCCGCCATTAACCATATGGAAAACTGCATAATAAAGAATGACTTCACCGCGGTTTGTTTTAGCCGGAATATGCTTCAGTTTCGGTTCAAGTCCGAACTCATATTCAAACACATCATTTTCATAGACTTCATGGGCCTGGATGTCTTTGATTTCTCCGGAGCGATAGGCTAAATCAATCAAGCCTTTATAACCGAGCTGGAACTGGCATTCCTCGCGGCCGTGGTTTCTGTACGGAATCATATACGCCTGGCCGATAGGAGTATTGGGCTCAAGTCCCAGCTGTGCGGCCTGCATCATCGCACCGAGAAAACTCTGCGGGGTGCATTCCTGCAGAACCGGATTGCTGGAAAGAGCCGTGAAAACCATCCTGGTAAATCTTTCCGGAGTAATCACGGATGGGAGCGCTTTCTTGATTTCCGGCTCCATACTGCGAATCAATCCCTTCAGACTGGTATCTTTCTGCTGCGCAGCCACCTGAGCCGTTCTCTTCGCCAAACCACCTTTAGTATTCATATTCATTACCTCCCTGGTTAATTCCTGATGTGATTTCAACAATGCTGGAGACGCCAAACCTACGGTCAAGGCGATGTCTCCGGATATATTCATTGACTGCTTTATGGCTATGGAATATCCGCACTGTATCGTTACGCGTGCGGATATCTTCCATGTGCCCATCGTAATAAACAACGATGACTGAGATGTTAAGCATAAGAATCACCGGATCCGTAAAATGCGGGGTGTCTCTGAAACGGAAATAAGATTCTTTGATTTCAGCATTTCATAGATATCGGTATTGCCTTTCTTGATTTTCGCAAGGCTCACTGTTTCCCTGGGCTTGCCGGCCTTCCATGTAATCTTGTGATTGGCAGTGACAGCCCGTTCTGCATGGCCCATGGCAAGCATGATCTTATTTTTACGAAGCTGAATATTCTCTTTCAGCTTGTTGATGGTTTCCGTATCCTGGTTGATTTCATCAATGAGCTGGTCAAATCCGTCAAGGCTGATTTCTTCATCCTTGCCTTCATGGTAGATTTCACGAAGAGCAGAAGCACAGCTTTCGGATCCATCAATGACAGGCGGCGTTCTTTTCTGCACAAGGTCCCAGAAGGCTCTCTCGGCCTCAGTCAGAATTGCAATGTCTGCTTCATTCCTTTCGATTTTCTTCCATTTGGCATTGTTGCCATCAAAGAGGACGGCGATATACCAGGCATCCGCTCCGGTGACTGCCATGTAGTGCAGGCACTGGCAATAATAAGAATCAGGAACATCGTCATCCTGCCATTTTTTGTATTGATCATATCCTGCTGTCTTGATTTCCAAGCCGGCATTTTCTCCGACAACTACACGGTCCACATTTGCCAACATGAATGGATTTTCAATGCTCCGAAGAGTACCGCACCGTTCCACTTTCTTGCCCGTGTCTTCCATGAACCAGTCAGCAACGTTGGGCTCGTTTTTGACGCCCCAATAGATGCGCTGATTCCCGGAAAGGTCAGGCGCTTCTGCCTGGCCTGTTTTCTCCATCCACAACCGGTAGGGAGACTTGTAAGGATTCAGTCCCATAATGACGCCTGCATCACTGCCGCCAATGCCGGTGTTCCGGATTGCCAGCCATTTTTGACGATCCTTGCCTTCTTCGACGGTCATGATTTTTTCAGCATTCCATCTCATATGTCAGTCATCTCCTGTTACATACTGCTCAGCAAAGGAGCGGGATACAGCCCTATTAATCTGTTTATCAATAATCTTGTCGGACATCCGGTATTCACCGCGGATTCTCTGCGCCAGCAATGCCAGACCGGTAAGCCTGTCAACCTGTGCAAGATTTCCTTTTTCTTCTACGGAAGCAGAATCTCCATTAATGATGATTGTGATTTTCTTCATGATTGACCTCCTTTATCCCAGATGTCCCTGCTTGATGATGTCCAGCACCATCGCCATGGGAGAATCTCCATAAACGTTGACAAGTTTAGTAAATCCGCTGGAATACTCAATTTCTACAGCGGAAATGGCTCCGTCTTCGTTGTAGATTTCCTGCATGTCCAGCACATCGGAACCGATACCGTAGCACATCTTTTTGAACAGATTCAGGCAATACAGTTTTTTGTTATTGTCACTAGAGATTGCATCTTTATCCATTTCGTTCACTCTTCTTTTCTGTGGTACAATATTGGCAAGAGCCGCAAACTCTTGCTATGAGCCGTGTCATCCTTCCACGATGGCATGGCTTTTTTCTTGACTCGAATTCAGCGATGGCAGTCAGATAGGCATCAATCTGCCCGCACCAGTAGGCTTCTACAATGGTGCCTTTCTCTGCATCCGCCATGGCCTGAGCGGCAGAAAGCCGGACTTTCAAAAAATCAATGAATTTCATCTTTCTCATTTTCTTTCTCTCTGTGTTCTTCTTCCCACATGTACTGCGTGGCATCAAGCTTGTGGGAGGCTTCAGAAATCTTGATGCCTGCCAATGCAACTGCCAGACAGGCAATGCTGCCAAGGATGAGTTCAATGACGTCCCTTGTTTCCATTACTTCACCTCACATTCAGAAATTTGTTGATGAAATAGGTCTGACCTCTTCCTGTCACTTTCGGGGTCTTGGTAATGATGTTTGCGCCGCTTCCATTTACATAAGAGCCTTCCTTAATCTCAAACAGCCCCAGCTCCATAGCCATCTGTGTAGGCATGTTGTAATCGGTACCCTGGCGCTTAATGAGATACCCATGCTCGCGAAGCCATGCGAATAGGCGCCGCTGACCAATTTCTACACCGTTTCCACGGAGAATCTTCGCCAACTCTCCCACTAGGATAGAGGTGTGGCTTGCAGAGACGGCATCCGCAAAGAGTACTTTCGGCTTTGCGGCCTCTACCTGCTTCTCCGCCTCTAAGCGTTTCGCTTTCTCTTCCTTCAGCTGCGTGGCAAGCCGGATCAGGAAGTCCGGTTCGGTGATGGCACGTTCCAGCGCCTGGTCTGTCATGTACGCACCGTGCCGCCGGATAGCAGGAAGAACCTCATCTGCCAACACTGTCTGAAACTTCTGAGCCACTTCATTGCTGGCCTTGAATCCCAGCCGGTACACCATGTTTTCCGGGAGGAAATCACCAGCCTTAACGCCGTCCCCACAAGTGGGGATGAATCCAAACTCAGACAAATAGCGGTTAACTCGTTCCCACCGAACTACGACGTTTCCACTTTTGGCAACCTGGGTAAACCCAAAGCCTCTTGCCACGTCTTCGGCATTCAGATATGCCGTGCCGGTTTCCTTGTCCAGATACCCATGGACATTACTGATTTTCAGAATTTCATTCATACTTTTTCACCTCATTACAAATAAATATGTATGGTGTTCTTAAACGTGAAGCGCAGGACTCCGTTTTCGTCAAATGCAACGTGGTACTCATCGTCGCCAGAATCTATCGAAGGGCGGTCGATTCTCCCAACGTCGTAATCACCATATCTTCTTAGAACAGAAAGGGGAACACGGCCGGCTTTCCCGTCGAAAGCAATAAGGATGCCGCCATAGGCATCAACTTCCGTAGCAATAATCTCGATTCGCATCTGCGGATCCATTACATCAAGAAGGTCATGGAGTTTCATGCTTTTTCACCTCATTTCACAGGCTTGACCCTGATAATGACCAGGGTTCCGGGCTGCAGCGCCCCGGGGTCGGAAATCCGATTTTCCTGCATGGTCCGGTAAACAAGCTCTTCCATGCAGTCCTCATCGCTTGCTACCTTCGCACAGAGGCTCCAGATGGTGTCTCCTTCCTCCGCCTCCGTACGGTACTCAATGAGCTCCGCCGGCGGCTCATAAGCATAAGTCCCGGCCGCAATGGCAACAGGAATGGCAATGACTGCAAGAATCTTTTTCCATTTCATACGCATCTTATTTCACCTGTCCTTTCATCAGATTTCCTCTATCCCTTGATATAATGTCTTTAGGGAGGAGGTGATATTATGAAACGTAACCTTGATTTGATTAGAAATATGCTTTTACTTATTGAGGCAAACGATAAACCTTCCGGCATGGATAGCAGCGCCTTTACCGGCTTGAATCCGGACAGTGACATCATCGACTATCATTTATACCTTTTGGCGGATTCCGGTTATATTGATTACTTGGAGGTTAATACAATCGGACATTTTTATCCGCAAATTATAGTGAATTGGATGACCAATGCTGGATGTGATTATCTGGATGCTGTCCGGTCTGCCTCTATTTGGGAAACTACGAAGGATAAACTGTCAGCAGTTGGCGGTCAGGCTTCGTTGGATATCGTTAAGGCTGTTGCTGAACATCTTGCATTGTCTGTTCTTGGAATTTAGCCTCTTCAATAATCAGCCGGTCCAATTTCTCAGAAATCTTCTGATACTTTTCTTGGAGGTCTCCTTCGGCTGTCCTGGCCGTGTCTGTGAGTTCTTTCGAAATCTGCAGAAGCATTTTTACTCTTCCTTGGCTGACTTTTCTTCTTAACAGAGCCCTTGTATTGGGCTCTTTTTCATGTTGAATGCTCTGCAGCTGCCAAAGTTCTTCTCTTGTCATCCTGCTCACTCCTTTGCTCTTTTAGCCATTTCTGGTATTCAGCCTCATGCTCATTGACGTATCTTGCGATGTAATCAAGCAGGCTATCCATAGAAATCACCTCTTACGCGTTTACTAATTTGTCTCCAGTCTGCAATAAACGAATAAACTCGTTTTTGCGACCAAAAAAAATATTGTCAGGAGAAATTCTGTAGACACGCGGAATGGCCTGGATGAAACTGTACGGCGCATTTGTGCTATCTTCTTCCAGCTTTGCAAGTGTCTGGTAATGCATTCCGAACCGATCCGCGGCCTCTTTCTGGGTGTATCCAATGTTAATCCTTGCCGCCTCAAGTGTAAGTTTAATCATTTTTATCACCTCCATTCATTGGCTATATGATAAACGAATAAACTCGTTTTGTCAATCTATGAAAACGAATTTTAGCGTTTCAGGATAGTTCTTTTCCTTGTTTTTAACGATTATATTCGTTATAATGTAGCTAAAGACAGACGGAAAGGAGAAGTATCATGCCAAGGAATAAACTTTCTAAATTCGATAAATCTTTGCGTGAGCAGATTTCTAATAACCTGAAAAAACTATGTGCCAATATGACACAATATCAGTTATCTGAAATGACGGGAATTCCGGTTTCAACAATATCCGGATATTTCTCAATGCGCTCAACGCCTAATGCCGGCAATGTGCAGAAAATAGCAGATGCATTGCATGTCAAGAAATCAGACATTGATCCACGTTTTTCATCGGATTTCCTGAATAGCAACAAAGAACCGGAGCTTACAGATAAGGATGAACGTGAGATTGAATCCGATCTGGAAGATATGATGAATTCCGTTTCCTCTGCTGCCTATGAAGATGGCTCCGACATTGAAGACATTGAAGCATTCACTGCCACCATTAAGGCCGCAATGATCCAGGCAAAGAAGATAGCCAAAAAGAAATATACGCCTAAAAAGTACCGGAAGGATTGAATAGTATGGAAATACAGCGGAAGGTTCGCCAGCTGATCCGCCGATATAAAACTGATGATCCGTTTGCACTGGCGGAGGCTAGAAACATCCATATCATATATGGAGATTTAGGCGGAAAACTAGGGAACTACTTAAAATACAAAAGGTCAAAATTTATTATTATTGATGACAAGCGCACGCCTTCTGACTTACTGAACTTCGTCTGTGCACATGAATTAGGGCATGCGCTTTGCACTCCGGATGATAATACGCAATGGCTGAAAACATACACAATGAGCATTAACGCCAGCAGGGTAGAGCATGTGGCCAATCAATTTGCTGTGGAATTGCTTCTGAATGATGAATACCTTGCAGATCATGAAGACTGCTCTCTATATGATTTGGCAAGATGCCGTGGAGTTCCAAAGCAGTTTATCCAGCTGAAGAAAGGGGATTAAGGTGGAATTATGGGTGGCTTGATTTTAATTATCATCATCTATGTTGTATGGCGTTACATTCATAAGAGAAAGGAGAAGCGGAGAGCGCAGCTTGAGGCAGAAGCTCCTATGACGTCATTAGAACTGGCTCCGTTCCGGCTTCCTGAATCCAATGGTTTTGCCAGGGTAAGCCTTCCTGTATCCAATAAATACAAAGTTCCGATTGACGGCTTCGTGGCGTTCGATGTGGAAACAGCCAATGCACAGCCTTATTCAATCTGCAGTATTTCTGCGGTCAAGGTTGAGAATAGCAAGATTGTAGACAGCATCACTTCACTGATTAAACCGCCTGAGATAAAATTCACGAACACACGGATCCATGGAATCACTTGGGAAATGGTCCGCACCGCTCCGGCGTTCAAAGAGTTCTATGAATCTGCTTTTCATGATTTCATCAAAGGATGTGTTTTGGTAGCGCATAATGCCCAATTTGATATGGGCTGCCTGCTGCACACTGCGAAAACGGAAGGCATTGTTCTGGATAATCCCCTGCTTTTTGCTGATACCCTGCAAAGTGCCAGATATACCTATAGGGAATTGCCGAATCATAAGCTTGATACCATCTGTAAACATCTCAACATAAGCCTTGACCATCATGATTCATTATCTGATGCCAGGGCCTGCGCGCTTATCATGCTGGATACTATGAAGCGAAAAACCATTCCTATTGTGAAGTCCTTATTTGGACCATCCAAAGACCTGTTCGTGAAAACGGTCCTTTATGAAGCAGAGGTTTATGCAGGCGGCATTTCATATGAATACTTGTATGATGAAAAGCCGGATGGCTATACCAAAGAGGATTTTATAAGGGATTTCGTGGATCCGGGAAATTATGCCCACCTTGTGGATATTTCCATTGAAAAAGAGTTGAAAAAACTGCATAAGCCGGAACTGCAGAAAATCCTTGCTGATGCAGGGCTGCCCACTAAAGGATTGAAGAAGGATCTGATTGCCACCATCATAGAAAAGGGAATTGCGCCAGCACTTCCTGAAAACTATATCCATGTGTATAAAGTCAGAGATCAGGAAGAATAACACCTTTCTACCTGCTTGAAACTACTTGAAACGATTCCCTACGATTTTCAAACGTCGGAAAAATGGTAAAAGTTCCGTGTTTATCGGATAAAAAGCGGCTTTCATTTTTCATCTGCTTGAAATCGTTCGAATCTGCTTGAAACAATAAAAAGCCCCATCCATATTGGCGTATGGATGAGGCTAGTGGTCACGAAGCTTTGCAGAGCTTGTGGCCGGTTGTAATCTATTACCCTGTGAGGCTGATTACTATTCTATTATACCAAATCAGCCTCCATTTTACCCAGTTAGGAGGCTTTTCTTATGCCTAAAAAAGAAACCACAGCACCAGTCAAGGCCGTTTTATATGCCCGCTATTCTTCGGATCGTCAGCGTGAGGAATCGATTGAAGGCCAGATTCGTGTCTGTGAAGACTATGCCCGCCGGAATAATATGGTCATCGTTCACACATATGCAGACCGCGCAATGACCGGAAGGTCAGACCAGCGCCCGGAGTTCCAGATGATGATTCAGGCAGCCGCCACGCAAGCTTTTGACGTTGTCCTGGTATACAAGCTGAACCGCTTTGCCAGGAATAGATACGATTCGGCCAAATACAAGCATAAATTGAAAAAATATGGTGTGCATGTTGTCAGTGCCATGGAAAATATTGCTGACGATCCATCCGGCATTCTGCTTGAATCGGTCATTGAAGGAATGGCTGAATACTACAGCGCTGAACTGGCTGAGAACGTCATGAGAGGAATGACGGAAAATGCTCTTGAATGTAAGTGGTCAGGCGGACTTGTGCCGCTAGGCTATAAACTGGATGCAGATCATCACCTGGTCATTGATGAAGCCGGAGCGCAGATAGTCAGGCGGATTTATCAGATGGTGCTGGATGGCCGCACGCCTACCGGAATCATCAATGAGCTGAATGCCGCCAACTGCCGCACATCAACCGGCCGCCCCTTTGGAAAAAGCAGTCTAACTACCATTCTTCGGAATGAAAAGTATATTGGCACTTATACCTGGAACCACATCCGGAAAGAGAACGCTATTCCTGCAATCATTGACAGCAAGACCTTCGAAGCCGTACAGAAGACATTGCAGTACAGGAAGAATAATCATGTGAAAGTATGCAGTGAAAATTTCCTTCTAACCGGAAAACTTTTCTGCGGCCAGTGTGGTTCTAACATGGTCGGCACATCCGGCACGTCGAAGTACAAAAATACCTATTACTACTATGCCTGCACGAAGCACCTGAAGAAAGACGGATGCACAGCCAGGAACATCAGAGCCGATAAACTGGAAGAGCTTGTTTGCTCTGTTACCACCAGAATCTTGTCCAGTAAGGAAGCTGTGCATGCAATCGCCCGGCAGGCAGTCGAAGCGCAGAAGAAGCAAAAAGAATCTCTGACCGTTCAATCTCTGAAGAATCAGGCGGCAGAGATAAATAAAAAGCTTAAAAATTGCGTGCAGGCGGTCGAGAGCGGCCTTGTCTCCGTCACCATAACAAATCATATTAAAGAGTATGAGAAACGCCTCACAGAGCTAAATGAGGCCATTTCTCGCGAAGAATTATTATCCGGTAAGTCAAAGCTGACGGAAAAGCATATTGAATTTTTCTTTTACTCAATCGCCCAGAAAATAAAAACAGCGGACAAGTACAAGAGCATCCTGCTCTCATCGCTCGTCCGCTGCGTGATAGTCTATGATGACTACATTGAAATTCAGTATAATTACAAAAACGAACTCCCACTCCTGCAGAATCCTGTAAGAGTAAAGAGTTCGAATTTGAATGGTATGGTGACCCAAGAGGGATTCGAACCCCCGACACCTTGATTCGTAGTCAAGTGCTCTATCCAGCTGAGCTATTGGGCCAAATTGGCAGGGGCAGAGGGACTCAAACCCCCAACCTACGGTTTTGGAGACCGTTGCTCTATCAATTGCGCTATGCCCCTAGACGCATGTTTCTTGCGACTGTATTATCATAACAGATAGATTCCAAAATTGCAAGGGGTTTTGAAAATATTTTTTTAAATCTGCGCCCGAAGGGCGCCACCACCACCCTCTGAACCCCTGAACCTTTTGAACCCTCACACCGCAGGTGTGTCCAATGGCGAAGCCGGATAGGGGGCGAGCGCAGCGAGTCAATCTGCAGAATGATTATCATGTCATATGATATAGAAAGCCAATCCCGTAACGCTGACTTTATACTCATCGCCCGAGAGGGCGATACCACAACCCTCGGCCTGAAAGGCCGTCAAACTTAAGAACCTTAAGAACCTTCGGGGCGAAGTCCCGTCAACCCTCACACCGAAGGTGTGTCCAAAGCCGCGCCCCCTTTTACTTATTTCTCACAATGTAATCCAGAATATCCTGGTGGAGGATTTTCTTATAGTCTTCCACGCCGGGCTGGTCGTAGGCATTGATGCCTGCCAGGGCGCCTTCGTAGGCGATGGTGAGGAAGAAGAAATACATGAGGGCTCCCATGTGGAAGGGGGTGATTTTCCGGATGCGGATGCTGCAGCTCATGCGCCCTTCGCAGGCCAGGGCTTTTTCGTTGGCCTTGCGGGCGGATTCCAGCATGTAGTCCATGGGGACCATGCCCTTTTCGCCACCCTCTTCACAGGGGACAGAAAGGGTACTGCGGCTTTCTTTGACGGAAATGAACTGCACCAGTTTGTTTTTGGCTCCCTGCTGATGTTCCTGGGTGAGGGAGTGCATGTCTGTGGTGCCTACGGCAGCTACGGGAATGCGGCCATAGTGGATTTCTCTGCCCTGAATGTCATATTTCTTTCCCAGTGATTCTCCCAGAAGCTGGGCGTACCACCAGCCGAAGGAACGGAGGGTGTCGCCGTAGGGCATGATGATTTCTGCGGCAGTGCCGTATTTCCTGCTGGCTGCGTATTTCAGGGATGCCAGCAGGAGGGCGGGGTTTTCCTCTGCCTTTTCGCTTTGGCAGGCTTCTTCCACCATGCGGGCGCCGGAGAGGAGGGCTTCGATGTCCACGCCGATGAGGCGGGCAAAGACGAGGCCCACCTGGGAAAGTTCGCTGAATCGGCCGCCGATGCCGTCGGGCACGGTGAAGCAGGGGAGGTGGTGCTCATTGGCATAGTGCCTAAGGGTTCCTTTTTCCTTATCCGTAATGGCAAGGAGGGACAGGTCCGCAAAGGGAGCAAGGATGGTCCGCAGGGCCTTCAGGGCGCTGGAGGGTTCGATGGTGGTGCCGGATTTGGAAATCACCAGGAGAAGGACCCGGCATTTTCTTCCAAGGCGCCGGCTCTGGCGCTCTACTTCCTCTGCCAGCTGCAAAAGGCCATGGGGATCCATGTTCTGCCCTGCGAAAAAGACCTGGGGAAATCCCTGGCGCTCTTCCCGGTTCATCATGTTCCAGTAGGGACCGCAGAACACGTCGAAAAGCATCTGGTTTCCCAGATAGGAACCACCGATGCCGATGGAAATCAGGATATCCGATGCTTTGGACAGTTCATGGACATGGGAAAGGTGCTCCCTCTCTTCTTTGGACATGAGCCGTTCTTCTTCCAGAATATAGGGCAGACGTGGAAAAAGGACCAGGCTGCCGTCGGGGCCTTTTCCGCTTTTACGGAGTTCTGTCAGTGACCGTCCTGCCTGGTGAATACGGTCTTCCATGTCCTTCAGGTCTCCCTCTTTCACGCTCCAGGGATTTCCCAGAAGATTTCGTATATCAATATCCAGCTCGTTCTGAATGGTCATACCTTGCACTCCCTTATTGCCTTTATATAATAAGATACTGTCAAAAAATAATTATACAGGATAAAACAGGGGAATACAAGTTATAAAAGAAGGCGCCATATGGACAAGCCCCTATGGGGCTTGAGGGTTCAAGTGCCTTCGGCGCTCGGGTTCAAAAGGTTCAGAGGGTTCAAAGGG
>UMLR01034373.1_pt1 | contig 34546 bp, 35 predicted proteins | sample 1966741 | NCBI WGS metagenome assembly UMLR01 (sample SAMEA4836207, study PRJEB28245) | human gut metagenome | biome: gut microbiome; material: fecal sample | place: Denmark | collected 2008 | reverse complement strand
GCTTTTTTAACTCCCTCTTAATGGTTGGGAACACCGCTTTTTTGAATGTATCCATTCATAATTAGTATATATATTATACTATATTTTATTCTAATTATCAATATTTTTACACAAAATTCTTGATAATATAAATAACATTAAAAATCTTTTTCTTTCTCCCATTCTTCAATGTCAGTTATATTTCCGCTCTCTATCCATTACTTTCAATCTATAACCGCAAACTTTAGCAATCTTGATTATATTATCGAATGTTGGATTAGAATTTTCTCTTTCATAACTTGATATTGTTGTATCTGCAAGTCCTACCTTTTTGCCTAGTTGCATTTGTGTTAGGTTTGCTGACAATCTCATATTTTTAAGTATCATACCAATCACTTATACCACCCAACTTATTATTGCACATTTTGAATATTTTATTGGGTTTTCGCAAGGTTCTTGCGATTTTTTTAAAAATATGATAGAATTAAAGGAATAAATGAATATTTTTAAGGAAGGAAGGAGAAAAATGTCAAAAAAAGAGTTTTTTGTATTGATACTATTTATTGTAGATATGTTTGTTGCATTTGCTATATGTTCTTATTTTAATATTAGCAATGTAGTATTATTAAAATCATATACTGCTATGAACATGGATATTACTTATGAAGTTTTAATTTGGTTCGGTCTTGCAATAATTCAAGCTATCTTCATTGATAGAAAAGAAATTTTTGCAAATAGCATATATGAAGATTAGTAAAGGTGGAAGTACTTCCACCTTTTTAAAATTGACTTAACACTTCTTTACAAAAATCCCTATAATCATTTGCTACATTCTCTTTTGATTTTTCAATTAAAATTTCCTTCTTTGTACTGCAATCTACAACAGGTTTTGATTGATAACGAATAGTAGTATTATATACCCTTTCTTTAAATAATTCTTTCAGTGTATTAGTCCATTCTTTATCAACATTATTTCTATTTGCCATAGTGACTAGGATTTTAAAATCATAGTCTAACTGTTCAGTTTCCAACCAATCAAACAAAGTATTTAAGGTTGCATCTAATCCCTCTAAACCACTTTCATCAATTTTAATAGGAATTATAATTGTATCTCCCTCTTTGTAGCATGAACACATAGCATTATAAGTGAGTGCATTTTCAAAAGGCGAATTGTCGATAATAGCAACATCATAATCATTTTGAATTTGATTAAAAGCTTGTCTTAATCGTCCAGAAGGATTTCTACCACTCATTTTTATTTGAGTATCAACAACTGATAGTCTATTTGATGATGGTACAATATCTAAATTATCATATTGTGTGTGTTGAATTGTTTGTTTAATGATTTTAGGGTCTAAATAAATATCGCTAATATCTTTTTCAAAAGGTGTTTGCATCACATAATTATGTAATACATTACAACTTTCTAACAATTCTTTTCCTGTTTTATTATATTTTTCAACAAGTTTCAAAGCATTGTCCTTTCCACCCTTTTCCTTTGGTTTTAATACAATTTTTGTTGTATTTGCTTGTGGGTCATTATCTACTAATAATACTTTCTTTCCATGTTGTGATAAATAATATGCTAAATTTAATGCGGTTTGAGTTTTTGCAACTCCACCTTTTTTATTTTGTATTGAATATACTTTCATTTTTCTTACTCTCCTTTTCTATTATTTTCAATATAACTTGCAAAAAAATTAAATCTTTCACTTTCTTTATTTAAAAGTGTTGAAACTGAACACTTTTTTCCATTTCCTTCAAATATGATTTCTAATTCATTAGTAGTTATTTTGTCATTTAATTTATCAATCTTTCTTGCGATTGATAATAATTCCTTTATAACTTGTGTTCTTGTATATTGTGGCTTTTCTTGTTCATTTTTGTTATTTTCATTATATTTATTATTAGTATTATTTTCTTCTTTCATTTGTTTTAGATATGTTCTAACTTGTCTACCACTAATACCTACTTCTTTTCCAACCCATTCACTTAAATTCTTACAATCACTATTAAATTTGATTTCTTCATCAGTTCCTTTTCTTCTTTCAAATTCCTGTAATGCTAGGTTGATTGCCGATTTTCTTATTTCCTGTATTTCCTCTGGTTTTAGTTTTCTTTGCAAATTTGCATGGTTTATTTTTTTCTTTTCTTCATAGATAGTTGATGGCTTTTGTTCCAATCTCACATCAACCATACCATCATGCAATCCTTTATCATATAGATGTTTAATTGCAGTACATCTTCTATGTCCGCTTAATAATGTATATTTTTTGTTATCCCCACAATCTTCTTCATAGGCAATTCCATTTTCAAGTTGCCCATATTCTAAAATAGATTTTTCAAGTTCTTCTATTTCACTTAAAGGGTAGTTATTAAGTTTATTCAATCTAATATCATCTATATGTATTTTTTTTGTTTTTACTCCGTTACTCATTAAATCATTTAGTGCCATTTTTATTATCTCCTTCAATTCTTATTTTTATCTATTCTATAGGTGGAAGTACTTCCACCTATATTTTATATAAAGATGTCTTTTAATTCCGTAAATATGACATTTAACTTTGGTTTTGGAATGATATATTTGTTTAGAAGATTATTAACAATATCCATTTGCTCTTTATTAAGACCAATCCATTTATTATTTTTATCTACACCCACGAACAAAACATTTCCTAATAAAACATTCAAAATTTTAAGATGAGGTTCGCTTGTGCAGATAATTATATTTGGTTTAGCATCTTCTTTGAATTTGCTTTCTTCATCAACCAAAACATCAATATTGTGATATTCCAATTCTTTTATAAAAGAATATCTTTCAACTGTATCACATTTGATTAACTGATATATATTTTTCAAATCAACCTTTCCTATATCTACTTTCTTTTGCTTTTGCTCTGGTTCTTTTAATATTACTTTCATATTCCATACCTCTCTCTTTCTACATTATTATTATACTATTTATGTGTATTACTGTCAACACATTTTCAAAGCTAAAAAAATAATTTTGTTAGATTATCAATCAATGTTGCTAATGTATGTGCGGTAATTTGTGCCAATAGACATACACCAATAACTACAGTTGCTAAACCTCTTGAAGTAAAATTAAGTTCTTGATTTTTCATTTCAATTCCCTACCTTTCTAACATTCATCATCAACATTAATGACTAATTTATCATTAAAGATTTCAAAAGATGATACTGTCATATCCTTAAATTCAAAATCCATATCATCATCATACCCACTAAATACAGTTCTTCCTTGCATAAAAGAATAAATCTCAATTTCTTGGCTACCTCTATCAATTAGCATATCTAAAAAATCATCTACTGTTACTGTCATTTTTGTTGTCCTTATTGAGTTCCTTTGAACTCCCTTTCCTATTACATTATTATTATATCACTTATGTGTATTGCTGTCAACACATTTTGTGATTTTTTTCTTTTTTTCTTAAAACATAACAATAAATGTATATTCATCATCAATTTCATAAACTTTAATAACTCTAGCATTAATTAAATCTTTATCAATATAAAGTTTTATATCGAGTGAACTTAAATTTTTAGCTATTGTTTTTTCTTTTTTGCCTAATGACAATTTAATTTTAAATGTTGCATTTGAATTATGTTGTTTAATAATACTACTCATATAATCAATAGAACTAAAACATACATTTTCCGTAATGTAATAACAATATAATATATGTTCATTATCCAATTTTTCTAACCATTGTTTTTCCATAATCAATAACTCTCTTTCTGCACTCTTATTACATCATTTTATACTGCTACTATCAAACCACAATCATATTCAGATTGAGCCATTACTTTTGCTAATTGTTTATCAATTCCTTCAGCCACCAACTCATTTGTTCTTCTTTTCAATAACTCTCTTTTACATTTCTTTTCATGTTTTTTATAAATTTCTTCTTCTGTAATTAAATTTAATAATTCGCGTGACATTGATATATTTTTCATTTTTGATTACCTCTCTCTTTCTACACTCTTATTATATCATTTATGTGTATTACTGTCAACACATTTATAATGTATTTTTCTTTTTTGTAAAAAAAAAAGAACTACCAATAGTTCTTTTATTTGTTATTGTCTTTATATAATACTTTCTTTCTATATTCGATTTTGATTATATCTTTCATGGAAAAATCTCTATTGTCATATAGTTTCTCTACTAACTTTCTTTCGCTTGTATTTTTTATATACATATTCCATATTGATTGACTATATAGTTCACGTTTTGGAAACCTAAAAGAAATTGTTTGATTATTTTTTGTTACAGTAAGTACTAATTCTTTAGCATATATATTTTCTATACTTTCTATAATATCATGTATTTTTTTAACTTCGTTTTTTGGATTATGTTCAAATTCATTAATAATCACATTTTCTTTAAATTCATTTTCCAACAAAGTATAACCAATTTGATTTTTTACTGATACTTTTATATCATAAAGGTTAATATCATCTAGTATATAATTTTCAAATAAATTTTCTACTGTTGATTTTTTGTCCTGTAGATAATCATAAATTACTTCTTTATGAACTTTAAAATAATTATTGGTATAATAGCTTTTAAATTCCATAGCATTCCGCATTTGATATATATACATTTCTCTTGCATAATTTTTCAAATCTTTAACATAGAGTTTATTTTCCTCAACATCTTTATCAAACCTATTAGATGCAATTTTTTTCAATTCTTCTTTATGTGTATCTATGTATTTATTTAATAATACATTTACTTCATTTTCGATATTTTTATAAATATCTTCAATAGAGCCTTTATAGATGACTTTTTTTAATTTTTTGGAAAATTCATATTCAAAACAGTATCTATCTTGTCCGTATAGACTTTTTGTTGGTCTATGCAATAATCCAATAAAATCTAAACCCACATCATAATCAAGTTGATTAAACATTTTGGTTTGATAAAGAAAATCAATATATTCATTATATTTAATTTTTACAATACTACCATATTGTTCATTTATAAAAAATCGGTGTTCGTTGCTTAATAAAAATTCATCAATGTTCATTTGATTGCCCTTCCTTGTTGTTTATTTTATAAAGGTGGAAGTACTTCCACCTTTTAGCTTATTAATGATATGTGATAGATTTTCTACCACATATCATTACAACTGTATTCATTTAAGATTATTTTATCTTCATATTCATTTACATCTAACAAACCATTATTATTATCTAAAATTTCTAATGCCTTATCTTTTGAAATGGGATTTTCTTCTGCACCTCTATAACTTAAACCATATCTATATGACAATTTTTTATTAGTGTTATTGACTACCTCCTTTGCTTTTTGAATATCCAATGTTCCGTTAAAAAATGACATCTTTAATAATTTTTCCATTTATAGTACCTCTCTTTCTACACTCTTATTATATCATTTATGTGTATTACTGTCAACACATATTAAAAATTTATGAAAAAAGATGCTTTTTTTCGCATCTTTATTCTTCTTTTTTCTTGCTTTCTAAAATTCTCTCTCTTTCTTGATTGCTAATTTCTTCTAACTTGTCCGCCGATACTGATTGAACATAATTATTATCTTTATCATATATCTTATATTCATCATCATTTATCAAATACATTGTAGCTGATACATCATATCTATCCCATACAACTGATTTTCTATTCAAATATACATATTGGTTTGTATAAGGCAACTTTACACAGTATGTATTGTTATCACTTCTTTGTCTATCAATCATCTTATTAGAAAAATGTATTGACTTGATATAATGTTCATCTTTTTCAATTACGATTTTTCTCATGTGTTCAAAGTCACTCATTTTATTTTTTAAATATGATAAATACGCATCATTTTTGTTTATTTCCATTTTTAAAACATTCGCTTGATTTAGCAATTCTTTAACTTCATTCAATCCAATATTGTTTAGTTCTTCTCTAGCATTTTCAAATAGTTTTACATCTTGATTTTTTTGTACATTTTCAATTCCAAACATTTCTACATTTTCTTGATAAATTTGATAGTCATTATATTTTTCAATATATATTGATGCAATAGGAATATTCCTTTGTAAAGAGTTATATTTTTCAATCGTTAAATTATTTTCATGCTCTTTTGTTGTTATTTCTTCTTCCAATTTACTTGTAGCATCTATTAGGTCATTATAACTTTGAATACCTTCATTATTAAGTATTTCTATTTCTCTACATACATCATTATACTTTTTCATTTCATAGTACTTTGCTAATTGATATTTAGGGTACAGTTTACCATCAACAATACTGTAGCCACTCTTTATAATAGCCTCTTTACTTCTTAATGCAGTTTCTTCAAATTTTTCGGCATAAGGATTTTGTATTTGTAAAAATTCTTTAAAATCATAGCTTGTACTTTTCCTTGTTTTTTCAAAAAAGAATTGCTTTAAAGTTTGTTCCTCATATTCTTTACCTATTGTTTTTAATCTTGTAAATTTTTTTGCTCCATAAGGTCTAACCGAAATATATTTTCCTCTATTCCTTATCTCAAAACCATCAAGTGCTAATTTTCTTAACATATCATCAAAAGACATTTCAGTTAATTTCAATTCATTAATTCTTGCTTGTATTTTGCTTTTCCAACTCTCATTAGAATAAGCATATAAGATATTTGATGATTTATGCCTTGTTATCTTTGGTGCATCTTCTATTATTCTACACCCATACTCTTTTGCTATTTCATCACTCTTATATCTCAAACCATATAGCCCCTCATTTTTATTTGCTAGTCTATCTTCTAACTTTCTTCCCATAATTGATGTTGCATTTACTATTATATGATTGTGTAGACAATTTCTATCAGTATGTGTAACAACTAAACATTGGAAGTCAGGATATAATTCTTTGACTAATCTAACCCCCATTTCATGACATTGTTGCGGTGTGATTTTATCTTCATAATGAAATGATTGTACTATATGATAAGCACTTCTTTCATCATTTTCATTATGATATTTTCTATTGTTTCTCATAAAATCTTCAACAGTAAATTCAGTTGAACAGTTTACACCTGTTTTTAATCCTACATCTTTACTATACTTGTGTCCTTCATGTTCTTTATCGAGAACATAATTTACACAGTAACTTAACCCTTGTTTTCCTTTGATTGGTTTTCTTTTTGTAATAGGCATCAATAATCACTCCCCTTTCTTTGAAAAAGCTGTAGCTTTTCTTTTTTGATTAACATATAGCTTATCTATCATTGTGTTTTTCAATTCATCAATCATCATAGCCATTTCTTTTTGTTGGTCTATTAATTGTTGCCGAATTTTTTCATTATCTAATATCATATTTTTATTTAGATATTCTCTAATCAAATAGTTATGTTCTTCTATCTTGTTTATAAATGTATTTACAATCTTTGTCACTTCATCTTTTCCTTCAATTTCTTCAACATAAAGATTTTCATATATAGCACTAGCAACAATATAATCGGCTAGTGTATTAAATCCATAAAGTTTAGCTTTTGTTTTCATCAATGCTTTTTCTTCACTTGTAATTCTAATATCAAATCTATCATATTTTCTTCCATTATGTTCGTACATTTTTATTCCTCATTTCCTAATTGTTTCTTTAAATCAAGGTGTAAATTTTCTAATCGTTTTAAGTACTCTCTCTTATAATAATTTTCTTCTATAAACTTTACTCCTTCACTTTTAATATATGTTTTTCCGTCATTATAATATTTGTAACTAGAATGTTCTAACATCAACTTTTGGATTGTTTTTTTTATGCTAGAATTAGAGCGATTAAAATAACTTTCTAATTCTAAAATATTCATATCTTTATAGTTTAAAAGATGATGCTCTTGATTTAAAATATCTTGATAATAATAAATCCTTTTTTTAAAAAATTCTAGTTCGGCATCAATCTTTCTATGGCTATCATAATTATAACTTACCTCAATTAACCATAAGATACCCTCATCTTTTATATTTCCTTTTGAATACCATTTTTGTTCTTTGTGTTTTTTTCTCATGTCATTCAAATGCCATATAAAATTATTATATTCATTTGCTATTTCTTCATCAAAAAGACCTTTATTTTTTATGATTTCAAATACTTCATTTTCATTCATCAATATATCTCTCCTTCCTTTTTACAATACCATAATCTATGTTTATTTCAAAACCTTTTAACCCTTTAGGGGTGGAAATATTTCTTTTTCTACCCCTAAACCCTTGATTTTACTACGTTTTTTCTTTCCAAACTCCGTGGGGTGGAAAAATTAATTTATCCACCCCTAAACCCTTGATTTTAAAGGATTTTATTCTATTTTTAATCGTTTATATAGCAAGCATGGTGTACTTCCGTACACCTACTTGTTAGTGGGCGACCCCCTAACACCCCTCAAATTGCCGTAGGCATATTTATAATAAAAAAGGGATTGACATTCTTTATTAATGCCAACCCTTTTATTTATTAATTTATAATATCTTTTTCTTCTATTTCCTTTTGATTTTTTTCTTTAATATCATGCTCTATCCAATTATTTAAAGTGTTAAGTTTTTGAAATGTTTCATTATCTTTTCTACCATCTCTATATACAAAATATAGCTCTTGTTTCTGTTCCAAAGTTGCTTGATTATATTTTACATCTTTACCCAACATATCCTTGCACCAATCTAACATATTTTCTTTTTCTTGTTCAACTTCATATTCATATTCTTCTTTTAATCCCATGACTTCACATTGTTGTTTTGTTAAATAAAATTCATCTCCAAACAAGTCATTTTTTAATAAAGAATAATCATAAAAATCATATCTTACACTCTCTTGAAATTCTTCTAAAATACTATCACAATTATTATGAATAACAATTTCTTCATATCTTAATTTTTCAATTTCTTCATTAGATAAATGTGGCTTATTCATTGTATCTAAATACATTTCAAACACTTCTTGTTTTTGCTCTGCATACGATAATTTATTTTCAAATTTATAACCAAAATTATCTAAATCTACTTCCATTATTTTACCATTTTCCATTTCAAAAAAGACATGATTTTCAAAAGCATCTTCCAATTTTTTTACTATTTCTTTTTTTATATATGTATCTTTTTCTTTATCAAATAGTTGAAAAAATTCATTAACTTTATTTGTATTTCCTAATTGTTTTTTGTAATCTCCTACTCTATTTACAAAGTCAATTATTTCAATATCATATTCATATTCTTTAGACATTATATGATTTTTTATATCACTTCTTGCCTGTTTGACAATGTCACTATAATTAGATTTTGTTTCAAATTCTTTGTTATTATTTTGAATTTCTTTTTCAACACTTTCAATAAATGTATCTTCAATATACATATCTAATCTATCAATAATATTTTCTAAATTATTGATATTTTTATATGTATCTGCTCCACCTAAATATCCATTTTGTTTATCAATCAAACTATATCTTTCGTTTAATTGATTGTACTTTATATCAAAGTCTGTTATTTCTAAAATAGTTTCTATATAAGAATAAATATCTTCATAACTTTTAATTTCTTCTTGATTTTCTCTTTCAAATTCTTCAATAGGATATGTTTGTTGTATTGGTTTTAAATAGTTTTTATCTATTATATTTTTCTTATATTTTTGTAAATAATTGTTTAGTTTTTCATCTCTCTCACTCATTAATTGTATTCCTGTTAATTCTTCATAAAAACTATTTTCATATCTATTTTCATAGTTATATTTATCTGGTCTATAATTCATGATTAATCTATCATCATCAAATATATTTATTTCACATTTTGTACATTCAAAATTGTTATACTTTTCTTCAAACATATCTTTTAAAATTTGATGTAATTGATTAAATCTTTCTTGTGTAACTTCATCACATTCAATAGTAATATTTTCATTTTCTTTCACACCTTCAATTATTCGTGCAATCATTCTATATGCCATTTTTAATCATTTCCTTTACTTTATTTATTTTATAAATTTTATTTTCTTCTAAATAATCAAATAAAAATATTGTTGTTTCTTGATTAGAAGTTGGACTATTCATAATACCGCTTCTTGCATATTTTTTATAAAATAATACTTCTGTAGCTTTAAATACACTCTTGTTGTTTATTACTTTTATTCTATCTGCATCATGAAATTTTTCATAATATTCTAGCATTAATAATTCATATTGCCTTTTACATTTCATTGTATAATCACTCCTAAAAAGCATATAAGAGGTTGATTAAACAACCTCTTATATTTATCTTTCTATATCAAAATCATCTTCTTTATCAATCGTTTTTTCAGCCTTATCTACAGTTATTTCTTTGTCTATTTCAGCCTTATCTTTCATATAGTCTGCTATCTCATTTGCATCTCTAATTGCCCTAAATAATTCGTCAGGTTCTTTCTTTAAAACACCAATCCAATCTTGAATATAGGCTGTATGATTTCTTATATGTTCTTCATCAAAATTTATCTTTAATTCTTGCATAAAAAATGATGAACTTATCTCTGCTCTTAATTCTTCTTTCGCATAACTAGGAGAACCAAATCCCCCTTCTAAATTTCTATTTAATCTACTTTCATGTCCTGTAGCATGAGCCAATTCATGAAAAGCTGTGGCATGAAATGAATAGTCATCTTTAAAATATTCAATCGGTGGAACTGTCACTTTATCATGTGTAGGAGAATAAAAGGCTTTACTTCCTTTTTCTTCAAAGTCAACCTTCATATTCTTTATCATTTTTTCTAAAACTTCATCTCTATTTATGTCAGTTCTTTCTTGTGGTTCAAACGGATTTATTCCTTCAATGTTCTCTGCATTGAATACTGTATAGGTATTACATCTCAATATAAATCTATCTTCTAATCCTTTATCAATATTTGTTAAAGTTCTATATTCATCAAAAGTTAATGATTTATGCGTTTCTTTATCTATGATATACCAATATTCAATGGGAACACCTTTACTACCTTTTTTTAAGTGCCACTTTTCTTTTGGATGGTATTTTTCATCTTTATCCGCAATTTGAGTAAACGTACACCAACGAGGGTCTTTATAACCTTTTTCTTTTGCAATAAAACCCAATAGTAACCGATTAGTTCCGTTATATTTTCTTCCATTTGTTGCGTTTCTAGGTGTATCAAAATCTTTCCATTCTTGTACCCATGGAATAGTGTTTTGTTCAAGTGATGCAACATAACTATCTACTAACATTTGTCTTGCTTTATTAAGTTTATCACTCATAATCAAGCACCTCATCTGGTTCTTCTTGTGCTATTAAATCTGCCATTTCTTCATCAAATATTACCCCTAATTCGTTTACTTGTTCTTCTATTTTTTTCATTGTATCAATCCTTCCTTTATTAGATTTTTAATCTCTTTCTATTTCAAATTCATCATCTTTATTCCTTTTTCTTGTAGCTTTTCTTTCATGTCTTTTTGTTTCTTCTTTATTAGAAATATAACGATATTCTTCTTTTCTTCTATTATCTTCATCTTGTCTTTCTTTTTCTTTATCTGTTGCCTTATCCATAATGTCTTTCTCCTAATTCTTCTCTTTCTTCAATTTGATTGTTTCCTTTTGTTTTTTCTAAACCATTGATGATTTCATCTAATTCTTCTTGTTGTTTTTGAATTTTTTCTTCTTTCTTTTTTAACTCAAATAATGGTTTTAATTCATCTTGTTTTTGCAATTTCTTTTCTTCAAGTTCTGCAATTTTTAAATCAATTTTTTCAATCTCTTTTTGTTTTTTGTTGATTAATGTATCTAGTTTTTTACTCATATAATCTTATCCTTTCTAATTTTATTTTAATATTTATATTTAATATGTTCAATAATTTAATCATCATAAAAAAACGCACTATTTATTTGAATTTTAAGAGATGTTTTTTTGTTTTAGGTGTAATTATACCTTTTGTGTCAAATCTTCTTTAAAATCAATATTTATGCGTTTCTATACCATACATGTTATTCTATAGTGGCTCTCATGCCTATAATGATACCATCACTATCATAAATTGGGTCACATCTTCCCTTGTGCCCAGATAAAGATGATGCACAGACACTTCCTACATTGCTCATATCATATCCATCACTAAATAAAAAATCTCTTGTTCTAGGTGCTGATGTATTGTTTGAACTACTACTTTCATTTTTTTTACTTGTTGTATTAGATTGATTATTAGTATTTGATGAAGTTGTATTTTGTGATGTGGAAGTACTTCCACTTGTATTGTTTTGATTACTTGATGTGTTTGTATCTTGTGTAGGAGTAGGTTCTGGTTCTTGTGGCTCTTGAACTTGTACAACCTCATTTACTTTTACTTTCATTTTTTTCTCAACTTTCTTATGACTAGAATTTTCTAATGAGTACTTAACTTCATATTCCCCTACTACAGATGTATCAATTTTGTTATATTCTACTTTATCTTTTAAATCTCCATCTTCTTTATCTTTGGCAACCTTTATATAACTATCATAATTTATTTCTTCATTTTGAGAAATCTCTATACTATCTACAGTTAATTCTAATACAGGTGGAAGTACTTCCACATTTTCTTTTTTTACCGTATCAGTTTTATTTTTTCCAAAAAAATAAAACCCTAATACAAGTGAAACAGTTATAGCAACTATAATAATAGTTGCTATAATCATATTTCTTTTCCTTGTATATTGTTGATAGCGTAACAACAGTTCTTTTTCTTCCTCTGTCATAATACCACCTACTTTCTCTATTCAGCTAATCGTCTAATTGCAATAGCTTTATTAAAATAATAATCCATTTTCTTTATACTAACACGAGCATTAGGATTATCTCCATGAGTTTTAGATGTTCCACCATTCGCACCTATAATTTCTCCATTGCCTATATACATGACAACATGACCTGATGTGATAATCAAATCTCCTACCTTTAATTGAGATTTATCTTTAGGTACAGCTTTTCCCATTTTTGCAAATGTAGTAGTTGTTTGTCTACCAACATTTGCACCAGACTGATTATAGCACCATGAAACAAATCCAGAACAATCGAAATATGTCGGTCCTGCTGTTCCCCACCAATATAAAGCACCTAACTTTGATTTTCCATATTCAACAGCTTTTTCCGCTATTGTTCCATTCTGTATAACTGTACTATCTGGTGCTAACTGATTTTGAACAAGGCTTTTGAAACTATCACTTGCTCCATCAAAAAAGAACTCACTTGTTGCTAAAAGTTGAAGTGTTTCGGTTTCATCTGTTGTTAATGTTCCATCTCCATTTTTGGAATTTGTTTTCTTTGCCTGTTGATATGTTAAAATCTTATCCTTATGGCTATTACACCAACTAATATAATCATCATATCCTTTATTGGTTATTGTCATTATTTTAATAACTTTGTCCGTTGTTACCTTATTACCATTTTCATCTGTTATTTCTTTTTGAATGGTCTTTTCAGTTATTGTATGTTCTTCAAACAATTTAGCATTATAGAACTCATTCATAAGATTTCTTTCAGCATCATCAAAGGTTAAATCTCCACCTAGAACTTGTAGTATTGCTAGTGGTGTTTTCCAATCAATATTGCTATATCCTTCTACAACATAATCAACATCTTCCGCTTGAAATGAAGTAATCTGTTCACTATATTCATTTGTTTTTTCGGCTATATATGTTTCATATTTAGAAAATATATCATTTGCATTTTCACTACTTCCCCATTGAAATACACTTGTAAATCCTAATACTGCTGTAACCATCAATCCAAAGGCTATTGCAAAAGGAAAGGCACTTATTAAAGCTAACATTATTTTTTTTATAATCCCAATGATTATTTTTGTTAGTGCCTTTATCATTTTAGTAACAGTTCTTTCTACAGCTTTCACAGGTTTTTTTGTTACTTTCTTTGCAACCTTTCTTCCTACTGTTTTTGATGTATCTTTAACAACTTGCTTTTGAACATCTTTTCCTTCATTAATAGAGGTCATGATATTAGTTGCCCTTTGTTGTACTCTAGCAAATCTATGAAGTTTAGAACGATACTTTTTATTTTTTCCTTTAGGCTTTATTTTTCCTTCTTCATTTGTTTGTACTTTTTCATTAATTTGTTCTTGTAGTCCATTTTTGCGTGTTTGAATTGCATTAGTACCCATTGTCATAACTTCATTGATTACACTTGTTTTTACTGCACTACCTTCATCATTTACAATATCTTCGCTTATTTCATCATCAATAACGCTTGTTTTTATTCTACTTGTTTTATTGCTTTCAACATATTCATTTAGAAATTCATCACTAATAGTTGATGTTGCAATTTTTGAACCTTTATTTTGTCCTTTATTAGAACTATTATTACCACTTATTTCTTTGCTATCTGTATTTGTACTGTCACTCTCTACATCATTATCACTGTTAGTAGTTGCTATTGCGTTTCCATCTTTTTCTTCATCTTCATCATTATTGCTTGTTTCAATATATGATTTTTCTTCTTGATTTAACAGACTATTTTTATAATCTTCATAAGCCTTTTTTCCTTTATTAATGGTTTCAACTGCCTTAATTACTGTATTGATTTCAATGTCTGTTGCTCTTGCTATTTTTTTATTGTCTTTTGCTAGTTTATTTGAAATATCATCTTTCATAGGCAACTACCTCGCTTGTGCTATTCCACTTGTGTCATTCAACTTATAAATAAAGCTATCCTTTTCAACTTTGTTTTCAAACAGGAATTTATCCCTGTCATATACAATAACTCCTTTACCGCCTGATGCCTCACTTAACTTCTTTTCTTCCTCATTACTAATTTCAAAAATAGAACATATTGGGGCTAAATCCGTTTTCTTTTGTTTTAATAAGATAGCAAATTCACTATTTGCCAACATTTTTATACCATCTTCATTATTCAAAATATCTGCTATATTTTGAGTAAGAATAGTCATCATTGCGTTAAATTTTCTACCTGTTTTATATAGTTCTGCTACATATTGGGAAGAAAACTTATTTTTTAATAAAATATGGAACTCATCAATGTTTACCCATGTGTAGTAGCCTTTTATCTTATTTTCAGCAAGTTTATTTTTAATATAATCTAGTACAACTAAATATCCTGTTGTTCTTAAACTTTCTGTTAATTTGGTAATATCAAATACAATAAATCTATTGTTGATGTCTACATTTGTTTCATGAGAGAAAATATCTAAAGAGCCTTTTATATACCTCTCTAATACTAAAGCCAACGCATTAGCCTCTTTTTCTGGTTGTTGTTTTAATTCATCATAGAATTTTGGAAGTGTTGGAAGTAAAGTTTTATCTCTATATTGACTTTGTTCATAAGGGGCATATATGCTTTTGGTACATCTATCTATGATTGATTGCATACCACCAGTTAATCCACCATAGATACTTTCCATAAATGCTACTATATATTCAGTTTTTGCTTTGATAGGTTCATCTGTATCATAGTTTAAATCCATATCAAAAGGATTGATATGTGTTTGTGCGGTTGTACTTATTTTAATTGTTTGCCCACCATAGGCATCTGCAATTTTTTTATATTCTCCTTGCGGGTCAATGATAATAATTGTATCATTAGGATATTTTAAATAATATTGTTCAATCAAAAGTTTATTTGTGAATGATTTTCCACCACCAGAAGTACCTAGAATACAACCATTTCCATTTATCAATTTTCGTCTATCACAAAAAATAGGAATTTTGCTTATTTGATTTTTACCAAAAAATACTCCTTCTTTATCAAGCATATCTTTTGAATTAAATGGAACACTTACACCTACAGCCTCACTATGCAATGTTCTTTGAAATTGAATTGAGTTATGTCCTAAAGGTAGAGCATTCTTCAATCCTTCTAGTTGTTGCCACTTGATATATTTTATTGAAACAAAGTTTTCTTCTCCTATTTCAAGGATTTTATTAATTGTTTTTTCAAGTTCAGCTAGAGATGATGCACTTACTACAATCAATGTATTACATGAAAATATTTTTTGATTTTTCTTTTGGATTGCCCGTAACAAACTCTGTGTACTTTTTAGCTTATCTTCTAACTTTTCATCTTTTACATCTTCATAATCAAGGTTGCTTTTTCTAGCCTTCTTTTTCTTCATTATCCTTTCATCTTTCATAGCTGAAATTTTTTTATTTAACTTTTTAATAACTTTTCCTGTAGGTTCTGGTTGAATGTTCATAGTTGTTAGTACGCTCATATCTTCTAAACCAGTTGTCAACCTATTATAGAAGATTGGACTTAAACTTGTCGATAAATCACTAACATACAATGATGAAATATATTTTTTTCCTTCATCTATTGATATATATGTATCTTCTCTAAAACTCATTTTATGTGGAGATAATATATCATAAAGTGTCATATCATGGTCTTTTGCATATTCATTGATATTACCAAAATTTCTATCATCTACAATATCGGCATTTAATATATTATAAATAAATTCAAGCCTTTCTTTATTTTTTACAATCTTAACTCTTGATTTAATTTCTTCAAATTTATCAGATGTTTTCATGTATAGTTCATATAAAATTGTATGTGCCTCATGATAACTCTTAGCTTGTGTTGATAATACAATTAATCTTTTAACAACCTTTGTTTGTTCTTTATCTCCTATGGCTAAATCAATCATATCATTTAATTCACTTGCTACTTCTTTAATATTTTCATTTTCTATACTATCAGTATTATAAATAAAGTCCTTTTTAAATCTTTCGGTTTTTATAGGTACTCCATTATTAATAATTTGAATATGAATTTTTGGAGAAAATCCATTTAGATATTCTACATATTGTAAAAAGATTGTTTCTGCATCTTCATCACTTGCTTTTGCAAATGAAATATCTGTATATTCAATACACATTGAATATACATTATCTTTGATTTTGAAAAGATTAGTTTTATCATCACAATCAATAAAGAATGATTTTACTACATCTTGCACTCTTTTAGGTTTGTCAATCGGTTTTCTCTTAAAATACTGTCCTAATTGTTCAACTAACTTATTTTTCTTTTTAATTTTCTTCTTTGTTTTTTTCATTATCATCAACTCCTTCATTTAGCATAGAATAATAAATTTCAAAGTCATCTTTTGAACAGTTTGGGTACTGTTTTTTAAATTCCATATAAGCATCAAATTTCTTTTTAGCATGATTTTCTTTTGTTTCATTCTTTTTAACAGTTTCAGTAACAGTTTGTTCTTTATTTTTTTCCATTACTGTCTTATCTGTATTGATTTCTTTAGTTTTATCAGCCTGTTTGCTTTTTGGTTTTATACCATGAAATAGCTTTCTTCCTTTTCCGCTAGTAGTTGTACCAATCAGTATGGTATCTGTTGATTTTGCTTTATCTTTATCTTTATTTGTAATAGGTGGAAGTACTTCCACATTTTCTTGAAATTTCTTTTTTGCTTTAGCAAGTTGTTTTTCTTGCTTTCTTTGTTTTCTTAATTCTCTCTTTGATAGTTTTTCATTAGGTGGAAGTACTTCCACTTTTTTATCTAACTTCTCTTTTTTAGCTTTTGCCTGTTTCAATTTCTTTTCTTCTTTTTTTCTTTTATTAATTGCCTTTAATTCCTGTTTTCTTATTTTCTTTTCTTCTTTAGTTAATTTCCTTGATGTACCATCTTCAAAGTACATATACTTACTACTTTTTTCATTTTTTTCTCTTGCTACATCTTTATCATTCTTGTATTCTAAAGGTTGCCAAAAATCAATATAATGTCTTTTTAAATAGGGTACTATCTTTTCTGCATTCATTTGTTGTATAGGAATAAACCCCATTGTCATTAAGGGTACTGCAACAATAATAACTAGCCATTCAACTATATTTTCTGGTATTTCTTGCCTACCATAATAATACAAAGGAATAACGATTGCTCCTGTTAAAACGGAAAAGATTAGTTGTCTAACTGTTAGACCATATATTTTAGAATGATAATCTGTTATTTCTGTAAATATAGTAATATCCAAGTTTTCATTGTTCATCTTATCTACCTCCTGTTAGTTTTTCGGCAAGTGGCGAACAGAACGAAATCATTGCTAAAAGTAACGCATTAGCAAAGAATACTTTTATTCCTCCTGCCAAGTCAGATGTTACTGTACCCATACCGACACTGTATATTTTTGTACATATCATCATGAGTATATATTCTAGTCCTAGTGAACACATCCACATAATAAATGTCTTTGTTGTATTCGCTCCTCCATTGTCATTCATTCCCATTGCTAGTGGCACAGGTGCTGTTGCAAAACCTAGAATAATTTTCGCAAACACCATAACAACTTGTGTAACACAACCTATCATTGTTCCCATAATACCTATCCAAAGTATAAGAACTACAATAAGTAAACAACATTGCTTAACCATTCCACCACTACAAAATTGAGCCATTGCATCTCCTACAGTAGTTCCTGTAGCTACATTAGATACCGCTATTGCATTTGTTACACTTGTATATAAATTGCTTGTAATATTCATGATAGTTGTTAAAAATCTAAATGAGTTATCTATAAGAGCCTTATAAATAAAAAACTCAATTCCAATCATAACCACTCTTTCCCATGTTAGTTTGTTTACTTCCAAAACTTCTTTAATAAACTTAATCATGACAAATAAGGTCAGCAATGATAGACCGACGGGCAAAACAATATCATAGCATGTTTTAGCAATAGTAAATATACCTTTATTTTTCATAGTGGAAAAGTTAGCAAATTGTGTAATCGTACTTGCTATATCTCCAACATTTATATTTATTCCTAAAAAGTCAAATGAGAGAGAAAACAAATCTCTTATCATATCATCAAACATCTTGTACACTCCTTTCTAACATCAAATAAAAGAAGAATGAAAATCATTCTTCTTTTATAATCCAAATATATCTGGCGACTTTCCAATAGCAACAACCATGGCACCAGCCATAAGTGTAAGTAATCCGTTTACTTTTCCGTCACTATCTTCACGTTTCCAACCAACAGCGAATTGAACACCACCAATTATCATTACAACAGCACCTATCTTTATAAGCCAATCACATATAAATGTTACAAAGCCATCAATAGAACTTGTATCTGTTGCATAAACTCTATTCATTCCAAAAATCATAAGCATAACAAATGTATTAAGTCTTACATAAGCATTTGCTAGTTTTTCTTTTAGCCGATTTTTTCTATCCTTTTTTATTTCATTTTTTTCATTTTGTTTTGTTTTTATTTGAATTAAATTCTTCTCCATCTTAAATACCTCTTTCTTTTTTATTTAATCTAAATTCGATTTAAAACCACTTGCCGTTCTGTAGTATTTTAAATCTTCATCAGTTACTAAAACTGTACTATTTTTTGTGCTAAAAGGCAAATAGAAATTTTCCTTGTCATATCCATTGTTTTTGCAATATTCAGCAATCTGTTTTTCATAATAAATTTCCTCTGCTGTTTTTAACATCTCTTGTTGATGATTATATCTTTTAGCATCATTTACAGGATTTCCTTTATCCCAAGGTTCAAATATCAAATCATATCTTGGGTGCTTGTTTAAATCATAGAGTTTTGAATATAGCGGTAGATATTCTCCAGATAGCAATATAGCATATCCCTTTTTCATTCTACCTAATTCATCTATCGTTGCCAATTCTCTACCATAAATATCCCAATTCTTTGAATTAGAATTTTGTTTTGACCTTGTTTTTCCTGTAGTGTATTTATAAAGAGTTTGTTTCCCCATGATAGCACTCATATAGTCTAATGTCTTTTTAGATTTTGAACCTAAAAATAGGATATGGTCGCAACAATCAAAAACGGTTTCCCAATTATCTTTATATCTTCCTTCTAACTGTCCTACTGATTGTACACCAATCAATACTCCACAATTTAGACCTCTTATATAAGCTAGAATTTCTAGGAAACGAGGGATTTCTCCTAATTGATACCATTCGTCCATATAAAGGTCTGTAGGTACTGCAAGTGAACCATCATTTTCTTTTGCGTTTTTATCAATAATATTAAATATTTGTGAGTAAAACATATTTGCTAGATAATTGAATGTATTGTCATTTGGATTAGTGATTATAAAGTATGCAATCTTTCCTTCATCTCCACCCTTACCAATTCGATTTAATTCCATATCATCATCACTTGTTAAATTCTTAACTTCCTTGACATTGAAAGAATTTAATCTTGCTACAGCCTCTAATGTTACTGTTGTAAGAGTTTTTGGTGTAGTTGCTGATTTTTTAAATAAATCCCATTGATTGATACCGATATAGTCTGGTTCTTCCTCTCTAATCTTATTAACAATGTTATCAATTTCAGTAATATTTCCATCTTCATCTAATTTTGTTTTAGAAATGTAATATAAAATTATTTGAAAGTTACAAGCCTGACCAAACACTTTTTTATACCATAAAGCTATATAAATAAGAGCCTGTACATATAAATTAGCCAAGTGTTCCCAAAATGGGTCGCCTTGTGTTGTATCAATATCTCCTTTCGTATTTGCAAATAGAGTATTGACTAAAGACATTACATCATCTTCTTGTATTACATGGTTAATTCTTTCATTGAATGTATCTTCATCTAGCTTTTCATCATCTTTTCCTTCCATTCTTGCTCTTTCAATAGTTTTTACATCTATTGCATCTATAGGAAGTTTCTTAATATAGTTCAAAGGGTTGTAATGGTTTGATTTCCATTTTTCATCTATATTTAGTACTTTAATATCATATCCCTGTTCTTTTAGGGCATTCCCACAATCTCTTAAAAGTTCTCCCTTTGGGTCAGTACAGATAATTGTATTTCCATTTGAATTTAATAAGTTAGGCTTAAATACATATCGAGATTTACCACGACCGGGTGCTCCAATCATAATAATATTTCTTGATAGTTTACTCACAGCCATGTTTCTTGAAATAATAGCTTGTGATGTCAAAATATAATTATTATAAAAGTTTTTGTCCTGTATCTTTTTAAATTCTTTTCCATCACTCCATTGTGCTGAACCCATTGCCTCATTTTGCATATTCTTTTTATCTGTTAAATAATATGTTTCCAATAGCATAACAGAGAATATACCACAGCCAACAGATGCTAATATATTTTCTTTTGTAAGGTTAAAAGGCAACCAAATCTTATAAAGATTATTAAGTGCCATATCTAATATTTCTAACGTAATCTTTCCTTGATTATCATTCATTAATGTACATACCCTCATAACAAAATAAGTAACGAATATAAATAATAAAACATTTATCAATACGGAGCTTTTTTTAAAGTTCTTAACTATCATTTTGACATTTCATCTCCTATATCTTCCATTTCATCTTTTAATATTCCATCTTCTGTTTTATCAAGTCCAATTTCCAATTCATCTTTATCTTCTTTTTGTACTTGTTTTTCTTCCATTATTTCTGTTACGAGGGCTTGTTGCTTTTTTGAGTATTCTTTGTTCGCATTTACAATAATATTAGCGGAATACTTTAATGTTACGCTACCATCTTGATTATGTGTTGCAATATAGTCTTTTCCATCAAGTTCACGATTTTTAAATTGTTCAAATTCTTTTTCTTGCTTGAATACTTGTGTAACAACAGGAATATTACCTTGTTTTAATGTTATTCCATCTTCACTACCAATTTCTTTAACAGATTGAACAGCATTCACATTGTAATTTTCTTTAAATTTATCATAATAGGCTTTGTTAAATCTAACAGTTACATAGTCATCTCCACTAAACATTTTTGATGCAAATTCATTATTTCCTTCTTGTAACGAACGTTCATCAAATTTTACATATTCTTCTTTTGTCATGTGTACTTCTATGTAATTTGATTTATAGCTTTCAATCTCAATATCAGTTATATTCTTGTCATATTCAAGTTCATTGACTTTTAAACCAACATCTTTTGTATAATCTTCTTGAATTGGTTCATGATTAATACCTTTGTTTTCCAAAGTCTTATCTCTGGCAATAATCAAACTTTCATTCAACCAATCTTTTCTTGATATATTCGCAAATACTATATAACGTTTATCGTTGTTATCCATATTGTCTTTTTCAAAGTTGACTTTTGCGTTATAAATTTTTTTATCTATCATTTTATCAAGTATTGGTATTCTACCTAAAAAGCTATTTTTTCTATGTTCCCATTTTTGAACATCTACACTTGTTTCATAGATTTTATCTTGTTGATGTACTGTCTTTCTTCTCACTCTATCCTCTGGTGTAATTTCTTTAACCATGACAGCTACACCGTCATTTTTAGCTTTCAGTAATATTTCTTTGGTTTGTTCTCTTGTAAGTCCACCTTCTACCTTTGTTTGAGTTAGACCTTTGGTTTTTCCATCTTTTTGAACCGATTTTAATGGTGATACAAAGAATGGCTTAATAAAATTTCTAAAAAGCATTCTCATGAATTTTGTTACTTTTTTTGCTACTCTATTAAGCACTCTGGATATTCTATAAGTATTTCTTGCTGTATGTTCAATATTTCGCTCAAACTCTCTTTTTGCTTCACTACCTTCTTGTGCCATACATTACCTTCCTTTCCCATCTGCAACCATTTCTAACTCTCTATTTTTTTGCATTTGATATTTCAAATATTCTTTAAAGCCTTTTTGGAGTTCATTTAATGAAATAGTTTTTGTTGTATTTTCATTATGGAATTTATAGTTAAAATCATTTCTGCATTTTAAAGTTCCATTTCTATCTACAAATCTTTGATTTACATAGACATATCCTTTTTCATTTCCTACCTGTAATGGTATTTGAATAAATTCTCCGTTTGTTCTTAATGCTCTCATATCTAGGTGGAAGTACTTCCACATTGACTTGACCCCTTTATCTGTTATAACATCTTTTAAAGTTTTTTTACTAACAGAACCATACATAATTTTCATTTTGCCTTCTCTATTCTTTTGATAAATGTTCATTCTTTCTTTAGCATCAGCATTAATGTAAATCTTGTTTTCTTCGTTTTTTAATATAGCATCTTTACTAACATATAAGTATTGATTGTCTGTCTTTGTTGCAATATATACACCTTTTTTCGTTTCTACTTCGATTGCATATTTAGGAATAATAATATTATTAACTTTCAATCTATTATCATTAGTATTGTTAGATGGAAGTACTTCCACTTTACTATTTGTAGCCTCTTTACTTTCACTAGGAGTACTTTGATAATTTTCATTTTTAGAAATTACTTCCTGTTGATTGTGTTCTTTTGGTTTGTTTTCTTTACTCATCTGTTTGGTCTTATCAGCCCAATATCTCATAACCTCGTCAACACTTAACTTTTCTGTAAAATTACCTACTTTGTCATAGATTGGAATTTCTTCATTACTATTCATAACATATTTTCCTGTTTCTTCATCAATCTGCGTATATCGTTCTTTATCTAAATACATATATTTTTTCCCCATTGTATTAGGTATTCGAGTAAAAATGCTTTCTTCGTTTTCATGTTGTAGTAACACCTTATTTACAGTAAATATTTTATTAACTTCTACTGTTTTTTCATTAGATGGAAGTACTTCCACTTTTTCCTCATTCTCATTTGTAGGTTGAGTGTTTGAACGTACATAATTCTTGCTATCAATATTTAAACTTCCATCAAAGTTATTAACTAATAAGATTGATTTATAGTTTTTACCGTCACTTGTCAAAAACTCTTTATTCATGTATGGAATTTGATTTTCTGGAAATACCATAGAATATGAAAAAAATTCCATCTTCTTTAGTTCTCTCATTTGCTTAATCATCTGCTCTTTTATTTCAATAGATAAAAGATTGTCATTAGGCAATATGCGTTTTAAATCATTGACATTATTTATAACATATATATCTTCAACATTTTTCAAGTCTATTTTTGCTTGTTCATCAATAGTACTATCATATTGTTTTACAATCATTTCTTTTTGAACTTCATTCAATTTAATTCTTTCTCTTTGTTGAGTTTCTGCATTGAGAACATAGCAACTGTCAAATGCCTTTTCATGACCGAACCGATTTATAGTTTCGTATCTATGATAGTCAACATTGTTTTCTGTAACTTCTCTAATTGCTAAAGCCACATTCAAAGCTGTACCTGTTTCATCAATATATTTATCTGGATTATTTGTAATATTTCCTAACATTTGATTATACAGTTCATTTTTATTTGAATTGTAATAACCTGTTAAAACACTATCATTGTATTTTTCTAAAAAATCATCAATTTGCATATACAGATTATTCATAAACAATAAATTCTTAAATGTTTCCATTTTTGAATTTGTATTAGGTGGAAGTACTTCCACATTTTCTTTTTGAACATCTATTTTTCTAGGATTGATAATGTCTTGTATTTCTTCTTTTGTAAAAGATGTTCTTGATTGAATATACTGTTGATATTTAATAACATCTTTTGTATCTCTAATCATAATTCTTCTTTCACTATCGAAAGCTTTTTTAATAGTATCTACATCATATTTTTCATTGAAATACTTATTATCAAAATAGTATTCAAAAGCTGACATTCTACTATTTTCTATTTCATCTTTTGAAACATTATTTTCGCTCAAATCTCCAAAATCTTTATACTTACCATTTTGAATTTTTGAAATATCTAGTACACTTACATTTATATTGTTTTGTACTAATTTAGGAATAGTTTTTATTATTGCCTTTTTACCGCTTACATCATTATCTAAAGCTAACACAACACTTGAATTTATTCTTTTGATTTTATTTATATGTTGTTCGCTCATTTCAACACCCATCAAGGCAACACTATTTTTATAACCTAGTACATTAGCACCTACAACATCCATGTACCCCTCTACAACAAATATTTCTCCGTTTGTTGCGTAGTTTCTAGCATAATTATAGTTGAAAAGGATATTTGATTTATGAAATATTTCCGTTTCTTTAGAGTTAAGATATTTGGGTGCTTTTCCATTGCTATTTATAATTCTCCCACCAAAGGCAACAATCCGTCCGCTATCATCTCTGATAGGAATAACAATCCTGTTTCTAAAAACTTCTCTAACATTGCCATCTTCATCTCTACTAATAATGTTGACAGCTTCAAGTTTATCTATAGTTGTATCTGCTGTCTTATCAATCATCTGTCTTGTTAATCCATCACTTGCATATCCTATGCCAAATTGCTTTTGAATTTCTTCATTGATATTTCTCTTTATCAAATAATCTTTTGCAATCTTTCCACTTTCTGTATCTAACTGATATTGATAAAGTCTTTCGGCATAATCTATTGAATTATACAAATCTATTCTTCTTTGTTGTTGAGGAGATATAGAAGTTTCGCTATTCTCTTTATCCAATATAGTTAAATCTACATTAAGGTTTGATTTTTCAGCCATCAACTTAAAGATTTCTCTTGGAGATAAACTTCTATGGTTTACCTGTTGTTCATATTTTTCTATGAATGTATAGACATTTCCACTTTCGCCACAAGCAAAGCATTTACAATATTTATCACTTTTAGCAATAGACATTGATGGTTTCGTATCGTCATGAAACGGACAAATAAAAGTATTGTTTCTTTGTATTTGAATACCATAACTTTCAACGATTGCTCTCATACTTGCCTGTTCAAAGATTTCTTGCTGTAATTCTTTTCTTGTTAATTCTGGCAACTTGCATTTCTCCTTTCTAAAAAATTCCACTTATTTGTTTATCTGTCATAATACCACCTGTATTTTCTCATTCAATGTGGAAGTACTTCCACATTCTAATCTAATGTAAATATTTCTTCTATAGGCTTATCCTCTGCATGACTAGGAATACCATATAGATACATAATCTTTTCGTCATTATGAGAATAAACAACAGAAATACTTTCATTTGTTAAGCTATAAAATAAATCTAGTATTTCTTCTCCTGTTCTTTCTTTCCTATCAAATTCTATATACATCAGTTTATCTGTTCTATTTGATTTTTCTTGAATAATCTCTAAAGCCTCTCTTTGAAAAATGCCTCTTGTCCTTGAATTATTACAAGCAAAAAAACCTATATCAAATTGTATAAGACAATAGTTGCCTTGTTCAAAAACTTTATCAAAAGCCATATCAAGGTCTTGTTGATTTTCAATTCTTACACTTTTAGACTTCATTTTTTTATCTCCTTCTTAAATTTGCAAAAAGGGACAATTCATTGAATTATCCCTTTAATCTAATGTGGAAGTACTTCCACATTAAGCATTTTGTTTTTTTGATTTTTTTCTTCTATATGCTACTGCACTAGAAATTAACACAATTCCACTTAAACCACCTAATGCAAGTAATCCTTTTACATTAGTATCATCTCCTGTTTTGATGATAGGTTTTAAAGTATTTACATATTCAAATGAATATGTCTTTCCAATATTTTCAAGGTTATCATCAAGCACTACTTTTTTAACCTCATTACTTAACAAGTAACCTGTAGGTGCTTGTGTTTCTTTGATATATACTGTTCCATAACGTACATCTTTGAATGTTGCTGTTCCATCTTCTTTATTTGCATGAACAGTTTCGATTTCTTTTGTACATTCTTCATCTTCATACATTGTAAATGCAAAGTCTTTTGATTTAATAGCTTTTCTTGTTTCTTTATCAATCTTATTAACTTGAATGTTTGTTAAGATTGGTGCATCTTTCATTTCGACTTTTTGAATTTCTTTATCACTTGAAACTGTAAATTCAATGCTTTCTGCTACATAGTAACCTTTTGGTGCTGTTTTTTCAGTAAGGATATATGTTTTTCCTTCTTCAAGTCCAGATACATAATGTTCATCTTTTCCTGTAGTCCATTCATCAACAGTTTTACCTGTTTCTTTATCTGTTACTGTTAATTCTGCACCTTCTACATCTTTACCATCTACTAAATCAGTTTTCTTAACAGCCACTTGTTTATCAACAAGTTTTAATTCAACATCTTTATCTTCTGTAGTGAATGTTTTTGATTTAGCAATTACATATTTTTTAGGAGCTTTAACTTCTACAAGTTTATATTCTTCTCCTTCAAGTAATCCTCTAACCATGTGAGATGTTTCATTACCATCTTTATCAATGTTATAGTAATTTACTTCTCCTTCTTTGATTAACATTAATGTATAATCATCACTATCTTTATTAGCTGTTAATTTATATGTTACAGTTGCATCATCTTCATCAATATACATATTTTCAACTTTGCCATCTTTTTCTAAAGATGCTTTCATTTCTTTTGTAATATCAAAGATATGTTGACCTGTAACCCATTTATCAACAATATTTTTAGTTTTTGTTGATACAACTTGTAATGTTGCTCCTTCTAATAAGTTTCCTTCATTGTCAACTTTTTTAACATTTACAACATTATCTACCATTGTTTCTTTTTGTGTTTCCTTATCTGTTGTTACAGTAAATTCAAAGTCATTAGCAACATTATATCCTAATGGTGCTAAATCTTCATGGAGTGTGTATGTTTCATTTTCAGTTAAACCAGATGCGTAATGAGTTTCATCTGTAGAAATCCATTCATCAACAACATTACCTTCTTTATCAATAATTTGCATTGATGCACCTTGGATTTCTTCTCCACCGAAATTAGTTTTTGAAACAATAAGTTGTTTATCAATCATAGTAATTTTTTGGTCTACTTTTTCTTTTGTAACTGTAAATTCTACATCTGTAGCTTTTACATATTCGCTAGGTGCTGTCACTTCACTTAATACATAAGTTTTACCTTCTTCTAATCCATTGATATAATGTTTATCTTTTCCAGAAGTCCATTTATCAACTACTTGGTTTGTTTCTTTGTCAGTAACAGTAATTTCAGCACCTTCTACTTCTTTTTCTCCTGTTACATCTGTCTTTGTAAACTTAACTTGCTTGTCTACCATTTTTACTTGGTGTACTTTTCCGCTATCATCAACAGAGAAATTAACATTTGATGAAATAACATATTCATTAGGTGCTAGAGTTTCTACTAATGTATAATCTCCTTTTGCTAAACCTTCAATATAATATGTTTTGTCTGTTGAAACCCATTCAGCAACTACTTTATTGTCTTTGTCTACAATTTGTAATGTTGCTCCTTCAAGTTCTTTTTCTCCTGTAATAGTTTGTTTAGAGATTTTAGTTTTTGTTGGTTGGTTTTCAATAGCTTTTGTTTCAGTATAAACTTTTGTTTTAGTATCTTTTTGTGTAAATGTAACATCATATACTTTATCATTCAATACTAAATTATTTAATGTTTTAGTTTCTTGTAATTCATATTTACCGATTGGTAGATTTTCAACTTTTAAAGTTCCATCTTTATTTAAGTTGTATTTACCAACAACTGCACCTTTTTTATAAATGATAGAACCGTCAGCCATATCAATTACATTTTCTTTAGCAGTCAAAGTAAATTCGATACCGCTTAAATCGCTTGTATCTACTAATGATAAATCCGCTTTATCATCTAATGCTACAGTTTTGTCAATTTTTAATGTTCCTGTTGGTTGTTCGTTTCTAACAACTACAGTAACAAGGTTATCTCCATCATCATCTTTTGTAAGGTCAACTTCGTTTAGAACATTGAACTCTACAGGATTTTCAGCATCAAGGAAACCTTTTGGTGTTCCAACTTCTTCTACTTGATATTTTCCAGAGATTAATTTTAAAGGTGTAACAACTTCTCCTTTTAAGTCATTGTCACTACTATAATAGTTTTTGTCTAATACTACTCTATTTTTTGAGTTTGTAGTAAATACATCATAAGTAGTACTTCCTACTTTTTGAGTAACATATTTTCCTGTTTCTCTATTTTTGATTTTAAAAGATGTTCCATTTAATGAAACTGTTTTTCCTGTTTTAGCATCTTTCTTAATCATTTTGATATAAGCAGATACCATATCATTATTGATAGCAATTTTTTTAGCTTTATCACTATCTTTTGTGATAGAGAAAATTAAATCTGGTGCTTTAATATATCCTTCTGGTGTTTTTGTTTCTCTTAAAACATATACCCCATAAGGAAGTGGTTTAGTAGTTGCATACCCACTCGCTCCATCATCATCATTTTTAGTTGTTACAACATCATAAGTACTTGCGTTATCCCAACCTACCTTATTAACTTCACTTTGTAATTTAATAGTAAATTCAGCACCGTTTAGACCTGTTACTTTACCACTTGCATGATTGTCTTGACCGATACCTTCTTTAAATACTTCTACAGGTTGTTCTTTAACTGTATTAGCTTGTGTTTCATTGACTACAGCCTCATTGCTTGTACCCGCAACATTTGATACAGGTGTTGCCGAAACTGTTCCTTTATTTAATAATGTTCCTGTTGAGGCTTCAACTTCTGTAATAGTATAGTTTCCTAGCCATAGATTAGTCCATGTAATATTACCATTGCTGTCGGCTTTCTTTACAGAAATATCTTTACCAGATAATCTATCTACAGCATTATCTCCTTTGTGTAATACAACATCTCCATTAGCATTTTTAATATCACTTGCAACAGTTAATTTATATGTTGCATCAACAGTTGCATCTCCAAATAGTCCTGTAGATGTTTTTGCTAATGTCTTTTTGAAATTAACAGTACCAATTTTTTCTTCATTTACAACTGTTTTTGTAGTTGTTTGATTACTTTTAATTTCAATGTCAAATACTTCTCCTGTTAATTCTTTATAAGCACCATCTGTATTGTTTACATTAGGTCTTTTTGTTTCTACTAATGTATATTCTCCATGAGGAATCTGTTCAACTAAAATCTTCCCATTTTGAACAGTTACATCTTTTTCATATCCGTTTGTTTTACCTTTTAATTTGAAAACAGAACCATCAACTAATTGGTCTTTGTCATTTGTTTTTGTCAATTCAAGTTTACCATATAAGTTGATTTTCATACTTAAATTCACAACAGGGTCATCTGGATAGTAGTTTGAATAGAGATTTTGTTGATGTGAACCGAAATGATAATGTCTAAAATCAGTTCCACCTTCATGTCTGTACAATCCAATTTGTTTACATTTGTTAAAGTTTAAATTAAAATTTTCAGTATTACAATTTTCTGAAACTGTAATCTTTAAATCATTGCTACCCTTTGTATGTTCAAATCTAATACCATCAAGTGTAGCATCACATGAATTATAACCAGATAGAACACCATTTGTATCTGTTAATGTAACGCTTTCTCCTGCGTTCATTTCAACACTACCTTTATCAAAACTAGGCAATTTTGACCTTTGAGCAATTTGATTGTTGATGTCAGCCTTAAAGCTTTCATATCTGGCTTGAACTGAACTGTCAGTAAATGTTGAACCTGTTCCTTGACTTTCCCAAATCATCATTTGTGTAAAAGCATAGTCATATTTTAGAGTACCAATATTTCCACTCTCTAATAATACATCACCATATTTAGAATACCACCCTAAATATGCAATTCGTGTTGCCTGTTGCAATTCAACCGACATATTTGACGAATAACTTGCACCTACATATGTTCCTGTTGCAAGTTCTTTCCCATGTTCAATACAGAACACAGTTTTTGCATCAGCCCAATTACCAATGTGTACTTTTCTGGATAAAATACCATACTTGCTTGAACCACCAACATAATGTAGTCCTGTGTCATTCTGTGCTACATACAATGTTCCTGAATAGTCATTAGCATTAACTGTTGCCATATTTGTAAACAGCATCATTAATGATAACAGACATACAGAGAACTTTTTAAAAGACTTTAATAATTTTTCTTTTACTTTTTTTCTCATAAATATTTAATCTCCCTTCTTACATTAAATTATTATACATATTTTCACATTGTTTTCAATTTCTCTTTTTTATATCAACTCCTTTAGAAAATCAAAAAAGACACAACTTTTAGACCTCATGTCTTTGTCATGTCTTTTTTTATATTTCTTCATTTTATAGTTTAGCACTGTCAAGAGTTTCATGCAACTACTATTTTAATAAATCCAATCCCAAGTAATTTTGCCACAAGTACAGCCACGGACATTAGTATAACCACTTGGACAATTTTTACAATATGTTTGATAATCAATTTCTCCGCTATCAAGTTTATTACTCCAATAAGTTCCTATTTCATTAAACGCTTTATCAACTTCACTATAAGAACTTACCCATTTACCACTATTTCCTACTGCTGTATGAGTATGTGATGTGGAAGTACTTCCACCTGTTGATGATGAACTATTATTAGATGAACCACTACCTGTATTACTTGAACCACTTGATGGTTTAGAAGAACTACTTCCATTATTACTGTTAGAACTATTAGATGAACTACTACTTGAATTATTCTTATTACTTGAAGAAGTATTTCCAGATGTGGAAGTACTTCCACCTGTTGTAGTGCTTGAACTTATTGTATTTTTATTTGTGTTATTACTGTTTGAAACTACTTTTTTATCTGTAGCCTCTGCTTGTTTCTTTACAGAGTTCTTAACAGTTTTTGTTCCATCTTCATTTGTTACAACTTCTTGAACAACAACTTCATCATCATTAATAGTTGGTTTTTCAATTACTGTAGCTTTCACTTTAGCATCTGTTTTATTTTCATATTTATCTTGAATTGAAACATTTACTTCATATTCCCCTACAGTATTTGCATTAACTTTTGAATAATCAATTTCATAATCTTTTAACTCTGACAAATCAGTAGCATTTAATAAAGATTTAAAATCAAATGTTGATAAATCTGTTCCTTGTAAAATCTCAATGTTTTCTGGAACTGTTAATTCTGGTTTAGTTGTATCTTTTACTTCTACTTTTTGTGTTACTTCTTGTTTTTTATAGGTCACTTTGACTTCATATTTTCCTACACTTGGATATTCTTTGCCATCTTCATTTTTAATAGTACTTTCTAATTTTAAATCCTTGCCATTAAAATCATCATAATTCTTTACAATATCTTTCAAGTTAGGATTATATGTTTTTCCATATTCAATTTCTACTGTTTCTTTATTTAACTGTAATGTCTTATCTTTGTTCATATAAAGGACACCTAAAAAAATTAGTAGAATTATAACTAAAATACCTAACAAAATGCCTTTGCCTTTTTTAGTTTTAATTAGTCCAATCCATTTTTCTTTTAAATCTTTCATTGCTACCGCTCCTTTGTTTTATTACTAGGTGGAAGTACTTCCACTTTTTAATTTAGATTTCAATATCTCTTTTCATTATATCATAATATGTCAATATTTTTTATTACTTCAACATTTTCTATTCTGATGCCTTTTCTAGTATCAAATAAAAATCTCTTTTTTGTTTCGCTATTTTTTACATCATAGCATTGTACAGGCAGTGCATCTATCACTAATCCTGTTTTATCATATATATGTTCCACAGGTTTATAAATACATCTACTTTTGAAGTTGTTTATATTTGCATACTTACTATTACAGCCTAATACATATCTCAACATTTCCATTGAAATTAAAATATGTTGTTCTTTTTTTGAATATAAGAGTGAATATAATATAAGAGCATAAATGTTGTCTAGTTTTAGCAAATTTTCATCATCTGTACAAAAAGCTAAATCTTTTATTTCATTACATTCATTTTCATTAAGATAATCAACTATCTTAAATTGTTTATTTCTAATATCTTTGTTATTTGAATACTTTCCCTTGCTGTTGTTTTCTACAAATTTTATAATATCTTCTTTCTTTTCAATTTCCATCTTTTTTTACTTCCTTTGTGGTATTCCGTATTTATTTGATATAGTCCATTTTTTAAATTTCATATTTTAATAACCTTGTATTTCTTTACTTGTTGGCATTTGCATTGCTTTACTCTTGTCTAAATGTTCACACAAAGTATTGTTTATTAACTCTAGTACATTTTCAGCCTCTTGTTGATTAAGATATGTACCCATTGTATATATTCCATGTTGTGTGTGTTCTCTAATATCCCATGTTCTTCCGTTGTCATGAATTACTAGACATTTGCAGTCTATAAGCTGTTGCTTATTTAAACTTCTTATCCATACCATTTCTTTTACTCTCCTTTTCTTCCTTTAGATACATCTTTCCTATTTCTTCTACAGCTTTTTTTCTTAATCTGTAGCAAGTACTTTTAGATATGTTCATACATTGAATAATATCTATCATTTGATAATCTTCAATATACCGTAATTTTAATACTCTCCCCTCACGAGGATATATTTTACATATCTTTTTTACAGTATGTTCAAATTTTTCTATAAAAATATCATCATAAAATGTCTTTATGTAATTTTTTTCTGTACTGTTGTTAGAAGTACTACTATATCTGTTGAAATACGATATAGCCGATATATAAGTATCTTCATATAATCTTTTTTCGGCAATTTTCTTTTTATAAATCATACAGATTTTCAATCCATATTGATATGCCTTTCTGTTACTGTTTTTCATTATCGTTATTTAACTTCCTTTATCTTTGCATGAATGAAATATCTTGCATCTTTAGTTTCATACGAACAAGTATATAAAGTAAATATTTTTTCGTTTGTATCAGGTGGAAGTACTTCCACCTGTATTTTACTTTTACTGATGATTTCATCTAAATAATCTTTATAATCATTGTCATCATCAAATATATATTGATATGAATTTGTATCATTCGTGCTATAAGCACTAAATACTTCTAAAATAAATTGTTTATCTTCAAATATCAAATTTATATTTTTATGTTTATCATACCAATCTTGTTTTACATAATTTTTCAATTCATTAAACATTGTGCCATCTTTCATATTATGACCGAAGATAAAGATGTTCTTTAGGTTATTCATATTCTCTTTGCAATAAGTATGTAAAAATATACTTCCATGTTTGCTTGTATCTTTATCAAATGAATGTGTCAAATAATATTCGTTATCATCATGAATAGTAATAGGATAATCTATGTCCGTATTAGGAATATTAATCCACCCTACTATTTCATCATTTACTTTTTTTAATTTATCAAAATCTATATCTTCTTTTTCTTCTATAGTTTCTTTATCAATTTTAATAATTTGCTTTTTTAATCTGTTATCTTCATCTTTCTTCTCTAATGTTTTCAAAAAGTATAAAGATAATTTAAAATTACAAAAGCTAAATATTATGAGAGATGCCATTGTTACAACTACATATAGTATTTTCTTTATTGTTTTTTCCTCCCTTCTAATTAAATAATAGCATCTAGTCATATTATGTCAATACAAATTTCTTGTTTTGTATTATTTTATATACTAAATGCTATTTTTGTATTATTTTTGCTCCCGACCTGTTTTACTCCATTTTTTATTTTAAATATAAAAAAAGACAAGTTTCTTTAACTTATCTTTCATTATTTATTCAGTTTTCTTTCGATATTCCAATTTGATTATTATTATTATTTTTGGTTACAAACCCTCATTTTTTGTAACTTGAATTTGTAACATAAATTAGTAATTAACATTATATTCATAGTAATTCAAAAAAAATAAGCATTTTTTGATATGTTTCAAAAATGCTTATTTTCCAACCTTTACTAATATTTTTATCAAAATATTAATAAAGATTTATTCATTGATTTTTAATCATAATGGCTCCCCGTGTTGGACTTGAACCAACGACCTATCGGTTAAC
>UMLR01012308.1_pt1 | contig 34802 bp, 23 predicted proteins | sample 1966741 | NCBI WGS metagenome assembly UMLR01 (sample SAMEA4836207, study PRJEB28245) | human gut metagenome | biome: gut microbiome; material: fecal sample | place: Denmark | collected 2008 | reverse complement strand
CCCTACACGCGGTCTGATTTTCTTTTCCACATAATTTCCTGCTTCTTCCGGCTTATCGAAGACAGGAATGATGCGTGAAAAGACTGAGGCTTCATCAAAGTTCAACATGTATTTGGTGTAAGCACGCACTTCGTAAAATCCTGAATAGAAAGGAAGTTGTGTCAAAGCGAAGTGGCCATGGCAGCGCCCGTTTCTTATTGGCAGAATCTGTCTGGATACTGTTTCACCTCCGGGATTCAACAGCTCCACATACAACGTCTTGCTCCACTCTGCAGGAGTATGCAGGTCAGAAGTGCCTACATAACACTGAAACCAGATGTCATCACCCTGATAATAACTGGTGTTGTCGAAATGTAAGGCTACTTTTTTCTGAGGCAGGGTTTTACCGAATAGCTCTGCACGTCGGGCAAATTCTTCCAGCGTCAGTGCGATACTATCAGGAATCTGTGCTTTTATTGTCAGGGAAACCGATATTCATATCAGGAATCCTGTCATCCATCTTCTCCACATAAAATAATCTCCTTTCATATTCACAAAGGTAAAATTTTTCTATCTTTGAAACGCATAAAATATGTACTAAAACTTAAACACTATATTCATGAAAACCAAACACGTTTTATTTTTGTCATTGAGTCTTTTCGGGGGCGTCCTGGCTTCATGCAGTCATTCAAATGAAATTCAGATTACTGGTTCTGTAAAGAATCTGGCCGGTGGAACCATTGTGTATCAGAAATCCATTGACGGAATGTTTAATTCGCAGGCACAGGACACCTTGTGGCTGAATGCGGACAGCACGTTCAGTCTTACACTTCCCGGTAACGGGTACGAACAGATACGCCTGTTCTTGTGGGGAAAGCGTTATCTGGGTTCTTTTATTGCAGAGGGAGGAAAGTATCGTTTGCAGATTGATGCCGCAGCTGCAAAGTCTGTTTCGATACTGGAAGGCAAGAATGAAAAAAATATGGAAGTGTCTGAACTGATGGACGAACTGGGAAAGGATGTGTTTGACGTACTTTCAAGACAAGGAGACAAATGGAATATTACCCGGGATACTGTTGCCAGTTCTGTAAGCAGGAAACTGCAGGATCAGGTTCTTGCCCTGGATGAAAAGATGCAGGGAGTAGACAAAGACTTGTATGAAAAAGCACGGCAAAATGCGCGCATGCAGGTGATGTGGGCTTTTCAGAACCAGCTGTTCGGTATTGCCAACCGTCATTCCGAAGCCACCAGGCAAAGCTGGCTCAAGGAATGGGAAAAGATGATGGAATTCTGTCAGGTAAATCATCCGGCCAGCACGTTCTCGCCCGCTTTCCATGAAGTAGTCTATAACAATGCCGGTATTACCTACTATATCAAAGGAGAACCGATAGACGAAGATCTGAAGAAAAATCCCTATAAATTGATTTTCCACTATATTGAAAAGAACCTTACAGGTCAGGCGCAGGAAACAGCCATGGCATTACTCTTCCTGATGGATGCAAACGAGGAGAAATATGATCCGGAGATACTTCCGTTGGAGGAACGATTCAGACAAATGCATCCGCAAAGCAAATGGCAGCCGCTAATAGATAAGGCCATCGCCAAAAACAAGGCTTTCAATCAGGCTGAAATTCCCGATTATATCCATTTCCCGAATGTGGACAAGGCCAAGACGTTGAAGGAGGTTACTGACTTATATAAAGGAAAGGTCATCTTTATGGATATATGGGCTACCTGGTGCGGTCCCTGCCGGGAATCATTCGCTCATGTAAAGCCCTTGCAGGAGTATGCCAAAAAGAATGATATTGTACTGCTGTATCTTTCCATTGACCGTCCGGATGATGATGCCAAATGGCGCAAGATGGCAGCTCATTATGATCTGATGGGAGAGCATGTGCGTGCGCAGGAAGCTTTCAAAAAAGAAATCTACGATACCTTCGGCAACGAACGTGGCGCACTTTCCATTCCTCGCTGTGTGATTATCGGCAAGGATGGAAAGGTAAAGTTCACATGGGCTGCTTCTCCTGAGAACATGGAAGAGCTTGCGTCCCAGCTGGCAGAAGCGTCAAAAGAAGAATAAGTCTTCTTTATTTTAGTCTGCATTTCATGAGAATTGGATTTGAATACTCATTGATATGCTGTTGTTTCATCCATTCATTCATCAGCTCCTTCCGGTCGCCTTCTTTTTGCCAGTCTGTAAGCTGTTCTGCGGTTATGATCAGATATAGAAATTCATTGTCCAGACAGAAAGGGATATTTTGATTATCCAGAGGGAGAGGTGCAGAGAAATGGAAATCATCCTGAAAGGCTGAGAATGTGACGGTCTTTTCGCTTCGGGAAGCATGAAGGGTAATGTAGAGTTGTCCTTGTTTCATGCAACCTATGGCGATCAGACTGTCATTGGCTGCCAGGGTAGGAAGCTCGAAGACATAATCATGCTTGTTGGCTGTTTCCACAAATTCCATGATATCCTTGAAGTGATTGGAATAAAATGTCTGGGGAGCCTTGTTCTTTCCCATGTCGAGTATATAGGCTGCTTCCATACCTTTCCCCGGCTGAATCCGGTAAACAGTATCCGCTGGAGAAGCATGATAGAGCATGCTATTACCCTGTGTAACCAGGTTCTTTTCGTCTTCGATAAAGAAGTATTCGGCCAGATGAGGATCAATCGAATCGTATGCTTCTTCTGATTTTTCCGCTATACGATTATAGTGGGCCACTTTATAGTTGCAGGCTTCTGAAGGAAGATTGTTGTTGTAGAACCAATAATTATGCTGATCTGTTTTGGTCAGCGTGAATGACATGAACGGAATGGCAAAGGAACGCAGGTGATTACCCTCTTTGTCATAAACCACAATTTTCTTTCCGTTGTTGTCAAGCAATTCAATTTCCTGCGTTTCGGGATCTATGTAAGAGTCGAACAGGGAAGCATATCCGTCTGGGCCTGTTCCTAATCTGGATATTTTCAGTTTGCCTTTTCCGGTATGTCCGTCAAACAGGAAAAATGACTTGTCGGATATAAAACAGATATTCTGGTCTCGACTGACCTTCAGATGACTGATATTGGAAAACAGGAATGAGTCACTCGTTTCCAGAGGGACATACATGATTGTATCAAACCACTGGGAGGCTTGTAAGGCTCCGGCATGTTCCAGATCTACTGGTATGACGCTGGCAGCAGACCGGAGGGATTTTTCTGACGGTGTAGAACAGGCCAGCAAAATAGTGCAAACTGTCAGGCAGGACAGGCATATTTCTTTTTTCATGAGATTAAAGATAAAAGTAAATAAATGAAACTGTTTACAGCTGTTATGGGTTGTTTTCAACTGCCTGACAAAGTTAGATAAAAAGCAGGTTGCCATATTGCGGAAGAAATGTTTCAGGCCTTTGGCGTTCCAAACCATTTGTCGATGATAAGAGCCAGGGCTCCGTCGCCGGTAACATTACATGCCGTACCGAAACTGTCCATGGCAATATACAGCGCGATCATCAGTGCCTGTGCGTTTTCGTCAAACCCCAGCATGGACGACAGGATACCGAGAGAAGCCATAATGGCTCCACCCGGAACTCCCGGAGCTGCTACCATGGTTACCCCCAGCATGAATATGAATCCGGCAAATATCTGGAAGTCATAAGGAATGTTTTGCATCATCATCAGTGCCAGTGCGCAGGCTACGATCTTCAGGGTGCTTCCTGAAAGATGAATGGTGGCACACAGGGGAATGACAAATCCCGCAATCCCTTCGTGTACTCCGTTCCGGATCGTCTGTTTCAGTGTGACAGGAATGGTGGCCGCTGAAGACTGTGTACCTAAAGCAGTGAAATAAGCCGGCATCATTGTCCCCAGCAGACGGAACGGATTCTTGCGTACCAGCAGTCCTGCGATGCAGTACTGGAATATCAGCAGAAAGATATGCATGAGGAAGATGATTCCGATGATCTTGACAAAGACCGCCAGGACGTGAAACACTTGTCCGGAATGGGTCATGTTGAAGAAGATGCCAAAGATATAAATCGGGAGCAAAGGAAGGATGACGGCCTGTATGGTTTTGACAATGATTTCCTTGAAATCGTTGCAGACATTTTTCAGGAAACCGGTATCCAGATGAGCCAGCCCGAGTCCGACAGTGAAGGCCATGACAAGTGCTGTCATGACATTGAGCGGCTCCGGAATCGATATGGTAAAGAACGGTTTAACACCTTTGGCTTCACTAATTTCCGATAAAGGAATATTTTGTGTGATGAGGCTGGGGAAGAAGGTTTCTCCTACACCAAACGAAAGAAATCCGGAAAACAGTGTCGCACTGTAAGCCAGAAGAACGGTGGCGACCAGCATCTTTCCGGCACCTTTCCCGATGTCTGCAATGGCCGGAGTGACCAGTCCCACAATGATCAGTGGAATAATAAAGTTCAGGAACTGGCTGAAGAGGGCATTGAATGTCACGAAAATGCGTACAGGGAGTGCCGGTGAAACAGTTCCGGCAGCAATGCCCAGTCCGATGGCAATCAGGATTTGCGGCAGAAGTCCTAGTTTGATCTTTTTCATATTAGTTTGAGTCAGTTGATTTTAGGAATCTTTATAGATGAAGACTGCTTGACGGGCTGTATGGTCCCATCCTCGTTATAAAACAAAGGAGCCATACAGACGGATCTTCTCCATTGTATATATTTCCGGTCTGGAGAATCTGCCGTGATTGTAGCCAGTGCCAGGTCTGCCGTATGGTAAAACAGATACCACTGGCCTTTATATTCAACAATTGAGGAATGATTGGTTCCACTGTTTACTTCATCCAGAATTCTGCCTTTGTACTCATAAGGACCATAGATGGAATCAGCCATGCAGTAGGAGATACCGACCCCATCGGAATAAGACAAATAATATTTTTTATCTTTTTTGTGAATCCAGATTGCTTCAAAGAAATGGGGGAGGTCTTTGACTTTATCCAGAACTACGGGCTTAGAACTATAGGAAATCATGTCATCATTCAGCCTGATGATGTTCAGCGCATTTTGTCCGACAAGCAGATATCCTGTGCCATCATCGTCGATGAAGACTGCCGGATCGATAAAGTCACGTGGAGCTGCTATTCCCGGACTGTTCCTTGATACAAGAGGTTTACCTAAAGGGTCTTTAAATGGTCCGACAGGTGTGTTTCCGACAGCAACTCCTATATGATCCTGATCGGTAGGGAAATAAAAGTAATATTTGCCGTTTTTCTCTATACAGTCGGGAGCCCAGGCGTATTTCTTTGCCCATGTAGTTTGCTTGAATGGTTCAAAGATCAGACCCTCATCTTTATAATGGCATAAATCAGTGGTAGAGTAAGCATAATAATCTTCCATATCCCACCATTGTGCCTGGTCACGGTCGTGGCTGGGATAGATGTAGAGCGTATCTCCGAAGACACGGGCAGACGGGTCTGCGCTGTATCGTACGGTGATGACAGGATTCTGTACTACACAGGAATCTTTATCCTGGATGGTAGTCTGTGATTTAGGTTGTTGGCATGCACCTGCCATTAATAATGGAAGGGCATATAGGGAAACGAGGCTGAATCGTTTTAAAACGGGCCGGTAACCGGACTTCTTCAGAATATTTTTCATAGATATGCTGTTAGTTTAATAATTAAAAGCGCTTCAATACATCAAACGAGGAAAATCCAGAGGACAGCGTCGTACTGTAAGCCAGAAAAACGGTGGTAACCAGCATCATTCCGGTACCTTTCCCGATGTCTGCAATGTCCAGTCCGATGGTAATCAGGATTTGCAGTAAAGATAATAATTACTGATGAAAAAGAGAATATTGAAACTGTGGATATTTTTTGCAAAGAAAATATGCTGTCCGTTTGTAAATATTTCTATATTTGTTGTATTATTAATTGATTATGGAGATTCTAAAATTTTGTTTTCTGACTGGATGTTTATCAGTCAGTTCTTTTATTAATGCACAGGTAGCGGTAAAGGGGAGAATTGCAGATGAGTCTGACAAGGGACTTGCTTACGCTACAGTCAGATTACTTTGTCAGGATTCAACTTTTGTTCAAGGGGTGGTGACAGACAGCATCGGTCTTTATAAATTGGAGAACGTACAGAAGGGAAACTATTTGTTGTCTCTCAGTTCCATCGGCTACGAAGCGAAGGTTTATCCGTTTGCGGTGGGGGACACGGAAAAGGTACTTCCGGTTGTGTACCTGAAGGAAAACAGTGTACTGCTTGGTGAGGTAGAGGTGAAAGGTTCTTCCTTTATCCGTCAGAAGGACCGGGTGCTGATTATTCCTGATAAGCAGCAGGTGAAGCATGCCTTTACAGGCTACGATCTGCTCAGTAACCTGATGATTCCGGGTATAGACGTAGATCGCAAGAAGGGAGTTGTGGCAACGATGGGAGGAACCGTAACACTCTACATCGACGGTCGTAAAGTGGACTATCGGGAAGTGCAGAGTCTGCGTCCCCGTGACATAGAGAAAGTGGAATATTTTGATGTGCCGACGGGAAAGTATGCCGGGGATGTGGCATCCATCAACTATATTACCAGGAAATGGAAGTCTGGAGGATATGTTTCTTTGGATGCCAATCAGACTATCGGTTATTTGCAGGGAGACTATAATGCGGTGTCGAAGGTTTCTCACGGGAATACATCGTATACGCTGTTTGCCGGACATACCATGTACGATTACAATGAGGACGATAACCGGAGTACGGAATCATTTGTGTTGGCAGACCGTTCCTTTACACGGGATGAAATCACCGAAGCAGACAAGCGGAAGAAGAACCAGCAGTATGCACAGTTCAATGTGCTTAATCAGACAGGCAAGCGCACGTTGTCGGCAAAGATGTCCTTTGTACATAGCGGGATGCCGGACAACGGGAGAAGGGGGATGTTGGACTATTCGGACTATTACGAGGACGTCTGTTCAAGTAGTTCTACAGACCAGAAGTCACTTGCTCCCTCCCTGGAACTGTACGGCAGTTTCAGGTTGAAAGACAATCAGCGGCTGGAATGTTCGTTGCCTGTAAGTTATACGCAGAACACTTACGACCGTTCTTATCAGGAAAACGAGTATGCTTCGATGACGAATGTGGATGAGAAGCTTTATATGCTGAACCCCTCCCTGAATTATTCTTTGTCCATGCCGCATCAGAATACGCTTACAGTCCAGTTGATGCATTCCCATCGCATCACCTCCGCCACTTATGCGGGGGACAATCCGTCGTGGCAGCACTTGTGGTCGGGTGAAAGTTTGTTGTTTGCTTCCTATAATCAGCGTTTCGGCAAACTTTCCATGAACGGACGTATCGGGATGTCCGCTTTGCAATACCGCTTGCACGGGCATGAAAAGACCCATTACATAAGCCCTCGGGGAGATTTGTCGTTTTTCTATCAGTTCAGTGACCGCCAGCAGTTCGGTATCGGGGCAGCCGTGGGCAATGCCTATCCCGAAATCAATACCATCAATACGGCGGAGCAGACTATCGACCAGATACACGTGAAGCGGGGAAATCCCTATCTGGACAAGATAAAGATGTATATGGCTTCCGGTTCGTACAGTTTGCAGGTAGGTCGTTTCAACCTGTTCGGCATATTCATGTACTCTTCGGAAATCAATACCGTTCTGCCCGCTTTCTCCGTGGAAGGCAACAAGCTGGTGGAATCATACCGGAGCGATGGAGACTATCATCTGTTGCAGGGAGGTCTGGATTTGTCGTGGAAAGCTACGGATGCTCTCCGGTTCAAATTGGGCGGACGCTGGCAGTACAGCAAGATAACGGGACAGGACTCGCAGGACCAGAACAATGTGTATGGCCGACTGACTGTGAACTACTACTGGAAGGACTTTTCGCTGAATGTGTATGGGAAAACTCAGACACGTTTGCTGAGCGGCGATGGTGTGTACGAATGGCAGGATGGTAATTACGGAGCTTCGGTCAGCTGGTATCATGGAGGCTGGGCATTGGAAGCCGGTACGAACAATCCGTTTAACACGCATGCCAGGACAAGAAGTTTCCTGCGTTCGGATGTGTACCGGTACGACCGTGAAGTGTATAGCCGGCTCAACCAGCCTACCGGATATGTGAAGGTAGCCTATACGTTCGATTTCGGCAAAAAGACTTCTAAAGATTATCGCAACGTGAATACTACCATCGACAGTGCAATATTGAAAGCGGAATAAGACTTATTGTAAGGAAGTCTGGCAAATAAGCTAAAAGATTTAACCGGCCCATCATGAATCTGTTTGCAGTTTTCGTGATGGGCCGGTGTTGAACGGGCGGTATGGTTCCATTGTATCTATCTTTGGCAGGAGAATCTGCTGCGATGGTACCAGGTCTGCCGTCTGATTAGACAGATACCGCTATTTTTTCAGACTGACAGTCTGGCTTTCTTTTTCTGAAAGGGCGAAGTTTTTCAGTCTGACCGTTCTCTCTCCAACTGTTAAAGCGGACAGTTTCAGGGAGCCCTTGACTACACGGACCGTGATGTCCTTGTGGCTTATGGTGCATGTTCCCCATGAACTTCCGTTGCTCCAGAAATAAGTACCGGGGCGGGAGGTGAATCGCATGCTTTGGTCGACAGCGGAGTAATTGTAACCGCTCATGGCAAGTATGGCAGACCAGCTGGCCATTGACCGGGCATAGTGGTGTCCGCATTCTGTCTCGTTGAACGGGTTTCTCTTTGCTCCGTCGTGTCTGTCCCGGATTGCCCGGATGCACTTCAGGGCATCTTCCTCCATGCCTTCATAAATCATGCCTGTGGCTGCACAGTATTCAAAGCCGGTCATGACTTCTGCAAAATAGGGGAAAGGAACTTCCAGTCTTCCTTTGGGCCAGGATGCCATGAGAAGTCCGGCTTCATCACCAAGAACGTATGACCGCATATTGTTGAAATGCCGGCTGAAGTCTTCCTTGAAATTGTATCGCATGATGCTTTTCAGTGTTGTCCGGATATGCTCTTTCTTTGCCAGATATCCCAGTCCGCAGATATGTGCCATGTATTGACCTACCAGCTGGTCTACCAGACATCCTTTCCCGAGCTGGAAGTCCGGAATCTTTGTATCCGGATCATTCATGTCGAGAAATTCAAAGGTTTCCGGATCTGTGATCTTGTGCTCATAGTATTCCCCGTTGAACAGATTGTTGTCTAACCATTCCGAACCATTTTCAAAAAGAGCTCTGCATTTCTTTTCGAATGCCCGGTCTTTCATGGCATGTGCCATTTTTTCGGCTGCTTTTAATGCTCCGAGATACCAGAATCCCATCTGTGGGTTAGGACCGAAATAGTTTACGTCCATAGTATTGTGTTGTGATCCTTCCATTACGCCATCCTGGTTACCGTCCCAGCCATGTTCGGTCCATGCATAGCTCAATACCTTCTTGACTTGTGCCCAGTTTTCTTTCAGGAATCGGGAATCGCCGGATAGCTGCCAGTCCCGATAGAATTTCATGATGCAGCCCATTTGACCGTCGGCTGCTGCACTGTTGCCTTTGGCTGCCTCTGAAAGGGGCAGGGCAGCTCTGAAGTTCATCAGTCCGTTGTCCTTTGTCGCGTAGTTGAATTCTACATCCCGCATGGTTCTGGCCAGGTCGCCGAACAGAAAAGCTGTAGCCGTTTCATAGTTCCATACGTGGGTACACGAGCCCATACATGAGCCGAATCTGTCCATCACACCTTCCCATCCCATCAGGTGACCGCTTGGAATGCGGAATACCGTTTGTGAGCGCAGGGTTGCGAGGTTGAATAATCCGGCTTCTTTGACTACATCCGGATAAGAACATTCCAGCAGGCTGTTGACGAATTCCAAGGTCCGTTTCTCCAGTTCCGGCATTTGAGGGATTATTTTCCGTGCGGTTTCCCAGGAATCAGGATATTGCTGACTGTAGTAATTGCCGATTACAGAAGATGACCATGCTTTCCGGTTGGGGAAGTTCCAGGTGAGGAAGAAAGTGAATGAACGGGTTTCCCCGGGAGCCAGTTTCTTTTTTACTGCAAGGGAAGCCATCGGGTCGGCATCATATTGTTTACTCATTTCCGTCAGTTCACCGTCTGCACTGAAGTCGTCCCAGAAGCCCAGAATACCGTTGCTCCAGTCGTCAGCTTTCGAGGAAGTCCGATAGGTGACACCTTCGGGGGCATTGGTGACCAGGGTCATGTTTCCGTAGGCAGGATCTGTCTTTTCCACTCCTTCCGAACAGAAATAAATTCCCTGTAATCCTTGAGCTGACTTATAGATGTTCCTGTTGTCTTTGCAGCCGACAGGTATATAGTCTCCTTTCCAGTCGGTCACAAACTTGCTGCCGTCCTTGCCGATGAAGTTTCTGATGGAACCGCAGATAGATACATCGACCGGGGTCTGGGATGTGTTTGTTACCTCATAGCAAAGAACGGCTATGGGAATTCCGCTGGCTTCGGCATCACCCGGAACAAGCGGGTTGAATCCTTTGACGGTCACTTTAACCGGGATTTCCTTATCCGACAGATGTACTTGTCCGAATGGGTAGGCTGCATCGAATGAACTGTTCTTGAACCGGGGCAGTCCGTGGTGGTTTACGGGTCTTCCCTCGTAGTGCAGATATTCCTGGTCATACAGTGCTCCTGCCAGCAGGGTTGTCTGTGCTTCTCCTTTTTCGGGTTTCGTATAAATGGCAAAGAAAGGGGCGTTGTTACCGGTGGTGACGGTACTGTATTTCTTGCCGGGCACGTTCATGATTTCCCAGTCGCGGAGCTCTCCCCGTCCGCCTAATGATACGGTTCCTGTACCTATTCCCCCAAGAGGCAAAGCTATCTGATACAAATGTTGCTGGTCATAGTGCCTTAAAACCGGCCAGTCTCCGGCTTTCTACTCCTGAGCGCAAAGCAGTGTCAGCAGCAAGGTGATGATTGTCAGAATATTTTTCATAGAAATATTATGTAAGTTTAATAATTAAAAGCGCTTAAAATTACAGAGAAATCTTGTATGACGAAGTATTTTTACGAAGAATTTGAATCAGACTTTGCAGGAAATACCGGGACTTTCAGGTATGGATGGAGTGGAATAATACTTTCGTTTGGGGAATTTCTTGCAGAGGATCCGTCGGTGTTTTCTGCAAGAAACAGCAGTTCCACCAGGATGAAATAAAAGTTCCACTGACTGAAAACAAAAGTTCCACCAGCAGAAAATAAAAGTTCCACTAGTACGAAACAAAAGTTTCACCAGCATGAAACAGCAGTTTCACCAGCATGAAACAGCAGTTTCACCAGCATAAAACAACAGTTTCACCGGCACGAAACAAAAATTTTCCCTGAAGAAAACCGGTGCTCTCTCCAGGGAAATGATATGATATGAAGTGAAGTTTATCCTCCTGCGAAAGGAAGATGTCACTTCGTCTTGACGATGGAAGTCAGCGGATATCTGTTTCCTTTGATATCGCTGAGGAAAGCCTTGGCGGAGCCGAAGTTGAGGTACATATCCAGACGGACCGGCAGATGGTTCAGGTCGTCGGTGATATAGAAAGTAATGACTTCCTTTTCTTTATTTTCTTTGGTGTATTCCACCAATGAAAAAACCAGACAGCGGTATGTCACTCCGTTTTCTGCTTCGTAGTTTTCTTTGCGGCGATAGATCAGGGTCTGTTTTTCTATGGCTCGTCCCGTAGCCATGGAAAACAGGATTTTCTGCCCCGGACGATAGTCGGTGGGATCATACGAACGTGCCTGAAGCAGGATGCTCAGCATGTCATAGACGCAGACCGGCATTTCATCGTGATGCTTGTCGGGAGTACCCCGGTTCACACTGCGCTGCTGGTCGACGATACATTTTCCGTTGCGGTAGGAAAAATTGACCTCATCTACTGTGTAGCGTTTGCCTTCTTCGGCTCCTTTGCGGAAGTAAAGCGGTTCCAGCTTTTCTGTAGTGATACAGGTCAGGGTGTCGCGCATCTTGAAAAACTTGTCGATACTGGGCTTGGTGAACGACAGAAGGTCTGTCTGCAGGCAGGGCTGGCCTTTATAGGTCGTGGTGTTCACCGTCATTTTGGCCCAGCCGACATTTACCCAGATAAACTTCCAGTTGAACTTCAGCCGGTAGGATAAAGTTTCTCCCGGTTTGATGGCCGTGTTCTCGGCACCGCATTGAGCTTGTGCTGCCATGCCTCCCATCAGGAGGCAGAGGCAAAGGATGATTTTCTTTATCATGTTTGTCAAGTCCTTCCTAGTTTCTTTGCACGTTCTTTATTCCGGTCTTTTATTTTCTTGCTTTCTTCCGGTTTCTGTTTCTTGATTTCGTCGGGCTTCTGCTTGTCCAGCGGGAGGGCATGAATGTTCCATGTCTCTTCAAACTCGAAGTTGGCTTTCATTTCCCACACTTTGGGGAAATAGAACACTTCTTCCGGCTGGATCTTGTTTGCATAGTTACCTGTATCCCATACTCCGTTGTTGTTGTCATCGTTGAACAGGCGGATATAGTATTTGGTTCCTGGCTGCAGGAAGTAGAAGTCGCATGTCTTCTTGTTGCTGACGGGTTGCTGGCGTACGACGGCATCGGTTGAGTTGAGCAGTTGCACGATGGCATGGGGCCCGGCTCCAACAATGTTCAGATAGAGCGTTCCGTAGTCTTCAAGTGTCTTGACCTTCAGCGTATTTTCCACTTTGTTTGTGTAAAGTCCATAAATACCCTTGAATCCGAGCGAGTCAATGTTCAGCCGGTATTCCTGTCCGGGTTGCCAGTCGGCCAGGATCTGGTATTTCCGGGGGACAACACTGTCGGCGAGGAAGATGAAAGGTCTTTCTTCCCAGATGGTATCTACTTTCTGGCTGATGTGGATAGCCGTGGTATCAATGCTTTCCAGCGGTTCATCGAAAGTCAGCGTAATGTTACGGTTCAGATCCAGACTGGACGGTGCGTCTACACTGATCTTCAGGAATTTGGTTTCAACAGCCAGTGTATCTCCTTTTTTAGCCCGTTTTTTACGCTCTTTTTCTTTCTCCTTGCGGGCTTCTTCAGCCATGGCCAGACGGCGTTGTCTGTTGATTTTGTTCACCATGCGCAGGGTATCTGTCCTGGGCACCAGTTTTCCCAGCGTGTCCGTAGCGAGATAGCCCAGTTGCAGGGTCAAAGTATCGCGCTCACAAAGCGTTGTATCCTTGATCCAATAGCGGATGGTATCGTTCCGTTCCGTGTTCTCGATGATGAAAGCATCCTTTTCGTCGAAATCCAGTCCCTTGACCGTGGGAAGGGTATCGGCTTTGGTGTTGAAGTAAAGCGAGAAACGGTAGGTCTGCTCACGTTCGCTTTTCACCAGATATTGCAGGTTGTTTTCTTCCTTGAAAGCGCGCAGCAGGAGGTTGTCGGGCAGGAAGCGGGTATAGTTCACCTGATAGATGGTATCGTAATGAAGCGTATCGTTTTCATGCCATATCGTATCCTGTCTTACGGCTCCGGTGGTCGAAGGAATCACCAGTGAATCCTGATAGGCAATGGCTTCCGTCTTCGAGTCGAAGATATAGTTCTGGTTTCCGTCCATCAGTGCATAGATGCGGTAACTTCCGGGAGCGATACCCCGGATGACGAAGTGTCCCCGGCTGTCTGTACGCGAGATACGGTCGAACGGCAGGGTTGTGAATGCCGAATCGTTCAGGTTCTGGTGTAATCCCACCTGAATGCCTTTGATCGGTTCCAGGTCCTGGGCATTGAGGATTGTTCCCGAAACTTCCATGGTGTCAATTGTCGGTCCGGTGGAAAAAGTATAGGCAAAATTTCCCAGCGGATTTCCTTCGTTGTTGTCCACGATTGCATCACCGAAGTCGATGGTGTAAGTGGTGTTGGGTCTCAGCGAATCCATGTATTCCACGCTCACCCGATGTCCGTTTACCTTGAGTTCGGGGCTTTCCTGCTGCGGGGGTGAAAAGATTACCTTTTCAGAAGCTTTCTCCAGTTTGATGTATTCATCGAATTCGATGGAGATTTTCTTGCGCTTGTTGTTGATGGCTCCCGGTTCCGGATTGGCGCGTACGAACTTAGGCGGAGTCTCGTCATAAGGGCCTCCGTCGGGTTGTCCCTGGCTGGCACAGGCATACAGTCCGGCAAGCACCAGCAGGAAGGTGAGATATTGGGTCAGTCTGCGTCGGTTCATGAGTTCAGTTTCAGCATTTCTTCTATGTAGTCACGATTATTGCTCAGGCGTGGCACTTTGTGCTGTCCGCCCAGTTTTCCTTTCTGTTTCAGCCAGTCATGGAACAGATTCGGACGTGCAGGGATGATTTCCAGTTCCTGCAGAGTAATATCCTTGTGGCGTTTGGCTTCATAGTCGGAATTGATTTCCTGCAGAGCCTTGTCCAGTGCATGACGGAAATGCTCCAGTGAATCGGGCTGGACACTGAATTCAATCAGCCACTGGTGACGGCATTTGGCATTGTCGTCCATGAAGACCGGTGCGGCAGAATATTCCAGCACTTGTGCTCCGGTTTCGGCGCAGGCACGTGCCAGTCCTTTTTCGGCATTATCCACCATCAGCTCTTCTCCAAAGGCATTGATGAAGTGTTTGGTACGTCCGGAGATAATGAATTTATAGGGATCTTTCTGAGTAAACTTCACTGTATCACCGAGAATGTACCGCCACAGTCCGCAGGAAGTACTGATGACGATGGCATAATTGCGTCCCACTTCGATACCGGTCAGGGGTACGATGGTCGGATTCGGGCTGTCAAATTCGTCCAGAGGAATGAATTCGTAGAATACATCGTAGTCCAGCATCAGCAGCATGGCAGGGTCGGAGAGATCGTTCTGCAGTCCGAAGAAGCCTTCACTGGCATTGTATGTTTCCATATAGTGCATGCGGGGACTGGCGATCAGCCGTTTGTATTGTTCCCGGTAGGGAGTGAAACATACGCCTCCGTGGAAGAATACTTCCAGATTGGGCCATACTTCGTCGAGGGCCTTTGCACCCGTCTTTTCCAGAATTCGTTTTATGACTGCCATCATCCAGGAGGGTACTCCGGAGAGGTTGGTCACATTTTCGTGGATGGTCGTGCTGGCAATGCGTTCCACCTTCTCTTCAAATTCTGACAGAAGTGCGATTTCCTTGCTCGGTACGCGGATGAAGTTCACCAGCGGATTGATGTTCTGGATCAGGATGGCAGAAAGGTCGCCCACCAGACTGTCCTTGACATTGTAGTTGGGGCTGTGGCTTCCTCCCAGAATCAGTCCTTTGCCCGAGAAGAAGCGGCTTTCGGGATTTTCGCGCAGATAGAGAGCTACGGCATCGGTTCCTCCCTTGTAGTGGATGCCGTGCAGACCGTCCTTGCTGACAGGGATGAATTTACTCTTGTCGTTGGTCGTTCCCGATGATTTGGCATACCAGCGTACTTTTCCCGGCCATAACACATCGGCTTCGCCGTGACGCATACGGTCTACATAACCTTTGATTTCTTCATAGGTTTGTACCGGTACGCGCTGGAAGTCTGTATAGTTTCTGATTCGTGCGTAATCATATTTCTTTCCCCATTCCGTGGGAGCTGCTGTTTGTATCAGTTTCTGGAAAACCCGTTCCTGGATGGCTTCTGCCTGAGTGGCGTATAAGTCAGTGGCTTTCTGCCTGGATGTGAACAGTTTTCCTATCACTTTCGTTGAATTCATTGTTTCTTCTGTTTCAGATTCAAATTATTGCAAAGGTAGATTTTTTCCGCGTATTATCGGGTTGTACAATTATTTTTTTTTGAGATTTCACAATTCACTGCTTTTTTCTTACCTTTACGTCTCAAAGTAAATACAAACGAATATGAGAATTGGAATCTTGACTTCGGGAGGTGATTGTCCGGGCATTAATGCGACTATTCGCGGGGTATGCAAGACGGCAATCAACCATTATGGCATGGAAGTATTCGGTATTCACAGCGGCTTTCGCGGGCTGGTGGATAATGATGTGGTTCCATTGACGGAAGCATCGCTGACCGGGTTGCTGAATATGGGCGGAACCATTTTGGGAACGTCGCGTGAAAAACCTTTCAAGCGACGGGGAACAGCGGTCTCGGAAGACAAGCCTGCCATGATGCTTCAGACGATCCGCGAAAGAGGGCTGGACTGTATTGTCTGTATCGGTGGAAACGGTACGCAGAAAACTGCAGCCAGGCTGGCGGAGACAGGTGTGAATGTCATCAGTATTCCCAAAACGATCGATAATGATGTGTGGGGCACTGATTTCTCGTTCGGCTTCGATTCAGCGGTAAGCATTGCGACCGATGCCATTGACCGGTTGCACTCCACGGCAACGTCTCACCAGCGGGTGATGGTGATCGAAGTGATGGGACATAAGGCCGGATGGATTGCGCTCTATTCAGGCATGGCCGGAGGAGGAGATATTATCCTGCTCCCGGAGATTCCTTTTGATATCCATCGCATTGGAGATGCCATTATCAACCGTCTGAAGAAAGGAAAGCCATACTCAATTGTGGTAGTGGCAGAAGGAATTCCTACTGTGGATGGCAAGAAAGCAGCCCAGTATATAGCTGAAGAAATTGAATATGAAACCGGATTCGAAACCCGTGAAACGGTACTCGGATACATTCAGCGCGGCGGAAGTCCGACGGCATTTGACCGTAACCTTGCTACGCGCATGGGCGGATATGCTACTCAGCTGATTGCAGAAGGCCGCTTCGGACACATGGTAGCCCTGCAGGGAAACAGTATGGGTGCTGTCCCCCTGACGGAAGTAGCGGGTAAACTGAAACTTGTGACCGAGGACAATGACCTTGTGGTACAGGGTCGCCGTATGGGTATCTGTTTCGGATGAAAAAAAGGTTTTTATAATATTACAGACTAAGAAAGGACAGGTGATGACTGATGTTGTTTTTCAATCATCACTTGTCCTTTACGGAGAAGACAGACACGGGGTCAGTCTTTGAAAGCAGCCTCTTCGGCTTCGGAAATGATCCGTTCGGTGTCTTCGAACTTTTCAAGGATAACTTCCTCTTCTGTTGCTATCGCTGTCAGCGGTGTGTTGGAGACAGATGCTTCAGGTACTTCAGTTGTAGTTGTTTCCTGTGCCTGCTCGCGCTGTGCTTTAGCGGCAAAGATCTGATCGATGAATTTGGGATCAGTTTTGATTTGCTTCAAGGTCTCCTGAGCAGCCAGTTGCTGCGATTCTTTTTTGGAGTAACCTTTTCCTTCCCCGGCAGGGATGTTTTCAACCATGACTTGTGTTTCGAATATTGGATTCGAGTCACTGTCTATGGACTGGCCTGTCAGTCGGAATTCTACTTCAAATTTGTTCTTCTGGCTCCATTCGATCAGTTTTGACTTGAAGTTGACCTCTTTGCGTGAGATCTTGTCAATATTCAGGTATTGGGCGATGATACGTTCCTCCATGAATTTCTTGCAGGCATCATATCCTCTGTCCAGATAAATGGCGCCCACCAGTGCCTCAAATGCGTTTCCGGACATATAACTGTTGTGTGACGACTGACGGGTTGTAAACTTGATCAGTTTATCCAGCCCGATCTGAACAGCTACCTGATTCAACGTTTCACGCTGTACGATCTTGGAACGGGTATTGGTGAGAAATCCCTCACGCTTTCCTTCGAATTTCTTATAGACAATATCTGCTACTACTGCATCCAGAATGGCATCGCCCAGAAATTCCAGACGTTCATTGTTGAGTAATCGTCCTTTTTCCTTAACCGATGAAGACTTGTGCAGCAGAGCCTGCTGGTAGATCTCGATGTTTCTCGGATAGAATCCCAGCATTCTGTAAAAACAAAGATAAGGCTCCTTGTCCTTGCGGAAAAAGAGTCTTATCTTATCTGTTATATTGCTAAACACAGTTTATTCAGTGTATTTTTTGACGATTACACATGCATTGTGTCCACCGAAACCAAAGGTGTTGCTCAATGCAGCACGAACCGTACGGTGCTGTGCCTTATTGAAAGTGAAGTTAAGGTTATAATCGATCTGTTCATCGTTATCTCCTTCTTCGTGGTTGATGGTCGGAGGAACAATGTCGTTCTTCACAGATAATACGCTGGCGATAGCTTCTACAGCTCCGGCAGCACCCAGCAAGTGACCGGTCATTGACTTGGTAGAACTGATGTTCAGCTTATAGGCATGTTCTCCGAAGAGAGCCTGGATAGCTTTCACTTCTGAGATATCACCTACCGGGGTAGATGTACCGTGAACATTGATATAGTCGATATCTTCCGGCTGCAAACCTGCATCTTCCAGTGCATTGGTCATCACCAGTTTCGCACCCAGACCTTCAGGATGAGAAGCTGTGATATGATAAGCATCGGCAGAAGCACCAGTTCCGGCCAGTTCGGCATAAATCTTTGCGCCACGGGCTTTAGCGTGTTCCAGTTCTTCCAGAATCAGACATCCGGCTCCTTCACCCATTACGAAACCGTCACGGCTTGCGCTGAACGGACGTGAAGCACGAGTGGGATCGTCGTTGCGGGTAGAGAGGGCATTCATCGCGTTGAATCCTCCTACTCCGGCAGGGAAGATAGCAGCTTCAGCACCACCGGTAACGATCATGTTGGCTTTTCCCAGACGGATATAATTGAATGCATCAGCAATCGCATTGGAAGAAGAAGCACAAGCGGAGGTGGTGGTAAAGTTAGGACCATGGAATCCGTAAATCATAGAGATTTGTCCGGATGCAATGTCGGCAATCATCTTCGGAATGAAGAACGGATTGAAACGCGGACCGATTGTGTCTTTGGTCTGTGCGTAATTCATTACTTCTTCTTCGAAAGTGTGGATACCGCCGATACCTACTCCGAAGATCACACCGATTTTGTTCAAGTCTTCTTTTTCCACATCAATGCCAGCGTCTGCTACAGCTTCTTTGGCAGCAGTAATAGCATATTGTGTATAAAGATCCATTTTGCGAGCTTCTTTCCGGTCGATGAAATCGGTCGGGTTGAAGTTTTTCACTTCGCAGGCAAACTGAGTCTTGAACTTGGATGCGTCAAAATGAGTAATAAGTCCTGCTCCGCTTACTCCGTTGATCAGGTTGTTCCAGAAATCTGAAACATTGTTACCAACAGGGGTCAGCGCACCAAGACCTGTTACTACTACTCTTTTTAATTCCATAAAGAGGTAGAATTAATTATTTTGCGTTAGCCTCGATGTAAGAGATGGCGTCGCCTACAGTCTGGATCTTTTCTGCCTGATCATCAGGAATAGAGATACCGAATTCTTTTTCGAATTCCATAATCAGTTCAACTGTATCCAAAGAGTCAGCACCCAGGTCGTTAGTGAAGCTAGCTGCCGGAGTTACTTCTGATTCTTCTACGCCCAACTTATCAACAATAATTTTCTGTACTTTTGATGCGATTTCAGACATAATTCTAAATTTTAAAGTTTATAAATAGAGTAAAAATGTTTATATTCCGCTGCAAAGGAATAAATATTTCTTCTTCTAAACAAATATTCGGGCAAATAAATGCATGTTCTTTGCACATTTTATCTCTTTCTGTGCACGAAAAAGGTGAAAATGGAAGGAAATTGTCTTTTAAACTCGTTGGGAAAGGAGTGTTTTTTGATATGATTCTTCTTGGCTGGGCAACAGATTTTTGTAATTTTGCGCATATGACACTATTCTCTCTTTCATCAGGGGAAATGAACAGATCATGAATGAGGTTACCCGGAGTCTGGGACAGGAAATCCTTCCACGGAAATGATGATACGGAGGTCGTTTCTTGAAGACCGGTTGCTCAGAGACTGCTTCTTTGAAGATCTGTTTTGTGGCATTCGAATTTCGGGAGATTAGTGTCTTGAGAAAGAAATTAAAGAGTTTTTTAATCCACCAATCAACAAGACAATGAAATCACACCCATGGAGAAAGATTTTCAGGTTGGGAAGCCGGCTAACGATGGCCGTTCTGCTCATCTCGGCCACATCGTGTTCGGAAAGAGAAACAGCCGGCACGGACTATACGCAATTTGTTAATCCGCTGATCGGGACAGGAGGACACGGGCATACCTTTCCGGGGCCTGTTGTGCCTCACGGTATGGTCCAGCCCGGACCGGATACTCGTCTGGACGGATGGGATTCCTGTTCGGGGTACTATTACAACGATTCTACAATCAATGGTTTTTCGCATAATCGTCTGAGCGGAACCGGATGCTGTGACTATGGTGATGTGCTGCTGATGCCCACAGTGGGAGAACAGTGTATCGGAACAGAGGAATCGACTGGGCAGCAGATGCCTTATTGTTCGTCGTTTTCACATGATGATGAAGTGGCTGTGCCGGGATATTATTCCGTTTACCTCTCCCGTTATGGTGTCCGTGCGGAGCTGACGGCTACTTGCCGTGCAGCTATCTACCGCTACACCTATCCCGCCACATCCGGTGCAGGGATGATCCTCGATTTGGACTACAGCCTGCAGCGGCAGACCAACCGCGACATGCTGATCGAGCAGGTGAACGACTCCACCCTGCGCGGACGCAAGCGCACGGCCTACTGGGCGCCCGACCAGCCTGTGTGCTTCTACATGGTCTTTTCGCGTCCCTTCACCTTCCGGCTGGTGAACGACACCCTGCCCCCTTCATCCGGAGCCTCCCCCCGGCCCCGCATGAAGGCCCTGCTGCGCTTTGCCCCGCTGGCCGAAGGCGAACAGGTGATGGTGAAGACGGGCCTGTCGGCCGTGGATATGGAGGGAGCCCGTGCCAACGTGGAGCAGGAGATTCCCGGATGGGACTTCGACGGGGTGCGCAGGGCGGCTGCCGCAGCGTGGAACCGCGAGCTTTCGCGCATTGAGGTCCGCACGGCCGATCCCGTCCGGCGCAGGGTGTTCTACACGGGGCTGTATCATGCCCTGATTGCCCCCACCGTCTTTTCGGACGTGGACGGCCGCTATCTGGGGATGGATCACCACATCCGCCGGACGAAGGAGGGAGAGACGTACTACACCATCTTCTCCCTGTGGGACACCTTCCGCGCCCTGCATCCCCTGCTGACCATTCTCCGGCCGGAGCTCAACGCGGAGATGATCCGCTCGCTCATTGCCAAGAGTGAGGAAGGGGGCATCTATCCCAAGTGGGACATGGCGTCAAACTATACGGGGACGATGATCGGCTATCATGCCGTTTCGCTCGTGGCCGATGCCTGGGCGAAGGGCTGCCGCAGCTTCGACGTGCGGAAGGCTTACCGGGCGGCTCTCCGCGCTGCCGAGTATGACACGACGGGCATCCGCTGTCCGGACTGGATGATTCCTTACGTCATGCCGCGGGCACGCTACTGGAAGAATGCCGTGGGCTATGTGCCCTGCGACCGGGACAAGGAGGCCGTGGCCAAGGCGCTGGAGTATGCCTACGACGACTGGTGCATCGCCCTGCTGGCCCGCGAACTGGGCGACACGGCCAATGCCCGCAGGTATGAGGCCTTTGCGCAGGGTTACCGCACTTATTACGATCCGTCCACGGGCTTCATGCGGGGGCTGGACTCCGGCGGCAAGTGGCGCGAGCCTTTCAATCCGTATGCGTCGGATCACCGGAACGATGACTATTGCGAGGGGAATGCCTGGCAGTGGAGCTGGTTTGTTCCCCACGATCCGGAGGGGCTGATGGAGCTGATGGGCGGACGCGAACGCTTTGTCCGGAGGCTGGATTCGCTCTTCACGGCCGATCCGCGGCTGGAGGGGGATCAGGTGTCGGCCGATATCTCGGGGCTGATCGGGCAGTATGCCCACGGCAACGAGCCGAGCCACCACATCACGCATCTGTATAACTATGCCGGAGTGCCCTGGCGTACGCAGGAGCTGGTGGACCAGGTGCTCCGCACGCTCTATTCTGACGCTCCCGACGGGCTGTCGGGCAATGAGGACTGCGGACAGATGTCGGCCTGGTATGTGATGAATGCCATGGGCTTCTATCAGGTGTGTCCCGGCTGGCCGGTGTATTCCATCGGGCGTCCGCTCTTCGATGAGGTGACTCTCCGCCTGGAAGGGGGAAAGACTTTCGTCATCCGTGCGAAGAACAATTCGGAGAAAAACAAGTATATCCGCTCGGCGACGCTGAACGGCAGGCCGCTGGAAGGGCCGTTCTTCACGCATGAGGAACTGATGACCGGCGGGGTGCTGGAGTTCGTGATGTCCGACCGTCCGGAGAAGTGGAACGGAAAGGAGACGGAGGGGGTATGAACAGGCTGGTCATGACTTTCGCGGCGCTGCTTGGGCTGCTGGGGCTCCGGGCGGCGGAAAGGGATTTCACACAGTACGTGAATCCGCTGATGGGGACGCAGTCGTCCTTTGAACTGTCGGCCGGAAACACTTATCCGGTGACCGCCATGCCCTGGGGGATGAATTTCTGGACTCCCCAGACGGGGAAGATGGGAGACGGATGGCAGTACACGTATACGGCGAACCGGATCCGGGGATTCAAGCAGACGCACCAGCCCAGTCCCTGGATCAATGACTTCGGCCAGTTTTCGCTGATGCCGGTGACGGGCAGTCCGGAGTTCGATGAGGACAGGCGGGCCAGCTGGTTCTCGCACAAGGGCGAGACGTCGCGTCCTTACTATTATAAGGTATACCTGGCCGAACATGATGTCGTGGCGGAAATGGCTCCCACGGAGCGGGCGGCCTTGTTCCGCTTTACCTTCCCGGAGACGGAGCAGGCGTATGTCGTGGTGGATGCTTTCGACAGGGGATCGTCGGTCCGGATCATTCCCGGAGAGAACAAGGTGGTGGGGTATTCCACCCGTAACAGCGGGGGAGTGCCTGCCGGCTTCCGCAATTATTTTGTCATGGTCTTCGACAGGCCTTTTGAATACCGGGCGACTTTTGCCGATTCCGTGCTGACGGAAAATGTGCTGGAGCAGACGGCCGGACATGCGGGGGCCGTGGTGGGCTTCCGTACGGCAAAGGGGGAGCAGGTGCATGTGCGGGTGGCATCGTCCTTCATCAGTCCGGAACAGGCGGAACTGAATCTGAAGGAGCTGGGCGATGCCGGGTTGGAAGAGCTGGCGCAGCAGGGCCGGGACCGCTGGAACGAGGTGCTGGGGCGCGTGGAAGTGGAAGGGGGAACGCTGGATCAGTACCGCACGTTCTACACCTGTCTGTATCGTTCGCTGCTTTTCCCTCACAAGTTCCATGAAGTGGATGCCCGCGGAAAGATCGTGCATTACAGTCCCACGACAGGGCAGGTGCTGCCGGGATATTATTACACTGGAACCGGGCTGTGGGATACCTTCCGCTGTCTCTTTCCGCTGCTGAACCTGATGTATCCTTCCGTCAGCCGGGAGATGCAGGAGGGATTTCTGAATGCTTACCGCGAGAGCGGCTTCTTCCCGGAATGGTCCAGTCCCGGCCATCGTGACTGCATGGTGGGCAACAACAGTGCTTCCGTCCTGGCCGATGCATACCTGAAAGGGATTTGCGTGGACGATACGGAAACACTGTGGAACGGCCTGATGGCGGGTGCCGGCGGGACGCATCCCACGGTCAGTTCGTCCGGACGGCTGGGATATGAATACTACAACCGGCTGGGGTATATCCCGTATGATGTGAAGATCAATGAGAATGCGGCCCGTACGCTGGAGTATGCCTACGATGACTGGTGCATTTACCGGCTGGGCAGGAAGCTGGGCCGTCCAGAGAAAGAGCTGGAGGTCTTTGCACGCCGTGCGATGAACTATAGGAATCTCTTTGATCCCGAAACCCGGCTGATGCGCGGCAGGAATCAGGATGGTACGTTCATGAAGCCCTTTTCTCCGCTGAAGTGGGGAGATGCTTTTACCGAGGGCAACAGCTGGCATTACACCTGGTCTGTGTTCCATGATCCGCAGGGACTGATCAGTCTGATGGGTGGAAAAGACAGTTTCGTGCAGATGCTTGATTCGGTGTTTCATGTCCCGCCCCTGTTTGATGACAGTTACTATGGGCAGGTAATCCATGAAATCCGGGAGATGACCGTGATGAACATGGGGAATTATGCTCATGGCAACCAGCCCATCCAGCACATGATTTACCTGTATGATTATGCCGGCCAGCCCTGGAAGGCGCAATATTGGCTGCGTCAGGTGATGGGTCGTCTTTACACACCTGCTCCCGACGGCTATTGCGGGGATGAAGACAACGGACAGACTTCTGCCTGGTATGTATTCTCGGCGCTGGGCTTCTATCCGGTATGTCCGGGAACAGATCAGTATGTTCTGGGGGCACCGCTGTTCAGGAAAGCTCTCCTTCATTTTGAAAACGGGAATGTGATGGAAATTGCCGCTCCCGGCAATAGTCCCGCAAATTATTACCTCAACAGGATGCTTGTCAATGGGAAAGAGCATACCGCAAACTATCTGGAACATGCCGTCCTGCAGCAGGGAGGCCGTATTGAATGTGAGATGAGTGCGACGCCCAATCTGTCCCGCGGCATTCTGGAGAATGATCTGCCTTATTCCTTCTCGCGCCATCCGGAAGAGTAACAGGCCTGTATCTTTTTTATTCAAGAAACGGTTTCAGATCCCCCTGCTTTAGCTTTCTGTCATGGTTAAAGCAGGGGGATTGTTCCGGTTAGCGGACAATTCCTTTTACGGAAACTTCAGATACGGTAGCGTAATTTTTGTCCTTAAAGCAAATACGGATAAAGCGTCCGGTTGTTTCTGAACCGGAAAAATCCAGCCGGACAGAGCTTTTCTTTACCAGGGTTTGGGATTCTTTTTTTAGGGTTTTCCATTCTTTTTGATCGTCGGAGACTTCCAGTACATATTCTCCTTGTAAGCCGTCTATCTGTATTTCTTTTATTGTCAGCAGTTTTTCTGTATCCAGCATCCAGTAGGGCGCGTAATCCTCATCTGCCGCCTGCCAGCTGGTCTGTGCGTTTCCGTCGGCAGCCATTCCTGGTACATGTTCAGCTTTATGACTGCTGGCGAAAACGGGATTGTTCCGAGCGAATGTCTGAACCTCACTGACGCTCTGATTACGGACGAAGCGGGTATACGGACGGTTCGTATAGCTGGAGTTCTGATCTTCCCGGAAGGTCTCATTCCCTTCGAATTCGAGTTCTATCCGTGCTCCTTTTAATCCGTCGGAACTTGCTTCGATGACAGTTTTCCCTGCGAAATAGGAGCGGAAAGAAATGGCTGCCTGTCCGTCCATTATGCGTATGTCACTGTCTTTTTCGAACCGGATGGAACGTCCTGTCGGAAATTCTCCCGGTCCGGACAAAACTTTTAGTTCTACTACCGGAGCACAGGCGACAGTCCTTCCTGCAGAATCACATACGGTGATCCCCAGCAGGACGTCATCAGTACCGTCGGTTTTTATTTTTTCTGTCTTGCTTCCCTTGAGTTTCAGGTATACAGGAGTGCCTTCTGCCGGCCATGCGGGAGGAGCTGTTCCGGCATACTGATTTCTGTACCAGTACCAGGAACGCTTGGGGATTCGGAAATAATCAACGATTCCCATCTTTCCCAGTGTATTTCCGGCGATGCTTCCATGGTCGAATCCGCACCAGATAGCCTGTCCGCAACGCCAGGGAAATCCTTTCCATCCTTCATTGCGTTGCAGGTCTCCCCATCCGGGTGCATATTCTCCCGGGCGGTCAGCTGTTACGCTGCCATATTCTGAAACCAGGTTCGGTATTCCCGGATTCTGAAAGTCCGGCTGGGTAGCTCCGTCGCCATTGTAGCCTGCAAGATCGCCGGTTAGATCGATTCTTGCTTCTGCCAGAGGACGTTGTGCGCCTCCGATTGCTGCCGGCCTTGTCGGATCCAGCTGATGGGTCAGATTCACCATCCGGCGCAGCAGCCTCTGGACCTGAGGCATTACTTCCGGACTGGAAAAGAATACTTCGTTGCACATGCTCCAGGCTACGATGGAAGGATGATTCCGGTGGATACGTATCATCTCCTGCAGTTGCGTCAGTGCGCTTTTCTCGAAAGCAGCTTCGTGCTCCTTGTTGACAGGATAAGCACTGCTGTCCCAGTATCCGTCGGTTTTGAAGCCTCCGATCCCCCAAAAAGGAGCTTCGGACCAGAATAGAATTCCTGCTTCATCACATGCCTGCGAAAAGGCAGGGGAGTGTGGGTAGTGAGAGCCGCGGATTAAGTTGAAGCCAGCTTCCTTCATCATGTTTACATCTCTGCGTGAAGCAGCTTCTGTAACGGCATCTCCCCAGCCTGCCTGATCCTGATGCACGTTGACACCTTTGATATACAGATGCATTCCGTTGAGAAAGAAGCCTTTATCGGCAGTCCATTTGAACCAGCGGAATCCGAAAGAGGTCTGGATGCTGTCCGTCAACTCTCCGTTATGATATACCATGCTTACGGCCCTGTACAGGCAGGGATGCTGCGGGCTCCACAAATCAGGCTGATATACTGGTGAAGTGAACTGTACGAACTTTCTGTCGGAACCGGCTGCGATTGTATCTGTAGTTTCCACTTCAGCCACGCGATTTCCGTTTCTGTCCAGAATGTGCGTAAGTAGCCGGTAGATACCACTTTCTCTGCATTCATTGATAATTTCGGTTTCAATCTTTATCCGGGTACTTTGTCCGTTGTTTTCCTCCAGATCAGGAGTCGTTATAAAGGTTCCGTACCAGGCGATATGGCAGTGCTTAGTCTTTACCAGATGCACATTTCTGTAGATTCCGCCGCTGAATACATGTTCGCCAGCCCTTGGTGCGACGTCGGGCCGCCATAAGTTGTTGACTCTTATTGCGATCAGGTTATCTCCTTTCCGGACATAAGATGAAATGTCTACTGAGAAACCTGTGTATCCGCCTGTATGACTTCCTGCCAGCTTTCCGTTGACAAAGATTTCGGCTTCCTGAAAGACCCCTTCAAATTCGAGGAAGAGTTTCTTTTCAAGATCTTCCGGTGTAAGACTGAGGTGTTTCCGGTACCATCCGTATCCGACATAAAAATCTTTTGACATGAAATAGGGAATGCTGAAAGAGTGGGGCAGGCCTATATTCTCCCAGGCAGTGTCATTGAAGTTGTTGTATCGGGCCGCATGAACATCTCCCTGTGCGTATTTCCATCCGGAGTTGATCAGTATGGTTTCGCGGGGAGATACCTGGCCGTACAGCAGGCAACTGTTGCTCCAGACCAGGAGCAGCAGTGCGGTGCTGAGAATTTTTAGAAGTCTTAGCTGGTTTAAAAATATCATTTTATAAATTCAAATAAAGTTTCTTCAGATCCAGAATATTTTTCTCAGGTCCAAAAAATTTCTTCGGATCCCAAAGAATTCTTCAGATTCCAAAGAATTCTTCAGGTCCAATATTTTTTTCTCTTGTCCAAAAAAATTTTTCTCTTGTCCAGAATTTTTTTCTTCAGGTTAAAACAATCTTTTCACCAATTACAGAATTTCGGGCGATCTGTTCCTTGCTTTTCTTATTCAAGAAACGGTTTCAGATGTCCGGCGATGATTCTGTATCCCTCGTGGTTGGGGTGAAGGCCGTCGGAGAACAGTTCCTCTCTGATCTTTCCGTCCTTTCCGGTAAGTGCTTCCGACAGATCGATCACCTGTACCCGGGGAAGATCCGCGAGTGCCCGTTCCAGCCGGTCGTTCAGCGAACGGAGTCTGTCTTCCCGGTCCCGGCGCGGTAGAATCCTGACGACATAAAGCTGCGCCTGAGGCTGCTTTCCGGCAATCAGACAGACTGTTTCCCGGATACCCCTGACGATTTCCTCGTCCGTATTGATGTCCAGGTTGTTCGTTCCCAGCATCATGAAGATTTTCTGTGCGTGGTAGCCGTCCAGTTCGCCATGCAGGATGCGCCACTGGATATTTTCGATGCGATCCCATCCGTAGCCCAGATTGACAGTTCTCCTGCCTTTGAAGAGTTCCTGCCAGATGTCATCGGCCACTCTCCGCTTCTCGAAAGGCAGTCCGCCCCAGAAGTGCGTGATGGAATTGCCGAGCATGACGATCTCCGGTTTCACCTTCGCATTATATTCCAGGATCTCCTCGTGCCGGTCCGTCCACCGGTACGTGTATGAATCGCGGTGCTGGCGGCAGGGAGTGAACGATAGCGATCCGAGTTCCGGAAACAGAAGTTCTGCAATCTTCTGATAACAGATATCGGCACACTGCTCCATGCTTCGGTCTGTTGCAGAGATTCTGTTTGTTGATCCTTCCGGTTTCCGGACTGTCAGGCAGAAGAGGTTTTCCGTTTCCTTCCTCATTGCTTCGCAGACCGCCTGCACTTCCCGGCCGGCCTGCCGGAGATTCTTTGCTCCGGTCCGGGAATTCCGGCACCCCATGCAGTCGTGCGTTACCAGCAGAATCGGAGCCTTGCTTCGGGTTCGGATCGTCCGGATCCCCTTCTCCAGCCATTTACGGAACTCTTCTGTTTCCTTTCCGTTCCTTCCCGGTTTGCAGTCGATGACAAACACAGCCGCATCCGTTTCCGCCATCTGTGCGAAACACTTCTCACCGGCCTGTCCGTTTCCGGAGTCATCCATGCAAATCACCGGCATGTCAAGCCGGCGCTGCAGGATATTTGTCCATGCCATTCCCGGCCGCGAAGCACAGGCGCCCAGCGTTGCGGACGGACTGAAGATGACAACCGGCCTTTCGGCAGAAGGGCGCAGAAAACTGAAGCGGCTTCCTTCGGGTACGCCGATCTGCATCCACCGGACATTGTTGCCGGGTGGAAGAAACAGCGTGAACTCATTCCCCTCCTGATGCGTATTGTGATACGTCAGCTCCCGGGAAATCCAGCGCAGAGTGTCGCCGGACTGGCAGACCCCTTCGCACCGTTGCTGCTGTCCGTTGCAGTCGGTCGTATACAGATCCATTCCACCGGCTCCGGCAGCTGCCCTGCAGGGACGGCCCCCTCCTGCGTCTGCCATCTGATACCGGATCTCTACCGAAGGCGCGTTTGTAATGAAACGGATGTATCTTTCCGTTGCCGCCTGTGGTCCGTCAGTTGCCGGCTGCATTCTTTGGGCAGACTGCGGCCTTTCTGCTTCCGGATCATGCCATACCGTCTGTGCGCACAGGTCTGCGGCTGTTCCGCCCAGCAGAACAGCCAGCATCCATACTTTTACGATCTTCTTCATATTCCTGCAGACGTTACCGGATCAGTTCCTTCAGATGTTCAGCCACACATTCATATCCTTTTTCCGTGAGATGGATATAGTCGCCGATATACAGTCCCTCGCGGATTGTCCCCTGATTATCGAGGAACCACTGCGAAGGATTCACGTACGTCACCTTCTTGCCGAACTTCCGGGCGGCAAGCACCTTGTGAATCCGGTCACACTGCCGGCGTACCCCGCTGTCCTTCTCCTTTCCGGAAGGGAACAGTCCCAGCAGAATGATCTGAGTCGGGAAACTGCCGGCACGCCTCTTCGGTGACCGCTACGATTCCCTCAGCCGTTTCATCCGCCGAGTCACCTCCCGCAACGAGGTTGTTGATGCCGATGGCCACCACTACATATTCCGGCCGGCAGCAGTTGTAGTTCCCGTTCCGGATGCGCCACAGCAGATTCTGCGTGCGGTCGCCCGAAATACCGGCCGATTCCCAGCAACCTTCGCCCAGCACCCGGTCCATCGCCGCCTTTCCCGGTTTCCAGGTGACCAGTTTGCGTTGTCCGCCCCATCCCTGTGTGATGGAATTTCCCAGCAGGAGCAGTTTCAGCTGCCGTCCCTGTGTGATGGAATTTCCCAGCAGGAGCAGTTTCAGCTGCCGTCCCTGCAGCGATTCCTCGATGTCGCGTTCCACGGTGTGCCATTCGCTGCCCTCTTTCCATCCGGCCGCTGAGCGGAACTCGTTGCCCGGTACTGCCTGCGTACACGGATTCCCGTAGCGTCCCGTAGCCTGAAGAATAAACTTCACGATCGGTTCCGGATTGTTGAGCGAGTGCGGATGATGGCCGATTCCCGGCTTGTGGATCACTTTGACGGGCGCTCCCAGCCGTTTCATTTCCGCTTCGAAGACAGCCGTATTCTCGGCCACGGGTACCACGGTGTCCGCATCGCCTACCACGTGCAGGACCGGGATGCCCGCGCGTGCTATCCGTCCGGCGTGATCCAGCGGATTACCCTTCCATTCCGCCGCTTCCTGTTCGCTGCCGAAGCCGTACACCTCCATCATCCGGCGCGTATCTTCTGCCGACCCTTCGGAACTGCCCTTTCCCATCGGCCAGCTGGTGATGTCCATCACCGGTGCATCCGCATAGATGCACGCTACCTTGTCCGGGTTCTTCGCCGCCCAGTTGTAGACGATCAGTCCCCCGCGGCTCATGCCCTCGAGCACCGCCTTGCGATGGAATCCGTGTTTCCTCAGATAGCGGTAGAACCTGTCCCAGCGCTCCGTCGCCTTGTCCGATCCGTAGAGGTCGGCCACGTCGCAGTAGACGATGTGGAATCCTTTCTCCAGCAGGTCGATGTCCGTCTGCGGCTCATGCCCCCAGAAACGTGCGCGCCACACCCAGGGCCTTCCTTCCGCTTCCCGTGCCGGGCAGACCACCTTGCAGTCCGTCCCTTCCGAGCGGAAGTCATATCCCCGGAATCCGTGGAAACAGAAAGCCGTAGCCCCTTCCGGCACGAACGAAGGCTTCCGTCCCTTTTTCCCGGCGAGCAGGTAATCGCCCACCTTGCGTGCGATCATCCCCGCACCGATGGCCGAAGGATGCAGGCGGTCGGGCATGAGCGTAGCGTCCCATCGGTCGCCGAACAGGTTGAACAGGTTGATGATGCCCAGTCCGCGCTCGCAGGCCAGCTTTTCCACGGCCGGTCTCACTTCGTCGGCGATCTTCTGCGGGTTGATGGTTCCCTCCTCGGTCAGGAAGCAGCGCACGGGCGTGAGCACGATCACCTGCGGATGCGAAGGCAGGTTGCGGTAAGTGTCCGCCAGCCGTCCCAGTTCGGCGGCAAACGGCTCTGCCCCGCGCCAGTTCTGCGGCTTGGTGTCGTTGGTGCCTAGTTTCAGGAGTACGATGTCGGGTGCAAACTCCTTCGACCGTTCAAATTCGGGCATGTCCGTGTAAGGATAATCCCCCCACGAAGCCGTCGTGGCCCCGTTATGTCCGAAGTTCTCCACCCGGTATCCCCCGCCCAGCAGCTGCTGCAGCTGCGCCGGATACGAATTGTTCTCTCTGCCTGCAATGCCCGCACCATAAGTGATGCTGTTGCCCACGCAGGCCACTTTCAGGGTCTTCTCCGCCCGGATTACGGCCGGAAAGACCAGCAGGAAACAAATAATCAGAATCTGCCTCATGTGATATTCAGTTTAAAGATAAAAAAATGCGATCATTCAGTCTGCAGGACGCGTACGGTTGTTTTCAGCCGGATATCCTCCACGGAGCGTCCCACCGAGAGGACGAACTCGCCCGGCTCCGTCACATACTTCATGTCCTCGTTCCACAGCCCCAGTCTTTCCGCCGGAATCCGGAACCCGATGACGCGCTCTTCGCCCGGTCTGAGCTCCACCTTGGTAAACTCCTTCAGCAGATTCACCGGTGTGACGACACTCGACACACAGTCGCGTACGAAGACCATCGGCACCTCCTTGCCCGTCATGCGGCCTGTGTTCTTCAGCCGGAAAGAAAACCGGATGCTTCCCGTGGCCGGACACACCGAGTCCGCCTTCAGGTCGCTGTATTCAAACGAGGTGTAGCTCAGTCCGTGTCCGAAGCAGAAAGCGGGCCTGTCGTCCTCGCGCGAGCTTCCCAGCCCGTAGCCTGTCCAGTATCTGGACGCCGCCTGATAATAATACATCGGGATTTGTCCTGCATGTCTGGGCACGGTGACCGGCATCTTTCCCGAGGGATTCACCTTGCCGAAGAGGATCTCCGCCACAGCCTGTCCGCCGTACATACCCGGTTCCCACGCGTCGACGATGGCTGGCACGTGGGCGGTGATCCATTCGTTGTTGAGCGGTTTCCCGTTGACGATGACAGCCACTACCGGTCTGCCCGCTTCCACGAGCGCCCGCACCAGTTCCGTCTGCCGTCCGTAGAAGTCCACCGAAGGACGGTCCGCCGATTCCCCGTACGTTCTCAGTCCCCAGTCGGAGCGGATGCCGTAGCCGCCGATCACGACGACCGTCAGGTCACACGTCGCTACCATGCGTACGGCCTCGCGTATGCTGAAGTCGGAGATTCCCCCGCCTTTTTCCAGGATTTTCCGCTGCAAGGCCGGATCGGTGGTATTGGTCCGTTCCAGTACCGGTTCCGGCTTGATCTTTCCGCTGTTGCAGAACGCGATCTCCGTGCCTCCCGCCGTCCTGCGCATTCCCTCGAGCACGGTCACCACACAGCTGTCCGGCTGGGTGAACGACCAGTCGCCCAGGATGGCCTGGTTGTCCGCATTGGGGCCGGTCACGAGGATCCGCCGGTATTTCGTGGTGTCCAGCGGCAGGAGATTCCCCTCGTTCTTGAGCAGGACCACACATTCGCGGGCCGCCTCGAGCGCCGTCCTGCGGCTATCGGGCGTGGCATACCTGTCTGCTGCCGGATCCGTATAGCGGTTTTCAAACAGCCCCAGGCTGAACTTCACTTTCAGGATGCGCCTCACGGCATCGTCTATGCGGCTCACAGGGATCTTTCCCTCCCTGACCAGCTGCCTTACGGGAACGGCAAACTGAAGGCTGCCGGGCGAATACATGTGCATGTCCATTCCGGCATTGATGCTTTTCTCCAGCGCCTGCGACTGGTTCTCGGCGGTGAAGTGCAGACTTGTGAGGTTGTCCATGTCCATCATGTCGCTGATGAAGAATCCCCCGAAGCCGAATTCCCCCTTCACCACGTCGGTGAGCAGCCAGCGCGAGGCATGGCAGGGGATACCCCCGATGTCATTGTGTCCGGGCATGATGGTCATGCAGCCCGCTTCGACGGCAGCCTTGAAGGGAGGAAGGATGTATGAGCGCAGAAAGCGTTCGGAAATCTCTGCAGAAGCGTGGTTCACCCCTCCGGCAGATACTCCTCCTGCTGCCAGATGCTTCACCGATGCCGCCACTCTTTTCGCGGGATCGGGGTTGTCCTGCAGGCCTTTCACAGCTGTGCGCACCATTTCGGAGGCCAGGAAAGGATCTTCGCCGTAGGTCTCTCCGGTGCGTCCCCAGCGTGCATCGCAGACAATGTCCACACAGGGGGCGAAGGTCCAGTGGGTTCCGGCCGACCGTATTTCGGCGGCAGCCTTCCGGGCAGCCTGTTCCGTAAGGCTGCGGTTGAAAGTGGCTGCCATGCTGACCGATGTGGGATAAATGGTTCTTCCCTGCAGGGTAGCGTATCCGTGTGCGGCGTCCATGCCGATCAGATAGGGGATCTTCAGGCGGGTTTTCTCCGAGAACGACTGAAGGAGATTGGCTGCTTCGGGCTCCTGCCCCGCAATCCATGCGCCGAAATCGTAATATCCGGCTTTCATGATGCTGTCCTGATCCCATTCGGAAACCATATCCATCTGGCCGATTTTTTCTTCCAGTGTCATTTGTTCCAGCAATGCTTCCACGCGTTCTTCCACGGGACGGCTGGGATCCATATATACGGTTGTGTCTACTTCTTTAAGGTTCTGGCATCCGGTTAAAAATAGAATGCCGATGAAGATGGCCGGTGTCTTTGTTTTCATATTCATAGTTTATTGTTGTAAAAGGTGTGAATACAGCATAAACTAACAATATAAATTGTTATGTTGTTACTGTTTTGACGTGGCAAAGTTAATGTTTTTTTAGAAGCAGTTTCTTTTCAATATAAATCTTGTGATTAATCTTGTATCCTGGATCTTCTTGTGAATTGTTATGATGTTTTTATTCTGACATTTTGTTAATACTATTCAGATTTTGTCTTTTTGATATTTTGAGTAAATGAGAGTCTCATGTTTTGTACTCTTGTACATGCTGATTGTAAAAATGCGATTCTCAGAAGGATTCAGGAGAACGGAAAGATATATAGAGGCTCATTATGCTTTATTACAGTTCATGTTTTCCTTCTTTTGCTTTTCTGCTGTTGGTTATAGGCCGTATTTGTTATCCTTCTGACTTCTTGGAAAAGTCTCTGTTACTATTTCTTCCAGTTCCTTGAAATGCATTGGAAAGCCATTTTCAGAAAACGAATAGTCATTTGTACTTATCTGTTTCGGCGTTTTTACCATTTTGATTCGGTGAAAAGATTTTTTCTTTCCGCATTTTTTGTTTTTATTCGTCTCAGAAGTGCATATTACTGGAATAAAAGTACAGATATTGTGTATATGTATACACGAAAGCTGTATGTTTTCTTCCAGACTGGCAGATATAAACAGAATGCCTGTTATGGTATCGGGAAAATATTGTTCAGAATGAAAGTAGAAAACGGTAAATGGTAATAAAATGTATTAGGCCCTGCGTCCGTCGCTTTTTCTAGAATGTTATAAAAAAATCGCTATGGTTTTGAGAGCCATAGCGATTTTTGGAGAAGATATAGACGTTATGTCAGAAATGCTTTTGGTTATTTTTTAGGAACGATTCATTAGTGTCCCGTTAAAATGGGACGAGTTAAACAATTAATCAAAAAGCCCCGGAATCAGGGGATCATTTAGATCTTTGACATCATTGAAATTAGTCTTGTCGAACAGGTCATGCAAGTGGGTTTTGTCAGTCAATGATATGCTGAGAATCTGCAAGACTTCATAGGTTGAGCGTTTCAAATTCATATCATGTTGGACAATAGCCACAAGACTGTATGTGATAATTGCCACACTAATTTGTATGCGAACAGCGTTCTCTGTTGTACCCCAGAATTTCTTTATCTTGAGATGCTGCTTGAGCCATTTGAAGAACAGTTCGATTAACCATCTTTTCTTATAAAGATTGGCGACATCCAGTGCAGAAAGTTGTTTCGTATTCGTCAGAAAAGTGAACTCACGGTTATCTTCTTCATCGTAATATCTTACGAGTCTTAATGACTCAGGATATTTCTTTTCGGAGAGATATC
>UMLR01014697.1_pt1 | contig 34835 bp, 33 predicted proteins | sample 1966741 | NCBI WGS metagenome assembly UMLR01 (sample SAMEA4836207, study PRJEB28245) | human gut metagenome | biome: gut microbiome; material: fecal sample | place: Denmark | collected 2008 | reverse complement strand
TTTTTTATTGTTTATTTTTAATTATTATTTTTAATATATGTATCTGCAAATTTTTCATTTGTTTCTCCATTGATTAAAAATTTAATTGAATTTATTTCTTTTAAATTTGTTAATGTATTTACTATACTATTAATTATTTTTAATTTATTTTTTTCATCTCCAAAATCTAAAAATTGATTTGAAACATTTATTTCTGCACAAGAATTTTTTACTTTTACATCATGTACAACAGTTCCATCTGGAATTAATTTTTTTAAATTGCTACTTTGTGGTCCTTTAATTAATAAATTAATTATTTCTTTTTCTGGTTCTTTTATAAGGGTATTTGCATCAATTAATCTAATTTCTGATTCTAATTCACCTGTTTCAGAATTTTCGAAATAAAGTGTTACTTTTGTTTGTCGATTTTGTTCATCTGATATTTCTTGTTGAGGTGTATAGTCTTGATATTCATCTTCTTTCTTTTTTTCTATACTAATATTTTTATATATAAAAAATATTCCCCCTCCAATAATTAATAAAGAAATTATTGCAATTATTATTTTTTTATTCATTTTTATCCTCCTTGTCTAACTAATATTATTTTACTAGTAGCTGATTTAGAACAAAAAATAGGTACTATTTATATAGCACCTATCTTATATACCTTATTAAATTTTTAATTAATTATCAATATATTTTACTAAATAACTTATTAATGTTCTTTTTAATATATACAATAATAATTATCAAGGCATTAATAATTATTAACATTAATAAAGTCAATGATATAAAGATATTAATATTCTTTAAAATTTTTGTCAAATATAATAGCATTAATATTATTACAAAAGTCTCTAAATACTGATAAATTCTATTTTTATTATTTTTAAATATTGATGTTTCTGTTGTCCAATTTAAGTTTGGATTTTTTAAGTCTACAATTGACATTAATATACAATTTACTATATTTAAAATCATCGCTAATATTATACCTATTATATAGTATATCATTCGTATATTAGTATTATTATTTACTACTACTGCCAGTCCTATTATCGGTATTATATTTATTAATACTTGTGGTATATTCTTCCATATAAACTGTTTAAATAATGATACCGGAATATACTTCATTATAATTGCATCTTTTCCCTCTCTTGATACTATTGTAATTGACATAGCATTAAATGAAAATAAAATTTGTAATATTCCTAATATTATACACATACATTGAAATATAAAATTATTTTTTCCTAATTTTGTAATTGCGTCTTGTTCAATAAATATTTTTATAATTATTGGCATAAACATATTAATTAATAATAAAGAAATTATTATTATAACAATATATTGAACTATACACTGCAGAAAAAAAGTTGGATTCTTCATAATCTTAAAAAATTCATTCTTTACATATGAATCTTTTATTTTACCTTCCCTGTACTTAATTTTTCTATTTTTTTTCACGATTTTCTTTCTATTTACATATGTTATATTTTTTAATAGATTTTTAAAATACACTAGTTTTCCTAAAAATAAAAATATTGCAAACATCAGTATATTGATTAATATTATTTTAGTTCCTTCTATAAGAACATTCTTAATATTTACTGTCTCTATCATATTTATAATCGGATTAATCACTATAAAATAACTATCAAATTTTTTTAATTTAAAGTTTAATTCATCAGTATTCATTATTACAGCATGAATTTCTTCGTTCTCTGTAATTTGTACATTCATTATATTAGAATTAAACACTAATTTGTATGCATATATTTCCGAATATATTATTATAAAAGTTATGCACATACTTATTAATACTTGAAATACATCTTTATTTTTTATTAATCTTGCCAGTTGGATAGCAAACAACATAATAGTACTAATTATAAGTATAAAAAATATTGGAAATATTATCAATATAAAAAATATAATTACATAATAACTAATTATTTTTGATGCTAATATTCCGTATATTAATAATGGATTTATCAATAACATTCCTTCTAATATATAAATTATACTAAGTATCGTATTAAATTTAGCAATTAATATCTCAATTGGCTTAATTGGCATGTATAAAATATTCTGAAAATCCTTTGAAAAAAAGAATATATTACAACATACTAATATTGTTTGTGTCATAAACACTGTTGCCACTATCGGAAAATATATTTTAAAAAATATTAATGCAATTCCTCTATCCATTAAAAAACTTATTATTTTATAACTAAGAAATGTTATTAAAATCGTTGTTATAATCAAAAGCCATGTAAAGCTCTTTCTAAAGTTTATTTTTTTTGTTTTTTTATCATATATATCTAATTTTTGATAATAGTCCATAATCAAAATTTTTGATAATTGAATTATTTTATTAATCATTTTTTATTATCTCCATAAACAATTCCTCTAAAGATTTATTTTCTTTTAATTCAATTTTCATTTCTTCTAGTGTTCCTACGAATATCAATTTTCCTTTATCTATTATTCCAATCCTATCACATAATCTTTCTGCTACATCTAATATATGTGTTGAGAAAAATACAGTATTATTTTGTTTTGTAATATTTTTCATTATTTGTTTTAATTCATATGTAGATTTAGGATCTAATCCAGTCATTGGTTCATCAATTATCCAATTTCTAGGTTCATGTATTAAAGAGCCTATTATTACTATTTTTTGTCTCATACCATGTGAATAACTTTGAATTTTATCATTTATAACATTACGTAACTCAAATATGTTGATTAGTTCTTCAATTCTTTCTGTTCTATCATTCAAGCTAACTTCATACATATCTGCCATAAAATTTAAATATTCTATTCCTTTTAAATTAAGAAACACATCTGGACTATCCGGAACATATCCGAAAGATTTCTTTGCTTCTATAGCATTATTCTTTATAGAAAAATTATCTATTGAAATTTCCCCATAATCCATGTCTAAAATACCTGTTAACATTTTTATTGTAGTTGATTTTCCGGCTCCATTTGGTCCTAGAAATCCAAATATTTCTCCATTATTAATTTCAAGACTTAATTTGTCTATCACTTTATTTTTTTTATCATATGATTTAGAAACATTTTCTATTTTTATCATTTCATCAGTTCCTCCAATAGCAAATTACAATTTAATATAATTATAAACATTTTCTATTCTTCATCTTCAGCATTGTAATTACTCATATCGACTTCATCTATTCCATCTTTTATGTTTTTATAATTATTTACATATTTCTTAATTCTTTCTCTAGACTGTTCTATTTCTTTATCATCTGCATTTGGATTATTTGATTTTACTATGTTTTTTACTTTAAAATCAAAATCTTTTGATTCTTTTTCAGATATACTTCCACTATCTATTTTCGCATCGAATTTATTAGCAAACTTTGCTATTGTCATTGCTTTTTCATCAGACATTCCTGAATCTTCTGACATTTTAATTATAGAAGCTATATCTGATGTATCAGTAAATCCTGCATTTAAAATCTTTTTATGTTTTTCTAAAAGATTTCTTGTTTCTTCATCTGTTTCACATTTCATTTTTTCTCTTAACTCTCTAATCTTTTTGTCATTTTCCATGAATTCTTTTCTTTCTTTCTCTAATTGTGCTTTTCTATGCCCTTCAACATCATCTCCATGAAATCCTTTATCAAATTCTTTTTGAATTGAATCCACATCTAATTCTTTTGAATGATTTTTAGATCTTGCTGTTGCAGCCATATATCCTCCTGTTGCAGCTGCAGCTGTATATTGCGCAGTTTTTGGCACTCCTCCTCCAGAAGCAATACCTAATGTAAAAGAAGTCAAACCTGCTGCTCCTCCAACAGTTCCCCCTATAATTTTATCTCCTATATTTCTTATTCTGTTTTCTGACCATATATTTTTTAAAGCTCCTCTATATTTTTGTCTTGCATAATCTCTTCCAACAGCTTTTATTCCTGATATAACTTGTCGACTCTTTTTAGTCTTATTATTATTATTTCTTCTTGGATTTATCTGTTTACTTGGATTACTTCTAGTAGGATTAAATCTTAAATTACTCTTTATAGAATTATTATCATTTAGATTAGTACCCTTATCCTCACTTGCATCACTATCTTCACCTATACTTGGTATGTCTGGATTTTTTAGCCTTGACATAATAGCAATTTCATCTGCTGTCAAGTTATCATAATTCATATTATTTTTATTTCCACCCAATATTATATTAGATGGTGAAGCTGGGCTTTGTTCATCATTAACTATATTATGATTTTCTGTGCCTTTAAGAATTTTACGTACATCAAAATCATCATTTTCTTCTTCTGGACTCAACACCATACTTTCTCTTCGTTCTCCTTCATCATCTGTAAGCATTTTTGAATTATCTATTCCCGTCGTATCTCTTAAGATACTATTATTCTCACTCTTTTTTTCTTCATTAAAGATTCTATCGCTAGCACCTCCACCCGGATTTTTATGTGGTGGTTTTCTAAACAAATGATTCATTCCATTCATAAACACTGCAGCTCCCGCAGCTCCTCCAAGAGCTCCTGGAGTTTGTGCTTTTTCAAATCCAAAGAATTTACGCAATAAATTTTCTGCCGGCATCATAAATCCTAATACTACTAATGTATATACTATGTTCTTTTTAGCCAAGTCAAATGCCATACTTACCAACATTGTATATAATATTAAATGAAGAGGTTGAATTAATAAATTAAATATATATTCTTTAAACCACATATCAAAAGCTTGGGCTTTTCCATCATTTATTTTATCAATCGGATAAGTCATTGCTACTAATGGTGCTATAACCGTTAAAAAAGCCAAATATATAATTCTTTTTAAATATGTATACACAAAAAATATTGTATACCACACTAAAATGACAAAAGCCAACGCATATCCTATATACAAATAAGAATTGGTTTCCTTAACATTTTCCACTGCTGCCTGAGTTCTTATTAGTCCCATTAAGTTTCCTGAATTCCATATAATATTTCCATCATTATCCTCCATTTGTGCGTCATATAAATTATTCTCTTTTAAAGCTTTTTTTATTTTTCCATCTTTATCTGTAATACAAACTGTGTATACATGTTCTTGTACCATATTACCTACTAACTTTGTAAAACTTTCTACTAAATTCATTGAAAACACCATTATATATTGCATAAGAAAAATCAGGCAAAATGCTACAAGCCAATCCTCAAGCATATTTTTGTATTTGGACTTTTCACTTGCTACACTAGCAAACAATATCTTAATTCCAATAAATATTAGAATAGGAATCATTAATACAATTGCCATATTTCTCAAAATATAATACCATTTTGCTATTGTTGATTTTACTTGTTGAGCTATTGACTTCACTTCGACTTGTTCTGTTTTTACCTTATTTATAGTAAACGTAGAAGTTTGTAAACTTGTTTGTGTTCCCTGGCTAGCAGTCCCTGTTACAGAATATTTCAAATTATACTCTTCATTGTTATTTGACCATGATAGCACTTTTACCTCACCAAGTTCTTTATTCTTTGATATAATATTATTATAATCTACTGAATCATTACATCCAAGCTCTTTAAGCTTTGAATTAATTTCTTTTTTTGTATCTTCTGAAATGATATAATTTAGAAATTTATACGACTGAATTTCCTGATCACTAGTTTTTGTATTTTCAGTAACTGACTCATCTGAAAAGAAATTAACGTTTAGAAGCGCGATTTTCCCTGAAAATATCTCTTCTGGTGTTATTTGATAGTTAGTAAGAACTGCTTCATCACCAAACCAATTGCTATCTACTAAGGCCGCAGCAACAAGACCAGTTTTAGCACCAGTTCCTGCTGCTGCAACAGAAGTTGTTATAATCAACCCTACAACCGCTTTTGAACCTATTATTGATGCCAATGTTGCACCTTCAGCTGCAACTCCTGCAGCCGTTGCAGCAGCCGTTGCAACAGCCGTTGCAATTGCTGCTGCCGCAAAAACGGCTAACACAACTAATACAACAGCCAAAATAAAAGCAGCAGCAACAACAATATACTCCAAAATAGTATTATCCAAATCTATGAAAATCGCCGGATTTCCAGTTCCTAATACCATAGAGTGAATAAAATGCATAATAACATCACCTATATTAACTAAAAAGTCTACAATAGGACCGCATTAATTTTCCACCAAACCCAGAGCCCTTATTACTACTTGCATATGAAATTGTTTTTGGAAATATTGTACCTAAAACAAGTATTATACATAATAAAAATATTAACTTTTGTATTAGGCTTTTCTTTTTCAAAATTTTCATTATAAAAATCTCCTTAATAATCAATTCTATTAGCCCTATTTTTTACTAACTTGTTTAAATTTGTTTCAACGAACTCGAACTCTTTTTGAGTAGGGGTTATTTGTAAAATTGCAGATTCAGAACCAACTTTAAGTAATCCTTCACCCTTTCCACAAGTTACTAAAAATCCAGCTTCTCCTTCACTTAACTTAAATACTTCTTTTAAATATTGTATTTCAGATTTATCTTGTGCTAAAAATAACTTTGTATCAGAAGATGTAAGTACAGCCTGAGCTTCTGGCTTTTCATAGAAATCTTGGAATCTCTGTGAAACTACTGCAAGTGAAACATTTCTTTTTCTTGCACGTCTAGCCATTGTATTTAAAAAGTCCACGGCCTCAGGGTATGGAAGTAACATCCATGCTTCATCGACTATTACTCTTTTTTTAGTAGCTCTACTTCTATCTTCACTATTTTTCTTAACAAATTTTTCCCATATCCATGTTAAAAGAATTTGTTGAGCAAGAGGTCTGGCAAATTTTTCCTCTAACTGAGATATGTCCAAATTTATAAAAGGTGCCCCTTCAAGTAATTCAAATGTTGATTGCCCATCAAAATAAGCCATTTGTCCATTATATTCTCTTATATATTGCTTCATAACTTTTAACAAATAACTATAATGATATCTATAATCATCATTCATATTTTCTTGTGCTTTCGCTTGTATTCTTTTATACCAAGAACCTATTGTTGGCATTTTTTTCTTATCCCTATATAATTTATCTCCTCTGTTAAAACTTCTAGAAGACTCATATAAACTGTTAGGATTATTTGTTATTCCTAATGCAGCATATTCTTCTGCAACTGACTCTGCAATAATTTGTTTTGTCAATTCATTTACTTCTGAACTTCTTGTACTACCTCTAGCCATTGTTAGCAATGCTTGAGTTACGTCTTCAACTTTATTTTCTACATTAAGAACCATTCTCTCTTTTCCAGTTATTTCATCTTTTGCAGTTTCTGTTTCCAAATCAAATAAATTAATTACAGTCTTCGAAGTTGGACTAAGTACAACATTTATTCCACCTAAAGACTCTGCTACAACTTCATATTCACCTTCGGCATCTAATGCTAAACTTTCTATTCCCATTAATAGCGATGATCTACTTATTAATGTTTTCATTGTTACAGATTTACCAGCACCAGATTTTGCAAATATTACCATATTATAATTTGTAAGTGAGCTATGAAAATTATCAAATAATATAGGTGTTCCTGTTTGTTTGTTAAATCCTAATGGTATTCCGGTTGAATGCCCTACTTCAGATGTTACAAATGGAAATACTGTTGACATTGAACGTCTATCAAATGTATGTATTTTTTTTATTTTGTCATTCATTAATGGTAAATTAGACTTAAATGCATCTTCTTGCATTGCCCATGCAGTTTTAACACCTACTAAAGATTTTGACATTTCTGTTGCTAATAATTTTGTAAGCCTGTCTAAATCACTTAAATTATATGTGAATATTGTTGAAATTACTGAAGCTTCATATAATTTATTAAAACCTGCTGCAATTTCATCTCTTAATTGTTCTGCTTCGAATCTTTTTTGTGTTAAATTACTTTCTCTGTTTATATTTCCTTTATCTGCTGCAACAATTCTTTCCGTTTCCAACTCATTTATTACTCTATTTAATTCGTTTTGTGATCTTGCTTCTTGAATTGGATTTATATATATTGATGTATTTATATCTCCAAAGAAATACATATCTCTAAATAATTCAGGGAATGTACACATTCTTGGCAATGTTGATACAAAGAAACTTCTTGCATATTTTTTTACACTTGAAATTATTTCCAAATAATCTATATTACTTGCATCTATTCCTGATGGTGCAATTAGTTCTTTTATTGTCTGTTTTCTTAATAATTGTGAATTTTCATTATACTGTTGATTTTTTTCTACCTCTTGTTGTTTTCTTTTTGCCATCTGCCTTACCTCCTTCATTTGTACTATCTTCATCCACTTTTTCTATGGCTTTATCTTTAAGTTCTTTTCCTATATATTGTTCATTTTCTTCTATTATAATTTTAGCCATTTGAGAAATCAAATCATCCATGTTGTTTTCTCTTTCTTCTATTTGCTTTTCTAATTCTGTTTTTGCTTGTTCAACTTTAGCATTTGCCAAATCCATTGCTTTTTCTTCTATCATCTTGTCAATTTCTTTCATTTTCTTGTTTAATACATTTGGTGCAGTTGAATACATTTCATCATATCCTGCCTTCATTGCTTTATCTAATCCAAATGTTTCAGCTTCGTCTCTATTATATGCCATGTATAACAACTCAACTAATTCATTTGACTTCAAAATTTTTCCTCTTACACCACATACAGAAATTGCATTTATTAATGATTGTGCTCTTGTATATAATTCTGAAAAAGCATTTTCTTCAATTTCTTTTTTATCTAAGTTCTCTCCTGAAGCCTCTGCTGAAAAAAATGGAATTATAATATAATATTTTTTATTCAATATATTCTTATTCAAGCTCATCCTTTCAGTATCTTGTAATACTGATTTTCCATACTCATATAAATTTGATTGTTTAGTTAACTCATAAAATGCTTGTTTCAATTGTTCTTGTGAATATTCTCCTGATTCTCTCATTTGAGTATATCTTGCTTGCATGTTGTTCAACTTCATTTCTACTTCTTTTACTTTTTCTCTATATACAACCAAACTTGATTCTAGATTTATTGATCTTGTTTGTATATATATTTGTATTGGATATCTTAAAGTATTCAAGAATTGTACAAAGCCTTCTTCAACACTTGTTTTTTCTATTCCAGACATTAAGTCATAGTTTATTCCTTGGCATTCTACAACCATTAAATATCTAGAACCATTTTTCTGAACAATCATATTATCTGTTACTGTATCAAACTCCATAAAATTAAATATAGATTGTTTGTTTGTTGTGTTGCTACTTGTACTAGATTTGGTAGTAATATTAGTTTTTTCACTATTTTTTTGTGATTTTTCTTTAAAAAATAGATATACTAAAAAACCTATAAGTCCAAATACTGCAATTACTATTGGAATTAGTATATATACAAGCATCTGTATTAATTGAGTTGTTGTATCACTATTCATTTAAATTTTCCTCCTTTGTGTATACATATAATTTTTTATTATTTTTTTTAAATTTTATATATCTTTTTAATACATCATCTATATTTTCTCCACCTGTTTTTCTTGTTATTTCTAAGCCGTTTGTATCTGGAATTTTAAACATTCCTATTGCATATCCAATTAAAGCAAATATTAATGTTATCACAATTCCTACTATTGTTAATCCCATAAGCTTAAATATTAAATAGAATATTAAGCCCACAGCACCTCCTATGCTCGTTGTTATCAAAGACTTTGTTGAAAATATAAATAAGATTCTACCTTCACCTTTTACATTTCTTGGTAAATTATATGTTCCCATATTTTCCTCCTTTGTTTATATAAATTTATCTTATTATATTATAACAAAAAAAATCGATAAATGGAAGTATTTATCGATTTTTTTTATTAGTTACCTTTTATTAGTGTATATACTGTATTAGCTATTGTTGGAGCCAAGAATATTAATACCGCACCAACTAAGTATGGAATCATTGTTTTTTTGTATTCTGCTTTTTCTTCAGCACTACCCATCATATATTTAATACCTAATATTACTAGTATTATTACTGATAATACTATACCTACTGTTTGTAATATACCTAAAATTTTTCCACCTAAAGTTTGTATATCATTTGTTCCTGGATCTGTTGGTTGTACCTGACTTGGTGTAAGTGCAAATATTGTAGATGTACCTAATGATATTACTAATAATATTGTTGCTATAAATGTCAATATTTTCATAGTCTTTGTGCTCATAATTTTTTCCTCCTTTTATATTTAAATTTCATTTTTATAATTTATCTGGTTTTGCCAGAATGTTAATAACATTATTATTGTAATTGAGAAAATATAGTTACTGCTAATTTCCATATTCCAAATGCGCCAAATATTACAATACAACCTATTACATATGGAATTAGCATTTCTTTTGCCTTTGCTTGAGCCTCAATGCTTCCCCACATTATTTGTATTCCTAATATTCCTCCTATTATTACAGCAAATACCACTCCTAATGCTGTCAAAATATTTCCAATATTACTTATATTTTGTCTAACCTCTGCATAATCTACAAAATCATCTTTTTTGCTTCCATTTTTTCCTTCACTTATGAAATTATCACCTGTCGAAAATATATCATCTAATGTAGTGGCTTTTGCTTTAGGCGTTAATAACATTTGATATAGCATCATTATAAAAACTATTTTTATTAATATTTTAAATATTTTATTTGCCATATTTTCCTCCATTTTATTAAAAGAGACCTGTTACTAGTTTATATATGATATTAGGTAAAGTTGATCCCGTAAATACTATTGCGGCTCCCAGACAATACATTAGTATTGTCTTTTTGTATTCTGCTTTTTCTTCTACACTTCCTAACATGTATTTTATTCCTATTAAAGCTAAAACAATAACAGATATCGCAATACCTATTAAATTTATAAAACCTAGTATCACTCCCGCTTTTTCTTTTAATTTATTTTCAGAAGTACCTCCAAAAAAATTATATGCCCTTGGATTTTCTGTTGGATCAAAAGACTCTATTCCAGCATCATCTCCAAAACCATCATGTGTTGTTGAATCAACTTCTTCTTTTGGTATAGCATAAACCTTTGTATTAAAATTTATCAATATTATACAAATACTTATAAGCATTATCATTATTTTTATTGTTTTTCTACTTTTCATACTATCACCTAATTTCACATAATATCATATTAAAATACTCTATTATCTTAATTATAAAGCATAATTCAACATTTTGCAAGTTTTTTTGAGAATTTTTGTCATTTGAGACTATTTTTTTGTAATAAAAAGAATTCCACTTTTAACTTTATAATGGAATTCTTTTATTTTTACATACTAAATGACATTACAAAATCATAATTGTCTTTTAATTGCATTATTACATTTACTTTTTTAGTTTCAGTATTTTTTCCTGTTATATCCGTTAATTCTATTTCAAAAGAATATAATCTATTTCCTTTCTGTTCAGATTTTTTAAATGTTATCTTATTATATTTGTAAAAATTACTTTTTACAAAGTTTGCAAAATCATTTTCTGTTTTAAAGTAATTATTTTTATAACTATCTGCTAAACACTTATATGATGTTTTATAATCTTTTCTATTAATCATTTGGAAAAATTTATCTACATTCATTTGACATTTATACTCATCTCCTGACTTATCATATGTTTCTTTAAACTTTTCAGTTAGTATAGTATATGTATCAAATTCCATAGTATAATTCATTATTGCTTTCTCTTTTATTATATAATAATTATTAAATTGGTCTAGCCACACATATTCAATATAGTCATCATATTTATTTACTAAATATTTAGTTGTTTCTATGCTTTCAAATTCATTTTTATTATCGTTAATATATTTTTCGAATGTTTCAAGACTTCCAAATCTTTCATTTTTATAGTTATCTTCCATATAATTTTCATATAAAACTTGAGGATTCGTTAATATTTTTTCTTTTATATCGCTGATATAAGTCGTTGCCATTAACTCATCGGAAATATTTTCATATTGAAATTGATTATTATCATTCTTTTCTATGCTTTTATCACTTATCTTTATGTCTTTTACATTCATATTATAATCATATTTATTATTTTCCATATAATCTCCTAAAAATACTGAAAATGTCATATTTTTAGAATCCGTTTTTATTAAAAAATTTAAAGTGTCATTATCTAATTTCCAATATACAAAATAAATGTTTATATTACTACTTTTTTCAAACATATATATTTTTTTTATTTCAAAATCATAATTTTGATACTCTTTAATTTTATTTTGTATATTTGATTTATTTACATTAAATTCTGATATATACTCTTCATCTAATATATCGTACAAGTGATTTATACCATCTTCCATTATATCTGTATCATCATACTTTTGTGAATTAACTATTCCCTTCATTTCTTGTATATAATATATGTATTTTTCCATTATTTTTTTTACTGCAAAGTATTTATTTCTATTATCTAGTTCTTTAATCCTTTCATTGTCTGCTTGGTACGTATCATTACTTTCAAATTTATCTTCTATTCTAATTTTATCTGTCCCTTGCTGCTTATCTTTCAAAATCATTATTAATGTAACAATAATAGCACAAATTATTACTAAACAAACTAGTATTTTAATTATTTTTTTCAAATCTTTCACTCTCCTTATGGAACTCTCAATATTTTTAATATCTGTGATTTTTTATGTCCTGAAACTGATGCTTCTGCTAAGTTTCCACTTCCAGCGGATCTTATAGAACTATTACCTCCACAATTATAAACAATGAAGCTATCACTACCTTGTGCTGCAACTATTTCTACATGTCCATCATATACAAGTATATCTCCTGGTTGAGCTTGATCAACAGATACTTGTTGCCATCCATAAGCATTACTATAAAATGAACTAGACGTCCATTGGCCCATTCCATTTGAAAATCCTCTTACTCCGGAATTTATTAAAACCCATGTAACATATGAACTACAGTCAATTGTTCTTCCACTATAATTAGGAAGACTTATTCCTAATTGTGCATATGTATATCCATTTACTCTAACATAATTGTGAACAGTTATTGCTGATTGTACAATCGTAGTATTTCCCCCACCAGTATAACTATTAGGATCTAATATTTCACCATCTGGTGTAGTATAAATTCCTTCATGAAATAATTTCCAATTTGCATTTCCTCTTTTTACTTCATATGAACTGCCTGTTGAACCATCTCCATTTAAAAATGGTTTGTCACTTGGATCATTACCGTTTGCAAAATTTTGTCTTAATGCTTCTGTATCACCATATTTTTTATATGCAGATATAAAATCATCTATTATGTGATTTCCCCATTGATATGAAATAGCTGTCAATGCATCTATCTGAGTATCTTTTAAATTTAATCCTGCTAATGTTAATTTATTTTTTGTAGTAGCTCTATCATTATCAATATACTGTAATTTTGCACTATCTACAATTCCAACATCTATTGTTGAACCTAGTCCAAATTTTGTTATATCAACGCCTAAATTAGAATATAACTCTACATGATTATAATGTCCACTATAATAATGACACATTCCATAACCAAAGTTTAATCTATTTCCACCATCGGTGTAACATACATATTGTTTTTTGTCTTTTGTTATAAACTTGGCTACATAGTTTGAATATGAAATTGTTCCTTTCTCATATTTCCAAAGCGCGTTATTTTCCCACGATTTTAAATACTCTAATAATATATTTGTATTTGATAAATTTGTTATATTTGAAAATGAGCTTTGTTCAAACTCAGTAAAATCAAATTCTGTTACTCCATAATCATTTCCTGTTGCCATATATAATAAATATCTTATTAAATCAGAAAAATCTGCAGTACTTTCATTAGTTTCAATCAGTTCAAATAGCCAACTAGCAACAGATGTTACATTTTTATATGTTTTTCTATGTTCTCTATTCTTAAATATCTTCACAAAATTAGCTTCTGTTACATCTGAATCTGTTTTCATTTTAGTTTTTGCTACACCTTGTAAATAATTTTGTGTAGAAACCGTATTACTCGTATTATCAGTAATATTTACATATCTTTCGTAATATTTTACTGAAGTATAGTTTTCTACAACATTCACATCACCACTAGTTGGTACTTTTCCTGTTGCATTTATATTACTAGTATCTTTGCTATATTCGTCCAATACTCTATCAATTGCAATCTGCTTTAAGTTTTGGATTTCGTCACATGAACCATTATATGAAACATTATCTCCTCTATCAACTCTAGTCGGACTATCTGAATAATTTTGGTCTGCTTTTGAAATGCTTTGGCTTAATCCATTTGACTGTGTAGGACTTTGATATGTATAATCATTCTCATAATTTACTGTCCATACATTTGCTTTAGTCAAAACTGCATTTATTGTATTAGTTTTCGTTACAATCGTTTTTATAGTATTATAATTAATATCATCCCCATATGGTTCGTCCACATGATCTACTAAAAAACTTCTAGCAAAATATGTTTTCGTTCCTGAATCATATGTAGCTTTATCTGTTACATTTACTTCTGCTTTTGTCCTTTTACTATATTTCCAGTTTTCTACATCAGTGTTTACTGTTACGTTATCATAAATAGTTACTTGAATATCACTATTATAAATTAAATCCGCAAAATCAAAAACAAAACTTTTTTCTTCTCCTATAACTAAAAATTCCCATAATAAGTCAAATGGTACAGAATATGGCTTTACCATTTCTTGATAATTTACAGTTGTTGTAGTCATACTATATTCAGAAGAAACAACAGTCTCCTCATTTCCTATTCCATATGTCGATTGCACATTTGGATCATTCGTTTTTATTTTTTTATCTTTTTGATTCCAGCTTGCAACTATTGCTACACAATTAGACTTTTTTTCTGAACTATTACTATTATTTTGAGTTTTATTAGTTGCTGTATCACTAGGCGAATTTCCAGCAAATGCTGCATATGCTGCAGTCGCACATGTATATCTATTATTCATTTCATATTCTGCACGTTCTTGAAGATTCATATATTTTCCATTGATTGTATAAGATGTATTTGCTCTTATACACTCTTCATAGTATCCTAAAAACATTGCTGTAGCTTTTTTTAAATCTGTACAACTATAAAATTCCTGTACTGTATAACTTTTATCAAGATATCCATATTGTTTTAACGCATTTTCACTTGTAGAGCCTGTCCACCAATGTCCACTATCTAATGTATACTTTAAAAACTCTACTTGTGTTGATATTGAACTTGGATTAAGTCCATGTTGATTAGCATAAGAATAAAGTTCATTTGGTGGAGTCCACTGTGCTATTCCATAACAGCTACTATCTCCATCATTTGGATTAATATCAGATGTTCCTGCCCCACCACTTTCTTGGAATAAATTTCCAAGAACTGCACATGCACTTGCATCTGAAAAACCTATCTTTTTCAGTTCCTCATATATTTGATATGCATTGGGACAATTCGTTTTAGAAATAAAAGTATTATTTCCCGCCTCTACGCCTGTAGTTACACCTCCACTATAATTTACCGTTTGTTGTAACGTAAAATGTGTTAATGCTTCTTTTTTGGCCTTTTCACTCCCTGTCCTATTATATTCATCTATATATGATTGAAATTCTTCTGGTTTAGCATACCTCATAGTTGTCTTGTTATTATTTTCATCTGATCTTTTAAATTTTATTATACCTTGTAACGTATCTGAATTCTTAACTATTTCTTCCCAATTTATTGGTTCGTCCGGATTTTTTCTTACATCTGGATATTGTGTAACAATTTCTGCCTTCATAAGTCTAGCCAATTCTTCTGGTGTGTCCAAGTATTTATCTACCCTTCCACCATTTTTTAGCATTTTATCCCAAAGCTCCTTTGTTTCCATATTGCTACTTAATGTTCCATTATCATTTACTTGTACATTATTCACATACTGTGAAACACCATAGCCAGTGCTTCCCCAATCTCCTTTTTTGTTGGTTCCATCATCTATTGTAATAACATAAACAGCTCCAACTAAAAAAATCGTAATAATACTTACTATTAACAATATTATGATTACTTTTTTTACAATATTTTTTGCTTCAATTTTTATCTTTGTTTTAGTATTATCATTAATTATCGCCATTTCTTCACCTCTTTTTGGTTAAATTAGTTATATATTTGCTTTAAATTCCGATTTAAAATTTATTCTTCCAATTTTTGTAATAATATTCGAAAATACTATGCTTTTTATATTTTTGTTAGAAGAATAAAGACTATAAAATTTAATTGTTATTTCCTTTGTTTGTCCTTCTGTAATTGTTAACATTTCATTGGTTAGCTCATGGTTATAATAAGAATACGCTACTCCTTTATCATCTTCTATATATATAGTATTAGGACTGTTTACTGTATCTAACTTAACAGTTCCTTCTTTATTATTTGTTACTCTTATTTTATACTGTTCATAATCTTTATACGTATATTTGCAAAGCACTTCCATTACAATATCATCATATTGGGTTGTTTTATTTATATTTTTCATTCCAATATAACTATTAATATTCAATTTGTAAGTTTCATTTTCTAGCACAACTGTAATATAATCTTCTTTCTCAAGTTCATCATTTTTGCCTGTTGATAATATATCTTCTATCATTCTAACTTTATATGTATCATTAAACCAATTTTCTATTGTACATTTTTTTTCTTTTCCATTAAAAACATCATTATAATATGCTTTTTCAAAAATCTCAATAGAAGAATATATTTGTTTTTTACAATCTTCTGAAATTAAATCATACGCCTTTTCTAACTCTTGATTGTTACAAAAGTTCACAAAACTATTAATTATATCAGTTTCTCGTTCTAATTTATTACTTTGAACTTCATTTCCAGTTACAGCTGATTTATTTGATACCAATCCATTTTCTTTTTGACTAATACTACTTACTTTATTTTCATTAATTAGACTTGATGATTGGTTTGTTTTTCTATTTTTTACCAAATTGTTTATTATTTGCAAAATAATAATAGAAAAAATAACAAAAGAACTTATTTTTATTATTTTACTTTTATTATCATAAAAAAATTTTCTTAATTTGTGCATATTATCGCCTCCGTTTTTTATATAAAACCTCTATTTTATTATAGAGCAACCTATACTTTTTTTCAAGTTTTTTGTAATATTTTGTTGAATTTTCAATTTTTCACGAAAAAAGTGTTAATAAAGTTTTTACTCTACTAACACTCATTTTTATTGAAGTTTTTCCACCAATTCAACAATCTTTTTAACACTTCTCCATGTATTAGGATCAACCTGTGTAGGTTGAATTTCTATATTAAATTCCTCTTCTAAAGTAGTCATTAATTCAATAAAAGCCAAAGAATCCAAAATTTCATTTTCTAATAAATCAATATCAACATTTTCTTTTAGCTTATCATATCCAGTCAAATTTTCAATTATTTCAATAATTTTTTCTTCCATTTGCAAATTCCTCCACAAGTCTTTTTTCATCACATTTTCCATTAGAATTTAACGGAAATTCTTTTATAATTTTTATTTTGGGGCACATATATTCTGGTATTTTTTTCAGTAAATCTTGTCTAATTTCTAATTCAGTTTTAATTATATTTTCTTTCAAACTCACAAATGCTATTATATTTAAAACTTTATTAGTTTCATTTGTCTTTTTAATTACTACCGCCTTATAAATATATTCTAATTCTTGTAAATTCTTTTCTATATCTGTAAGTTCTATTCTATACCCTTTTAATTTTATTTGTTTATCTTTTCTTCCTTTGCAATATAGCATATTATTTTTTATATATCCTAAATCACCTGTTGCATAGGCCTTTTCCCCATTATATTCAAAAAAGGATTTTTTTTCTATTTCTCCTATATATCCATCTGCAACACTTTCTCCTGTAATTAAAATTTCTCCAATATCTCCATCAGGTACTTTATTCATTTTTTCGTCCACTATGTATATTTTTACATCTTTTTTAGGAAATCCTACTGGCACCTCTTCATCTCTTATATTCTCTAAGTTTATATCTGTACTTGTAACTGCAAAAGTACATTCTGTTGGACCATAACTATTTATTATGCGTAATTTATCAAATCTAGAATATAATTTATTTATTGTTGATTTTAATAATTTTTCTCCGCAAAACAAAATTGTTTGTAAATTTGACATTAATTCTTTTTCAAATGACTTATCTAAAAGTAATAAGTCTATAAATGAAGGTGTTGCTACCATTAAATTAGCCTGACTTGATTTTAATCCCTCAAATGTTTTATTAAAATTTAGTCCGTGAGATTTCACTTAATATATAATGTTCACTTTCACTTATTAAGCTTAAATACAAATCCGCAACTGATAAATCAAAAGAAAAATTCGCCTGATTTAATATAACTCCTTTTTTTATTTTTGTTATGTTTTTTAACCAATTTATACAAGAATCTAAATTTTTATATGTTATTTTTACTCCTTTAGGAATGCCTGTACTTCCAGATGTAAAAATAATATAATAAATATCTTCTGGTTTTAAATATATATTATTTATTTCTTTATAATTATCTTCATCCATTATTTCATAAATATTTTCTTTGGATATATTTTTTCCTATAATCAATAATGGATTTATTTGTTTTATAATTTTTTCTACTCTTTCTTTAGGCATACTATTATCTATTGGTATATATGTCATTCCAGCAAAAGAACAAGCAATGAATGTTGCTTTCATATAAATTTCTTTATGCCCATATACAACTACAGGTCTTTTTTCTTTATTTTCTTTTAATAAAAAATTATATATATTACAAACATATTTGTATAATTCTTTGTATGAATAGCTTTTTTCATTTATTGTATATGCTCGATTATCTGATTTTCGTTTTAAAATTCCTAATATATCATCTAAAATCATATTTACTCCTTAATTTCTTCCTTTGGTATTAAATTGTAATCATACATAACTTTTGAGTGATTATTTAATATTAATTCTTTCTTTATTTCTTGGTTTGTTTCTTTATTAGTAATTATTCTATATACTTTACTATTTCTATAAAAAACGCCGTCTTCATCTTTAGCATAATGGTTATCTTCTTCTATTATTTTATATTTTTCTTTTAATGGAACCGTACTTCGAATTTCTCCATAAAGAAATGTATCATCTAGCCATACTCTTATCTGAATTGGGTATTTAGTAGTGTTTTTGAATCTATAATCTAATGCTTTATAACTAATTGATGTTCCTGTTCCAAATGGTACCCTTCTCTTTACATCAGGAAATAATGCATCTGAATGATGGTGCAATTCTGTAACTTCTAATGGTGTATGTAATACTAGCCAATGTATCATATTGGCCATCTGACATAATCCTCCTCCAACACCTTTCTTCATTTGGCTGTTACTTATAACTAAACCTTCTAAATATCCTTTTCTTTTTGTTGCATTTCCTACTAAATTCCAAAAAGAAAATTCTTCACCTGGTTTTATTATTATTCCATCAATTTTTTTACTTGCTAGCAATAAGTTTTTTACTTTGTTTTTTTGCAATTGCATATCTACTCCTTGCAATTTTCTCAGTAAAACTTTTGCGTCTCCCTTCCAAATGTATTCGAAATTTTCTTTACTTTTCTTTTTAGCAAATTTTTTGCCATTTTTCAAATCTATTAAGTCTTTCTTTTTAGCTTCTTTAAATAAAGATATTTTATAGGCTATTGGCCCATATTCACAAAATAATTTTCTTTTTTTCCCCATTTTATTTTTACCTTTCATCATTTTATTACCTTGTTTGACAAATTTATTGTATCATTTAAAATTATATTTTGCAAACCATAAAAAGGTAGTTTAATTTCCTTCAAACTACCTTAATCTATTCTTTTAAGAAACTTTTTTCTGTATCTCTTCCCAATATAATTTAGCACGGTTTTTATAATTATTAACACAATAAAATTTATATGCTTTATATAAAAATGCTATACTAGGATTATTTTCAAAATAATAAGCCTCACAATAAGCAATTTCGTTTTTGGCTTTATAAATTAATCTTTCTTTTTCTTTTGGCGTATCACTTAAAATTATTTTATACATATAAACATGAATCATATGATAATGAGCAGCATCATTGTTAACATCATTAACCTGTGCACGAACTAAATAATTATATGCTTTATTTATATTATTAACATCAATATTATATTTTTTTAATGCTTTTAGCAACTCTTTTTTATCTAAATCACATGTATATTTTAAATTATCTAAGTGTCCATCGAGGTCTACTGCCTTATCAAATTGTTTTAATATATTTGAAGCTAAACAAGTTAAAGTTTTTACATCATTATTATCAATATTTTTTGCAAGTTCATATTGATGATATGCCTCTTTCATTCTTTTTATCCAGTCTGATGTTTGTATGTTTTTTCCTTCATCATTATTCTCAAAAGCCAGTTCAAGTTCAATGTTTGCACCATAATTTCGATAATCCTTCGAATATCTTGTATTTCCATAATTTTCGCAAGCTTTTTGACTAAATCTTACTGCTCTTTTTACGTTTTCTTTTGCTTTTTGCTTATTTCCATTTTTATTATATTTATATAAAATTTGATTAATATATGCTCTTACATTATATAAGTATTGATTTACAATTTCAGAATTTTCGTTTTTTTCAAAAATACTCAATTCATAATATTTATCTGCTTTTTCAAGACATTCTTCGCCTTCTAATATATTATTTTTAGCATTTAAAAATAACATTCCTCTGTAATAGTAATATTCTCCTTTTTTACAATTAATATAACTTTTCATTATGTTTTCTGATACATTAGATTCATTAATGTATTCTTTTGTATTTTCTATTTTTAACTCATTTTTTAATTCTTCTATTTTATTTTTAAAAATACTCAAGCTTGTTTCCATTTCTATATAATTTTCAGCATTATAATTCTCAATTACAGCATTCATTGTATCTTCAACAGAAACAATTTTCTTTAAAGTTGTATAACTTAATGTTTTTATACAATTTTTCTTTCACATAATATTGTTTTATTCTATTTTCTTTTGCTGATTTTTCTTCTAGTTTTTCTAATGTTAAAATTTTACAGTCTTCTTTAAATTCTTCTAATTCTTTTTTTGAATTTTTTACAATACTTTCTATGTCTTCAATATTTTCTCTATTAACTAAGTTGTAAATATTTAGACCAGCCCATATGCTTATAATTACACCTAAAATTTCTAAATACGCTACATTTGTTTGATCATCAAATGTTTTTATAAAGTTTTCTATATCACTTATGTTTTCTGCAGATATCCCTTGTGTTTTTAATAGTAAGTGTATTTGATTTATTGTTTGAAAATCAAATTTAAGATATACAAAATGTAAACTTAACATTATAAAAAACATAACTACACTTAAAATAACAAATATTTTTATTATACTTTTACCATTTTTCCCCATTCTATTTCTTGTATGATATATTTAATTAATTAAATACACTATTTACTCCTTTCTCAGTTTATTTTATAGTACTTTATTATGTTACTATATTTTTCAGTTTTTTTCAATATTTCTTCAACAAAAAAAATCCAGAATAAAAACGCAAAAAAGCATTTGCATCTTTATTCTGGTATCAGATAACATAGTCTATTCCTCATATATTTTCTTTAATAATGCTTCCTCTAATGTTTTTGAAAAATTAATTTTTAATTTTTCAGCTTTCGTATTTATCCATTTTGGAATATTAACTGTCTTTTTAACTAATTCTTTTCCCCATTGTTCGGCATATGAGCTTATATCTACAGCTATATAAGTTTTAAATTTTGAAGTATAATCCCAATTCTCTATTTCTAAATTTTTTTCTAATTTTTCAAATGATACTTTTTCAATGCTATTCGCCTTAGGTATTTTATCATCTTCTTCCATTAGATCTAATACAACACTTGCAATTAACTCCTCTGCCATTTCCATTGCCTCTTGTAATGTAGAACCACATGTACTTGCATTATCTAAGTCTGGAACAAATACTGAATATCCATTTTCCTTTTCCTTATAAAATAATACTGGATAAATAACTTTCATATTTTTTCCCTCCATCTATTACAAGCTATGGTCTATTTCAACCCTGCTTGTTTTAAGATATTGTTAAGAGTTCCTTTCGGTATATCTCCTTTATGATTAGGCACCGGAATGCTTCCGTTTCACCTTATGGTCCTTATATATGTAATGTGAACCATTTGTATGATGATGATACCAATCATTAGAAGTTAACAATTTCTCTAGTTCTCGAAATGTCATGATTTTTCCTCCTAACAATTTAATTTTACCACGTACAGTACGTATTGTCAATATGATTATATTTATATTTTATGAAAAATTTTTAATATTTATGCATATCTTTTATATAAAATAAAAAATCCAGAAACATATCTTGTTTCTAGATTTAATCTTGGCGGAGATGAGAGGGTTCGAACCTCCGCGCCGTGTTACCGACCTAACTGTTTAGCAAACAGTCCCCTTCACCACTTGGGTACATCTCCATTTGTGATTGTCAAACAATTATTTTATATTTAAAAACATATCATTTTAAAATAAATGATATGTTTAAATTTACTTGGCGGAGAGGGTGGGATTCGAACCCACGGTACGCTATAAACGCACGCCAATTTTCAAGACTGGTGCCATAAACCAACTCGACCACCTCTCCATATCAATAGACAAATGTCCAGCGACAGTATTTATATTAGCACACTTTACTGTCGCTTGTCAATAGTTTTTATCATTTATTTTTAATTTTCTTTAATTAACTTTAGCATTCTCTCTAAATCCTCATTATTATGGTATTCTATAATGATTCTTCCTTTTCTCTTTCCTTGGTCTAATTTAACTTTTGTTCCAAAAAAACCTTGGAATCTATCTTCAATATCCTCATATAAGTATTTGTATTGAGGGTCCAGTTTCTTTTCCCTTTTAGTTATTCTGTTTTTACTTTCGGCTTGTCTTACAGATTCACCTTTTTCAATCATTCTTATTGCAGCTTCATATTGACGTTTTGGATCACTTATCCCAGCTAAAGCTTTGCAATGTCCCTCTGTTAGTTTACCCTGTTTTACCAATTCTAACACATCTGGTGCTAAATATAAGATTCTTACAGTGTTTGATACACTACTTCTACTTTTTCCAATCTTTTTAGAAACTTCTTCTTGTGTAAGTCCATATCTATCCATTAAACTTCTTATTCCTAAAGCTTTTTCATAAGGATTCAAGTCTTCTCTTTGGATATTTTCTATTAATGAAATTTCTCTGTTGGTTTGTTCGTCTGAATCTCTTATTATCGCTGGAATCTCTTCTAGCCCAGCTAGTTTAGCAGCTCTCCATCTTCTCTCTCCTGCAATAATTGCATAATATCCATTTTCTTTTGATACTACAATTGGTTGTATGATTCCATATGTTTTTATAGATTCTGAAAGCTCTTCCAAAGATTCTTGGTTGAAATTTTTTCTTGGCTGTTCTCTATTTGGTTCAACTTCTGTAATTCTTAATGTTTTTAAATTTTTACTATCTGCCGTCTCTTCTGGTTGAGTATTTTCTTCTTCTAATGTCTGCATTTCTAATGGTGCACCGCCAAACAATACATCTAAACCTTTTCCTAATCCTGTCATTTTTGCCTTTGCCATTTCTATTTCCCCCTAATCTATTATAAATATTTTTCTATTTATGCATTGTTTTTTAGAAATTCTTTTGCTAATTTCTCGTATGCCTTAGCTCCTTTTGATCTTGCATCATAAACTGATATAGGCATACCATAACTTGGAGCCTCACTTAGTCTTACATTCCTTGGTATTACTGTTTTATAAACCTTTCCTTCAAAGTATTTTTTTACTTCTTTTACTACTTGATTAGAAAGATTTGTTCTTGCATCATACATTGTTAATAATGCTCCCTCAATTTCTAGTCCTTTATTTAAGTGTTTTTTTACTAAATTTACTGTATTTAATAGTTGTCCTAGTCCTTCAAGCGCAAAATATTCGCATTGTACTGGAATTAATACACTATCAGATGCTGTAAATGCATTTAATGTTATTAAACCTAAAGATGGTGGACAATCAATTAAAATAAAATCATATAAATCTTTTATTTCGTCTAGTTTTACCTTTAATCTTTGTTCTCTTGACATCATTGATACTAGTTGTACCTCAGCCCCAGCCAAACTAATGTTTGATGGACATATACTTAAATTTTTTATTGATGTTTTTTCTACTGTATCAATAAAAGTAGTGTCTCCTACTAATACATCATATACAGATAATTCTAATTCCTTTGTAACTCCTAGTCCACTAGTTGCATTGCCTTGTGGGTCTGTATCTATTAATAATACTTTTTTTCCTTTTTTGGCTAACAAAGTGCTTAAATTTACTGTTGTTGTAGTTTTTCCTACTCCGCCTTTCTGGTTTGCTACTGATATTATTTTTCCCATTTTACGTCATCCTTTCCTTTAAGACATAAGTTTTTTCTTTTGACATTAATATAATATATAATATTTGCAAATAAGTCAATGCTTTTTTTATATTTTTTCATTATTATTTGTTACAAAATATTGTTTTTTAGTAATTTATAAAGAAGCCATATAAATATAAACTTTGAATGAAATGTCGAATGTGCATGAAGAAATTTTAAAAATTCTATGCAATTTTATGGTAAGAGTTCACTATAGTGGAAAGGACCCATAAAATAAATTAGAATTTCTTAAATTTCGTAATAAGCCGAGACATGAAATGAAAAGTTTATATTTATATGGCTTCTTTATATCTTATAATAAAATACTACATGTAACTTTTTAGTGAAAAAAAATCACTCCACTTTTTGTGTGGAGCAATTTAATATTATTTTATTGGTTCCTTTGCAGGAGTTCCTGCTTTTCTAGGATATATTGCAGGTGTACATTTATTCTTATCTATTATAATTATTGTTCTTCCAATATCACTTTCGGGCAAATCAAATTCTTCTATTTTTTCTATTTTTCCTCCCAGAACTTCTATTGCCTTTTGGGCATCGTTTATTTCTTCTTTTGCATTTGATGCCTTCATGCTTATAATTTTTCCACCAATTTTTACAAGTGGAACTAAATATTCTGACAATGTTGCTAAATTAGCAACTGCTCTTGATGTAGCTATATCAAATTTTTCTCTATAATTTTTATTTTGTCCAAATTCTTCTGCCCTTGCATGAACAATCTCTATGTTTTTTAAATTTAACTCTTTTACAACTTCTTGCAAGAAGATTAATCTTTTATTTAATGAATCTACAAGAGTTATTTTTAAAGTTGGATTCATTATACTTAACGGTACTCCTGGAAAACCAGCTCCTGTTCCAACATCAACTAATTTAGAATTATCATCAATATATTTTAATATCGTTATAGAATCTATAAAGTGTTTTAATATAATCTCTTTAGGTTCGGTTATTGCTGTTAAATTCATTTTTTCATCCCATTCAATTAATAAATTCATGTATTTATAAAATTGTTCAATTTGCTCCACAGAAAAACGAACACCTAGAATCTTTGATTTTTTCGACATTTCCTCTTCAAATCTTTTCTTTTCCATATTATATTTCATTCCTCCTTAAAATTTCAACCATAATTTTTTATTTATTGCTTAAAGTTTGTAAATAAACAAGCAAAACTGAAATATCAGCAGGAGAAACTCCTGATATTCTAGAAGCTTGACCAATTGAATGAGGTTTATGTTTGTTTAATTTTTGTCTAGCTTCTAAGCTTATTCCATTAATTTCTTCATAATTTATATCTTCTGGAAGTAATTTTTTCTCCATTTTCTTAAATTTTTCAACTTGTGCTTCCTGTAATTTAATATATCCATCATATTTTACTTGAATTTCTACTTCTTCTCTTACTTGTTCTCTTAATTCTGGTCTATTTTCATCAATTGCTGCAAGTGAAGCATAAGTTATTTCTGCTCTTTTCAATAATTCTGAAAGTTTTGAACCTGTTGTAAGCTCAGAAGTTCCTTGTTCCTTTAAGAATTTATTTACTTTTTCTGTTGGTTTTACTATTGTTTCTTCTAATCTTTTCTTTTCTGCTTCAATTTCTTTCTTTTTCTCAAGAAATTTATTATATCTTTCATCTGAAATTAGCCCTATTTCATGTCCTTTTTCTGTTAATCTTAAATCTGCATTATCTTGTCTTAAAAGAAGCCTATATTCTGCTCTAGAAGTCATCATTCTATATGGTTCATTCGTTCCTTTTGTTACAATATCATCAATTAAAACTCCTATATACGCCTCTGTTCTGTCTAAAATTAAAGGTTCTTTTCCTTTTATTTTTTGTGAAGCATTAATTCCAGCAATTAATCCTTGACATGCAGCCTCTTCATATCCAGAAGTTCCGTTTGTTTGACCTGCAAAAAATAATCCATCTATTTTCTTATATTCTAATGATAATTTTAAGTCTGCAGGATCTATACAATCATATTCTATAGCATATGCCGGTCTAGTAAATTCACAGTGTTCTAGGCCTGGAACCGTCCTATACATTGCTATTTGAACATCTTCTGGAAGTGATGAACTCATTCCTTGAATATACATTTCATCTGTATCTATTCCGATTGGTTCTACAAATATTTGATGTCTCTCCTTGTCTGCAAATCTGACAACTTTATCTTCTATTGATGGACAATATCTTGGGCCTGTTCCTTCTATAACTCCTGCATATAATGGTGATCTATGCAAATTTTCTCTAATAATTTTGTGTGTTTCATCATTTGTATATGTTAAATAACAATCTACTTGATCAAATTCTTTCATTTTATCTTCAAAAGAGAATGGAATTATTCCATCATCCCCTTTTTGTACTTCCATTTTTGAAAAATCTATACTTTTTTTGTTTATTCTAGCTGGTGTTCCTGTTTTAAATCTAACTAATTTTACTCCTAATTTTTTCAAACATTCTGATAGTTTATTAGCTGGGAATACTCCATCTGGGCCGCTTTCTTTTGAATATTCACCAATGAAAATTTTTCCTTTTAAATATGTTCCTGTTGCTACAATTATTGTTTTTACACCATATATTGCTCCAACATCAGTCTCAACTGTTTCTACTTTATTATTTTTTAGTGTTATGTTAACAATTTCTCCTTGTTTTAAATCTAGATTTTTTTGTCTTTCAAGAGTATGCTTCATTTCCATTTGGTATCTTTTTCTATCTGCTTGGGCCCTCAAAGAGTGTACCGCTGGGCCTTTTGAGGTGTTTAACATTTTAATTTGTATCATTGTTTTATCAATATTTTTCCCCATTTCTCCACCTAAAGCATCTATTTCTCTTACTAAATGTCCTTTTGAACTTCCTCCTATATGTGGATTACAAGGCATATTTGCTACAGCTTCTAAGCTTAATGAAAATATTGCTGTTTTCATTCCAAGTCTTGCTGCTGCTAGTGCTGCTTCACATCCAGCATGTCCTGCTCCAATAACTACTACATCATAATCTCCTGCATAGTAACTCATTTTTTATTTCCTCCATTTTTCTATTTTATATTATATTACCAATTGGTTTTATTTCTTCTTATTTTAGTTTTTTAGCGATTTATATTGTTTTTGTGACAAGTTATATGTTTTTTATTTTAAATTGTCTTATTTTTGGTTTTAAGGTTCTGTTTTTTTATTTTCCTAAACAGAATTTTGAAAAAATTTCATTTATTATATCTTCAGTTACAACTTCTCCTGTAATTTCTCCTAAATCTTCTAAAATTTCTTTTATATAAATTGTTATAATATCAATTGGCATATTTATTTCTAAAGCCTCTTTTGCTTTGTTAACATTTTCTAAAGATTTTGAAATAATATTTTTATGTCTTATATTTGTTATCAATATTTCATTATCTAAGTTAATTTCATTCAAATTAAACAATTCTGCTATTTTTTCGTATAATTCATCTATTCCATACTTATTTAATGCTGATATTCTTAAAATATTTTCTGTAATACTTGTAAATCTATCATCATTTTCATTAATTTTTGAATTTAAATCTGATTTATTTAACAAAATTATTGATTTTTTTCCTTTTATTAAATTCAATATTTCTATGTCTTCTTCCTCTAAATCCTTAGAGCTATCAAATATTGCTATAATTAAATCTGCATCATTAGCTTGCTTTATTGATTTTTCTACACCTATTTTTTCTACTTCATCTGATGCTTCTCTTATTCCTGCAGTATCCACTAAATTCAACGGAATTCCATTAATAGTTACAAATTCTTCTATTGTGTCTCTTGTAGTTCCTGCAATATCTGTAACTATTGCCCTATCTTCTTTAAGAATTGCATTCAAAAGTGAAGATTTTCCTGCATTTGGCTTTCCTATAATTGCTGTTTTTATTCCGTCCTTTATTATCTTTCCATTATCAAATGATTTTTCTAATTTTTTTAATTTTTTTCCTACGCTTTCAAGCATTTGAGCTATTTCTTTTTCTTGAACTTCTGGAGTATCATATTCTGGATAATCAATTGTAACTTCAATATTTACTAAAACATCTAATATTTCTTGCTTAATACCTTTTATTTCCTTTGATAAGTAGCCCTCAAGCTGTTTTATACCACTTTTAGCTTCTTTGTCCGATTTGGCATTTATAACATCTATAACAGACTCTGCCTGTGCTAAATCTATTCTTCCATTTAAAAATGCTCTTTTAGTAAATTCCCCTGGTTCCGCTAGTTCTGCGCCATTTTTTAGGCATATTTCTAATATTTTTTTTACTACTACATTTCCACCATGTGAATTAATTTCACACATATTTTCTGTTGTATAGCTTCTAGGCGCTTTAAAATATGAAACTAAAACTTCATCAATAATTTCATTATTTTCGACTATATGTCCGTATTTTATAGTATATCCTTTAATATCTTCAATTTTTTGTGATGTTTTTGGCTTGAATATTTTATCTAATATTTCGAATGATTTTTCTCCACTCATACGTATTATCCCTATGCCTCCAATGCCTGGGGCCGTAGATATTGACACTATTGTACTCATATTTTTCCTCCTTCATACTAAAAAAGTCAAAGTTAAATTTAACCATATGCATTCATCTTCTGCATGATTAAAATCTGAACTTTGACTTCCGATTTTTATTTTTTTGATATTACAATTCTTCTTCTTGGCTCTTCTCCAATGCTTCTTGTTTCTACATTTGGATTGTTTTGTAGATAACTATGAATAATCTTTCTTTCATATGCTTTCATTGGTTCTAAAGTTATTACTTTTCCTGTTTTTTCAACGACTCTAGCCTTTTTTCCAGCAAGATCTTGTAATGTTTTTATTCTTTTTTCTTTATATCCTTCAATGTCTAATCTAACAATTACTCTGTTTTCTGCATTTTGGTTAGCCATTACTTTTAATAGGCTTTCAATTGCATATAATGCGTCTCCCCTATATCCTATAAGGTTTCCAACATTTTCTCCACTAATTGTTACATATAAACATTTTTCTTTAATTTCAATGTTATATGTTGTACCATTGTTTAATTTTTCTACAAATTCTGTTAAAAATTTTGTTAGTTTTGCTTTTGCAACTTCTAGTTCTTGCTCTGTTGTCTCTATTTCGAATTCTTCCGGTTTTTTAGCCTCTTTTTCTTTTAATTCAACTTTTACTACCTTTGGAGCTAATATATCAAAGAAACTTTTTTTATTTTCTTCAATTACCTTTATTTCAACTAATTCTTTTGGCAAACCAATCTTTTTTAGTCCTTTTTCAATAGCTTCTGATGTAGTTTTTCCTTCTGAAATTATACATTTTGCCATATTAATCTTCCTCCTCGTCTTTTAAAAGCTTATTTAATACTAATTTTTCTATAATCATTAACAAACTATTCATTAACCAATATAATGCTAGCCCTAAAGGTGCTATAAGTGCTACAAATAAGTACATCACAGGAAACATCATATTCATATTTTTATTCATTTGTTCCATTGGGTCAAAGTCATCTTCTGGTTTTGTTAATGATTTTTCATCATTATTTTCTTCAGTTTTTTCATTTTTCTTTGTTTTATTTGTTGAATTTACAACTCTTAATGATATTATAGATACTAATACATATAAAATTGGTATTATATATGCTTTCCAATCTGAGCTTCTTGTTGGCACTTGTGCTAAATTAAGTCCTAAAAAATTCATATTTATATATAATGAATTAACTTCATCATCATTTATTTCTGAATTTACTTCTGGTGTTTCTTCAGAAGTTTTATTTTTTAATTCCTTAATATTATCTAATTCCCTTATTATTTCTATTTCAGGATAAGCACTACTTGTACTTAAATTATTTTCACGTATTACTTTTGTATATTTATCTGTTATGCCTGCATCCACTTTTTTCATATATGTTAGTGGTGAACGAACTAAATAAAATACTGCAAATAATAAAATAATTTGTACTATTGCACTAAAACATCCGCTGAAAGGACTCATATTTTCTGTTTTGTATAATTCCTGTGTTGCTTTTGTTAACATTTCAGGATTATTTTTGTATTTAAATTGAATTTCTTTCATTTTTGCTTGTATCTTAGTAGACTTTTTCATCGTCTTCTGCTGCTTTATGGATAATGGTATCATTAAAGCTTTTATCAAGATTGAGAATATAATGATTGCCAGTCCATAATTCTGAACAATGTTGTAAATAAAATTCAATATATATCCAAATAAATTGGCAAAAAATGCTATCATCTTACTGCCCCTTTCTATTTTAATGGATCATATCCTCCTTTAGAAAAAGGATTGCATTTTAAAATCCTTTTTGTTCCTAATACACAACCTTTTAATACTCCATATTTTTCTATTGCTTGTTTTGTGTATTCAGAACATGTGGGATAATATTTGCATTTTATGTTTCTACTATCTAAAAATTTTGATATATTTTTTTGATACCACTCAATTAAATATATACATATTTTTTTCATATTTCATCTTCTTTTTTTAAAATTTCTGCTTTCAAAAAAATATTTTCCATATCTTTTAATACTTCTGAAAATTTTATGTTTTTTATCTCGAATTTTTTATTCATTAATATTACTACACTATTTCCGTCTTTTATATTATTTTCAAAGCTTGAATAGCATTCTCGTATTATTCTTTTTGCTCTGTTTCTTTGATATGCTTTTCCATTTTTTGTTCCTATTGCAATTCCTAAAAAATTCCTTTTTTTATTGTTTTTTAGTATAAATATTTCTATTTCTATTCCTTTATAAAATTTTCCTTTTGATAATACTGTTTTGAACTCATAATTTTTCTTTAACATTTCTGTTTTTTTCATTTTTTACTCCATATAAAAAGAGCAATTATACCTATATAGATAGAAAATAACTAAAGGCCTAGACCTTTAGTTCGTTACTAAGCACAGATTTTTTTTCTTCCTTTTGCTCTTCTTGCTTTTAATATATTTCTTCCTGCTCTTGTTGACATTCTTTTCATAAATCCATGTTCTTTATTTCTTTGTCTAGTTTTTGGTTGAAAAGTTCTTTTCATTCTAATTGCACCTCCTAATTTTTACTTATATATCAATTCCTCTATGGAAATTTGTTACAAAATAACAAGTATATCGATTATACATCATGGTTTACATTTTTGTCAATACTTTTGCAATATTTTTTGAATTTTGGTTTTATAAAATAATTCTTTAAATTGATCTTTAGTAGCAACTTTTTTCAAAAATTGTGTGTTTTTTGTAATATTTTTGTCATAAAAGGATAGTTTTCCACAATTTTTTTGTTCTTATCCACAGTTTTTTAAAAATTATCCACAAACATCTTGACTTATTGTGTCATATTTTGATATTATACTGAAAAAGAATTGATAGGGGATTTATTAGGAGCATGAGAAAAAATATTTGTTCGTGTAAATTTCACTATTTATTACATAATTATTACAAAGTTATCCACACATGTGGAAAACTTTGTGGATAACTTTATTGAAAGGATGTTTTATTATGCAAATGGACAAAGACGAACTATTGAACAAAGCAAAAGAATTACTAAAAGTAGAAATGACAGAAATTGCTTATGAAACTTGGTTTGGTCCTGTGGAAATTACTGAAATGACTGATACAACTATCGTCCTAAAAGCTAGTTCTAAATATGCGAGAGAGATGTTAGAAACTCGATACGCAGATTTAATTCTTAATACTTTCAAATATATCACAAATAGAGATTGGACTATTTCTGTATTTGCAGATGAAGACAAACAAGACGGAGAAAGTGGTGGAGTAATTGCTTCAAATAGTTCAGATCCACAGGATACTGAAATTGAAACTTCAAACAGAACTCTTAACCCAAAATATACTTTTGAAACATTTGTTGTCGGTAACAATAACCGTTTTGCGCATGCTGCAGCAATAGCAGTTGCTGATAAACCCGGGGAATCATATAATCCATTATTTTTATATGGTGGCGTAGGTTTAGGCAAAACTCACTTAATGCAAGCTATAGGAAATAGAATTTTGCAAAATAATAGATCAGCAAAAATTCTATATGTAACCTCAGAAAAGTTCACTAACCAAATGATAAATGCTATAAAAGACAACAAAAATGAAGTATTTAGAAATAGATATAGAACTATTGATGTTTTATTAATTGACGATATTCAATTCATTGCAGGAAAAGAACGTGTACAAGAAGAATTCTTCCATACGTTTAATGCCTTATATGAAGATAAAAAACAAATTATCATTTCTAGTGATAAACCTCCACGAGAGATTCAATTTCTTGAGGATAGGCTAAAATCAAGATTTGAATGGGGATTATTAGCAGACATTTCGTGTCCTGATTACGAAACCCGTTTAGCAATTTTAAGAAAAAAAGCACAAGAAGAAAAAATTATAGTAGATGATACAATTTTATCTAATATAGCAAATAAAATTGATTCAAATATTAGAGAATTAGAAGGCGTATTTAACAAAATAATTGCTACTGCTTCACTTACACATACACCAATAACTATAGAATTAGCTGAAAATACAATAAATGAATTTAAAGCAGCAAATGAAAAAGTACTTTCATCTGATTTTGTTAAAGAAACTGTTGCTAAATATTTTAATATTAATAAAGACGATTTATCTAGCAATAAACGTTCAAATGAAATTGCATTTCCAAGACAAATTGCCATGTTTCTATGTAGAGATGTTGCAAATATGTCTTATCCTAAGATAGGAGAGGATTTCGGCAATAGAGATCACTCAACAGTAATGCATGCATGTAAGAAAATTGAAAAAGAAATAAAAGAAAAAAACAACACCAAGTTAATTGTGGAAAGTGTGAAAAACATAATCATAAATGGTGAACAATAGAAATTTAAATAGTTTAGGTACTGTTTTAAAAAATTTGTTCATAAGGACAAGTGTTTGGTTACAAAAAAGTTATCTTTACTTACGGAATCAATACATGAGATATCCACAACCAATTGTTGAAAGTGTGTTGATAAACTGTTAATAACTAAGAAATCCACAATGTGAAAAGAATAGTGTGGAAAAAGTTAAAGCTTATCCACTAAGTTATACACACAGATTTTTCTTAGGGATTAAATGTTTCCACATAGTTTTCCACATTATCCACAGGCCCTAATACTATTACTACTAATAATATTTATATTATATTTAATAATTAATAAAGGAGAGAGCAAAATGAAAATTGTTTGTTACAAGGATAATATCCTTAAAGCATTAAATTCCGTAGTAAAAGGTGTTGCTAGTAAAACAACAATGCCTATACTAGAAGGAATACTTATTCAAACTAATGATAATGAAATTAAATTAACAACTTATGACTTAGAAATCGGTATAGAATATGTGATGGAATGTGAAGTTAAAGAACAAGGTAGTACAGTAGTTAATGCTATAATGTTTAGTGAAATTATTAGAAAATTACCTGATACAGAGATTTATATAACACTTAATGAAAATAATTTATTGGAAATTGAATGTGAAGGAGCTTTATATAAATTAACAACAATGAATCCTGAAGAATTTCCTGAATTACCTAAGATAGAAGTGGAAAATTCAATTGATTTAGAGCAGAATATGTTAAAAAATATGATAAGAAAAACAATATTTGCAGTTAGCAACGAGGAAAACAGACCAATATTCACAGGTTGTTTATTCGAAGTGGAAAACAATAAGCTAAATGTTGTTGCAGTTGACGGATTTAGATTAGCATTAAGAAGTATTTATTTACAAACTAAAGTAAATGACTTTAAAGCTGTTATTCCAGGAAAAACTTTAAGTGAAGTTAATAAAATTTTACAAGATTCTTTTGACCATATTAAGATAGGAATAGCTAAAAATCAAGCATTATTTGAGATGGAAAATTGTAAAATTGTTACTCGTATACTAGATGGAGAATTTTTAAATTACAAATCTGTAATTCCAAACAATTGGGAAACAAGGATTAGAGTAAATAAAAATAATTTACAAAATAGTTTTGAAAGAATTAGTTTAATATCAGCTTCTTCCATAGAAAAAGAGAAAAAATATCCTGTAAGAGTTTCTGTTGATATTGGAAAATTAACAATATCTTGTACAAACCAGACAGGAGAAGCTAAAGAAGAAATATATGTTTCAACAGAAGGAAAAAATATAGAAGCAGGCTTTAATCCAAAATATTTTCTTGATAGTTTAAAAGCAATAGATGATGAGGAAGTTTTTGTTGAATTTGGAACAAGTATATCCCCATGTTTAGTAAAATCTGTGGAAAACAGTGAATATGTTTACATGATTTTACCAATTAGATTAAAAGAATAGTTATTTGGTCAGACTTGCTTCTGACCAAATTTGTTATTTATGCAAAATGTAAATAAACATAAAATTGAGAAATAA
>UMLR01093487.1_pt1 | contig 35842 bp, 42 predicted proteins | sample 1966741 | NCBI WGS metagenome assembly UMLR01 (sample SAMEA4836207, study PRJEB28245) | human gut metagenome | biome: gut microbiome; material: fecal sample | place: Denmark | collected 2008 | reverse complement strand
TTTGCTTCTTTTGTCTTCATATACGATTTAATTTACAATTGTTGAACTTACATTCCTTAATTCTATCACTTTTCATTTTTGTCCTCTTTAATCAATCCCATCGGGACATAGTCTATGCCATAACGCTTCAACATAGCCTCAACGGATGCCCAATTACATGCTTTGTTATCACCTTCAGCATTCTGAAAGAACTTCTTATCAGCCGTTATCCGATAACCCTTGTTGATGAGCTTGAACGCTTCTTTCTGAGCTTCCGACATTTTGCTTTTGGCGCTTGTAGGTTTGGTAGGCAAAGCAACCCACTCGTCAATTGTATAAATAGGTTTCTCTGCTTTCTTCGAAACTTCCTGCTTTGCTTCCTTGCCCTTAGCAGCCTTCTTATCGGCTGCTTTGGACTTCGGCTGCTTATTCTCCTTTTTGTCCGCCATATCGGTACGCTGACCCTGCTTCTTATCTTTCGGATTGGTACGCCAATCAAACTTTCCTGGCGCATACTCCGTCCATACCCATGTCGGGTGCTTCGGATGAACGTCACCCACTTTGCGGGCAGTTTTAGCGGTCTTTTCTTTCGGCTGTTTCTCCTTATCGGTTTTCTTAGCTTCAGCCTTGCTCGCTGTCTTCTTTGTTTTGGGCTGAGCAGGCTCCTTCGCTTTCATATCTACGATTTCAAAAACCTTCTCTGTCTCAATTTCTGAGAAGTAAACAGTTGTACCATCAACGTTGACCGCCAACTCACCTTCTTCATCAAATACATCGCAAGGCTCGCTGCCTTCGGTGCTCAAATCCTTAACAAAGTCACCTGCTTTGATTTCCTTGCCGTTCACGTCTTTGTAAACCTTCGGTGCTTCCAATTCCTCAACTGCCTTCTTGCAAGCATTCTTGGCATCTATGAAGTTCTGAAGACGGCTGGAAAGAACTTCTTTGACAATATCATTATTCACATCTTCGCTCTTTATTTTGAGCAACTGTGATTCATCGTCCCAGTTAGCCAAGATATACTTCGCCAGCTCCTTCGCTTCCTTTACGGCAGGTCTTTTCTTTGAGCTGATGCTTGCAAGTCTAACACCGATTATTTCATTCAATTTAACAATTCTGTTGTCCACTACTGGTGATTCAAAATTCTTATCTTCCATATTGTCTTGATTTTTGTTTGTTACTTCTTGATTAACTTTGTCGCTTTCTTCCACTTCATGAAGTCCAGCTTCTGTTACTACCCCGTCAAAATAGCTTTCGCCATTAGCGGTCAACAGCATTCCTTTCTTAGCAAGACTTCCTGCTGTTGCTGAGATACTACGAATGTTCTTGCCCATTTCTTTTGCTACGTCTGCGAGAATGAACTCAACTCCGTTATCTCCTACTTGTTTAGCATTTGCTACTATTGCTACCAATACGCTCTTTTCGTTGTTTGTAAGTTTTATAGTTTCCATATGTTCAATTTTTATTGTTATTTACAAATTAGTACATTCTACTGGATATTGACAACAAATCTCTCATTTCATCAACATTAGAAACAAAATCAACTTCGTCCCAAAGTTTTGTTCCTCTGACAAATCTCCTGAGAGTTCCATTAACTTTTTCGCTTAACTTAACGTCAAACAAAGCAATCTTGGAAATTACGATAGTTTTACCTGATGGTGATGTCACTTTTAGACATGCTTTTTCCAAACTATCCATCCATCCATCTGTTTTCTACTTTTAATGTAACTTCTTTCGTTGCCATATCTTTGTTGTTTTTTAATCGTTATTGTTTTAATTACACTACGAAGGTACGGACTTTTTGCGAAACGGCAAAATTTTTTACCAATTATTTTTGGGAAAAGTTTAATTTTGGGCAATATTTAACTTTTGTTTAGCAAAATGAACATAAAAGACAATAAAAAAGCTCCGAACTTCACAGTCCAGAGCTTAATAGATTTTATTAACTTTTCAAAATAATTATGTAATGATTACAAGCATTCGCATTTCTTCTTCGGCAAGCTCTTTCGATTTATCGTGCTACTTATACCCTGAGTCTGTTCCTTGTTCTTGCTCCGTGTTACAAAATCGCCTTTCGCCCTCTGTTGTCCTCGCTTGGGCACGGATAATCATTACACTATAATAAACCTTGATTTATTTACTCCCTCGTTTCTTTAACCAATTGTCCATTGCCTCCCCAAACAACTTATCCTTTACATATAAGAACTCGTCAAACAAAGAAGCTGCCTGAGTACGGTCATATAGCTTCGGGTCAGCAAGACATTCCTTCAACGTCTTATATTTCGCAAACTCTTCCCTACTATCTACTTCAGGAATGTTGTATTGTATAAACTTTTGTATGTCCATAACTTTAACTGTTTAATAGATTATCATATTGCTTGTTTAACTCCCAAGCTGTTATTTGTAAGTCCTCTATTGACAAAGCTCCGTTACTGAATTGCTCCTCAAGTCTCCTTGCTTTATATTGAACGTACCAATTCAAATCTACAAACATAACGGACTTAGCAAGCCAACGCCCTTGGTCGTTTTCGATATACTGATAAATGAGTTGACATATCTTTACTTTCTCCAACGGTACTACGATACTAACAGCGTAGCCAAGCTCAAGGAAGTTGTTTGCTATCTTATCATCCCATTTATCTATCCGTGAGAAGTAATGTTTGTAGAATGGTTTAACGGTACACATCATTTACATGCCTTTTACAATGATTTATTTCTTCGTCTTTATCTCTTTACCATACGGCTTATCTTTATTCTTGCGTTGCCCAGCCTTCGTCTTGCTCGGTGGTATCTTGTCTTTACCTCGTCCGTTCGTACTACGGTCTATTGGAGTTTCATCCTCCGCAACAGGTCTTTTCCTTTCGGCTTCTGCGTCCCATCCTGCCTGACGTGCTTCCATATCTTGCTTTTGCTTGCGTATCTTAGACAAGAACAAGTCTTTGACATTTGTAGCTGAGGAGTGTTCCGCTTCGGTAACATCTTCTGCCTTGACATCCATTACCTCTCGTCCAGCGGTACGCTCTATCATAGCAAAGTCATAAGCTGAGTTGGAAGGATAACTCATTTCAGCATTCTCGTCATAGTCTCCCGATATATCGACAAACTTCGCATAGTAGCTATTATGTAAACCAGCAATCAATTTCTTTGGGTCATAGTTCATTCTTGCCGCTACACGCCCCAAGATAATCTCTTTGAGGTTTATTGTACGCAATATCTCTTTCTGAATATGATTTTGTATTGTTACTTCGATATTGACATCCAATACTCCGTTTATATTGAGAACGTCTCCTTCAGCTTCCTTGCGTATTTGCTCCAAAGTACGAAGCATTGCGTTGTAAGAGTCAATTGAATTGAGAGCAATATACTTATTCTTCATTTTAGAATACATCCAAGCAAGCTCTTCCAATCTCGGTCTTTTGTTATACAACCGTACATCTGCTACTCGGTTTCGGAACTCTTCACGCTTTCGCTCTATCTCAACGATATGCTTCTTCAGTATTCCCTTGACATCATCCTCGTTGACAATTACTCCGTTATCCTCGCCCATTATCTTTACAACCTCCGCTACGGTAAACATACGCCCAAGGAGCTCAATAATATCCTCCTCAAACGGACTGAGTTTATATACGGCTAATTCATCCTTGCTCTTTCCTCCATACCTTCCTGCTCTCCCAAAGGCAAGAGACTTTGCGGTGCTTATCTTAGCTCTGAGCTGATTATACTTTCTCTTGAGTTCCAATATATCCTCTTGCTCCTTGCTACTGAGATGTTCTATATGTTTTGCCAACCTATGAGGTAACATTCCAATATTGATTTCGTCTCCTTCACTACTTATATAGATAGTGTTGCGAATTATTGGATGTTTCTCCAAGGCAAGCATCTTCTTATACTCCGTTGGGTTTACTACGTCATCTGGAATAGTTATTTGTTTACTCTTATCCATTTCTATTTGCGATTACAATTCATTACCTATACTTATATTTGCGTATCAAGTCTTATCGGCTGCGCTTCTCTTCGCTTTCACTACTTTTTTCTTCAACCGCAATCTTTGTACTCTTAATACGCAAATAGGATATTGTTTGCCTTGGTCTGGGTAGTCGGATATTTTGGTCACCTTGAATTCTTTTTGCTTATCCATATAGGTCAATATCTTTCTCTTACCCATTAGCGAATATATAAATATGCGAAAAGACAAAAACGTATCTTCTTTCAATTCTACATTCTCGTCTCTTAGCAATAAATTATCTTCAAGCTCCTTTAATGTCATATTTTTTCAATATAAGTCTTCACTTGTTAATACTCCTCCAATTATCTTATCAACCTGACCTGCGGCTCTTGCTATCTCCAATCCTTCTTCTCTTGTTACGAAACGTCCTTTGGAAGTGTAGAAGCCTTGGTCATTCGGATTGCGTGATACTTCCTTACCAAATCGGTGCATTATATCTGGATGTCTCCAACCCAATTCTATTTTGTAGATGTCGTGGAATTGTTCCCAATATACTTTCGGGCAATCTCTCGGCTCTACTCTACGAATTGCTGCACAAAGCAGGTATTCTTTGCTATTGTCCATTATCAACTGCCTCCTTGCATTCTGTTAATTCCCATCCATTGCCTCCCCAAATTGAACGTCCTTGAAATCTATACGGAAATGGAACTCCATTGATAAATTTCATACCTTCAACAAATACTTCCTTTTCAGCTGTAAGTCTCGTCAAAGCAAGATTTTTACCACCTATTGGCAATACCTTCTCAAATTCTTTCAACTCGGTCATTGGATTATATTCTTCACTCCAAAGAACTTCTCCAGTATCGGAGTTTATAAGCTCCCAATGCGAATGTTCACCGTTATCAGCAAAGCATTCTTTTATTATCGGTTTATTCATAAGGCTCGCAATTTAATACGGTATCTATATCAACCCAAATACCTGAATTGTTCTTGACTTGTAAACTTTCACGATATGATTCAAAGAACTCATTTGATTCGTTCTCTACAATTCCCCAAACTTCTCCCTTTCTCGTCTTGTGGAGCCATGAACCTTCTACCCACTCTCCATTGTCTTTGCGTCTCGCTCTAAATTCTATTTTTAACATATCAAAACCTCATCTTTCCTTTTCGTTGTTTCTTAATCGAAGTCAAATGGTATTGCCCGCAATAATCGCACTTGTACCATTTCGTTCCTCCTTTATGCTTCTTCTTTAATAACTTTGTGGCTCTTTCCGCATCTTCTGCCGTTGGATAAGATAGCTTGCCTGTATGACAAGTAGTTGGTACTTGCTTAATCTTTACTTTGGGCTTGCTTTTATCAATAATCGGCTCGGATAACGGAAACAGCGGTTCACCATTCAATATCTTTTCTTTATCAATTCGCTTCATATTACCAAATACTCAATACCTTGAGATTGTTTTGTATATACTGATTAGCTTCTTCCCAATCCTCGCAACTTTCGTATCGGAGACGGTTGAACGCTTCTTTCAGTTGTTTCTTGTATTCTTGGTAAGCAATCCGATTATCGTATGTATTGAAACTGAATTCAAAGTCGTTCATCTTGCTTACCAAGTCCTTTACTTTATCAAGAGTTGTAGTTGTTTCTATTATCGCATAAGTTTCCATATATTGCTTTTACTTTTGGAACTCCGTTAATTTTGCGTATATAATGAATACCATCATCGCAATACTCAATCGCTTCTCCTTCCTTCTCTAATAATTCTGCGCACCATTCGTTCGGGTGAGCTTCCATGCCGTGCTTAACTAACCAATGTTCAATCGCATCGCTTGCTTCGCACCAATATTGCTCCTCTTTATCGGATAAACAATTCAAGAGAATTTCAACCAACGCTTTCTTTCCCTCTCTCGTACCATCGCAACCGCACATTATTACTTTCTTACCAACGTGGGTTTCTTTGTGAATCATTACACATTTCAGTTTCCCATTTTGTAGGCACGTATGCCACGTTGTATTCGGTTTTGATAATAAGTCTAACGGTTGATAAAGAAAACCGCCCGCAACAGTCCTATATGAGTTTACAAGCACGCTATAAACGTCTTTCAAAGCGTTTTCTTTCGTAGCTCGGTCTGAGAAGGTCGTCAGGTTCATCTGTTGCCCCCCCCCCTTGACTCTTCCATCCGTTCCAAAAATTCTTTCTTGCTAACTATGAAGTGGTCAACGCCAACTTCTCTTCTCCTGCCTCGTACTGGGTAAGCGTTTCTGAATAGGTGTACGAACTCTTGGTCAACAATTACTTCTATTTCGTTCAAACCAAGTTCAACTTCCATTCTTGGATGATTATGAAGTCGGTGAGGTCTTTTAGCTGGTATGAACTCTATGCTTGCTTCAGGGTCAATTACTGTTATCGGTTGAGCACTCCTTGACCATTTCTCCCATTCGGTTTTGAACTCCTCAAGTTTCTCCTTCGATAAGGAAGGAAGTTTCAAAATAGCAACTCCGTTTCCGTCAGGCTCCTGAACGTGAGGCTAAATGTTACATCTACGCATAAACTCCTCAACCTCTCTACGATTAGCAGGTTGCCATTGTTCTCCCATATCGTCTATTATTACACAAGAAGGTCTTAAACCATCCAAATCTCTTGGTAATATAGGTTCATTCAAATACTCTCTTCGGAACTCTTCTTGAGACTTTGAACGCTTCATCTTTTCTTCAAAACTATTCATTGGATTGATACCTTTATGTATCCATTCCATTTGACGCTTCATAGCAAGTTCCATGTTGCGTTTATGATTTCTTCTTACTTCTCGGAGTATATGGCGAACAAGACGTTTTGTCCATTTATTTATCTTGACACCTTCTTTGAGTTTTACTCTCGAATTTTGAGTAAACATCATCTTAGAAGGACTAAATGGATTTGGTTCCATTTTAATAGAAGGTTGAGAAGTCTCTAAACAATCAACCTTGCGCAACTCTTTCTTGAGCTTTCTCGGAACTTTATTTTTCATGGTCAAACTCTTCTGGGATTATTAAATTAGCAGGCAATCCTCTACCTTCCCACGGTACTGGATTGTAGCTATCAACTACCTTCCAAAATATCCGTTTCACTTCCTCTGCATTCCAACCAGCAATTCCGCAACCTATCTTCGTCAGATAGAACGTCAGTTGTTGATTATTCAATACAAAGTCTATGAACTTGTCAATACTCGCTTCCAATGCACTCTACGATACTTTCTCCATGTTCTCATCCAAAGTCGGAATAGCATAAGAGCGTCCAGTCAATCCTTCGCTTTCGCCCCACGTTGCTTCAAAATTCTCGTAGGCTATGCGGGCAGCTCCTCCCATGTGAGCTCCATTCATATTGGAACCAAAGACAAATATCTCGTCTGGTTTCAATTCGTCAATCCTTTCGGGTGTAAATTTCCGTGCCATAACTTTACAATTTAATGGTTTGTATTTAATAACTTTGTAAAAATAAAAGGAGAATGCCTTGCGACACCCTCCTCTCACAACAAAACGTCAAGAATATGGAAACATTATCAAACTCCAAACTTAGTGTATATCATTTGCAAAGTCTGGTCAATGGATGCTTGAGCTGATTGAAGGTCGTAAGTCTCGGAGCTTGCACTGATTTGCTGAACTCTTACAGCGGCATCTGACAAGGCTGAAGACATAGCGGTGATAATCGTTCGGTTGCTCACTCGCTTCTTCATATCGGGCATCATTACATAGTATTCAGCAGTATATCCTACTCCACCCGATACTTTGGTCACTTCGCCATTGGGACTTACATTCTTAGATACTACCAATTCAACGTCAGAAGGACTTATTGCCGTTGCGTTGTCTTCTCCTACTTCGGTAACTTTATATTCAGCAACCAGCTTTCCCATAGATACGGCAACAATTTCCATATCTACTTCAAGAACGGCTGGAATGAACTTGTACTCAAAGTCGCTTTTCTCCCTTGTGAACGGCTCTACGTTCGGGTCATCTACTTCGGTTGCTCTCTTGTATTGAACGGCTTCAACCCATGTTCCGTCCAGAGTTGATTTCATCTTCGTGAAACCTACAACGACATATTCATTGCCCTTGTAATAATAGTGTTTATCTTTTGCTATCATATCTTTGTAATGCAAATTGTTTGTAATCTTCAAGTTCTTGTTTCTCTTTATCGGATAACTTACACCATTTACCGATATTCAAACATTCATACTCCTTTCTTTCAGGCTGATGTGACCAAGAAGGAGTATCAACCTTCATTTCATACTTAACTAGCTCCCAATCGCTATCTTTGTAGTATCGGTGAATGCTTATCAAGTATTTCATTTTCTTGATATCAAGAAGCGTTTGACCTCTCCAAGCGTACTCTGGATAACAAGACGTTGATAAGCCGTCATCATGACTCGGAGAAATAAGGTGTTGAATATATTCATATCCTTCTCCGCTTGTTCTTTCTCTTCTGAAAAGATAGAACGTGTCTTTGGGTTTCGCTGGTTTGTCCATCACTTCTTACATTTATCAGGTTTCTTGCCCTTGTCGCCTTTCTTATCTACTTTGGGAACTGGTATGAACTTTCTCGGAGCTTTACCAATATCCTCTTTGCCTTTGTTAAACTCATCATCGTGAGCCTTCTTTCCAATATCTTCCATAATGTTTCTATTTTTGAATAATAACTCTGCGTGGTAACCCACCCTTTCTCCATCCTCTTGGTATCGGTTTATCTTTCGGGTGCATCTTACTTGCATTGCCGTTATTTATAAGAAACTTACCAAAATTAGGAGACTTTTCTCCCAACAAAATTCCTTTATGACTATCAGATAACTTCTGTCTGAATTCATCACTCGAACATTTTGCTTTTACTCCTTCTCTTATTCTTTGTTTAGTTTCTTCAGACAGTTTAACTCCCTTCCTTGGACTTTGTCTTCCTTTTGCTTTATTTGCTATTTTACGTCTTGTTTCCTCACTCTGTTTCTTTCCGTACATCGGATTGTTTCTTGGGTCTTTGAATAGTCTTTTCATTGATTTGCTAACTTTCAATCTAACTTCCTTCAAAGACATAGGATTACATTCAGCTACCGAACCATTCAATATATTGTAACCAATATCATCGTTTCTTGATTGATACTTTGTTATAAAGAACTCCTCAAGAAAGTTTATAAGAGCAATATCAAATACTGTAACTTTACAAATAATATCTCGTTTGAAGTTATCAGCTCCATATTTATTCAAAGCTCTTTCAAACTTCGGTTTTCCACTTCCTATATACCAAGGGTCAAGAGTTTTCTGACTCTTAACAAAGTGTTGTCCAATGTATATCTTTCCGTTGACTAAACAAGTTGTTTTGTAAATAATAGCATAAACTTTCATAACACAATCTTACTTTTAATATCTTCCAAGAAAGTAGAACTGTAAACCTTTATCAAAGTATGTTTAGCTCTGGTGGTTGCGACATACTTCAAATTCATTTCTTGTTCTATCTGCCACGGTTGAGTGGCATACTTTGAAGGTATTATATCTGGAAGTAAGAAAAAGACACGTTCATTCTCCAAGCCTTTCGCCTTATGAATAGTAGATAACATTATGCCTTTAATATCATCGCTAAAAATGTTGTTAATTAGCTTCTTCAATTCGGCTACACTTTCAACCTCCTCGCAAAGACATTCAATAACTTCTATCTTTTGTTGAAGCACTTCCATCTTTGGGTGTAGGCTCGGTTTCCGCACTCCTCGTTTCTCCAGCTTTCTCAATAGATTATTCTTTTCAACCTCAAGCATAGAGAACAAGCCGTTGATTGTTTTAGCTCCTGTTTTGCTTATCAGTCCAAGAATACCCTCGCCAATCTCCTTTCCTCGTATCTTTGATTTGATTTTGTTCTTCATTAACCAAAGATAAGTTTGAACCAACGGCTTCAAGTTTCGACAAAGTATCCAATCACCTTGCTCTATCTCGGTCAGACTTCCATCCTTGACCGTTCCTTCTTCGGCATTCGGAGCGTATGATATTTCAGGCACTATCCTCTGAGCTTCCTTAACGATATTAACGGCACACCGATAAGACACGCTCAAAGGCAGTTTAATTGCTTGCCCGTTAATGTTCGCCAGTCGTTCGTAACTTTCTGCGTCAGCTCCTGCGAAGCCGTATATTGCTTGCCTTTTGTCTCCTACAGTCACCAGCCTTCCTTTTCGGTTCAAGCAATTCTTTATGAACTGGTGTTGGCATATTGAGAAGTCTTGGCTTTCATCACAAAACACATAGTCATACTTTCTGAAACGTATCGAAGGGTCAGTCACAGGAACATATATCATATCCATGAAGTCAAATTGCCCCTTATCCTTAATCAGAAGCTCAAATGCTTTCATAGCAACTTTTACCTCCGTTTCTCCGATATTCAAATCATAGTGTTCGGATAGCTCATTGATTGCTTCTTCGGTATTCTCACAAAGATTACAACGCATGAGGTCAAGTATCTTCGGTATGATGAAATAGTACCAACCTCGCTTCTGTTCAGGAATATCCTCAAAGCCTTTCAACGCTCGCTCGGTTTTAGCAATTCCTTTATTTGGATTCATCTTCACTCTTCCTCCGTATCGGCTCAATATCGAACGCCAACCGCAAGAATGTATAGTCATGATTTCAACATCTCTTCGTTTGTTTCGCTCCTTTAACTCATCAATGATTGAGTTATTAAAAGCAAGGAACAGGGAACTGGCATCGTTCGGAATGTAATTCAATAGTTCCAATAATACCGTAGTTTTCCCTGAACCTGCAACCGCTGAAATGTTGATATCTTTCTTTGTCTTTTGGAATACTTTATAAATTGTTGTTTGATATCTACTCGGTTTCATTCTCTTTACAGTTTCTTTGTACCATTCGGAGCTGCCCACTTGAACCAAGTTGCGCTCTTCGTGAACTCGCAACGCACCAAAACTCCTTCTTCCATTACTCGGTTGAATAACGACATAAAGTTTGTTCTGTTAGAGCACATCGCTGCATTCTTAGTAAGAAACTCTGTTATATTCACACCCTCTACTGTGTTAAAGTCAATAGATTGAGCTGTATTGAAATATCCTTCTTGCCATTTATATACGGCAAAAAACAAGAACTCATCCTTGTTAGGAGTACACACTTGAAGGATTGTATTGCCTTCCAATACCAGCTGTTCGATAGCCTTTTGATAAATGTTGACTTCCATATTAAATTTCTCCTTTCTCTTGAGATGTTGTTAATACTTCTTTTATTTTTTTCAGACAACGTGAATATTGTTCATTCGTTACTTCTGGATTTTCCTTCAAGAACTCGGAAGTTTTTTGACCCAACATTCTTGAACGACATATCCGCTTTTCTAATTCATCCAAACCAAGATGCTCCATTAAAAGCTCCGTTGTATCAGGCTCCCGATAATCGTGAAAACCTTTATTCACTGCCTCCAACGCTTCTGAAATTTCTACATGTCCATTGCTCCTCTGTAACTCCTTCTGATAATCTCGATAAAAATTTCTTGACAGAGACTTATTGAAATAGAAATAAAAATTGTAGTTGCCTTTGATTATATATTTTTCTAAACATTTGTCAAAGATGATATAACAATCAGCAACCAATTCATCTCTGTCGGGCATGTCCTTCACTTCGGTATTGTTAAGCAGATTGAGATAATTGGCAATGTTTTTCTTGACAATATCTTTCATCATTTTGAATACCAAATTCTTATACGCCTTGACTCGCTTCTCGTTTGGTGAGTATCTGATTATCGCAATCCACTTATTGACAAGTTTTGCTTTGTAATGATAATCGGCTTTGAAGTACATGCTCTCTAATCCCATATCATCAACTTTTACTTGCTTCTTTGAAATTCTTTACTGTCTCGTGCAGTTGATGTTCCTTGAAAGGTTTGATTTCTTTCTCGTAATGGTCATGAGAACGTTTCTTCAACATCGCTCTTTTATCTTCGGGTGAAGCACTTGAATACTTAGCAATGTCGATATTTTTCTGACTGAGAGGAATGTCCTTGTTTGGGTTGATTTCCTCTCGTACTTGTCCGCAACAAGGACAAGGAGCGTTGTTGCTTTGAAGATGTCCATTGACTATACGATAGGTGTTTGAATAGTATTCATCTTCAACGCCCTTTCGCTTACACTCTTCATTTTTACAAATAAATTTTACCATATCTATCTTCGTTTTTCAGTTATTCTCGCATACTCCAAAATCAAAAGAGCGTCTGAAACTCTCATCCAATCTTGTTTTGTTTTCAAGTTGAACTTCGCTCCCACGCTCGGATAAAGTTGTTGAGCTCGCTCTTTCAGTTTAGTCTTCCACTGCGTAGTGGTTTTCTTACCTTTCGTGCCCAATTGTAACTCCTTCTGCCACTTCTGAGGAGTTACCTCCATAGTAGGTATCTTTCTGCATAAAAGAGCCATTTCCAAGTGTCCAAAACCTTTACCGAAATTAAACATTGAACTGCCTCCCATTCCTGGCAATCCTCCTACCTTTTCCAAGTAACATGTAGCATTCTTCTGATACTTCGTGATGAAGTTCAATAAGTCCTGAGGAGTTTCAGGCATATGCGTTACCATTATTATCTCGTTTCGGTCAAGCGAAAACACTACAATTCCACCCTCTTTGCCAGGGTCAATTGTAATTAACTTCTTGTCTTTTATGTATTTTATCCATTCTTTATTTTCCATCTATAATAAAAGTTTACACCGTTCATATTATCTCTAATAAACTTTGAGACGTTTATACATATCGGCTGACATCCTTCTCCTTAACCACATATAACGTATTCTCATTGTTAAAAGACTCACTAACATTTTGGGTTATCACCAAAATAGTAATACCCATTTTTTCAAAGATTTTGATGATATTTTCTTGACCCTTGCTATCCATTCCGTGAAAACATTCGTCAAAGCAAAGAAGGTTCAAACCACGTCCATTCGTAGATAGATTTATGAGGTGCTGTATTCCAAGAACTCCTGCCAATGTTACACGTCCTCTTTCTCCTCCTGACTTAGCCAAGAATTGTTCAGCGGTCACTCCGTCATTCAAAACAAACACGTCAATCTTTTCTCGGACTTCTCCCGATTTTAGGATTGTGAAGCCGTTAATCAATACCGATATATCAACCCCAAACTTTCTCAAATAGCTGTTCGTGATACCTTCGATTATTTTGATTGATTTATTCGCAAGATAAGTCATGAACCCAGAACGTCCCATATTGAACTGCCAGAATTTAATTGTATCCATCTCCTCGCTGATTGGTAAGAGCTGTTTAGTCAGTTTCTCTATCTCGGTATCACACTCCCCGATACGCTGGTTGAGACTGTTTAACAATTTGTCGTCCTTCTTACGTTTCTTGATAGCTTTCTTTTCGGTTTCCCATTTAGCTATCTTTTCAAGAAGGTCTGAACGGTCTTGGGTCTTATTCTTTATTTTGCGTTCATAACCGCTTTTCTCCTCTTCAATTTCTCCAACAAGTTCTTCAGCTCGCTCGGCTTCTGCTATCTGAGCTTTGAGCTTCTTCATCTTTTTGTTCTTGATGTCCAGCTTCTTCTCCGCAGTGGCAATTGCTGTATCGGCTTCTTTCAAAGCTCCTTTTGCTTCTTCAACCGACAATTCCAACTCTGACTCGTTAATGAACTCATGTTTACATTTCGGACAAGTTATGGTTTCGTTCAACTCTGCTTGTATCTTTCTTCGTATTGCTTTGGTTTCGGTTACTTCCTCATCAAGCTCATCAATTTCTTCCTTGAGCTTCTTTCGGTCTTTTTTCAGTTGAGTAGTATCTTCAACCGTTATCGCTTGAATTTGTTCCTCTTTTGTTTTGACCGCCTTCTCCCACTTATCCAAATTACCGTCAATTTCACCAATCTCTTCTTCGGCTTCAGTTATCTTCTCGGATAGCTCGTTCAACTCCTCTTCGGTATTATCATTAGCAAGCACTTCTTCTCTTTGCTCCACCAATAGCTCCTTCTTATCAGATAACTTACCTATCTCATCATCAATCTCCTTGTATTCGGCATTCTTTTCTTTGTAACGCAAATCAAGTTCTTCAATGACTGGGTTAATCATATCAGCAGAAGTAATACGGTTCATGATTTCTTTCTTCTCGCTATCACTGGCGGTGAAGAACGTGTACCGATTATCTTGACTGATTATGAAGTATCTTAACAAGTCCTCACGGCTTATTCCGATAAGCTCAAGAACACGCTTGTTTGCTTCGTTTACCGATACAACTTGTTTATTCAACTTGTCATTTTCCCATATCTCAATCTTTGCTGACTTATTACCACGAAAGAATTGACGACTGATACGGAGCTTCATTTTCAATACAGGATTGTAAAGATGAAATACAATTTTACATTCTTCCTCATCCCGATTGATGAAACTATCTTTCTTGATAGCTCGTAGGCTCTCATTGGTAAGAGCTATACAGATTGCTTCAAACAACGTAGTCTTACCAGCTCCGTTATTTTCTAAATTTCGGTCAGTTTGGTTTCTTCCGAAAATCATTACACATTTGTTTTGCTTAAATTCATAAATTGATTCTTTATGAGCAAACAAATTATACATTTCAATTTTTTCTGGATTCCACATACCGCATTTGTTTTATTAAATCAAAACCATATTTGAATTTCCCTCCCTTGATATCATTCTCGGTACAAAACTTCAAAAAGTCTTTTGTTATTGTTTTTTTATCGTAACTCAAAACACTGTCTGACTCGGATATTTCGATTGCATCTGTTGTCTCGGTTGCTTCAAATTTACAATCAATTCCGTATTTACCTTGTATCTCGGCAATGTTTATCTTTTGGCAATCTACCTTCTTACCAGTGAATACAAATCTGATATGGTCGTACTCCTCCCCTTCGTACTTTTCTAACAAGTTCATCAAAGTCTCCTTGTCGTTAGCATCAATGACTTCTTTGATATACTTCGGAAACTTAGAAGGAAGGAACTTGGTTGAGCCGTTATCGAATAAGACTGTGAAACCTTTATCGGTGATATTCTCTCCGTAATTGTTTTGATAAGCAGAGCCAGTGTATATAACGTTATCCGCTAACTTAGAAGCGTTATGATAATGTCCAATCAATACCTTCGTCCACATCTCAAACATCGAAGGTTTTATGATGGAAGACACTCTTGAACCATCGTTGTTTACCACTCCGTCAAAACCTGAATGGGTTATCAAGAATAATGGCCAAGTATCGTCTATGTCGTGGTCAATGAGGTTTTCCTCAATTTGCGCCAAAACTTTTTCATATTCTGCCAGCCACTTATCATCCTTGAAATAAGGAATAAAAGCAACAACGCAGCCATCAATAAACTTGCGAACACCACTACGATAAAGATTAACACAAGGCTCACTATACACGTCCAAATAACTCTTTTCATCATCACTATCTGTTTTATCATGGTTGCCTGGAATGACGTGCAATTCAATATCCTCTTCGGATAACATAACAAGTATCTCTTTCCAATCAGTCAGACATTGTAACGGCTGACCTGAACGGTTGGTAAATACATCCCCCCCGCAGAATATACGGTTTGTGTTATATTCCCGACAAAGACTGATGAGCTGACGAAAAATGTCTTTCACCAACTCACCGTTGTCCTTGTCTAAATGAATGTCATTTACAAGCAAACCTATTGCTTTTTTATTTTTCTTTTTTACATCTACCATAATTCCATCCTTTCGGTAACATTTCATTTTGTTTTATAACTCTGGTTATTACTCCGTTATTTATGAAACGATTGCCTGAATTTGACTTCCTCAATTTATCTTTTGTTGTATTGCTAACCTTTTTGCCTCTATGAGTTTCCGATATTTTTTTCAATCCTTCTTCAGAATATTCTCTTTGAATTGTCAACATAGCTTCTCTGATATGTTGTTTATGAGTTTCCGACAATTTCTTACCTTTTTTAGCAATTGAAAGTTTTTTCTTGTGCTCATCAGACAATTTGCCCTTATTTTTACCCAACATTGAAGATGATTTCTTCTTTCTCGTTTCTTCATCTTCTTTCACTCCATATCTTGGATTTTTATTTCCAATTTTGCTTTGTCTTATCTTTTCTCGGACTTCTGGTAAAGAAGTGAAATATGTATCGCAATTCATTCCATTAGTTGAACCACAAACTATATTATATCCAATCTTCGGGTCAGTGGATTTATATTTCTTGGTAAATATGTATTCCCAAACATTTAACAATTTTCTACTTGGTATATAGTCTTTCAAAATTTCTCGTTTGAAATTTTCTTTGCCGTATTTTTCTATTTCTCTCAAAAGAGTTGGGCCACTACCTAAATACCAAGGGTCAAGAGTTTTCTCACTAAATATCTTATGTTGACCTATATAGATTTTACCAGTTATAAGACAAGTTGTTTTGTAAATAATTCCTCTCATATACTTTGTTTAACCGTCTTATAACTGGTTCACTAATATGCCAATTATGAATTTACTCGAAACTCTATTTTCTTGTTAACATCATCCAAAGTTATTGAGTGAATGGTTAAGTCTCCTAACATATGACCCCAAATTCCCCACTTACCGTTTGAATTATCTCGGTTGTATGAATTCTTAACCAATTTTTCGTTACCGCTCATAGTTTCTTTCTCCTCTTTGTAAATTTGTCTATATTTATTGCAAATTTGAAGAACCATGACTAACAAATTGCGATTGCTTGTTACTTTGAATTCGCACTTTTTCTTCAATGGATAAGAAATTACGCAATCATACTTTTCTCCCTCTTTTACTTTGGAAGCTATATACATAGTTTCTACGAACTTTTTATCAAAAGTCTCCGCATGTAGTTCTAATGTACTAAAACACCTTTTCATAAATTACCATTTTCCTTATAAACGCTGTTAATCATCCTCCTCTTCCTCAATTCCGTTAGCCAGAGACTTCTTTAACTCAACCAAATCGTTCTGCATAGACTTCTTGATTTTGTTGTGAAGAACTACCAACAACTTGTTATGGTCGTAGTAATGTTTGAAAAACTCTCTCGGAGAACTCCATGTCAGCTTTCCGTTCAAAAAGCTCATTTTCTTTGCTCCCTCTTTCTTGATTATTCCCATCTCACAACCATAGTCAATGTCCTCTTGAGATAAGATTATACCATAACCAAGCAATATCCTTATATCGGTTTTCTTTCGGCTTCCAAAGTCGTTCTTAACAACCTTTACTTCGGTTATCTGAGCAACTTCTACATCGTCAATCTTCTCATGCTTGATTAACTTCATTGACAAACGAATAGTAGGCATAAGCTCAACCCATTCTCCACCTGTACTCTTTCGGGTAGTTATACCCATAGTGCTTTGTTCGTACTGGTGATTAAGCATTACAAAGTGCATTACATGGGTGTACATTTCGGACATGATTGACTTCGCAAACTTCTTAGCTTCTTTCGCAAATGCCATCATCTTCTCGTTCTTCAACTCAATGTCCTCAACCTCTGAACCTTTCTGAAGCTCCTTTTCCAATCTCTTGGTATTCTCTTCCATTGTATCAAGCTCGGACTTCGACAGAGTTGCTCCCAAACTATCCCAAAGAAAGAAAAACTTGGGCTTCATCTTCTCGGCTTTCAATACCTCGTCAGCATCCATAACAAGTTTCTTAACCTGCATGAACATCGCCTCAACATATTTTACCTTGATAATAATTATTCTGTGAACGGGCAAGCCAAGCTGTAATGCGTAGTCTTTGTTGTCTCGGTTTTCGCTCGAAAGAATAACAGCAATGCCATCCTCTGGATTTTCTTGAAGAAAGTATTTCATCGCCATAAGTCCCAACGTAGTTTTACCACTACGGCTCTTGCCTGCTATCTCTATGATACCAGTCGGTAGTCCGAAAGTCCGAAGGTTATAATCAAGCGTAGGACTGCCTGTATGTGCCCAGCTCTTCACGTCTTTGAATCCGTCTTTATCGGAGAACTTAATAACATCCTCAGAGTTGAACTTGTCGACAATCTTATCAATAATGCTTTTTGTTTTTGCCATAAACTTTTTGTTTTATATGAAATAAGCCAACGATATATTTCAACCGTTGGCTTATCTCGTTGTTAACAATATGAAAGTAGATGAAATTATTTACCAGCAAGTTTCTTCTTGATGTCTTTCAGGGAAACTTTGCTTTTTGGTGCTTCCTCCTCTTCTTCGTCATCCTCTTCCTCAGAGTCATCGCCACCCATAGCTTCTCGGATAGCTTCACGCAGGTCATCATCCGTCATAGACTTCTTAACCGATACTTCCAAGTCATTTTCCTTGATGTACTTTTTCAGTTCAGTTCTGTCCATGTCGTCCAAGCCATCGTCTTCAGCTTCATCTGAATCATCCTCTTCTTCATCGTCTGCTTCCTCAGGCTCCTCGTCATCTTCTTCCTCCTCTTCTTCTACCTTCTTGGTAGCTTTCTTAGCAGGAGCTTTCGCTGACTTTTTCTTGGGTTTTTCTTCCTCCTCTTCTTCGTCATCGGAGTCATCATCACCCTCGTCCTCATCTTCTTCCTCAACTACCTTTTTGGTAACTTTCTTGGAAGTTTTCTTTTTGGACGGTTTGTCATCTTCTTCCTCCTCTTCGCCATCATACTGGGCTTTGATTTCCTCAACATGTTCCAGCCAAGCATCGTCCTCGAACAATTCCATTTCATGTTCTTCATCGAAGTTCTGCAAGCCTTCCAACGCTTTCTCAAAGTCTCTCATACCGTATTTCGGCAGTACTTCGGTAAGCGGTTTCAGAGTCATGAAATACTCAATTTCCTCATCGGTAAGCGGTCTGGCTGATACCTTCTTCGGGAATGATACTTCATAGTAGTTTTCGCCCTTTTTCTTGTTTGGGTTTTTCATGTACTTAACCAAGATAGGCAGACCTTCATCTGGGTCGGTGAACGGGTCAACTTCAATTGCTTCATCCTCATCTTCGGAGAACGCCAGCTTGTTCATCGCATCCCGAACCATTTTCTTGAACTCCCACAACTTAGCACGCAACTCTTCGTCAGCCGTAACTTGTGCAGCGTAGCATAACCAAGTGTAAGAAGGATTGAGGCTGTTTTGGTTCTGACCAGTACCTGTAAGAGCGTCCAATTTGTCCGCATCTTTCGCCCATTTCTTCTTGGCGAATTTTACATACTCCTCTACCAAATCCCACTTCGTACCTCCGTGAACCTTAGAGTCAAGCACCGTAGTACGTCTTGGGTCTCCATCCCTACCAGCAACGGTAAGCCAGTAACACTTCTTTGGAATATAGAAGTCTTCAACACCAGGGTGAGCTGGGAATATACGAATTTTCAACGTTTTGCCGTCTTCCAAATTCAGATACTCGTTGCTACCAACTCCTACCATTTCATTGTCTTCATCGACACGCTTTTTCAGCTTTTTAATCGGAGTTGCTTTCAACTGTGAACGCAAACCTCCACTTGAACTTTTCTTTGCCATTTTTGTAATCTACAATTTATTGTTAATCAATCAATTTTTTCGTTCTTTTTATTAAAACGTTGTTCACTCTCCCTTCGATAACCGAATCAGCAATATCACCTTGCTGAACGGTGAGAGAAAGTTTGTCCAGCTTCTCGCTCTTATCTTTGGCTGACCAAAAGATTGAGTTGATATAGTCTCTTGTTTTCTGAACCTCAATGAACTTCTTTCTCATTGCTTGGTAAGCCTTGTTGCCTACAACCGCATTATTGAGAGCTTCGACAGTAGGAGCTTTGCCGTTATTTTCGGCTGCTAATTCACTTCTCAATCTCTCTTTGGTTTTAGCTTCAAACACTTCCAAGTTGAGTTTAGCTTCTGCGACTTGAGATTCAGCTTCAGCAAGTAATTGACCAAATCGGTTTACAATTACTGGGAAGGTGATAAGTTCTCCGATAAGGTTTGAATAATCAATCTTTAATAAAGAATCAATATCCATATCCTCATCAAAGCTGTCGAACAACAACTTGTAAGTTTTACCACCAATTGTAATGAGTTTCTTGTTCATCGGTTTACTCCTTTTCTTTTTCTTCAGCTTTCAAGATATGGAGCCCAATCACTGCATATCCGATAATGTCTTTCAACGTATCTTCAATGCTTTCAAAATTCGGTTGTCCTCCGCTCATCTTGTTTTCCACCATGTTACGGTATCTACTAACTTTGTCCCATAAATGAACCATGTTACCATTGATTCCAAGGTCAAAAGAAGCTCCCTTGTAATCTTGGTTCTTCTTTACCAGCAATTCGCTCATGCCATCGAAGATGCCATCGATGCTCTCTTTGGTCATCTCCTTCCCTTTACTGTTCGCCATATACATTTTTGATTAAGTTATTTAATTCTGAGAAGTTCAAAGAATAACCTTCAAACTTTCTATTTAACATTTCAATTACATTCGTAACCGCCTGTTCCAGTCCTTCCTTACCACGCTCCCATTGGGCACTTAGGCTCTTGTTACCCAACTCACGTTCTCTCTTCATATAGAAGGCAAGAGCTAACCAATCAGCCAGTTTACAAAAGATTTTAACATCATCCCCTTGACGTGTAATGTTACCAACAACCAAGTGAGCGGTTGCACTCCAATTACCGCAATTATTTCCATCATCTTCTCCGAACTCCTCAATTGCTTTATGCCTTGATAGGTTATTGAGAGCCGTTCTGATTTCCGTACCGTTATAATTGTTGTACTTCGTTTCATGCGACATATCTCGGAGTATCAACGCTTCATCCCAATCGTGGAACGCAAACGCATCTACGCAATCAAGTTTGAACGCCAATACTTTCGCATCTTCGTTATCAAACCCGAATATGTCTTCAAGTAATATCCTTCCAAAGATTGATACTTTGTAGGAATGTTGACTCACGCTTTCCTCTTTGAAAACGTCCATTTCTTGCCACTGCTTGATGTTATCAAGCCTTTTCAGATAAGCTCCGTTGAAAATTTTCGCTAACATAATTTACCAATTTTAATTTACGATTTACCATTTTTCCAATCATCAAACTTTGTTGATTTAGTTTTATGGTCGGACAGTACATATAACTTTGTTCTGTTGTTACTGAACAACTTCTTCTCATTCTTCCAAGTATCTTTCTCAACTGTACCGCTTAGAGCAACAACACATCCCTTTATATCAGCAATATTTTCTCCTATCTTCTCATAAGCATCTGGCCACATAAGTACTGGGATAATCGTGTTATTGCAATCTATATTCAAAGTACACATAGTACCAGTTTTGATGTCCTTCTCTTTATAGTAGATAAGTTTGCCAGCAATAGCAACTTCCTTCTTCTCCTTCGTAGCCAAAAACTCTACGTCATTCACGAATATGTTAGCAAGTCGCTTATTTGGTATAGCATCTTTTATCATATTCTCATAATCAACCTCTCCAAAACCAGTAAGACGTTTTTGCTCCAAAATCCAAAAAGCGTTTGAATTGCTATCTGGCGTTGAATACTCCTCCGATAAAGTATCACCCTTCATATCAAGATACTTCTCCAATAGTTTCTTTCTGTCTCTTGGATTTTTGATACCTTCAAGAAGGTCGAACGCTCCAGCAATTATAAGGCATTTTACAACAGTTTTATTCACCTTTGAAGACACTCGGCTCAGGAACTCTTCTAACGAATAGAATTGCCCACCTTCACGCCTTGTATTCATGATATTCTGAACTGCTACCTCTCCTACTCCTTTAATTTTCGTCAAGCTGAAGAAGATACGTTGTTCTTTCGGGTCACACGTGAAATTTATATCGGAGAAATTAACATCAGGTGGACGTATCTCAACCTCAACTCCTGTTTTCTTCAACTCGGCAAGTCGGTATGGCACTTCACCCTCTTTGGAGAATTGAAGAGCCGTTGTCCAAAACTCTAATGGATAGTTCACTTTGAACCATTGACTCCAATACGACATTATCGAATAAGCCGCAGCGTGAGACTTGTTAAAACCGTAACCTGAGAAGGCAAGAAGTTTATCCCAAACATGTTCCGCATATTCCTTCGGCTTCTCAATACCGTTCTTTTCAAGCAACTTAGCATATCCAGTCTTAAACTTCTCACCGTATGAAGATAGCGTTTTCACGTCCTTCTTTTTGATAGTAGTACGGAGAACATCTGATTCAACTTCGGTCAATCCTCCTACTACAACGGCTTTCATTATCTGCTCTTGGTAAACGTACAGCCCATATGTTTCTCCTGTTATCTCTTCCATCCCGAAGTCATACACAGGTTTCTTCTTGCCATTCTTAATATCAGAGAAGTCACCATGGGCGTTCATTTCCATTGGGCCAGGTCGGAATAGAGCCGTCATGGCTATGAGGTTTTCAAGCGTATCAGGTTTCACTTGTCGGCAATAGTTCATCAAACCAGTTGTACCGAACTGAAACACATCTTCATTCCACCCTCGCTTGAAATATCGAAATGTCGCTTCATCATCCAACGGTATCTTGTTTACATCTATACTTTTGCCCGTGTTTTTCTTTATCAAAGTCAAGATACTCTTAAACTTATCAAGCTGAGATAATCCAAGAATATCCTCCTTCAAGAAGCCTGATTTGTCAATGTATTTACCTTCCCACTCCGATACTAACACTCCATCAATCTTTTTGACGGGCATCCACTCCCACAAGTCAATCTCGGCATTGCTACCATCAACTCTATGCTTCGGTACTATAACGACAGCAGAAGGGTGAACACTCTCCGCTTTCGGCTGGAGCAAAGCATATTTCGTCAAGTGAACCAGCTCTGGGTTTTCCTGAACGAATTTGAAAAGCAGTTTTGATTTTGAAGCATATTCAATCAAGTCTCCCCAAGTGTATTCAATCTGGTCGTCAATATCCTTCGTAAGTTTGTTGGTCATATCAAACGAAAGTCCTTTGACCTTTCCGAAGTCTTTGATACAAGTCTTGAGCTTCATTCTCGTGTACGTTCCGATACTACAAGTGTAAGCATATCCGTATTTGTTTTTGATATACTCTTTAACCGCATCACGGAACTCGGTTGGGAAGTCAACGTCAATATCAGGCATAGAGTCAGCAGACTTCGCACGCTCTCCCGATACACGTGTTTCATTCAAGAAACGCTCGAACATCAATCCATATTTCAATGGGTCAACATCCGTAATATGTAAACAATAAGCAACAAGACTACCGCAAACTGAACCACGTCCTGTTCCTACGTTGATATCATTATCGTGACACCATTTGATAATATCCCAAAGTATCATGAAGTAGTCGCACAAACCGTTCGGAACTATTACAGAACACTCGGTTTCAATTTGCTTCATGTACTTATTCATCTCTTTAGGTTTCAGATGGCCAAGACGTTCGTTGATACCTTTCTCCAACTCCTCAAAGAATTTGCCTTCAACGTCCTTAACCTCAAAATGAGGCAGTTTACGCTCTCCTGTATTTATCCGAAAGTCTATGGAGTCAGATAGCTTTGAAGCATTCTCTATACCAGTTACAATTGCCTCAAACAAAGGCTCTACGTTCTCAATCCATTCTTCGTAGGCATTTATGGTATCGGCTACGCTCTTGAAGTATTGGTCATTTGACTCTGGTGTAGCTTTGTTGTTTACTTTATTGAGAATTGACTTCAACTCGCTTTCTTCCTTATCAAGATAATATGAATCATTTATCAAGATAGGCTTCAACATCTTTCGATAGTTACAAAGATACGTGTCTATGTTTTCAAGATGTTTTCGGAATAGTTGTTGTGAAACGTACTCAACCGTGTCTATCTGATAAAACACTTGGTCAAATACTTTCTTATATTTTGCTATGAGTTTTACAGCAGCTTTCTTGTCGTCTTTTACATAGTTCAATTCGCTCTCCTTCGGCACTACGCAGCAAAGTCCTTTTCCCAGCGTATAAAGAAGCGTATCAGGAATGAAGCCATTGTAATCTACGTTTATAGCCTTATTGATGAGCAGTAAGTTTTTCCAACCATCGTAGTTCAAGATGAAGAACTTCAATTCAAAGGTTTCTTGGTTTTGTTTTTCTTCGGAGTAATTGATTGCCACGGTGACAGTTTCTCCGATTATTGATTTGATTTTCTTCTTTTCGCAAGCGGTCTGAAACGAAAGAACTCCAGCCATAGTATTCTTATCGCAAATACCAACTGCCTTGCATTCCATGAAGCTCGCTTTCTTCGCCCATGTCTCGCAGGAGCCTGAGCCGTTCATCATTTCGTACTCCGAATGTACCCCCAAGTGTACGAAGTCCATGACTTTCGGCTCGCTCGTTTTACCAAGATATTTGAAGTCATTGAACTCTGGCTTGAATACCAATTCGTTGTAACGGTTTTTGTCTTTCTTGATGCCTGAATAATAGAACTTGCTTCCAAATTCAAACAAGATGTAGTTTACCTTCTTTTCATCCAATATATCAAACTCCTCATCAGATAGGATAAAGGCAAAATCTTCATCAATTATTTTCCCGTCAAACGGCTGAAGGTAAAGGAATGTTCCAACTTCCTCTATGGTAATAATATCGGAGCCATCCAATTCTGACTCCGATACTACCATTTTGTTTTCTTCTAACCATTTTGATAATGTTTCCGTCATAGCTTACCAAGATATTCATGTTCTACTTTTTTAGATAACCTTGCGGCAAAGAAGTTCTTAGCAAGCATAGATATATCCCAATTGTAGCCCATAGCACCTGTTCCGCTATCATCCTCCATATTAGCTTCCAAGACTTCGATTTCAGAAATAGCGGTATGACGTGCTACATCTTTCTCGTCAGGAGTTTTGAGAACGGTCATTTTCAGCTTGTATTCCAAATATATCTTCAGAAGTCGGTAAGAGTTATACAGATAAGTAGAAAAGTCTGCTAACTGCTGGATTTCAGCCTCAATCGGCTCTTCTCCCTCCGATACTCGGATAAGGTTATCAATAATGATTTGAAGGTTATATTCAATCTCACGGAAACGGTTGACGGCTACTTCGTGACTGAAGTTGAAATCCATTCTACGTTCTTGGGCTTCGCAATCCTCATACATATTCCCGATAACGTTTCCACCTCCTCTTTTCTCGGCATACAAGTCGCTCATAGTTTTAGCAATCTTGTTCCATTCATAGATATGAAGGCTTTGAGAGTTATGAGTTTGCGTTCCAAGTTCTACGCCCAACGCACCCGCCATAAGCTCGGTCAAGAAACTGAATTGGAAGATATTTGTCGGCAATCCCCAATGAAGGTCATTACTTCGGTTTCCGATAGTCGTGATGAGTTTCCCTTCTCTTATCTTCAACATCACTATGTCGTTACACGGAATGTCTTTGGTTTTGTATCCCAAGTCAAAGTTTGGATTCCAAATCTCCATAACTACCTGACGGCTGTTTGGGTTTTCCGATAAGATTTTGATAGCATCAATTACTTGGTCGTAACCTTTTGAAGCGTCCAAGTTATCCTTAACAAATTTGTCTTCGGTACGAATACCCCAATGACGCAAACGATGACCATAAGGAGCGTGAAACGTTTCACCATCATCCGAAAAGTCTGCCATCTTCTTATTAAACAAAGTCAAGAAGTGAACATCTTTTCTTCCCATTGCTATCCACATCGCTTCAGCCAATAAAAAGAACACATTTATATCACGCTCGTAACCTCCTACACATCTACGATAAGGATTGGTCAACTGCGTCTTAAAATCAAGCACCTCCTTAACTTCTCCGTCACGGCTCGGCTCGTAGTCCTTCTGGGTGAACAGGTAGTAATTGATAGCAGGGTACAACGCTGCAAAGGTCTCTGTTTTTGCTACTCCCAACTCAGGAATGCAAACATTGTTAATCGGAATATTCATATCAATCATTATTTTGAAATTTTCTTTTCGTTTCTTCTCCCTTAGTAACTATGGGAGAAAAAGAAAGGAGAACGCTCAACACGCTCTCCTTCTTCTCTATTGCTTACCAATCAGGTTTATTTCTTCTTGGTAGTCTTTTTAGCAGGAGCCGATTTTGAAGCAGCTTTCTTCTTCGGAGCTGGTGCTTCATCTTCTTCTTCCTCATCGTCCTCTTCTTCGTCATCTTCCTCAACTACCTTTTTAGCAGCCTTCTTTGCAGGAGCAGCTTTGGACGTCTTTTTCTTTGGAGCTTCCTCCTCCTCTTCATCGTCCTCATCTTCTTCCTCTTCAGGCTCCTCTACTTTGGTTGACTTCTTGGCAGGTTTCTTTTTGTCCAAGTTCTCTTCCATTTTCTTGCGGTTTTCGCCCAGCTTCTTGTCGATTTTCTGAACGGTTGCCGTAATATGCTCCATAAGGTCAGTGATGATTTCAAGAGCTTCATCAAGAGTAATACCCTTAATAAGCGGTGCTCCACTCCAGCAAGGCTCGTAGTCAATACCTGCTTTGTCCAGTATCTCGGTCTGTTTAGTGAAGGTCAACAGATACAAGTTACACTTGATAGAGCCGTCAGCCTGTTTTGAGCAGTTCTCGATAAGAACCATAGAACGCTGAGAGTTTTTGCCTTTGTGTTTGATAGTTACGCCCGCACTCGCTACCCAAGCATATGCGTATTCACTTTCAGGGAACAACTTCTTCAACGGTGCGAACGCTTTGCGGTCATCTTCGTTGTTCTTCGGGTCAAGTTTTGTTCCACGTTTGCCGGCAGCAGGTTTTGTTTCTTTCTTCTCCGCTTTCTTATCCTCTTTCTTCGGAGCTGCTTTTTCAGCGGTTTTCGTGCTTGCCTTTGACTTCGGTGCAGGTTTCTCGTCCTCGTCCTCGTCCTCTCCTACTTCGGCACGGATAGCCTCACGAATATCGTCATCAGTCATAGACTTCTTAACGGTAATGTCAAGCTCATTGTCTTTGATGTAGGCTTTCAGAGCTGTTCTGTCCATTTCTGCGAACTCGTCACCCTCCTCTTCTTCCTCAGGCTCTTCAACCTTTTTAGAAGCCTTCTTGGCAGGTTTCTTCGGTTTTTCTTCCTCCTCTTCTTCAACTTCCTCGGCAAGTTCATCGTTTTCTTCCTCTTCGGTCTGTTCCTCGTCATCGCCTGAGTTGTCGTCTTCCACGAAGGATTCAGCAATGTCCAGAAGGGTATCAGTTTCCTCTTCCTCCATTCCTTCAATTCCGTTTTCTACCAAGATTTCAAGAAGTTTCTCACGTGCTTCTTCTTCGTTCTTTGCGTTAATCTTTAACGCCTTCACTCTTTTTGCTGTTGCTGCATTCATTTTCGTTGCCATTGCTTTTACGATTTTAATGATTACTATTTATTTGTTAAAACTGTTTTCGTTACTCTTCATCGAAACTGTAAGTTGAAAATACTTTCTTTTGTTGTAGCAATTCGTTACCATATTTCTGAATCAAGTAACTCTTTTGTAAGTCTATTATATCTGCTACTCCAATTGGTTCATCGCCACTGTCCAAGATTTCCTTTCTTGCTCGTTTCTCTGACTCGTTGTTAAAGTAAACTTTGTTAAGAATTTTTGTATTGTAACCTCGCAAGAAAAGTGAAAATATAACTCTTTCTTTGCCCGTCAATCCTTCCAATAAATTCACTCCGTTCAGTACGAACTTATTTGTTTCAGGAATTATCTGAGTATCTCCTTCGATACCATAATCAAAGTTGATTTCATCAATCCTTGTTTTGTAGTTCTCCCTACTTATATACTTCATAAAATCTCTGGACTTGTTAGAACAAGCTGCTTCCAAATAAAATCGGATTGGTACTGGCTTTGACGCTTCGTTTCTCCGATATTTGGCCCATCGCCTGCCGTATGATTTTATGGAAGTAAAGATTTTCAAGCGGAACTCCTGAACCAAGTCCTCAAATTCAAAGGACAGTTCTTCATAGGAGAATATCTTGGATGCGTACTTCTTCGCAAGATACTCATATCTATGATAGAGTTTTTCTGACATTTTCATCTTTTGTCCCATTGCGATTTACAATTTAATTTACAATTCTGATACGAAGGTAAGGACAATTTTTCAAACGGCAAAATAAAATCGAAAAAATTTTTGGGTTTGCCCAAAGATTTAACTTTTGTTAAGCAAAACCCCAGACAAACCCAATGTTTTATTGGATAAACTACAAATTCTATTTTCTACAATATTCGACATACATCGTCTTTATTCGCATCTTCATATTCTTGTAACTTTGCGGAATAAAGTGTCAATGTTCCATCGGACTTAACTTGGTCCAAAATCCATATCCCTCCGTGATATGAAAACTCGTTCCCGATAGCGTAATAATTCTCAATATCAAGCTCGGTCAATTCAAACTTTGGTTTGCCAAGTTTATCAAACAGCTCGTTCCGTACCTCTTCCAGCTTACTGGAATTGTTCAGAATGCTATCTAAACAATTGCGTTTAGCAATGTCGTTTATCTTCTTAGCCTTGTGCGTCATTACCCTTTGATAATATGCCTTATCCTTCGGGTTGTAATATATCTTCTTTCTAAATTCAGCAATCAAATACTCTTTCTGTATTACCAAAAAGTATTCTGCTACTGATAAGTTTCTCGTTTTATGTTCCATGTCAATCAAAATAACTCATTCTACCTCTATTCCAACCAATCGGTATTTCTTCGCCAATTGGAATACGTTTATTAACTCCCTCCTTATAATTGTAAATCCATATAGTGTTGGTAAATTTACAATTATTTCCTCTTTGAGATTTTCCTATCTTTTCGCTCCAAGTTTTTGAATGTTTCTTCCCTCTTCTTATATTGCTTAATTTTAACCTTGTTTCTTCAGATACTTTTGCTCCAAGTTTAGCAACTCTTTTATCTCTTGACGCTCCAGACTTCTTAAAACAACAACTCTTCAATATATTCAAACCTATATTCGGATTAGTGGCGTCAAATTTATTGATGAAATACGCTTCATATCCGTTTAATTGATTTTGAGTATAACAAATTTTCAATACCTCTCTTTGGAAGAACTTTAACCAATTTAATCTATCTTCCTGTTTAGCTTCATCAATATATTTTTCTAAATCACTCCCGCTACCAACATACCAAGGGTCAAGAGTTTCTTTGTCTTTCACTCTATGTTGTCCTACATATATTTTACCATCCTTCAAACAAGTTGTTTTGTAAATAATTCCTATCATTTTCTGAGCTTGCCAATTACACTTTCGTTAAAATCTCTGGGTTTATACAAATGTTCAAATACTTTCAAAGCCTCCTCTGGAGAACATTCGTCAATATCTTTTTTAGAACTTGTATATGTAATACTTGTAACGAAGTTATTTTCAAGTTCCAAACCGTACTTTTTGATGTCTTTGATAGCGTCAAAATCATATAACAATATGACATTTGTGACTCCCTTCAACATTAACTTTTTCGATTGCTCTGGGCTGATTTTCTTTCCGAAAGTACAAACGCATTTTATATCCTCGCTATCCCATAAGTGAAGAACTTTGTCAACCGCTATCTTGTCAAAAATTCCTTCTACTAATATAACGGTTGTAGTGTTCTCGGTTATTTCGTCATATCCAAACAAAAGCTCGGAGAACTCCGTACCAGGACTGTTATTGTATCTTAATCGGTCTGATGGAACTTTCTTAGCTCCGTATCGTCCCAAAAAACCTCGTATCTTTCCGCCATCGTAAATTGGTATCAAGACATAGTTTTGGTATTTTCGATACAAATCAGTAGCTCCTATATTATAACGCTTACAATCGGCAGGAGTTATCCCACGCCCCAATAGGTATTTCGTGCTTGCTACAGATACTTTCCATCCAACAGGCATCTTTATAACAGGTAGCTCCTTTAACGTCACCTCATCATCCTCTATGCTTTCCGCAACGATACTCCGAAGGCTCTGAATAGTCTCTCGAATTTCAACCGTTGCTCCTCCCAGCAGATAAGTTTTGTCCAGCTGTTTAAGAAGTTTGTAAATACTTCCATATTCACCACACTTCTTACAATCCCAAAGTTGGGTTTGACGTGATATATAAAAATGCTTTTCTTTACCACAAAAAGGACAATCGCAAATGTATTGTCCTCTTCGGTTTAACTTCGGATTGATTAACAAATCACGAAGGTCAGCATCATCAATCTTCCTTGTTGCTCGTTTCATATTCATCCCAATCTGTATTCAATGTACGCTTTCTATCATAAAACCTTGCGTATGCGAAATTATTGCAGATGTGTATGGGGTCACCGTTCTTGTAGTCTCGGAGCTTATCAGTGTGAAGTCGCATAATCTCTTCTTTGGACTCATCACGTGTTTGGTTAATCGTAATGAAAATATCAAACGGTCTGATTTTTCCTTTATCCTCCGAAAGTTGAGCACGAGTGATTACAAACTCTGGGTCGTTCTTCTGCTCCTCTCCGATACTACTTGACTGGGTAGCGGTATGAACTACGGCATTAAACTCCATAGCAAGCATCTTCATACCCTTAGCAAGTTTAGCCTGTCTGAAACGCTCCTCGTGAGGCGTATAGTTATGACCATCGCCTACTTCTAACAGCTCCAAGTAGTCTATTATGATAACATCAATCTTACCATAAGTTTTCTCCATTTCCTTGACCTCTCTCCGAATATCGGGCAAGGTCTTAGCGTTGAATGTTTCTTCGGAGCTTACAATGATATCACTTTTTCGGAGCTTCTTAATAATACGCTTGGTCACCTCCATCTTCTTGGCGGTAATGTTACCAAGTTTAACATCTTGGTAAAGCGTACCTGTCCAAGCGGCATCGTATCGGTTCAAGCATTGTTCCTTCGTACCCTCCAACTGAAAGTGAGCTACTCTGAACCCTTGTCTGGCAGCAGCTATTCCTACGGATACCAAAACCTGACTTTTACCAGCTCCTGAATCTCCTAACCAAAGAACACACTCACCAGTTTCTGGGCCACCGTTATCGCCACCCAACCGATAATCTATTTCATCAATACCAGTTGGTATCTTATATCGGAACTGCCAATCATCACTCCTTCTTTTCGCTTGACGCTCGGCAAAGTCTCCGAAAACCGTTTCAAACTTAGCATCCTGAATAGAAAACTTGGAGAAGTCCTCAGCGTATTTGACGAACATATCCCAAGATTGCTCTTTCTTTCCTTGATTATATAAATCAGCAATCTTATCATTAGCTTCCAAAAACTTCATCTTTTTGATGAACTTCTCGAAAGTATCAACAATCATCTCATGACCGCCCTGCTCGTCAATCTCTACATCAGATATTTCTTCAAGTTTCTCTAATACATTTTCATCATCTTGGAATTGTTGCTGAATCTGACCGATAGTCGGAACTTTCCCTGTTCGGTCGTATCTTTTTGTAACCCATTGCCACAGCTTCTTCTCACTTTCAATTTGCAAATAAGAGAATTTCAAGTATTGTCTAACAATTTCAAATACTGTTCTTTTCTCTAACGCAGCCGCAAGAAGCTCAACAACGAAGTTACTTGCTAATCCATCATTTTTCGCCATAACCTCTTTTTACATATATTTTTGGATACTCCTTTTTCAGAAGCTCCTTACATTCGTTTTTGAATTTACAAGTTGCACATTTAGAACTCTTATGAAAATACAGAGTTGTATTTGCTATGCACCATAAAAACCCTCTGTTGGTATTATGGTAGGCTGCTTTGAATTTCTCCTCCGCAGGTCTGATAGTAGATATTAACGCTGGTATTTCAGTTTTCTTCTTTATTACATTGATTTTATGGTCTTTCTTCAGTCCAATCCTTGTAATGTATACATTGGTGTCTATATCGTACTTTTTCCACCTTGCTATGGCGGTTTTTCCGAACACCCAATTGAACCTTATTTCTCGTGAATAGTCCTTCTTTGCTCCTGAATTAAACCAAGATTGAATACCATATTCGCAAAACTTCCTTACAAACTCTTCTCCGATAAGGTCTGAGAAAGTGTCCATGAAGTTATCCCAACAAGCCGTATCGGAGTTATTACATTTGTAATTAACTTTCCTTTTGGTAACTTGTTCCAATAACTCCACGAACGTATCTACTGCATATCTGAATAGCCTTTGTCTGCGGCGAACCACTTTATTGTCCATCTTTTAATCGTTTCTTTCCAATCGTCAATCGAAGTATCCAATATGCCTACTCGCTTCTCACCGATAGCTCCGATATAAGTGTTTAACCTTGTTTCAGAGTGTTCGGAGAAATAGGCATCATACAAATCAAAGAAGTCAATTATCAGGCTTCGGCTCTTGGTTTTCGTAGCTCCCAATACACGTCCTTTCTTCTGAATAGTGTTAGCATCTTCCAAACCTCCGTCCACGTTTATCATGACTTCAACTTGAGGAAGTGTAACGCCCTTCTTGAAGATATTTGACGCCAAAAGAAAACCGCCTTCACCCTCCAAAAACTCCTCTTTTGCTCGCTCACGCTCGTCACTTTCAGTTTCACCGCTGATAAAAGGTATTCCCGAAAGACGTTCCACCCTGCGTCCATGCTCTACGCTTTGGAACAACACAAGCGTTTTGAGGTTCAGCTCTCGGAGTATTCCGATAACCTGCATCAGTAGTTTGTTACGAAGTTTTGATTCAAATATCAGCTCCCTTCGATAGCCGTTGTAATCGTCCACTTCAATGTCGTACTCAATATCATTATGGTCAATAAGTAACATAAACACCCGATAGTCTGACAATACCTTCCTTTCTCTCAACCGCTTCTCGGTTATCGTATAAACAACGTCACCGCTCCATTCTTTGAGCTTCAAGTTCTGAACCAACGTACCTGTTCGATACGGAGTTGCTGAAAGACAAAGTTGATATTCCAAACTTCTTGCCTTTTTGTAGGTTTTCAACTTAGCGTCCGAACAATTCTCATGTACTTCATCCACGCATAGGAATTTCAGCTCACGGATATATTTCTCCAAATCCTTCTTTTTCTTATCCCGACAACGACCGCTGAATGTACTTTGTATAGTTTGTATCATGCCGACAGTTACACGCTTGCCAGTGTCAATCTTGCCAGCTCGTATTTCTCCAACTTCTATACCCCCATATGGTTCAAAGTACGTCCGTATATCATTCACTGCCTGACTGAACAGCGTTGTGTTATCAGTAAGGAAAAGAAAATTGCCCTCATCAGTATCAAGAAATATGCGTAATATCTCTGAAGCAATGAACGTCTTTCCTCCACGTGTCGGCACGACTATGATTCCAAATCTGCGACGAAAGAAAGCCTCAACCGCATGACGCTGATGAATGTACTTTCCCGACATACGTCTGTCTATTTCTACTCCATCGGGCAAACTGTAATCATAATCGGATATTTGAAACGACAAACCATGTTCCTTAATATACGCTTGAAGCGTAGGCAACATACCTATACGGAATGTCAACCTGCGCTTGTCAAATTTCTCTATTTTATGCGAATAGGCAAAAGGGTCAGGATTGCGAAAGGTCAAAGCCTTTGCTACATGACGTATGCCCTCACGGCTGGATAACTTGAAACTGTATTCAAAATTGTTTATCCTTGTTACATTTATATCTACCATGTTCTGCTATCATAATCTTTTCTTAACTGAGAAACGGTGTAACCTGAAGGAAAGTGCTTGTTGACAACATACATCCCTGCATGACGTGTTTTGTCTAAATAACCTACCTTTTCAGATAGGTTGCGAATATAGTCAAGAGTGTGTACGGAATAGCATTCATATGACGGTGGAACCGTTATGAATGCTCCATCACTTGAGTAAGGCTTCAAACCTTTTCTATCAAGATATTGTATAATTTCTTGTCGTGTTATTATGCTGCCATTTTCTTTGGAATTAACAAATTCCATAAATGCTTCCCAAACGGTTTTTTGCTTGTCCATTTTTTTTCTTCTTTAATTACTTGGGGTGATTAGGATATAAAGTGAAAGTTTAACCCCTCTCATCCCCTATGTTTGACAATATTGTTATAATTACTTGGGTATGATAGTCGGCAGTTGTCAGAAGTTTACCCCTCAATTATCCAGGACATTGCTGCCTATTGCGTTACTGGTAAAGACGTTCACGCATTACTTATAACTTTGATTTTATAATACAAAAGCCTTAACAGATTTTTTATTTGTCTGTTAAGGCTAATGATTATCTACAGATTTATCACCCAACAGCGAATGACCTAAACGGTGATGAACCGCTTAGGCTGTCTTCGCTGAGATAAGGTGGCAGAGTGTGTTTAGTCAAGACTTGTTCTGACATTATCCAATACTAAACCAAATACTTTTCTAGGTCTTCGATATCAGATGTAGATGATTTAGCTACTGTAAATCGTGGAATATACATCGGATTGGCATTTTTCACTATATTTATATTACCTGCCTGTGTCATTACGCCTAAATAAAATCCTTTTTCACGACATTCCTCTAAGACCATTCTGTTATGAGAACCGCCTGTATATGTAATATAGCGTCTTGGATAATTCAAATTGGCCGCAAGGTCATACCATCGGTTAAGTACCTTTTGTAATTCTCCATACCCTGTTGTACCTAACGATTCATTCAAACCATGCAATGCAATTCCCCAACCGTCTAACAATATTTCTTTTGCGAGGTCTGAAACATTATATGTAGTATCGTCATATTGAAATGTTGGTGTTCCTGCATGTTCATATAAAGCGAAACATGGCCTTTGTCCGAATAACGTATGTATCTTTCTAAACTTTTCATTCAAATATATGGGAAATTGGTAATCATCGTACATTATGCAAATTCCCCGTTTTGCTGGAATTTTTCCCGTATGTATGTAATCGGATATATCATCCAAAGTTATCGGCTTATATCCCTTTTCTTTAGCTTTTGAAAATAATTTTGCCATCCTATCCGCCGATTGTGTCTCTTCAACATCACTTTCAAAGCCGTTATTCATAGTATGTCCCATTCCCAACAATAAACGTGGTGTGACATCAGAAATAATAGCGTAACCATCTGTTCCATATACCAATTCAGTATCTTTCAAATGATTTATGTACACTTCTAAATCTGAAAATTCACAATTCACATTAGAGCCATCAACAGTTCCACCCAGATATAAAACCGTATTTTCGTTGAAAATTTGTTCAATAGGTCTTTCTGTTCTATTAAATAGTATGCCATCAATTGCCACGCATACGTAATCTGAAACGCTCTTATCCGCTACAATTTCAAAAGTATGCCATTTAGCATCTAACTTATATCGAATATAAACATATCCATTATCTTCTATTGTTGAAGTTGATGTAGGAGTTCCACCACCTTCATCTGAATATGTATTCACTTGCCTTGATTTTGTCAAATTGATGTCAGAAAACTCTATCATATCAGACGGAGTATGGCCTGCCAGTCCGTACCATTCCACATTAATGTATTCGTTAGCCTGTAATGCTTTCACGAAATCTTCCATTGTAGAATAACTTGATAGCGTAAATGAACCGACAGACTGGTTATTGTTTTTTATTTCAAAAACACCATTTTGATTTGATATTGTCGGTGATTGGGCATTGCCTGTATCTTTCCATTGGATTTTTAATGCTAAGTCCCCCGCTATCGGAAGCATTCTAATTCCGCTATAATCCACCTTTTTCATCCCTGAATAATTATAGTTAGCACATCCCAGACTAACATTATATGCTATGCCGACAACATCGGAGTCATTGGTAACTGGATTTGGTTTTGAAACAAAAGACAATTCATATAACGCAGTCGAACCGACTCTTTTTAATGCACCTATTTTAATATAAGCGTTACTACTACTAATTGAAGGATTACTTGTATTCATATCCTCTGTAAACCTTACCTTGAATCTAACGACCGCCTTTTCCGTATTAGCCTTACATTTTAATGGAATTGCCGTTACATATCCTGACTTTCCATAATTGGATAAATCTGGCTCAACCACACCGCTTGACGATATTACTTGTGAACCGTCAGGCAATAGGTCAGATTCATCTTTCATATTATTAACGATGTCGGTAACAATATGCCCATCTTCTTCATCTTGCACATTAAATAATTTTATATATGCCAACAGGGGATTATCAGTCCATACTCTTGCATTGTCAATGGGAGTAGATGTTGTATTTAATTG
>UMLR01083946.1_pt1 | contig 38566 bp, 64 predicted proteins | sample 1966741 | NCBI WGS metagenome assembly UMLR01 (sample SAMEA4836207, study PRJEB28245) | human gut metagenome | biome: gut microbiome; material: fecal sample | place: Denmark | collected 2008 | reverse complement strand
CTAATGGAAGTTTTAAGAAGATCTTCCAACTTCTTTCTAATCTTAATCGCACTTTAGGGCGGCCGTCCCTCCGCGGCATCACGGTAAATATAATATAATTTTTTATCCAAAAAAAGGTTATGAGCCAAAAAGGGATAATTATTTAAGACATAATTATCAAGACTACGCTAACTCTTCAAATTTTCTCTTCGTAGTGGGAAAAACTTTCCTAGCGCTGGAACCAAAATCACTATTAGCATTTTGTATATATTATCTTATTGTATATAAATTTTATTAATATACCTTATCTATTATATCGTTTAGTATATTGTATTAAGTTTTAATTAATAAGATAATATTTCTGGCTGCTTTTATCACCAATCATATAATCGGTTATATTAGGCAATGCTCCTAAATTTGCGGTTTATTTAACCGCCGTGCTTACTCTTTACACCATATAACCATATAATGGTGGACCTCGTGAGAATCGAACTCACCTGATTTTCTGTGTGCAAGACAGACGACCACGCCATGCAGTCCCGAAGCCCAAAACGCAACTTATTTATGTATAGATGGAGTTGCCAACCACCTGCGTTCAAAGTTCGCAAGCCTTCAACGCATTCCCAGGGAGGGACTGGTGCTGGAGAAAGGACTCGAACCTTCAGATTAATGATCCTAAATCATTCGCCTATGCCAATTCGGCTACACCAGCAAATAAAGAGTTTTATAACCCACATCGCGAAGATTCGAACTTCGTCAATCGTTAGGACTCGAACCAACTTTTACTCTTTTGGATTCCCAGAACCCATAGCCTTGATTAATGTGAGTATAGCTACTATTTCACAATAAGTTTTACTTCGCTTCCTTATATTTAGTCGGGCGTTTTCCGCAAGCCACATACTCTTTCGATCGGTGGTAGTTTAAACTTACAAAATCCGTGTTAACGCCCCAATGGCGGGAGAGGAGAGACTCGAACTCACGACAAACCGCGGTTGCTTACACATCAGCTTACCATTTTCTTACTACTTCCTCCAACTCATAATCTTTCGCCCAAGTAATACCTCTTACTTGATTGTTTTTAGGTGGAAGAATACGAAGTCTTTTATCTGCTCCGCACTCTTCCACTGGAATCAAATAACATTTTCCATTAAAAGTAGTTACGAAGTAATCAATTTCTTCGTTAGTATATTGATGATGAACTATTCTTCCATCTTTTCTATGGCAACTTCTACCAGAAAAAATAAAAGAAGCTCCTTCATCTTCGGTTCGCGATGTTTTAGCTTGAATTCTAATAAATTTACCATTTACATCAACCACAAAATCATAACGCTCACAATCTCCGTAAGGAGTAAGAACATTATAACCAAGTTTCATAAATGCTAACATTGTTTCAAGCTCGGTAATATTACCTTTTTGTTTACTATTCATTTCATTTTTTTATAAGAAAATGATAAGGTCAAGTAAACAGCCGCGTGCTCTAACCAACTGAGCTACACTCCCATAAAAGAAGGACTTTTAAAATCCTTACTTTATATATTTATTATATTATATTTTTTTTAAAAAATCAACTTTTCTCTTTTACCCAAAGTTTTTTATTTTCTTTTTTCTTTCCTCATCTTATATAAATATTATATAATATTTTTTATAAAATGTCAATAAGGTCTTTGAATTGGCATTAAATCATCTTCTGAAAGAAGCCATTTTTCACCATGCTCATCAAGGACTTCAATCTGATAATTTAATACTCGAATAACAGTACATTTAAGATACTGTCTACGATAACAACGACCACGATAAGGGACAAAACAATAAGAATTACCAACTTCAATATTCATTATTTATTTTCTCCTTTCTCAACTTTCTATATATATTATATTATATATTTTTAATAAAATCAAAAAAGTTCTTTTTGTCTAAAATGGCAGGCGTCGTAGGATTCGAACCCACACCGCAAGGTTTTGGAGACCCGCATGCTACCGTTACACCAGACGCCTATAAAAACAAGACCTTAACTTTGTCCGGAAAATGGAGTTGAACCATTATTTTAATCTTAAAGGATTATGACTTAATCATTAGTTTATTCTGGAAGTTATTTTTGCTGTAAAGGTCTTTCTTTATTTTATAAATATATTATATATTATTTTTTTTAAAATGTCAAAAAATTTTTTAATTGGTTATTAATTTCCATGTTGTACTATCTGTTTTTACATATACTCTACTGTCAGGATGAGCCATATAATAAGTTAAATATACTGAACTATTTGCTGTACTATCACGATAAGGCTTAACATATATATAATAAGTAGTTCCAGCAGTAACTTTATAACAAATACCAAAATTACTTCCAGATCCACCATATTTTTTTGCCTAATCATCATCACTAGCTAAAATATTAGAAGAAGGCTATCCACTACTATTAAGAGAAACAATATTTGATGTTAAATAGCCAAAAGTATCTATTGAAGAATTGGAATAAACAATAAAATCTCCTGAAATAGTAGGGGTAAAAGAAAAATACCTGCAAGCACTCGGAGATAAAGTCCAAGAAGAAGTATCCTATTTACTATAAGTAGGAGCAGGAATTGATACAGTAGAATAAGCCCAGTTAACAATAGACTAAATAGTAATTCTTATATACCCGTTTCCGCTATGACCTGTTTCAGATGACCCTGTTGGAGAAGTGAATGAAGTGTCGCCAGCTATTGTAGAAGCAGAACTAAGATAATGAGTGCTATTCAATAAGCAACCAGATGGATAATTAGAAGCAGTTGAGGAAGTATATACATAACCAGAACCTCCACCTCCGCCAGTTGAATTTTCACCCATAGTTCCACCATACCAGCCACCGCCACCGGCTCCACGAAGATTTTCTCCCGTACCACCAGCTCCATTACCAAATCCCGCAGAAATTGATGATGAACGACTAGCTGTTATTCCAGTTTGAGTTCCTCCTTTTCCTGGGGTTCTATTATTGTGCTAATTAGGTGGAGTTCCACCAGTAGTTCCTCCACCATTTCCGCCACAAGATAATAAAGTAGAACTACTCGCATTGCCTCCACCACCACCGCCTCCAGCGACGATTATACGAGCATAGAGAGAATCTTGGCCTATGCGAATATCAGAAGCTCCACCACCACCAGCGGCTCCCATTTGATTAGCGATGCCACCTCCATTAAATCCACCAGGTGCTGTAGCTACTGAATTCTAGTCTAGCTTATTCCCGATAGTACTTCCTCCTTGTCCTCCGGTATAAAGATATACTATAACACTTGAAGATAAAGTGATTACACCAGTAGAGTATCCACCTTTTCCTCCATTAGGGGTTGAATGAACATAACTATAATAACCTGCATTTCCACCTTGTGCTCCCCAACATTCTAATTTATAAGTGCCTTTTGGAAGAGTAATTGATTTAGCAGATCCACTATAAGGACAATTTAATATATCCCCCGTTCTTAAAGAAGAAGAAGAAGGAATCGAAGAAGTTAAGTCATAGGTTGCCATGTAGTCATTCCTCCTTTCCAAGTTGTGTTATCTATTTTTGTATATATTGCTTTAATAGGAGCATAGGTGTTAGGATTAATTTTTACATTTAATGGAGATAATACTGTAATACGAATATACCCATGTTGCCCTCCTGGATTGGTTTTACTATATCCTATAGCAGTAGAAGCATTTGTTAAATAATAATTACTATTTAACAAACAGCCAGAAGGATAATTAGAGGCAGTTGATGAAGTATATACATAGCCAGAACCTCCGCCATTATAAGTTCTATAATCGGCGGAACTGTCACTAACATTAGTAGAAGCACCACCACCGTACCAGCCTCCACCACCACCACCGGGACCATAATTATAATTGGCAGATCCACTAGCATCAGCCCCTTGGCCAAAAGATCCATTTGTTCCGGCTTTAGTCTACGTAGCTTTATATTCTTCAACAGCAGAATTACCAGTTAATCCACCGCCCTATTTAATAGAAGAATTGCTTTCTCCTGCGCCACCGCCACCACCGCCAGCAACAATTACACGGGCGTAAAGAGAGTCTTGGCCTATACGAACATCGGAAGCGCCACCTCCGCCACCTCCTGATGTATAAGCAGAAGTATACCATCTGATTCTAGAGCTACCTCCTCCGTTAAATCCGCCACTAACTACTTTTCCTTTTTCACTATTACTTGAATAATTACCCTAACCTCCTGTATACAAATAGATAACAGTAGGGGCTGATAAAGAAAGAATTCCTGTAGAATATCCTCCTGCTCCACCCCAATAACTATTTTTTGAACTTGTGGGAGTATAAGTAGTATTACTCTCCTATTTCTAAATCTAAAAATAAACTTCTTCATTGTCGGCATTTACTGAACTATCTTTAGAATAAGTCATTACAATAGTAGACCCTGATGATAAAGAATAGCTACCAGCTTCAGTTAAAGACTATGACCCCGATACGGCATTTAAAACCGTTGATCCTCCAACAGTTAAAGTAACTTTATCACAATTTACTTCAGTCTGATAATAATAATAAATCTTGTAAGTTCCCGCAGAAGTACAAGTTAATGTAGTGGTTGCAGTACTTGAATGTATACCGCCATTTGTAGCTATCCAGTCATTTCCATCTTGACGGAAATAATAATTTGAATCATTATTAATGCTAAAATAACTAGTTGCATTATTAGTTCCTATATATATCCATGAAGTTGTTGTTGATGAAGTTAAAGAACCAGAATAACCAATTCCACCATAGCCACCCCAACATTCTAATTGATAATTTCCCGTTGGAAGTTTTACTGGATTTACCGCTCCTGAATAGCTACTATTAATAATATCTCCTGGAATAAATTTAATAGAAGAATAATCTGTTATAGAAGTTCCAGAAGGATTATAAGTATTTGGCATTTAAATTCCTCCTCTATTAAGTGAAATACTAAATCCAAATATCTCCAACATTTCCGTCTGAAGCGGTGGGAGCAGAAGTAGATACTTTAATATTTCTTAAAATATTATTGTTTAAATAAGAAGAATTAGCAGTGACAGACAAATTAGACCCAATAGAACCATTAGTAATCTAAGCTAAGTCTAATCCTGGATTAATAGGTAAAATATAATCACCACTAGATGACCCTAATTGTATCTATCCAATAAAAGCTTCATCTTTATATAAAAAATTGGCTTCTACAGCAGTATTGCTGTGCCAACACCCTAATCCATTATTAGAATGTTCTTTTTTAATATAATATTGAGTTAATTTTAATGCTCCTAAATTATTTATATTTATCGTTATATTAGTAATTGGATTTGTCGCAATATTATTCATATTTGGAATAAGACCAATAATCATTCCGTCTTTATATTCTTTAATAGATTTTGCGGTTCCTGTGTAAGTTAATCCATCAGTAGAAATAATTGGAATAATTTCTAAACCGCCACTTCCACTACGCATATGTTCTATTGCTTTTGGAATTGCCATTTAAATGACCTCCTTATAAATTTTATTATTTCTATAAAATTTAAAAATTTATAAGAAGTCATTAATTTAATCTGGTTAAATAAAAAAAAAACTCCTTACTAAATAAAATAGTAAGGAGTTAAAATCAACTCAAACCAATATCGAGCAACTCGCAAAAACCTTCTAATTGATATTCTGGTTTAAAAAAATACGGAGTAATAGATTTTGCACAATGGTCAGCGCAATTGCGCCCAGAAATCTTAAAATTATTATATCCTTTTGGTAAATAAGTATTTAAAATTTCATCCATATAAATCATATCTTTATTATCAATTTCAGGAAAAACTGCGCCATTATTTTTCATAGTAGTACAATTACGCTGAGAGTCATCAATTTTTTTAAACAAACTAAAATTTGCAAAAACATTGTAATGAGTATAAAGACGAGGACAATCAATAGGACAACTTTCATCAGCAAGAATTTCAATTTTCTCTCTTTTATCTTTTGGAATAGAATCAAGAAGTTCCCAATTTCTATTGTGACGACGAGGAAGGACAATGCTTTCATAATTATCAAGAGCTTTTACAAAATCATAATCTTCTTTTGCTGCCGTAATACTTTTAGTCAACTTATAATTAGGAAATTTGTCTCGAAGATAGCGCTCAAGAATAGGAGAATTAACAATAATTTCATTAATACCATTATCAAAAAGTTTTAACATTTCATTACAGTATCTATCATAAACGTCAGTTTCTTCTAAAAGCGGATTTGTCAATGTAAAACGTAAAATAATATTATTTTTTTCATAAAAATCACGCATTGCGCAAAGATAATCAATATTATGCTCTGGACGTCCATCCATAAATCCGCCACCATTCCAAATCATATTAGGAAGACAGCCATATATATACTTTACCTTGGCTTCTGGATAAAATGCTTCTGGAGCAATTTCTTGTAATTCAAAAAGTTTATCATATACTTCAATCCCATAGTAAAATTCAGGGCAATTAAAATTAATATTCATATAATCTCCTATTAATAATTTTTAATCATTTCTTTAAAATCATTGCTTCTAAATGTATTATACATAGGCTCTAAAATACATTTTTCTACTAAATATTTTCTATCCGTAATATGTTTAAAATCTTCATCAGTAAAAGTATAATCAAATTCTTTGAAAATTTTAATCATATCTTCTTTAGTATATTTTCTACTGTGAACATATGCTAATAAAGTTAAATATTTTTTATAATAAGTATAAAAACAACTAACTGAAATATCTAAAGAAAATCCTTCATCTTCTAATAAATATCCTGTTGCATCCATATAAAGGTTTTTAACAAACATCTCATTAGGTGTTAATAATATATTTTTATTATTATAAGCAACTAATTGATCTCCATGAGTAAGTAAACCACAAAATCTATCTACAATTTTGTCAAAAGTAATATTATAATAATCAAGACAATATTTAATTACATCATATACTTTATCTTTATTATTTAAATAGTTTTTAATGGCCAAATGTTTATTTTTAGTTATAGTAATTGCTTCTCCAGTTTCTTTAACTCCTTGGCATCTATCAAAGAAAGATTTCCATAGCCCGTCAAGATTATCAACATAAATACTAATCGCAGATACGGTATCAATTAAAGATACATCAGCACAATAAATATCTGCTCCAATATTAGTAGCAATCTTTTTATTATGCTCTAAGATTTCATCATTAGAGTAATTTTTATCAGTATAAGATAAAAATACATCTTTATTAATAGTATTTACAAATTTCTTATTCAAGAATAAACTCTCAGGAAAAGTATTAAGATTTGTAATACAAGAACCGCCATCTATAACCATATCTTCTTTATCTAAAGAATAATACGGAGATACAACTGAAGTTTTTCTTGTATCAAAAGAAAAACAATTTTGATACATTTCAGTACAAACTCGCTCAACTGCAATTTCAAATACAGGGAAAGCACCAAAATTAATAGCTACAGTACCACTATATTTATTAATCAAAATTGCTACCATAACAGGCACATTATAAGTTCTTGACATATCAATAATATAAAAGTTATTATTATGAGATTTAATCGCACTAATAATATTTTTTAATTTTTCATCTTTAATACTATCTGTATCATAAAAATAAAAATCTTTATTATCAATATCAATATAAAAATTACTTAAAACATAATGCTCGAAAATTTCAGATAAACCTTGATTTAAGGCTTCATTAAAAGTATTGCCGGCTGCCATTCCCGAACTACCATGATAACGTTGAAGAAGACGAGGATCCATATATAAAGTTTTATTAATGTTGACTCCTTTAAATGGTATTCCAAAAAATTCATTATTATAAATAGTTTTAAAATAATCCTCTAATAAACCATTATCTTTCTTATTCAAACGATCAAAAAGTTTATATAAAAGAGTATCTTCTCCTCCAAGTGCCTCTTTATAACTTAAAGGCTTTTCATTTTTAAACAAAGAATAACCATAATTTTTTCTATTTAATTCAATTTTTTCCGCACAAAGAAAAGAATTACAAAGATAGTGCATTCCATTACAAAAACGCTCATACATTTCCGCATAACCAGAAGCTCTGGCGAATTCTTTTGTAACACCTTTGCCATAAGTTTTTAGCACAAAATGTCCTTTGTATTCAAGATTTAATACAAGACTCCAAGTAGTTGATTGTTCTTGTCGTAAAGCTTCCTCAACACAAGTAAATCCGCGTCCTTCTAAAAAATTTTTAATATTATTAACAGTCTCAATAGGACTTATTTCTTTATAATGTTGATTATAATTATTCACATAAACACACCCTTTTCATTTATCTTATAATTATAATACATTATTTTTTATTAAAAATCAATTAAAACCTACTATAAAAGTAGGTTTTAATAATTATTCATTTAATTTTAATAAATAATAACAATTAGGACATAAATATTTATTATCATTTATTTTAAAAAATGGTATATTCTATCCATTAGATTTAGACTCTAAACCGCACATTTTACATATTTTATTACTCTACTACACTATTGGAATATCTATAACAATATCCGGCTCAAAAATATTAGTAAGATTATTAAATATTTTCTCACTATAAATTAAAATTAAATTTTCATCATTCTAATAATTATACTAACAAATCCAATAGCTTATCCAAATACAATCTTTTAAACTAGATAAATTTATCTTTTCTATTGGAATAATTGTATTAAAATTTACTTCATTAATTTCTTCAAAATCTATTTTTTCTTTTAAAATATACTATACCTAATAAATGATAAATCTATCTTTTCTAATAATACCTAACTAAAAATAAATAAATAAAATCCAAAAATCATAAATACTATTGGGATCAAACCTTAATAGAAATTCTTTTAATAAAGTCCAAAAGTCAGACTCTGCCTATCCAAAATGATAATCAGTAAACCTCATTTATTTTCTCCTGCATCAGATTTATTAAAACAAAAATATAAATATTCATTTAGATTAGGAAGATTGCCTAATTTTGAAGGCATATTAAATAAATAAGGTTTATCTCCTTTAGTAAAATCTAAAAAATTATTTAGAAGAAAATAAACTTTTTCTTTATATTCTTGATAAGTTTCAATCATAAATACTCTCTCCTTTTCCATCTAAATAATTCAGAAACCATTCATAAGTAGGCACATAGCATAATTCATTGTTAAGATAATTTAACAATGGATAAATTTCATTTTTAATATCATCAAAATTAGTTATACATTCTCCTCTTAGAAGACTAAATTTAATTTTCTAACTTTTGATATCTTCTATAATTTGTTTATCTAAATTACACAAATTGGGAATATTATTAAAATCTTCTTTGTTACTATATAAATTATACATAGTATATAAAATATAATAAATTAAAAGAAGAATTTTTTCTAAAAAATAATTATTTTCATATCCATAAAAAGAAGAATCTAAATCACTTATTGATTTTATTTCATTAATAATTCTATAAAGATTCCGTCTTAAAGTACTTTGTTTACGATTTTCATCAATATTTTCTAATTTCAAAACATCAATAAAATTAGCAAAAAATACAATTATTTTATTAATATATGCTGTAATTACCATGTTAGAATTAGAATGAGATAAACAATTAGGATTGTCTTCTAACTAAGTTATATAAAGACCTAAATTCTAGTCTTCTAACTCATAAGATTCACCATAAATATCACATCTATCCAAGAAAATACTGTCTTCTCCAAAGAAAAATTTTGAATATTTTATATTATTTTTATTAAGAAAATCTCTTTTAAGAATTAAATTAATCTTTTCAACTGATTTATCAGTATTAGCTATTTTAAATACTCCAAAATCTTTCTCATTATGTTTTATTGAATTATATAAAATTTCTAAAACATTATCATTTGGGAATAAATCATCAGAATCCCAAAATAACACATATTTATTAAAAGAATATTCTAATCCTAAATTACGAGTTAGACCTGGTCCTTTTCGTTTTAAATTCTTAAAAAAGAAACAAGGAAAACTCGCTTCATCAAATATCTCAATAAGTTTTTTATCATAGAAAGAATGGTCGCTAATAAAATATACACAACAATCTTTTATAATTGTTTGGGTAGATAAATTATTATACAAATTAATAATTTGCTAATCATTCATATTATAATAAGGTATTATAATATCCATTTTTCCATCAATAAAACGAGTAAAACATTTTTTTAAATAATAAGTATTATATCTAAATTCAATTGGGCATCTGTTTTCTTTAAATAACTAATAATTTTCTAAAAAATTTTCTTTATCATTAACTAATTTTAAATAAAAATCATAATCTCTAAAATAAGCATCTTCCATTGGAACTATAAATTCCGATTTTGTATCATAATATTTGTGCCAAATCCAAGAGGCTTTAGACATAGTTCCATCGCAATATCTACAAATATTTTTAGGCTTAAAAATAAAATTATGTAAATCATCTAAATTATTTATATCCTCTAATCGCAAATAATCACTTTCATCTTCTGGAATATTTACATTATATTTTTTTCTATAAATATCCAAATGTGCAGAAAAAGGACATATATAAATTTTATAATTTTTTAAAGTAAAACAAGGTAACTAATGCGGGCATTTATGAAAATATACTTCATTTATATCAGTAGTTCCTGCTTCATTTACAAGCTATTGTCGCATAAATAATCTTGAATTATGATTAAAACCTAAACCATGACTGTCTAAATATTCTACCGCTTTATGATCAGTATATTTCCCATAAGTAGTAATATCAAATATTACTCCCATATCTTGATATTCTTTCTCATGTTTAAAAGCATCTTGTAAATGACACCCATTGCTTAATATTTTAATTTCTACTTTATTTTTTGGGAAAACTTCTCTAGCAATCTAACATATTTCAAATAATTTTGGATGCAAAGTAGGTTCTCCACCTAAAATCATAAAAAGTTTTATATTTGGAATTTTTTTATAAGCAAAAGTAATCTGATCACGGAAATCATCTAAATCAATATACCAAGGTTCTGCTAAAGGGGAAAAATGATTACATCCTGCGCAATTAAGATTACAATGATCTACAATATGCATTTCTAAACTAACACCATCATAAACCGATTTCCATATTGGATTAGTATAAGGAGGAATCCCTTGATAATTTTTAGTTCTATCTATTTCCATATTTATTCTCCAAAACATTTATAATATCTCTATTATAATTAACCAATTCTTTTATTTGGTTATCTCTTTCCTACAAAAAACATTCCGTACAAATTTCATTTATATCATTTAAATCACTATGAAAAAATTCACAACGATGTATTTTTCTATTTAACTGTTTACAATTTTTGTCACACTTTAAAATCTATTCTTCTTTATCGTAAATAATTGGATGTTCTTCTTCAAATCGTAAAGTTAAATATAATTTAAATTCCAATTGTCCCTAACTTGAATATAACATTGTTCTATAAAAAATAGATTTTACTGTAGATTCAAACGTAAATTTTTGTTTTTGATTAAAAACTAATTCAATAATTTTTATATCTTTATATTCTAAATCTTTTAATTGACTATATAGATAATTTAATGAAGAATATTCTATATCATTTGAATTATTTACAATTTTGCAAAAAGTAATTTCTTTTGGAAAATTTAATCCAAAAACAATATCATCGCATTCACGCTCGTCAAACTTTACTGATCTTAATAAAGTTTGACGAGCATTATATAAATTAATTAACATTAATGATTACGCCAATAGCCAGGAATTTTATATCCTAAGAAATGGCGATAAATTAAATAATCTTCACTCATATTAGGATCTTCATCTTCATTACAATTATCACAATTATTATTATCATTAATGCTAGAATCAATAATTCTTTTAATTAAATTGTTAATAAGAGAATTGACTTCTTCGTTTTCTCCATTATTTTCAATCCAATTTAAATAGATTACATATAATAAATCTTTATAATCTCCAACATTAGAAGGATCAAAAGTATCATCTAAGTGTTGAATTTGTCTTTTCATTTCTTCAATCATTATAATACCCCAATTTACGACATAAAGTAAGCCATTTTTCTTTATCTGCTTCACTCTTAAAATAATTTTTTTCAACTGCAATTTTAGTTAATCCCAACTCACAATAAGTCTTTACTAAAAAAGTTAAATGTGTTTTATGTAATTTACAAACGCTTTCACCGGGAACAAATAAATCACCTGTGGCTTCATACTGAGCGCCTAAACATCCTTTTAAACAATAAGGATCAAAAGGACAAGTTAAACAACCAATATTCATATGTGTATTATTCGTTTTAATTACACTATACACAGTAGGATTAATTGCAGTAATACCAACTACTTTGTCATCTTTTACATCAAGACGTCCACCAAGAAACTGAGGATAAGAAGTTCTATGGCAAGGCGCAAATTCAAAACTCGCCACATAAAGACAAGTCTAATGCGAAATCGCGCAAGTATATTCTTCACTATTCCAAGTAGAAGTTAATCCAATAGGGTCATAATTACCAAGACAAGGTAAAGAACCTTCTTTTCCATCTCCTAAGAAAATATGTCTTGCCAATTTATCTACAGACTCACCATTTTTATGAAATCTTACTTCAAGCATATGAGTTAAAAATTCAAGATAATGATCTAATTTCTCATCAGTCCATTCATCATTGCGGACTTCCAAATACATAGGTTGAAAATCATGAATGTCTTCACCAGCAAGATTATACTTTTCATATTGTTCGTCCCACCAATCAAAATTCTTAATAGCACTCTCAATATTACTTGGAGAAATCATAGGATGAATACCACAAGGATTTCTTTGAAGGAATTCAAGAATTTTAGTATAATAACTATCATCTTTATCGCGCTCGCGCACACTATTATAAGGTCCATCTATAGAACAAGAAAGGCTTATTTCCATATTGATAGTTTTAAATTTAGCTAAAAGCTCTTCCATTTTTTTAGCTTTTTTATCATCAATAGCAAAACTAAAATTATTAGGAATTACAATACGAGGATGGAAATTAAAAATATTTGGATGTTCATCAAATAATTCTTTATAATATTTAAACATTAATTCGAGAATTTCAAATCCAATATCATCATAAAATAAATCTCCAGCAAAAAGTTCCATTTCATGAAATAAAACTTTTCTTTCTTTAAAGATATAATTCAAAATAATATCTGTATTATGAACAAGAGTTTCCTTATCGGCGCGTTTCTCCATCGGATAGAGTTTATCTCCATACCGTGCAACATAACAATATTCACATTGTTGATTACATTCGGGTCTTATAATAAGCTCAAAAGACTCTCCATTAATCCAGTATCCTTCCTCTTGGTGATCCCTATTAAAAATATAATTATCTATAAATTTTTCAAAATATTTATTATTATCTAATTGACAACCTTCACTAATATTCATTAATTACTTTCTCCTCTATATTCATTCATATTTTCAGTATTTCGGAACCATTCTTCTTCGGGTTTAAGTAAATTATTTTCTCTATCTACATACATAAATAGTGCTGATTGAGTTCTTAAAGTGCCTACACTTCTTAACAACGCGCTACCAGAAGAAATAAAATTATTATAAGTACAAGCATCAATTTTTGTTGCAATTAATGCCAATCTTAATAATTTATCAGGATTATACTTGTAAATAGAATTTAATTGATTGCATTCATTAAGCATTTGTAAAGTATTTACAGTTGCTTGAAACATAAATGGGAAGGAATGTGTTTTATACATATTATATTTATATATAACTTTATTAATATCTTCTTCACTATCAGTTAAAAGATTAATGCAATCAGTTTTAGTGCGACGAGTGTCTTTTCTCAATTGTGCTCCAATAGTACCATCATCTTTAACATTATTACCATCAAGATCAAACATAAAGTTTTGACAAGACATCATAGTACCATCATAAAGTAATTTTAATTCATTAAAATTACCACTACAAAAATTATTTCTTGAAGCTACAGTAATTGCTTCTTGATTTCCTTCCATAACTAATCGCATTAATTCTTGGGGCGTAATTGGACGATCTTCTCCAGTAAATCCATGTAAATCAGAAAATACTTCTTCATAAAGATGACGATAACCAATAATAATACTAACTGGAAGATGTGGGTCATGAAAATCACTTACATCAATATTAACAATGCGTTGTAAGAAAGACTCATATTCAATACGTTCATCAACTGATCCATCTCTTGGATTCTCAGGGCAAATAGATACACTACTATTTACTTCAACTCTCTAATTAAGATTAATATCAGCTAATTCAAATCCAAAATTATCTAAATCTTTATAATAATCATGAACTTTTTGAGTTGTATTAAGTTCATGAATTAAAGCTCCAGAAAGAACACCATGTAATTGAATAGATACATTTACATTATGAAATTTAATTTTATTTAATTCTTTAATTACAGTTGAAGCAGTCTCAAAGATTTTTTCATTATTAGCATTTCTAATATTATTGGTTGAGTAAGTGCCATCATAAGAGAATTGAACTTCTAAAGCAAGTTCATTATTTGCTAATTCATCAACCTTTTTAATAAAATTAACAGTTCTTTCAGGAAAATCCATCCCATTAGTAGAATAGTCAATATGATTAATATTTGGGAAATAATTAAACCAATCTTCCAAATGATCAGTAAGAAGATGTAATGTCAATGTAGGCTCTTGACCCCATAAAGTAAAACATTCTATTTTATATCTATCAAGATTTAAACGTTTAAAAATACCTTTTACATTATTTAAAAAAGTACCATCATTTAAAGCTTTAATAGTTTCATGTTGTAAATTTGCAGAGCAATTATTTAAAGTATTCTCAATAAGACAATATTTACAATGTAAATTACATCCACATGAAGAAACTAAAGATATTGCTCTAATATCCATTTCTTTAAACATTTATATTATAAAACTCCTTTTTCTCAAAAAATTAAGAGCGTACTCTACCAGCGCCACTACGATTTGAACTTCTAGAAGCATAAGCACTTCTATAAGTATAATTACTTGAATAATTTGAAGAACGTTGAGAATTATTACTACTATAGTTAGAAGATCTATTACCATTATTACTACTATAGTTAGCAGATCTATGACCATTATTACTTGAATAATTAGCAGTATAATAAGTATAGTTACTTGAATAATTTGAAGAACGTTGAGCATTATTACTTGAATAATCTGAAGAACGTTGAGCATTATTACTTGAATAATCTGAAGCACGTTGAGCATTATTACTTGAATAATAAGAAGAACGTTGAGCATCATTACTTGAATAATAAGAAGAACGTTGACTATTATTACTTGTATAGTTAGCACCACGATAACCATTATTGCTTGTATAATTCGCTCCATCATAGGCGCAAATGCCATTTATAGTATCAAGTTTACTTCTAATTTCCTCTAAAGGGACTCGTTTCATAAGTTCATTAGCTCTTGGAGCGGTAAAATTAGAAAAAGTAGCCTAAGTTCCTACATAAGAAACATTTCTTAAATTTTCAATTTCATTTTTTAAAGTAGTAATGTCACTTTCTCTCGTACGACGCCCCTCATTTGAGGGAGCAGCCGTGCGAGATTGAGAAAAACGAGTCTAAGCAGTATTTAAAGTATCATATAGAGCGCGAACATCGCTCCATGAAATACGACTACCAGCCATTTATATTCTCTCCTTAATTTACAGCCTCGGGAGTATAAGTTATATTAAGCTCTGCTATAGTGTTATAACTATTAGCATATGACTTATCTCCAATATCATTATTATATTCGAATACCATTTCAGCAATATTGGCAACATTTTTTTCAAAAACTTTTCTATAATCATTAGAAACAGCTAAATAATATACACCAATTTTAGCAACCTTTGAACGATCAAAATTTCCAATAAGCTGAGCAGAAACTTTAGGTAAACTTAAAGTTTCAACATCATAGCCTTTTGAATATTCACGAAGTCTAAAAGTATATTTAATTCCGCTAGTTTCTCCATTAATACTTGTAGAAAAAACAATAGGACCAGTTATAATACTTTCAGTCTCTTTGCCTTCATTGTCAGTAACAACTACCTTAAAGGTATTATTTAATTCAGTCATTATTAAAATTCCTCCTAATAAAATAAATAATTAGGATACTATATATCCTATTTTTATTAAAAATTTATTTTATTTTATTTTTTAATTTCGGTTAAACCTAACCATTTATCATTTTTACTAAATAAATAATAACAAAAAAAAAGAGTAATGTCAAATGACATTACTCTTTAAATCAATTCAATCCTAATCTTGCCATCAAATCAGCAACATTTTTCTTTTCATCTGTAGTAATTTCAATCGGGGTTTCTCCACCTGCGGTTGCCCCATCTTCAAAATTCAAAACATTTGAATCCGTGGTTGCACCTGCTTCACCAACCGGAGTCTTTGGGCATGTCATACTAATAGCAATTTGAATTCGCTCACCATTCTCGTTAGCCCAAAGATAATACTTTTTATCTCGCTCGCCGATCCAATCAGCGCCAAATACTTCCGCCATTTTCTTGGCGATCTGTTCCTTAGCTACTGTACCTTTAGCCATATCTAATTCTCCTTAACTAAAATTATGTATAAAGTCTTTTAAAGACCTAAAATTATTAACTTTTTCTTCATCAGCATCTCTAAAACACCAAGGACATAAATACATATCAGTTCCTTTATGATAGTGAATATCTTCTGTATAATATAAATTATTACAACATTCGCATCGTTTACAATAAGTATCTGCACAACTATCGCAAACCAATTCATTCTCATCGCCTACGGAATTTGCTTCATCAAGGATTATACGAGAACCGCAACAAGCGCAATAACCGTAATTATCATCTTCGTTTACTCCATAATTGAATTCACAGTCTCCGCATCGCATATATTCTCCACTTTCGATAATAGTTTTACCGCATTGTAAACAAGGGACATCGCCACCAATAGACCAATGAGGAAGATCAGTCTCTAATGGATAATAATACAATTTTAAACTATAAATGGGTAAATAGCAAGAAGAATAAAGCAAATCATTATATTGAAGAGTATGCTCGCCAATATCTTCAACAATATCACTAATAGGATATAAACGAGATAAAATAGGAATCCATGTCTCGGATAATCCAATAGTTTCTTCATCAAAAGAAGTAGTGCTCATCCTATTAGAAACAGTATTAATACCTCCATCTACCCATTCACGCAACTGAAAAGTCTTATCAAAAGTATTGATAATATCTTTAATTTTAATTAAAGCATTGGTTGTCATAAAAGGATATTGACGACCAGCCATTAAACCACGTCGCTTATCTTCCATGTAAAGAAGCATACGCCATTTCTTAGAATTCCAAAGAACATCTTCAGGGAAATGCGGAAGTTTCTGATTCTCTGCTCCGCGCAAATAACAAATAAAAGTGCTTTTATCTACCATGTAAGATAAATTTCCTGCTCTATATTCGCCGTCAAGTGCATGGCAAGAGCGCCAATTATAAGTATTTTCACTTACGCTTAAAAAATCCAAAGGATGAACTGAGAAACATAATGTTCCCTCAATCTTGTCCTCTTGGATAATACGACTTGCGTAATTCTGAATATCTTCCAAAGAGCGTGGATTCTCTTCAAAATACTTAAAAGCCTTAACTAATTTCATTCCTCTTGGAATCTTTTTATCTTTATAGAAATAAGTATCTATAACTGTATTGTTAAAGAATCCTTCTTTATTTACTGAAATAAAATCCTTTAAGTCTTCATTATTATAAGTATAATTAATTGTTTCAAGAAACTCTTCAAGACGATGCTCTTTAGTTTTATCATCTAAGGAAAAAGATACCTTTTCCGGCCATTCATAAATTAAATGACCGTGAAAAAATTTAATTAAGTCTTTTTTGGCTTCGAGGAATCTTTCGAATAGTTCTTCTGTTTTTGGATTACTGATTCCTTGGGAGTAACTGATGACTTTGTTGAACTGTTCTTTAATGCTTTCGATGTCGAAGTCATATGACATTTGACTAATCCTCCAATACAATCTTTACAATACTCGCTGTGTGGGTTCGCAGGGTCAATCTCAAATGCCTCTTCACACTCCGCACACCATTCAACATTACTGGGAATACAATCAGGGCAATAAAAACATGTATGTCCATCTAATCCCTTTACTGGAAATGTTTCATATTCACTAAATAACTGACCGCATCCTCTACAATGAACGTAGAATCCATCGCCATCAGTTGGAAAATTCTTACAAATATTATCGAACCAAATACTATGATAATTACGATAATACTCAAAATTAGGAATATCTTTCTCTTTGAGCATGCGGATTACCTTATTAATCGTATCAAAAAGAGCACCCGCATTTAATGTTTCAATACGGTTATGTTCATTTTTATAACCTACTGAAAGATTCACGCCACAAATTTTCCATTCAGGACATAAAACACTAATATCACTAAACGTGCCAAAATCCTCTACAAATCCAAAAGATTCAATGTAATCAATGAATTTAGGATTGTAAAGGTCATAAAACACACAATCATTTGTGCCTTGTCTATCCAACTGAATAATATATTTCAGATTGGGAAATGGACACTCAAAATATTGTAATACTAATGCTTCGGCGCCCAATCCACCAATTTCTTCATCAGTGGTAAAAATAATAGAAGGACGCAAAGATGTATTTCTCAAAATATGAAGAATCGCATATACTCCTGCTCTATCATCTGCGCCAAGACCATCGGGCGACCAAAGCACATTTTTTCTTGTATCATAATATAAATCTTTGACCGGTTTCTCAAACACAGTATCAAGATGAGCTACTAAAGCAATAGGAATATCGCCAACCGCACAAACATACTCTTTAGTAATAACTACTTCAGTATATTTAGCTTTCAATACATCGGCAACATATTCTCTTAACTCATCTTGTGTCGAGCGAACCAGATATTCAAATAACCAAAGTTCATTAGTTTTAAAACCTCTCACAGTTTATTCTCCTATCTTTTATCTTATATTTATATTATAACATTATTTTTTTTATTTGTCAATTGAGTCTTCTTCCGCTTCGGGGATAGGATTATTCTGCTTACTTGCTTGAACGGCTTTATCTATAACACGAGAAAATATAAATGCGGTTTCACAATAATGACACGTCCCTTGTCGCTGACAGCGCTGACCGCAATTGATGCGGTTGGGGCCAAAATCTTCGGGAATTCCACGATTATCCACATTATAATTTAAATTAGTTAATAAAAGGTTTAGATTACCTTGCCAATGACCACTTTGATAAATATCCAAAAGCACAGCTTCTTTAGAGAGCGCAGGTTCATCGAATTCTAAAGTTGAGACATATGTTCCATAATAATCTACGTCTTCCGGTCGAACGTAAGAACCGCATATTCCATTTTCTCTTGGAAGGTTATCGTCATAGCACTTATTCGCAATCATACGAATTGGAACTTTTGCTTGCTAATTTAATTGTCTTAAATCAAATGTAAGCGGTGCCCCGATGAAAAGTTCGCTAACTCCAAGATCAAGGAGAACGCGGACTTCTGCCCACGTAGTAGCAGGATAAGCAAAATAATACTTTACATCAATATTACATCCATTGCGGGTAAGCATATCTTCAAATGCTACAATAAGATCGACTTTATCCTTAAATGAATCAATCTCTTCCCAATTCACTTCTTCATTTTTGCGGATTCTGATAATATATCGTTTATTTGGAAATTTCTAAATCATATCATACATAATATTTATATCATTATAATTAACCATAAGTTCATCAGCTTTCTCGCGAACAACATCAGGTTGACGCACAGAAACACAATATTTCAAATTATATCACTCCTTTATAATATAATTATAACAAAAAACTCCAATTTTGTCAAGAAAATTCTAAACGGCTTTTTACTTTTGGACTTTCGGTATATGCGACCAGCACCGGTCGAAGCAGATAACAAGAAAAAATGGACTGAAAAATTTTCAGTCCATTTAATCATTTAGCTCTTAGTCCTCAGCGACAATCTTTCGATAAGCCACTTTCTTGGACGCCTTACCGCCATCAGTACCCGGAACGGAAACCTCAGTCTTCTCCGCACGATTCTCGCTCACAAGAGTGCGAAGTCGATAGCTTGCCTTCTGCGCAGAGACATCCTCATCGCCAAGAGCCTTGACAATCTCGGGGATAGTCATAAACTCATCGCTAGAAAGAACATTATAAATCTGCTCAGTCAGCTCATCGCCCTCTGCCTTCTTGGCAGCCGCACGCTCCTTAGCCTTAGCAGCCTTCTTATCAAGCAGGTCAATCTCGTTCGCGCAGAACTCAGCGACAGCCTCGTCAGTGATGTTCTCATTGAAGTCTACCATGTGCAGAGCGCCACTCTCAGCCAGACCTTTAATTGCCTCAAACATTTCACGCTTAGAAACCTTAACTTCATTAGTCATAATTTTTACCTTAACCTTTCATAAATAACAATTTTATTTTTAGGAAGTATTTCTTCCTTTACCTTACATAAATATTATATATTATTTTTTTTAAAAAATCAAAGAAGGTCTTTGATTTGGGTTGGTGCCAATAGCCCAAGAAATAAATTCCTTTTCACTAATATTAAAGAGGTCTCTGCCCTTTTTAGTGAGAGTTTCTCCATCGACATAATAATTGGAGCGCCAACCATCTCTATCTTCTTCAATTTCACCACTGAAGAAGGTTTTTACTTTTTTATCCTCACAGCAATCCCAACAAATATCCGTATAGAACCCAACTGGCTTCTTCTGGAATCGAAGGCGGATTTGCTTCATGTCATCATAGTCTTTGCGGACTCCGCAACAAGGACAAACTTCTGTGTTTTCGTCATAACAATAAGCGCAGTAAGTTCTTCCATCGACATTATAAGTGTCATCGACATAAACAATATCGCCACACTTATCGCACTTTACTGTGCCCGAACAACTTGGGCAAATGGTCATTTCCGCGTTATTCTCTCTATCATCGAGAAGAGAATCATCAAGAAGTTCTCCGCAACACATGCACTCAGATTCACCCGAGTAGTTAAGATTAACGCTTTCATCCGTAGGAATTTTAGTGGAAACGTAAGCATTATGCTCTGAGTAGATATCATTATACATGAAATTGGTATCAAGATTGAAATAAATATTTCTGTCAAGCTCGCCAATAATGTTATTACTGTAATTATGAATCTGATTTAAATACTTGGTATAAGGGCCAAAACCAAGATTCTGTTCAGCGAGCTTTTTGATCCAAGCAAGACAAATGCTTTCAAGATTTTCATTACAATAAGGATAACCCTTAATGCCAAGAATAAGGCTTTTATCTACAATGAAAAGCTCGCGCCAACGCTTACTATTCCACATAACAGGCTGACCGTTCTTATACCAAAGTTCCATATCCTTATCAGATTTAAGGTAAGCTTCGAGGATAATGGGAGAATTCATCATCTCAACGGTTCCCTGACGATATTCACCACCACCACTCTGCCATCTCATACAAGAATCCCAACCGCAATCATTATCACTCATAGTGATATAGTCAAGAGGATGAATAGAAAGACAGAGTTCACCAGAGATATTTTTCTGATTAAGGAACTGAGAATGAGCGATACGGAACTTTTCATAGATATCGCGGTCAATCTCCAAGATATCACTCATCTTACCAAGCATCTTACTAAGCTTCATACCCTTATTAATCATAAGAGTTTTATTGTTATAAGTGAATTTAAAAGATTCCCCATCATAAATGTTAGACATTAAAGGCTCAACATCCAAAAGATTTACCAGATTAAAATACTGAGTATCAGAGATGTCTGTTTTAAGATAAAGATCTCTTACCTTATTATTAAAGGTATTTCGGAATTCATATCCATCACCATTTCTACCGAAATAATCATAAAAATCATCACTCATATCTTCATAAGTGCGAGAATAACTTACCTTACGAGAAATGATAAGATTATCTCCCAACATTTTATAAAGACTCTGCTTATTATAAGCCCAAAAGCGGAGAATGTAGTCGAGAGACGCCTTCATATCGGAACTATCTCCACCGAGGCCCGCAAAATTACGGATATACCATTCAATCTTTTCGCAATCTTCTTTGGAAAGGAGTTCAAATAAATTAGCCATATCTTATCAACCTCTTTTTAATACCTTTCTTAACTTTATATATATATTATATTATATTTTTTTATAAAAATAAAGAAAGCCCTTTGCGGTCAATCAAAGGGCTTTCTTGCGAAAGGGGTTTTATTATATTTACTTACAAAGATTACCCATGAACATGAGCGGAAGAAGATCATCCGCGTTCTTGGAGTCCTTCATAAGGAAATACATCATCATAGGATTCTTAGAGAAATCCATACCACCCTGACCGCCCATCATAGAGAGCATCAGCATGGTGTTCATGTCAAACTCGCCACTATTCTCACTCATCATGAGGAAGGGGAGCATATTGCCGAACGGTGCATCCGGAGTGGGCGCATCAGAAGTCATATTAAAGAGAGACACGACCTTCGTTGCGAAATTGAAACCAAACGGGGACTTGGTAAGCAGAATCTTCTTCTCCTCACCGGCCTGCGGATCAATCGCGGTCATACCCGTTTCAGACACATCAATCACAAACATCGCCTTGCGGTTGTGGATAACAATGTCGCCGACCTTAACGTCCTTGATGGCAACCGGCATCTTGTAAAGAAACTTACCGCCATCAAAGTTGAAGACATCGACGTCGATAATTTCCTTACTCTCAGGGTTATAAGAAACCCAAGTACCAGCCGCATTCTTCACAGCCAGACCATACATAGACATACGAATGTTATCATTGGTGCAGGGGCCAAAATCAAAATTAAACGCCTTCATTTTATTATTTCCTTTCTTATCATCAACATTATTGTTAAATGTATTTTGTTCATTCAAAACTTTATTGATTCGATCATTGATATAATCGGTATCAATCATAGCACACTTATCTTTAATTGCGTCAATTTGACTACCGAGTGTAATTGTGGTAGGATCAGTAAGAGTAGTAGCGAAAATTGTATTAGAATTAATCGAAGCAACCTTCCCAGTTTGAAGACTACAATCGCTATCAGGAACTGCCACAATAGGTGTAGTATGTAGCTTTCCAAGAATCTTCTGGGCTTCTTCATCAGAAATAGTATTCGTGCAAGAAAATTCTGTGTTCCATACTCCCTTGTCAAATACTTTGGTATAATCAAGTCCATCCCCGGGCTTACTTATATTATTATTCTTTTCAGTAGCCTTCTTCGCTCTACGCATCTTATACTCAAAGAACTTCTCAGAGCACTTGATTACATACTTATCTGTAAAAATATTACAAATATTATCAAGCAGATATTTACCAAAAGATCCATCAATGCCATCAACAAAAAAAGAATAATTTATAGTGTAAACATCAGGGTAAATATCAAAGAAAATCTTATCATTGAGGTCAGATTTGACAACAATTCTGACATTATTTTTAGAAGTTTTTAGTTTACGCCAAAAGACATAATCAAGTTTCTGATACTTATTATCTTGAACTGCTTGACTAAATCTATCTAAAATTTTATCAAAAATATTATGTGGGAATTCAAAAATTCCAATTACATTAGTTTCGGCCATTTAGTCTCCTCTCCACTTCTCGTCGGATATATTCCATATCGATATTCGTCAAAGTGAGCTCAGTCTGGAAAATCGTCGCGCCCGCACTAATTTCCTTGATAATTCTTTCAAGTTCCTCAGTGTGATTCGCATAACACATAAACAAATTATCCATTACTCCACCCATTCTTTGGCATTTTCATCGTCCCAAAATAGAATAAACTCAGTATAAGCTGTGCCATCCTTATCTTTCTCAATAAGGATATTTAGCATATCATTGTAGCCACTATTTTCCGGATAATCAGTTTCCCAAATTTCACGAATACTATAATAATCCTCATGCGGATTCGCCAAATGGGTAATAAATTCCTCTACGGTCCAAGTTTCAGTAGGCGAACAAAACACAAAGCCATGATGCTCACTATGAACCGCAATTACTCTTTTAACCATTGTTATCTTCTCCTAATATATCACAAATTGCCTGATGACTAAAAGTAATCTTTGCTCCGAGGTAAGGAACTGTTTTATCATCAGCGATAATAATTTCCACAAAAGCAATATCATATTTATAGAAATATACAATACGCTTAATTGCTTCCAAGTAATTAGAGGCTACTATTACGCCCTGAAAATCTTCCTTTTCTGAGTCTACTGCATGAACATGAGCTATGTAGTGATACTCCATAACAAATAACCTCTTTTTTTATTTTCTATATATATTATATATTATTTTTTTAAAAATGTCAAAAAGATCTTACCAACCACGACACACGAGCATGCTTACATAGTCAGTAATCCATATAAAAAAAGTCCTTTCTTAACTTTCTATAAATATTATATAATAATATTTATAAAAAATCAAAAAAGGACTTTTAATTTATTTAATTATTGAATAAATCAGTATCAATAATGGCGAAATTCGCACGATGAATATATACTGCCTTGCCATCAATTGTCAACTGAGTAGTCTTAGGAAGGTTCTTTGGAATGCCCCAAGAGACGTTATCCCCTACAAACATACAAATGGGGTCGCCCATCTGAGACTGAATTACTACAATCTTACTGCCGTCATCTGCATTGTTCAAATTCTTAGACTTCCAATACCACCAAGAAAGATCCCAATACTCATCCCAACTGCGGTCGGTAGGCGCGGAAATGCTGGCTCCATTGCCACTATTAGTCGAGGCTTCCGCGGGAATATCTACATCATACTGAGTGAGACGGCTATCAGCAAAAACAATAGTAGAACCGCAACTCTCAACACTCTTGCCATCAATGTCAATGCTTACAACCGACGAAAGAGAATAAGAACTAACCCAACTACCATCAGTGTTATAAGCCCATTCCTTTACCTTATTAGGCTTAATGTCGAAGGTCTCGCCTTCACACTGAAACCACTGAGCGCCGTGATTATCATAGAAAGTAGCGAGGAAAGAAAGCTTAACATCGCCATCCTCCGGCTCAGCAGTAATTGTAGTTGTTTCTGGACTATCGCACGCAGTCAACGAAAGGCAAAGGATAATTGCAATAATACCACAAATAAATCTCTTCATAATTTAATGCTCCTTTGGATTATTTTCCATATAATTTTTGATACGTTCACCATCAAATCGAGAAGGACATTTGAGACAAATATAAGTATTATAACTACTGCACCAATGCTTCTCAGTTCCATCAGGATTGATGGTAGGATTTAAAGTGTCATACGCACAATAAATAGGTTCCATTTCCATTATTTTACCTCACTACATCTCGTTAACGTGTTAATCTTTACATTCTTACGAACATCTTGTGATTTCACAGTTCCGCGGATATGATAAGTATTTCCAATAGTCCAATCACTCTTGGAAGAAGTAATCCACATAAACTGATTACCATCAGCATCACTCATAGAGTAAGCAATAGTATGACCATATTTGCTTTCAAGAGCGTGCTTATCATCAATCTTTACGGTAATATCAATGCGGTCGCCGATATTACCGATCCACTGAGCCAAACTTTCATCATATATAAGGGCATCAACCGCGTGCTTTACCACTTCTTCACGATAAAGTTCGCCGTCTGCTCCGCCGACCTTATCCCAATCAAGACGAATCGGTTCAACATCTGCGGGAAGCGCGGGAATCTCATCACATGAGCGGAAATACCAACCCCACAACCGCGTATAACGTGCGGAACTCATCTTAAACCAATCATTCTCTTCATCACAATTACCTTTGAAAATCGTGATGTAGCCTGCGTCGCCAAACCCAAGAACTTGACGATGTGGAGCCATCTTAGTTGCTACCTCTTGGGATTTTTCTGGGTAAAGCCTAGTATACTCCGCGTCTTCATACCAACGCACCTGGCGAATAGTTCCGGTTTTTGGGTTCTTCACCTGAATATATTTCTTTCCCGCAGACACATACACGTCGCCAATAAATTCAAATTTCTGAAAACTCGGAGCCACCATGCTTTACGCCTCCCACATACTAACTATGCTAAAATGTTTTTCGTGATCTAAGATATAAGCTTCAAGTGTTTCATATTTCTTAGAGTTATTACACTTATTATATAGCTCAAAAGAGTCTTTCATACTATCAAAATAATCTTCAATGGATAAATCGTGATAAACACAAGACCAAAGAAAATCACCATAAGTTTTTTCTTCATAAAAAGAAAGAAGCATTTCATATGCATCTGAAAGATCACCGCAAGCTAAAATGGGGCTAAATTCATCACATACTAAATAAACTCTTTTCATAGGATTGTCCGCTCCTCAATATAATATTCATGGCTCTTAAACTGAATTGCGAAACCTTCAGTCGTAGTATAAGGAGACTTCATTGCCTTAAGCTTGCTATACAAATTTTTCAAACTGGCAACCTCACTCCACCACTTTTCCGGTTCAATAGTAAGGTAAGAACTGGTGAATCGCACAGTATCATCAAGGAATCGCTCATACATTGCTTCCTCTTGGAGAGAAAGAACTGTCTCCTGAGCGTCATCAATAGTTTCTGTAAGAAGAACAATCTCCTCAGTCTCATTGTCCCTAATAGCGTAAATCGTTTTCATAATTAAAACTCCTTGTTAATTATCCATCAAATAATCAAATCCATAACCACACAAATGACCTTCCTCAATCCAAGAGACAAAGCAAGCACCACCTTCTCTATTGGGCCATTCAGCGCAAGAAAGATTCCATTGCTGAATACGAAGATGATTAAAATACTCAAGAATTTTATCAACTGCGATCTCGTCGCAAGTCATTACATCATAACCACCATGGCCATACTCAACGCAAATATTCTCAATATCTTCTTCAATTTTAGAATAAGGAATATTAACAGTGCCAAGCATAAGCGTCTCTCCTTTTTTTTATCTTCTCTTTAACTTTCTATAAATATTATAATATATTTTTTTATAAAAATAAAGAAAGACCTTATGGTTTATATAAGGTCTTTAATCATCGCTATATTTATCATTGTAAGCGTTCCAGAAACAGCGAAACGCCAGAACCAACCAAGTGATTAGTGCGGGAACCGCAATCTTCATGCCAATACCTTCCATAATATTGATGCATAAAACCCAGAAACAAAGTCCGCCTAAAATATTACCTAAAATATTATTTTTCATCATGAGGGCCCTCTGTATCTTTTTCTTATAGCCTGAGAAGAGAACAGAGCAAACCCGCAATCATTTCGCGGTTCTTAATATCTTTCTTGAAAGTCTCAGGGCAACAACCAGTAGTTTCCTCAATGTAAGAAATGAGTTCCGCATTGCGCGCACGACTCTCTTCAAGCTCTTTCTTCGCGGCTTCCAGTTCCTTTTGGGCTTCCGCAAGTTCTCTACAAAGTTGAAGATTACGCGCTTGAAGTTTAACCTTCTCGCGCTCAAAAGCAAGGTCTTTCGCGCTCTTCTTATACTTACTCGTTGCCATTAAGATTCATCTCCTTGTCATAAAGTTCCTTATAAATCTGACAAGTCTCAGGGTAGACATATACGCCATACTGCTTATTATATTCCGTGGCAAAATGCTCCTCAAAGGTTTCAATCTGAGCATCAATCTCAATATTAGAATAACCCTTAACCTTGATATACACCGGATCGCCAACATGTTCATTAGAGACAGAATTGTAATAATCAATGCGATAATACTCTTCGCGCATTTCATTATCTTCTTCCTCTTCAAGGTCATTAGCTCGATCCCAAAGAGTGTCAAGCATCTGCTCATAAGGGAAGAAACCAAACTCAGGAAACTTTTTACCGAAGACCATTTCAATGCCTTCGGGATACTCTTCGAACTCAGACACTTCAAATGCACTAAGGAAATCGTTGACATTATTATATTCAATTTCCTCATTGGTGCCGATCTGATAAATAAATGGCAGACCACATTCAATATCTGCAACGATCGCATTTACAGTCGCAGTATAGTGCTCGTATTCCTTTTCGTCCATAATGGAAAAGCCATCAACAAACATTTCATCAGCCCAGTTATCTTTATAATTAACATAATAAAACATATTGATCACTCCTCCATAATCTTAATAAACATCAATGCCTTCAACCGCATCTTCGCAATTCCAAAGAATTTCGAAAGCCTTTACAGTATTTTCAGTATGAAATAACTCAGTAGAAGAATCCATTACTTCAAAAGCTTCTGCGACATTGCTTTCTTCTTCGAGGTCTTCATAATGAATGGTCTTAAAAATATAAGTTTCATCATGACAAATTGCAATCTTATTAACAAAAAGACAGAAATTATACTTATGAATATCACCTTTGCAGATGACAAACTTATCGTGATAGCCATCATCAAAAACGATTGCATTAATAAACTTCTCCATAATTATCATTTCCTCTCTCACTAATATTTATTGATTATTCTTTTACATTTCGAATAAAGCTTTTGAGAATTGAAATATTCGAAGTAAGTTCATCAAGCTCATCGCTATCAATGACACCTTGCCAGTAAAGCATATCAACATAGGTGTCAATTGTTTCAAGAGCCTCAACTGCGTCTTCCTTAGTACAGGGCTTTTCTATCAACTTCATAATTATCATTCCCTTTCTTAACTTTCTATATATATTATATATTATTTTTTATAAAAAATCAATAAAACTCTTTTTTGGAGGTATCATACAATCAAGGATTTAGCGTATATAATATAGCCTATTCAAGTTTGTTAGTAGAACTATCATACCCACTTATAATCTAACCTTATTGAATAGCACCCTTGGGCGGTATGGACTGAAACTTTATCCTATTGGGGAAGAGAATGCCCTTCCAGAGTTTTATATTAAGTATTGTGGATATCTACACAACAATACTCATCAATAAAGAGACTTTTACCGAGGTTCGCAAACTCGCAGTCAAGCTCACTGACGGAAAGTCCAGTGTTATCGCGGACGGGCCAGACTTCCCATTCAATGCCTTCCTCTACTTCTTCCAGGTCGTAATCCTCAAAGGCATGACTATAACTATCAATTACATCATAAGCCATTCCTTTGCCAATATCATCAGCTTCTGCGGCACTATCAACCTCGAAGACACCGCCAGTATTTATACCGTGGAGTCCGCAATAGACGCTTTCATAAGCATAAATCATTACAACCATTAGGTAGTCTCCTTATCAACTTCCATAATCTTTACATAGTAGTCGCCGTAGCTGTGAACGAAAAACCCATCAAATGAAGGCTTTTTACAATATGAAATAGACTTATTTTTTTTCCAACGTTCTTGCGCTTCCTTTTCTTTTTTTCGTCCTGCTTCAAAAGCCTTTTCCTCAGTAGAATAAAGGCCAAGCACCGCGGTATCATCACCGCCAAAACTATCATAATGATAACAAAGAGCATAAATAGTCATTAATGACATACCTCCGTATAATAAGTTCCAAGAGAGCCATCTGCGTTAATCCAAGAGACAATTAGCACGTAAACCATTTCGATGCCGATTGTGTCGAAGACGCAGGGGATTTCAATATTATACTCGCGGATTCGACCCTCGCCCTTAGCCTTAGAGAAAAGAATCTCAACCGCGTTGGCAATATGAACGCCATCCTTAGAAACGAGCATTGCGTATTCATCATCTTCTGGATCAGTATACTTTCTACCAATTAGATCCCAAAGCTCTACATACATAATTTTCATTTCCTTTCTTAACTTTATATATATATTATATTATATTTTTTTATAAAAATAAAATAAGGACTTATGAATTAACATAAGTCCTTATTTTATTTAATGAACTGAATGAGCGTCGCCCATGTAATAAATAGTTTCGCCTACATCGGTGATTTCGCCACAAACGGTAATATAAGAGCCTTCCTTGGCATTCTTAATGAAATCATAAACATCAGAGTCCTTGTCCATACTCCAATGGATATTATCTAAGAGAGTAAAATCATCAGGATCGGATACAATAGTAAAATATTTACCATCGCTATCAACGGTGTCAAGATATCCTGATACCTGAATATACTTACCGGTATACTCTTCCTCAGCCTTAATAGGATAATCTTCTACCATATCAATCATCTTAGAAAGAGATTCGGATGAGTATTCCGCGGTTTCCTGCTCATCGGTCTCTTCGACGGGATCAACCGAACTCTGAGACGAGGCTCCCGCGCTTTCTACAATCGGAGGGCTATATACCGTGGGTTCAGGATTGGGATTCCTAATGACATAATCAATTCCCGTAAAGATAATAAGCACAAGGAGAATATGGAACCACGTCTTATCATAGAAAGGAATCTTTACATTGCCTCCACAAAACGGACAAACTTTTGACTTATCAGAAATGGGCTGACCGCAATGTTTACAAATAATCATTTTTATTCTCCTTACTTTAACTCAATAGGTTCAAGTCGATCAACATACTCTCCCGCAAAAACCTTCAACCAAGGGTTCGCGCGATTAGCCTTTGCGCTCGCAAGGTCTTCATTATATTCCTGAATTTCTTTATAAAGTTCAGTTGCACCAAGGTTATTGTCATTATCAGTATAGTTCTGCTCAAGTCGCCATTCAAGAGTAGCCTTACGAGTTGTATATTTCTCGTAAAGAGCATCACTGCATACATTTTCATTGACAACCACAATAGTAGAAAATACTATTACGATTCCAAAGATAGCAGTACCAATGATGCCGACAATCGAACTAATACAACCAAGATCAGAATATCTATAAAAACCCCAAGCTGCGAGAGCAATAAAGGCCACGAACGCAAGAATAAAAACTACATAAAGCATAACTATCTTCTCCTTAATGAATAAAATATTGAATTACTCCATACAATCCTAAAATGATTGGGAGTGCAGAGATTACAAGTAGAAGGGTTCCGGTAATGAGACAAGTATCAATCAGAAACATATCTTCAAAAGGGTCAGCGCAGTCGGTAAGGTTGAAGATATATAGGGCAAGCCTTATTACAATTAATCCAAGAATAATTTCTATAATAAATCCTACCATATATCCTTCTCCTTAATCTAAGTCATCGAACAAAACGGATAAAATGCCAAGAGCGCAAAAACAAAGAATTATTATTTTAAACATAAAAGACTGACTGAATAAAACCGGCAAACAGGCAAAGCAACATGCCCATACCGCAATAATAATACTTCTCATTGAGAGGCATAGTATCATCATTCAGTAGATCCATATACATAAAGCCGAAAAATACTAATATGATAAATAGCATAATAATCATTTCTCCCATATCTTTTTACCTCCTCGCTTCTGCTTTCTCTTGGTCGCGGTATCAATCGTCTTTCTATGGACGCTCTCGATCTTCGCAGTCGGGCCATTTTTCATGAACTGATTTAAGTTTAAAGGGGCGGGGCCAAACACATCTATACAAACATTCTTGTGATAGATGTCCGTCTCTTTATGATTGTGGTCATGGCCGTGAAGATCGAGAGCCCAGTCCTGCTTAATTGGTTCGTGAGAAAGCATAAGTTTCTCACCAATAAGGAGCACGCCATCATATACTTCGTCGAAAAGACCATTATCCGCGGTAATCTCCCAATATTCAAAGGGAGTGCAGAAATTAAATCCCGAATCAATAAAATACTTACAATCAGGATAAAGACGCTTCATTTCCATAAGCGCTTCGTCCTTTCGATAGTGATTCATAGAGAATCTCTTCTTGACAATTTTGCGCTTATAGTTTTCAGAGCCAGCATCGTGGTTGCCCTTGATGAGAACCTTATAACCGGCGCGCAGTTTCCGCACATAAGAGATATCACCTACATCACCGAGACAAATGAGTGTGTCTTTCCGACCTGCTTTGCTATTTAAAAGTTTTACAAGATCGTCATCAGAAATGCGGTTGGGGTGGCCAATCCGCAAATCTGAATCGCCAAAATGCCAATCAGAGGATACCCAGACCGTCTGACCACCCCAGCGCGTATTAAAGATTTCATAAAGTCCAGGAATCATTTATATTCTCCTTAAAACGTATAAGCATTAAATTTATGCATATAGAACTCGCTATCCATAAGACGAAGTCTATCAACTTCTTTCTGATAATCCTCTTCTACTCGCCACCAATCGGGCTTAGGAAGAGGGAGATCGAAGTATTCGATTCGCTGAGTTTCCATAATATCTTCTTCGATTGCGCCTTCAATGAAAGCGAGATATAACTCTTGTATTTCTGCTTCAGAAATATTGGCGAAGGTCCAAGACTTACCAATCACTCCATCTTCAATTTTATAACAAGTAATTTCTTTCATAATTATTCTCCTTACATTTCAATCGCATCAACGAAATCAATAAAAACATCATCGGCGACGTTATTCATCATATCGAGATAAGAAGAGAATCTCTTCGTCCAATCACCAGTCATCTCGCCGTGATAAAGATACCAATCATTATCAGAGTCTTTCTGAATTACCTCGAACTGATGCTCCATAAGACTATCATCGACCATATCTCGACAATACTCCATAAACATTTCCTGCATATCGGCCTCAGATGCATTCAAGAAATAGAAATTATGGTCTCCCGCCGTATCACAAAGAATGCCAATGGAATGAGTTTTAATCTTAGAATTAGAAGTAGTCATAATTTTTATTTCCTTTCTTTACTTTATATATATATTATATATTATTTTTTATAAAAAATCAAAAAAGGATTTGCGGTTTGCGCAAATCCTTTTAAAAATTAGAGAACGGGAGCATAATTATAATAAATAATCATATCTTCCAATGCATCTTTGTAAAGTCTTGTATCAAATTTACGACAATGGAATCGTTTCTCAACATTCTCTTCGATCGCGGACATAGCGATTTCGAGAGCGTCAGATCCACTTATATTTGTGGCGCAGTAAATCTCATCACAGAACGCGTCATAAATGAATAAGACAGGCATATGCTTCATATATTATTCCTCCATTAATTGATTTTACCCAAAATTTTTGTTATAATATATTTAGAAATTAAAAGATTTCAATCGCGCCTTCAAAAAGATTGAGAAACTCTTCGGCAGTTTCAGAAGATACGAGAATGCTTGTTGAAGCATTGAATTGCCAATCAATGTAAATAAACGAGAGCGGACCACCGCCTGCTTCCGCGATTTCTTTTGCATAAGTTTCAGAATTCACGGGTCGAATTTCGACGGCGTTAATATTGTTAGTATTAATAAGATACTTAGAACCGCGGAAGTTGTGTAAAATTACAATCATTTGAATGCCTCCTCAGAAACAAAATTTTTAAGTTGTTTTAGAATTGCGGTACCATTAGAATACCTATCATCAAAGACATATTCATAATGAGATTTATCATTCATATAAAAGTCAAGTTTTGTTTCAAAAGTTTCAGTAGAAATACTGTCATCATCTGAATTATCCTTGGCAATATGAGAAACAAGAACCGCAACGATTTCATTTACGTTGAAGAAAACACTGTCGCCGTTAGACATTTTTAAATAAATTAAATCACCTTTGTTCATTTTATTTCTCCACAATATAATCTTTCGCTATATCTGTTCCTTCTGGAATATAAAGGTAAGCTCGCGTTGACTTAGAGCAGACAAAGAACCACTCTCTCCAATCGCCATAACGTGGGAGACGCTTTTCAATGTGCGGAACCTGATTAGAGTAAACAATTACTGTGTCATTCACGGGATGGGTCTCAGTGCTCATAATGCCATCAGTGCTGAGTGTAAGATAAGTGTAATAAACAGTCTCACCTTCAAAGGCACGGTAAGTATAGATATTGCCATCGTTATCTATACTTGTTAGCTCTTGGGCTTCCGTAATCGTATAATCATACTTAGAATAGTCATCAACAGCCGAAGACATCATAACTCCGCCAAACATGCCTACCGCGAGGTAAAGACAAACGCCGATCCAAAAGGCAGGAATAATTTGACGGAGAATATCAACGCGGTCGCGATGAGACCAATTGCGGAAATGCTTGGCCTTAGGATCGGAAAGAGTGCTATAATACCTATAACTACGATAAGCAGAATGAATGGCGAAAATTAGAAAAATAATTAAGGCCGGTAGAACAAATCCGCCCATCAGCGTTTTCAAGAAGAAGATAAACATATTTAAAAACTCCTTTAAAGAATAGGGTTAAGTTTATCGCAACAATTGAAATCTCTCATACAGCCATTTTCTTCGTTAAAACAAGAACAACCTTTCTTACACGTCTTTTCGACAATGTCGGGATTACGGACATTCGTGACGGCTTGCATATTTCCAACGATTTCTCGCTTTTGGACCATTTTCGGCGTGTCGGGAGAATCATTAAATGCGCAGTTCACATTTTGTTCACAATTAGCGCATGTGCTAAGTCTTGCGAAACATTTATCGCAATAAGTATTTCCTTTGTCGTCAATAACCATTTGCTTATGGAAAATTGGGTTATGACAAACTTTACAAGTATACTTAGTGTCGCTAAAGCTATTACAAACGGGTTGATTGGGGTCGGGTGAATATCCTGCTATTGGACAAGCACCATTAGACAAAAGGTAAGCGCAATTCTTACATAGGAAAGTCATCATAGCACTTTAGCAGAATATGGAGCATCTTCGCCGTCAAATTTTAGAATCTTGTTAGCAAGATCATGATTGACGCGCAAAGGGCCCTCGTCAAGAGGGGTAAATGCGATAGTGATAAGATCTTCGAAATATTCTTCTGCCCAACGGCCGGCTTCTGCGAGGGTTTCCGCGAAGATAAAACCGCACGTAAGTCTATCCATTTTATCAGAATCGTCCCAATAGCGTGCTTCATAATAAACAGGGCATTGTTTCATATTTATTTTCCTTTCTTTAAGAAATTGTAGAGATTAGAAAAATCTCGGGATCATCAAGGCTTTCGATGGGGATTTTGAGAAACTTTGCGTAAGCTTCCTTCATTGTGTCGTTAAGGCGATAATACTCCTGCGGAGCGATGAAGATGTTGTCGATGCGGACGGCCTCGCCCGCGGAAGACTTACCGAGAAGATAGCCGAAGATAGGATTTTCGTCGTTATCATAGCAGCTTGCGCGATGCCAATAACCTTCTTCGGTAAGCTGTTCAATAGCCTCAGCCATATTATCATAGTTCTCAAGAAGGTTCTTAGAGACTTTGTAGCCACACACGAGCTTAGAACCAAAATCAACAGACATATTACTTATCCTCCTTAAAAATAGAATTGATAAAAGTGCTATACTCAGTGGGTTTTACATAATACGCGGTTTTTGTTTCATTGTCCCAAAAAACCATCACAAGTTTATCCGACCCAGAATTCTTTACGGAAATTGAATGAATATGGGTCGTATTGATGATATGAGTTTGACCTTGATTATCAATAAGTTTAGCTAGCATTTTTTATCACCTTTAATAGTTTTTCTTTATTTTATATTTATATTATATATTAAAATTTAATAAAAATCAATAAATGTTTTTTGAATTAAATAAAAAATAAAAGCGCTTGGGCAAACATATTAAATGTAATTAAAATAGGTAAAAATTGTAGGCAATTTTTCATAGTCGCTTATGTAGATATTAGAGATCGCTATGCTTAGGATAGAAGGAACATTAGACGGGAAAACCGCGTTAGTTAAAATTGTAGAAAATTTTTACCATTTTGTATTAAAATGTAAGACAAATTATTACTTTTAGAAAAATATTTAAAAATTTGTGGGCAAACGCAATTAAAAGTATTAAAAAAATTTTTATTTATTATAGAACAATTAAAAAGAAAAGGAGGAGGACTTATAAATTGACTAAAAAGGAATTGATAACTTTTTTCCACGACAAATACTATTATAAGAAAGGTAGTATGAGAGCGGTTAAAGATATTGAATAGATTGCTGAAAAGGAACATTATCAAGTTATAAAAAATAGTCCTGATAATTATGATTTATATGAAACAGGAGCAGTATTAGATTTTACTAAACCTATTAAAATAAATAGAGAGATTCCGCCTTTGGCTTCACATAAAGCATATAATGGAGTTCCGCTTTATTTATTTACATACACATTCGCTTATTATATTAACTTTGAGTTATGGTGTTATGTAATGAATAAAAAGGATGGAGATTATATTCATTTTAATGATATCTTAAATACAGATATTTAGTATTGTAAAGATATAGAAGATATTGTATTTAATTTTGACTTATTAGTTCATCATGGATACCTAAGAGAGCGTAAAGATTGTCTCGAATTTTATGCTTATCCGATTAAAGATGGAATTCAACTTCCATTAGATTATATTTTTCAATCGGAACATAATAAAAAAGTATCAAGATTGGCTCCATTTAAATATTTAGAATAATATTTTAATTGCTTAAAGGAGTCGCTAATATGCCAAATGCCAATAAAATTATATATTCATTAAGAATATATTTAGAATTAGAAAAGAAAGGAATATATCCAATAACAACAACCGCAAATCCGCGGAAGCCTAACTTTATGTGTTGGATATATGAAAAGACTCCGGAGTTAGTTTAGGCTCTGGATGAATTAATGGGCAAGAAATAATGAGCCTATTTAAGATTCATAAAGAAGTTTTATAGAGTGGTAATTTTACTTCAATAAACACTCCTACGTTGGGTTAGGCTACTGGGAGTTTAACATTGAATGGTTTAAGATTATATTTATATTTAGCTGGTAATACTAATAATTTTGTTTGGACTATGAATCCGACCGCTTATGCCAATTGGTTAGGAAAAGATTATTCAAAGGCGAGTGAAGCAAGGGCAGTCCGCAAGGCTATTGATGCTGGTATAAATGATTTAAAGAATAATAACTATTTAGTCGAAACCGCGGAAGGAAAATATGATTTTTATGATAATTGTAATGATTTTCTGGAACAAAAAGTTCCGAAGGGATAGGTTGTTATTCAAAAATAGATAATTAATAATAGTAAAGTGGAACAAAAAGTTCCGAAAGAAGACAAATTTGAATTTTAACATTAAATTCGGAACCGTTAGTTCCATTCATTTAAAACGTGATGAATTATTAGGGACTGCGGAACCGTTAGTTCCAAAATGCCCCTTATGTTTGGAACCGTTAGTTCCGAATTGCCTATATTTTCGGAACAAAAAGTTCCTATTAATATATATATAATAGATAATATTTAATATATATCGGCTGGGTAATTCAGGGGCAGTAATGAGAGCAAAAGGAGTAAAAAGTAATGGAATATAATTATGAAGAAGTAAGGGGCGGAAAAGGCAATCCTTCAATAGTAAGATTTGTAAGAGGAACGCAAGAATAGTTTGATAAGATGATAGATAAAACAAATATGATAAAACCTGATTTATATATGAAAGATAATACTATTTATTTTGTTGTTCCAGATAGTACAAAACCAATTAAAATGAAATATGAGGATAGACCTGAATCAATAGAAGAAAATCCATTTCTTTAGGAGTTTATTTGATTTATAATAAATAATATATTATAATATAAATAATAAAAGAAAGAAATATAATTTTAAAATGGAATACCGGGGTAGGTTATTTCTGCGTAAAGCAGGGGTATTTGTCTCGGGGAACTATTCAAAAAATGAAATGAAAGTAAGGATTTGAAAACTGAAATGAAATTTACAACTGAAGAACTGAAAAAGAATAATGGAGAAAAGGTAGGCGTTTTCCGCAATTGGAATGTAATTGCTACTACTAAGAAAGAGTTTTTTAATAGGGAGAATACGCAAGGCGCATATCTTATTTGGGATGACTGTAATAAGTTGGTTTTTAATGGTAAGGTTCTTGGTCGAATTACTGAGCAAGGTAAGATAGAATATATCGAGAATGAATATAGATATGTGAAGCCCGCGTTTGAGAAGCAGCCGCAGACGACTTCGGACACAAGCGCCCTCGTTAATGGGGTTGCTTCTGGATCAGAAGATGTGGATCTCAGTAAGAGAACGCTTGCTGATGACATTCTTGATAGTGTATTTAAGACAAAGTTGGAGGAGTTGCTTGTATGAGTGGTATTATTTGGTTTTTAATTGGTGTGGCTGTTGGATATTGCCTATGGAACGCTGGAAGAGACCGTTAATAGACCTATATTGGTTGATTCGCTTTTGGATAGTAATTAAAGGTTTGGATAATTCGGACGACGTGGAATAATTGTAGAAATTGCTAAAATAGCGAAAATTGCGAGAGTGTGGTGCCGATCGGTTTTACTAAACCACCAACCACTTTTTCCCGTCTCCGATCTCCGAACCTAAAAAAAAGAGAGACTTTTTTTAGTCTCTCTTCTTTCATATTAGGCAATTCTTGGTGAAATTGTCAATTCTTAGGATGAAAAATATCTCACCCGACACATTGTTCACTTATTAATGAAAGTGTTCAAAAACTCGGCAATTACATCATCATCAGTTTTCTTGACCTTCTTAACCTTTACCTGTGTGCTCTTGGGGAAAAGCGCGTCAATAAGATCGTTGACCCCGTTCATAAGACCGTAAACCTCAGCAAAGATAGTCTCCACATCGGACGCGGTCAACGCGGAATCCTTGTGGCCATTAAGAGCGGCATAC
>UMLR01065741.1_pt1 | contig 40477 bp, 37 predicted proteins | sample 1966741 | NCBI WGS metagenome assembly UMLR01 (sample SAMEA4836207, study PRJEB28245) | human gut metagenome | biome: gut microbiome; material: fecal sample | place: Denmark | collected 2008 | reverse complement strand
TACATGATAGAGATATAAATGCAAGTATAAATATAATGTTTGAAGGATTGAAAATATATATGAAAAGTTATTTAATATAAATAAGAACAAAATAAATAAAAATAAGTAGGGTGGCGACCATCCGAAGTTGGTCTGTGGAGAAACCAAAGGTTTCAATGAAACGGAAAAAGTGTTACCGTGAGGTAACACAGATACTTGAATTTCGTTAGAAATTTAAGTTATGTTCTTTATATCCTTTATCCTTATAATAATTATATAGTTCTTGAAAACGATTAAAGTGAACAATTTCTCTTTGACGTAAGAATAAAAGTGGTTCAATTACTTTAGGGTCAGTTGCCAAATCAATTAAATGTTCATAAGCAACTCTAGCTTTTTGTTCTGCAGCCATATCTTCAACTAAATCTGCAAGTGGGTTGCCAGTAACTGCAAATGTTGATGCATCAAAAGCAACTCCATCAGCACTCATTGGGAAAACTCCTTTTCCATGTTCTGTATAAAAACTTTCAAGTCCCGCTTCTTTAATTTCATCAATTGTAGCATTAGCAATTAATTGTGAAACTATTGTAGCAACCATTTCTAAGTGACCTAATTCTTCAGTTGCTATATCATTAAGTAATGCTTTTCCTTTTTCATCTGGCATTGTAAACTTTTGATGAAAATATCTTAAAGCTGCTCCAAGTTCTCCAGCATAGCCACCAACTTGTGTAATAATTAGTTTAGCCATCTTTAAATCTTTTTTAGTTACACTAACTGGATAAGATAAATGTTTTACATATTTAAACATATTTTGTACCTCCAGTATTTTCCCAAGGCCATGGGTTATTTATCCATTCAAATTTGGATAATGATTCACTATCCATTACTTCAAGTGGACCATAGCATTTTACATATTCCATTTCTTTAGAATATGCTTTTTCAGTTAAATCTTTGAATTTTCTTAGCATACTTTCATCAGTTGGATGTAAATCTAAATAAAGATTTAAATCATTTATTGCAAAAGATAATACCATAATTTCTAGTAATAATTCTTCTTGTTTATTGTTAGCTGTTAACTCTTGATAACGATAGTTTTTGTATGGGTCATATAAATCATTGAACATATTTCCTTTAGCAAAACCATCTTTAACACTAGCTAAATTTGAATTTGTTTCAAGTTTCATATTACTAGGTATAGTAAATCCGAAAAATCCTAGATTGTCATCAAATAACATATTTTTTTCCTCCCTAATTTATAGTATGTTTTGCCTAAAATGTGGGATAGGTAAAAGACTTAGTTTTTGAAAATTGATTGTAAATATTTTGTGATAATAATTATATAAGTATAAATTGTTTGTTTTTCTAAATAATAATAGTATATTTTATTATTTGGATATTTATATTTGAAAAATTTGTATATGAAATATTTATAAACTAATTGACTTTATTATAATTTTATTTTAAAATATAAATTAGGATAGGTAAGAGGCATATGGATAGATTACGCGTAAAATTGAAAAAAATCCTAAATAAGGACGTAACGTCTCTTTTAAATAAATATAAAATTCCACTAGTTAGTATTTCAGTAGTGGTAGTTTTGGCATGTATTGGATTAATTGTGACATATGCTTTTTATCAAGTGGTAGATACTAAACCAATTATTGGAGGATCTACAACAGAAATATCAGACTTAGATGTAAGAATAATGGCTGAAGAACGAGATGTAAATGGTAATGGTTTAGGTAGTTATGGACTTTATCCATATATTCCTAAGGCTGGTTATAAATATAATTCTACAAAAAGTTATTGTACAAATGGTTCAGTAATAAATTATGATGCCAATAATTATGATGCAGATATAACAGCATATGGACATGATGTATGTTATTTGTATTTTGATTCTACTGCACAACTTGATATAACATTAAACGTTTATGCAGAAAATGTAGATTCTGATGGTAATGGAAATGGAGAATATACAAAACTAGAAACAACAGCATTACCAACGATTGGATATGAATTAAATACAACAAGGAGTTCATGTAAAAAGGGTTCAACAGTATCATATATAGCAAGTGAAAATTTATTTTCAGTAGAATCAAGTGAAAAAGATGTTTGTGATATATATATGGATGCAATGGATGTGGATATAGCATTAAAGATATATGTACAAGCAAAGAAGAATTCAACATTATATTATGAAGCAAAGAGTATACCAACAAATAATTTCTATGCATTAGGAACAAAATCAGCATGTACAGGTACATCAACAATGTCAATAAAAAATCAAAAAGTAGTAGTATCAGCAACAGGAAGAACAAATTGTGTAGCATATTTAGATGTGTCAAGTGGACCAATACCTGAAAGTATGCAAAATACAGTAAATGGTCAAAATGTAACAATAACTTTTGGAAATAGCAATTTAGGAACAACACCGACAACATATTATTATTCAAGTGATAATGGTGCAACATATGTATCGAGTACATCAAATACTTATACTTTTACAGGATTAACACCATTAACAGAATTTGTTTTTAAAGCATATTCGGTGGATGCAGCGGGAAATACCTCTGGGATTTTGACAACTACAGCAACAACAGATTATGTATTAGACAAGCCTTTTGAATATCAAAATTCGACACAACAATTTAATGTAATTGTTTCTGGTTATTATAAAATGAGAGTATGGGGTGCTCAAGGCGGTTATAGAACTACTGGAGGAAATTCCGGCCGTGGTGGTTATGCTGAAGGTACTGTATATTTAAATGCTGGCGATGTTATTTATGTTCATACAGGTGGTGCCGGCGGCAACGGTTCATCTGGTTGTGGTTCAACTATTTGTGCTGGTGGATATAATGGTGGAGGCTATCGTTATAAATATTATGGCGGTGGAGGTGGAACCGATATCCGTATTAATTCTGACTCATTACTTGCGCGAGTAATCGTTGCTGGTGGAGGAGGTTCAGATGGTGCTACTGGTAAGAAAGGTATGTACGGTGGTGGTACAACTGGTGGTTCTAGTACAGAAAGCTATTCTTCCGTTGGTAATTATGGTGGAAAAGGTGGAACTCAAACATACTCAGGTTATTCAGCATCATACACTGTAACAACTCAAGCAACAACTGGCTTAAATTCAAATACATTGGCAAATTATGGTGGAGGCTTTGGCTTTGGTGGCGGAGGTGTTTACCTAAGTAGTGGTTATGGTGGTGCCGGCGGTGGTGGCTGGTATGGTGGTTCAGGTAATGTACCAGATGGTTCCGGAGATGATGACCGTGGTGGCGGTGGAGGCTCAGGATATATTTACACTTCTAGTACTGCATCAAATTATCCATCAGGTTGTTTATTAAATAGCTCATATTATTTAACAAGTGCTACTTTGAAAGCTGGAAACGAATCAATAACGTCACCAACTGGTGCTACTGAAACTGGTCACGCAGGAAATGGATATGCCTATTTAACTTATATTGGAAAGGTACTTAGTTAATGAAGTGTAGTAGGTGTGGTAGTCCACTTCCAAGTGATGGAATTGTTTGTAAATTTTGTGGAGCTTTAATGGATCAAAAACAAATAGCTTATCAAAATAAAATGAAAGATAAAAATAGTGAAAGAATTGTTCTTTTAAGTGAAAAGTATGGACATGAAAATAAAATTGAATATCGTGAGACTAAAGAAAATAAAACTTTAGGTCTCGCGATAATAATAATTGTACTTGTATTTTTAATAGTTTTAACCATACTAATAAATAGATAGGTGATTATTATGTTGTTATTATGTATTAAAATATTTTTTGCAAGAATTATTGATGTAACTTTGGGAACAATGAGAACTGTTTTAGTTGTTCGCGGAAAGAAGTTTACACCAGCAATTATAGCATTTTTTGAAGTTCTTATTTGGTTTTTAGTAGCTAGAGAGGCATTGACAACTGATATAAAATCAATATTAATTCCAATTTGTTATGCTGCTGGATATGCAACAGGAACATTTATTGGAGGTTATATTTCAAATAACTTTGTAGAAGGTTTAATTGGTGTTCAAGTAACTACAAAAACGAGAGGAGTAACCAAGATGATTGATGAAATAAGGGATGCTGGTTTCGGTGTTTCTGTTATTGATTTGAAAAATCCTCAAGATAATGAAGATAAAACATTGTTAATGATACAATTAAATAAATCTAAATTAAAAACATTAACTCATATAATAAGAACTAATGATAAAGATGCGTTTGTTGTTATAAATGATACTAAATATACCCAAAATGGGATTATTAAATAAAAATAATATGTCAAAACGTATTATTTTTTCTTTTATTTGAAATAATAATGTGATAGAATATTGTTAAGGTGATATAATTTGAAGAAGATTAATTGGGAAAAAGTAAATAAGTTTATTAAAAATAGAAATTTTATAATTGCACTTTGTGTATTTGGTTTAACTATGGCATCAATTGGGTTTAGTTATGCATCATTCTTCTCAGTTAAAACTAATACCACTAATCAAAGTATAACAACAGGAACTTTACAAGTTTCTTATGGGAGTAATTCATCTTCAATACAAAGAACTGGAATGGGTTCAATGTCTGATGAAATGGGACTTGCTCAAAGTGAAGCTAGTGTAATATATGTTCAAAATACAGGAACATTAAATTCAACATATGTTATGAATATTGGTTATGATATGACTAATTTTAAAGCAAGAACTAGTTATAAAACCACTGATGAATTAACACCTTTAGATTATGTTATGGTTGCTGTTTATGAATATAATGGTGCTGGTAGTGCTGATACTTTAGTGGCTGGACCAATAAGTGTTGCTGAACTTCCAATATACAAATTAGATAGTAGTGATGCTAGAAATAATAGATATTCAATTTTATTTAATACTGTTGGTAGTACTTCAAGTTCTACATCAACTAAAACATATAAGATTAAAACTTGGTTAAGTGATAAAGCTATTCCAGCTGCTAGTTATACATATTTTTATATAAATACTGAAATTGTAGCAGAAGTTGTAAATGCTAAGATGTCTTATAATTTAAGTGGTACTATTACTGATGGAACTAATAATTTAAGTGGTGCTACAATAAGCTTACAAAATGGTTCTTTAACTAGTACAACTTCTTCGAGTGGAGCTTTTAGTTTATCAGGCATTTATCCTGGGGTTTATAATGTTGATATAACATATAATAATGTTACTTATAAAGGTAATTTAACAGTAGTTGAAGGTACTAGTGTGGCATTATCTAGTATGGGGTCTACTTTTAGTGGTTCAAATATTTATAATGTTGCAAATACTTATGGAACAACTTTAGCTAAGATTATATCTAAAAATAATATTGATACCTATAGTAGTGCTGCAAGTATTTCAAGTGGAAGTTTGTATCCAACTTATAAATTAACTGGGGCTGCTTCAGCTTCAATTAGTGGAATTAAAATATCTTTAAATACCACTAATAATACATATACAATGAGTAAGTAAATCTTAATTTTACTTACTCATTTTGGTAATAAAATTGTATGTGAAAAAAAGGTGAAAAAATTTTTTGAAAATTATCAATTTAGGGTTGATTTTTGTTCTATAAAATGGTAATATTAAAATAGAGAGGAGATAAGAAAAGCATGGAAAATAAAAAAAATACTATTCTTTTAACAGTTATCGCAGTTGCAACATTATTAGTTGCTGTAGTAGGTGCAACATTCGCATATTTCACAGCATCAGGAGCGCAAGGAACAACAGGTGATGTTACAGTTAGTACAGGTACTGCTGCTAGTTCAGAATTTGGTGTTATTAAAGCTCTTAATCTTTATGCTGATGCAACAACTTTTGCTCAAGGTGGAGCTGATGTTACTGGAGAAACTACTGGTTCAGTAAAATGGACTGCTCCAGGAGCTACTCAAGAACACACTCCAGATGAAGCTGAAAGAAGTTTCTGCTATACTGCTGCCTTAAATATTACAGCAAATACATTTACAGTATCAGCTGCTAATACTGAAAAATTAAATGAATTAGAATTTACTGCTAAAAAAGGAGAAAAAGTTTTACTTGATAAAGTATCTCTAGTTGATATGGATACTAAAGCTGGAAAAACTGGTTCAATTAATATTCCTACAACTGCTGATGGAAGTGAATACACTCATAAATTAATTGCTGATGCTGGTGCTAGTCTTACTGATGAATGGACTATTACTGTTACATTAAAGAATTTAGACATGAACCAAAATGAAAATACTGGTAAACAACTTACTGGTCAAATCGCTTTCACTAAGGTTAATTGTGCTTAATTTTAATTAAAAATAAAATTGGACTTCGGTCCTTTTTTTTGTTAAAAATTATTTAAAAAAATATCAATTTAGGGTTGATTTTTAATCTATAAAATGTTACTATTAGAATAGAGGAGGAAACGAGAAGATGGAAAATAAAAAAAATACCATTCTTTTAACAGTAATTGCAGTTGCAACATTATTAGTTGCTGTAGTAGGTGCAACATTCGCATACTTTTCTGCTGCAGGTGGAACTGGAACAACTGGTGATGTTACAGTTAGTACAGGTACTGCTGCTAGTTCAGAATTTGGAACAATGAACGCTATTAATCTTTATGCTGATGCTTCAACATTCGCTGAAGGTGGAAAAGATGTTACTGGCTCATCAACTGGTACAGTAAAATGGACAGCTCCAGGTGCTGTTGGAACTGCTACACCAAGTGTAGCCGATAGAACATTCTGTTATACAGCTGCATTAGAAATTACAGCTAATACATTTGTTAAATCTGCTGCTAATACTTCTAATGTAAATGAACTTGAATTTACTGCAGTTAAAGGTACTACAACTATAATTGACAAACAAAGTTTGGTTACTTTAGCTACTGGCAAAGCTGTTACTGGTACTATTAATATTCCAACTACTAAGGGTGGAACTGATATGAAACACACATTAGTAGCTGATGCTGGTGCTAGTGTTAGTGATTCTTGGACTATTACTGTTACTTTAAAGAATCAAGCATTTAACCAAAATGATAATGCTGGTAAACAATTTACTGGTGTAATCAGATTTAATAAAACAACTTGTTAGTTTATAGGACTTCGGTCCTTTTTTATTTTATATAATTTTTTTATAAAAAATTGGTATATTGTGAAACTTTTGTGAAAGTTAGCACTTATACTTGACAAGTGCTAATTATAGTAATATAATGATAGTGTTAATTGAAGAGATTAACAAATAAAAAACATTTTCAAGTAATAATAAAGATTTGAAAATATGAAAGGAAGATGATATTTATGTTACCAAGCAGAATGTTTTTTGATGATATGTTGAATGATTTAGAAAAAGAAAATAAGATGAAATGCGATATCTTTGAAAAAGATAATAAAGTGTTTATTGAAATGGATGTTCCAGGATATGACAAAAAAGATATTAAAGTTGAATGTAATAAAGGAAATATAGTTGTTAAAGCTGAACATCATGAAAAACATGAAGATAATAAAAAATACTTACATAGAGAAAGAAAAATGTATGGCAGACTTGAAAGAAGTTTCCATCTAGAAGATATTGATGAAAAAACTATGGAAGCTGAATTTAAAGATGGTATCTTAACTATTAGTGTTTCTAAAGTTGATGAAGATAAAAATAAAAGATATATTGAAGTTAAATAGGAAGTGATTTTAATTTATTTCTTTATTAAAAAATAAATTAATGTAGAATTATAAGTTTACACTTATAATTCTTTTTTTGTAATATATCTATAAATAACCGAATGAAAAATCTACAAATAACCGAAAAGTATTAATTTTGTTAAAAATTATGATAAAGATTATAGCAAAATTTAAATAATTTTTGTTTACAAAAACTAAATTAGATGTTAAAATACTTTTTATCAATTGGGGGTTATTATGGAGAAAATATATTCATTTACAAATGAGTTTGTTAGAGCTTATCCAGAAATGTATGATTTTAATGATGCAAAAGTATTATCTGTGTTAGGTAGTGGAGACCAATATTTTACAGCAATTTTAAGTGGTGCTAAAGAAGTTGAAGTAATTGATGTAAATATAGTTAGTTGGTATCATTTTGTTTTAAAATATACAGCGATAAGATTGTTAAGCTATGAAGAATTTTGTAATTATTTTATAACTAATAGATTAAATGATACCAAGATATATGCTCATATAAGGAATTATTTACCCGACGATGTGAGAAAATTCTTTGATAATTTAATCAGGTTAAGGATTAAATTTTCTAATATAAGACTTAGAAGTAATATATTTAGTTTGTTTACATTAAGTGATTATGTAAGATATATTCCTTATTTAGAGAAAGAAAATTATTATAAATTACAAAGTATGTTAAATAAAAGAGAGTTACCAACGTTTTATCTTAAAAGTTTTGTTGATTTAGAAAAGTCTAGTTATGATGTTATGCTTTTATCAAATATATATCATTGGATAGATATAACACCAGAAGAGTTTAAAAAATTAATTGATGGCTTTGATGCAAGTGAAGTTCAAGCATTATATACTTGGAAGATTAGTTATGATTTTGAAAAATTTAGAAATTTAGGTTTTGATATAACTTGTGTGCCTCCAGTTAACAGAAGTGAATTTAGTCAAGAAAATTATGTATTAACATATAAAAGAAGCAAGTAATATTGCTTTTTTTTTGTGTTTTTAATATAATTAAGTAGGTGAGATAAATTATGTATGAAAATAAAAAAATATTAATTTTAGGTGCTGCTAAAAGTGGTATTGCAGTAGCAAAGTTATTAGCTAATAAAAATAATGATATAATACTAACTGATTTAAATGAGTTAAATAAAGATATAGAAAATGAATTAAATGATTTAGGAGTAAAAATAGTTGTTACTAAAAATCAAATTGATTTAATTGATAGTAGCTTGGATTTAGTTATTAAAAATCCAGCGATTATGTCAACAAGTCCTTTGATTAAACGTTGCGAAGAATTAAATTTAAGGGTAGAAAATGAAATAGAGGTTGCATATCATTTTTTACCAGATAATATAAAAATAATTGGTGTAACTGGTTCTAATGGTAAAACTACAACTACAACAATTATTTATAATATGTTAAAATGCCTAGGTAAAAGTGTTGTTATGGGAGGAAATATTGGAACACCATTAACAGATTTATTACCAAATATTAAAAGTGGAGATATTTTACTTTTAGAAATTAGTGACCATCAACTTTGTGATATTCATGATTTTAAAACAGATATTAGTGTTCTTACTAATATTTGTCCAACGCATTTGGATTATCATGGTACTTATGAACATTATAAAATGACTAAAAAGAAGATATTTAATAAACATACTTATAGTGATTTAGCTATTATTAATTATGATAATAGTGATGCTATTGATGTAAGTGGAGATATTTTATCTAAGAAAGTGTATTTTAGTTCAAATGGTAATACAAGTTGTAAGGCATATTTGTTGGACGATGGTATTTATTTAAATAATGGGTTAGTATTACAAAAAGAAGATATTAAATTACAAGGCGTTCATAATTATGAAAATATTATGGCTGCTTTATTGGTTGTAGAAAACTTTGGTTTAGATATTGATAAAATAAAGAAGTTTTTGAAAACTTTTGGAGGTGTTGAACATCGTTTGGAATTTGTAAGAAATTATAATGGAGTTGATTTTTATAATGACTCTAAGTCTACAAATCCCACTGCAACAATAACTGCTTTAAAAACATTTGATAAACCAATTCATCTTATTTTAGGGGGCTTAAATCGTAATCAAGATTTTCATGAATTAGATGAATTTATGAAAAATGTTAAATATATATATGCAATTGGGGAAGTTACAGATATCGTTTATGACTATGCTTGTAGTATGAATATTCCTTGTTTTAAAGGTAAAACTTTAGAAAATGCTATGGAATTTTTAAAGAAAAATATTAGTGATGGTGAAGTTGTATTATTATCTCCAGCATCATCAAGTCAAGACCAATACCCACATTTTGAAGATCGTGGTAATGAATTTAAAAATATAGTTGAAAAATTCTAAATAAAAATGTATAATAGTATTATAGTATAAAAGGGGCTGATAAAATGAATGGACAAAATCCAAACAATTTAAATAATAGCGAAAATAATTTTGGAGCAATGACTTTAGGAAATACCGGAGGTAATACAACTTCTGGGCAACCTAATGAAGTTGAAACTTTAAATCCTACACCAATGCCAAATGTTGGTGGGGAAAATGTTACACCATCACAATTACCTAATGATGTTGGAGTTGTAACACCACAACCTACAGCAATTGATAATTTAATGGATGATGTAGGTCCTGCTACACCGGTAGAAAATGCTGTACCAACTGAACCAGTTGCAAGACCAATTCCAGGTACTGAAGGACTTCCAAATGCTGATATGAATAATTTAATGGGAGGAACTGTTGGTGTTGGAACTACTAATTTTGGTACTCCAAATATGGTAAATCCAACTAAAGTGGAAAATATTGGCGTTGTACCACCAGCAAATGAAAAGAAAAAGAAACCAATGAATAAATTCTTATTTATTTTACTTATTGTTGTTTTAATTGCTGGAGTTGCTTTTGGTGTATATTATTTTCTTAATATTAGTAAAAATAATGTCAAGTTAACAACTAAAGAAATTACAATTGGTATTGGTGAGGCTGTTCCTGATGATGTTAAAAGTTATACTACAAGTATAAGTGGAAATACTAATCTTTGTAGTGTAAATATCAGAAATGTTAATTCTCTTGTAATTGGAGAATATCCAGTTACAATTACATGTAATAATAAAACTTATGAAACAAAAGTAATTGTTGGAGATAAAACAGCACCACAAGTTGAATTAAATACAGTATTTAGAAAAGTTGGTACATCTGTTAAGGTTGAAGATTTTGTAAAGAATTGTACAGACCCATCAAATTGTAAAACTAGTTTCTTAAATACTGAAGAAGTAAATAATTATTTACAAACAGCAGGTGGACCAAAAAAAGTAGAAATAGTTGCTGAAGATGATAATGGAAATAAAGAAACTTATGCAACTGAACTTTATGTAACTAGTGATGATATTTTCTTATTCTTAGGTTGTACAAGTAATGAAGAAGAAGTTTTAAATTATAATGCTAAAAAGGTTACATCAGATATTTTTGCAATAAGTCGAAATGAATTTGCTTTCTTAAATGTAGCAAGAAGAGATTATATCTATACATTTAGTGATGAAGCTGAATATAAACAAGTAATTGGTAATAAAAATGTTACAATAACATTTGATAATGTAACTGGTAATGCGTTATATGATGATGAAAATAAACAATTAACTATTGCAACTGATTTATCAATGGATACTTTAAATAGTGAAAATAATAATGCTTTTCCAAGTAATTATTCTGATATTCAAGAATTATACAAGAATAAAGGTTATCCAGGAATACAAATATTAAATAATTATCATGAAACTGAAAAAGTATCAAATACAGAAACTGAAAAAAGTGAGTAAAACTCATTTTTTTTCTTTTATACTGAAGAAATTTATGATACAATTAATGTAACGGTGATAGTATGAAAAATGAAAAGGAAAATAAATTCTTGTTTTTTATCGCAGTAGTGTTACTAGCGGTATTAGTTTTAATGATTATGGTAAAGATATTTATCTTTGATAAAAATAAAGAAAAATTACCTGAGGTACCTGATAGTGTAATAAATGAGTTAAATTCTTATTTAGATATTAAAAATGTTAATAATGATGTAACATTTTATATGGACCAATATATTGATAGTAAGAATTTAGGTTATGTGGCAATTGGTAATGTTGCATATAATTATATAAAAAGGTATGATAATTTAAAAATTGAAGTTGTTAGTGAAGATGATAAAAAGGTATTTAATAAAGAAGGGGTGTTGGATACTAAAATAAAGCTAGAAGATTTTAAGAAAGTAATTGCTTATTTATTTAATGAAACATTTGATTATGATTATACAGAATTTAGTATTGATGAAGAAACTAGTGCGTGTTTAAATGGGGATTATATATTCATTTATAAATTAAATGAACCAAAAGTAAGTAATAATGCTTATTATCATGGAATGCTTAGTTATACTATGATGGATAATAATAATACAATTAAAATTACGGAATATTATCTTGGTTGTGATAAAAAAACAAAGTATTGTTATAATAATCAAAGTTATGATAAAAATATGTTAAAGAAAAATAATTATGTTCTTTATGATGATATGTTGGATGTATCTACAATTACAGAAGAGTTAAAAAAATATGTTCATACATTTAAAAAGGTTGATGAACATTATAAATGGTTTAGTGTAGAACCAGTTGAATAATTAATTTTGGGGGATATTATGGAAAATTATAGGGATATTTATGCTTATGCATATGATGCATTTAATATATTTTTAGAAAATTTAACAATGCTTCATGTGGGTAAGAGAGAAAAAGTAATTGATGATGTATTAGATTTTTTAACTAATAAAACTAGAGTATATGATAATGATTTTAGAAATATTACAACAACAGATTTTAATGATTTAGATACTGTTAAAAGAGTAATTATGCTTATTATTGTAAGTAAAGCATATATGAGTAATTATTACGATTTTATTCATGATATTAATGCTTTTGAGAATAATTTAGTGTTAGTTGAATTAGAAAATATGTCTATAGAAGATATTGTAAGCGGTTTTTATAATAGAGATGATTTTATAAAAGATATGATAGAAGATTATTTTTCTTATATAAATAGACCTTATATATTTCAAAGTAAGTGTAAGTCTTTAATAATAAAAAATGAAAAGATACCAGTGTTATTAAGATTAAATCCATTTGAAGTATTAGATTTATATGAGTTTATTGAAGATGATAAATATACTAGTTCTGAAGAAGTTATTCAGACATTTATGGATATATATGAACAAAGTTTAGTTTGTTTATATAATGATGAATTTGGAGAAAGTGATAATTATTCTTGTAAAGATGAATTTTTAGTAAGTATTATATTTTCTAAATTAATGAAAAAATATGGTAGTAAAGAAAAGTTTATTGAAGTAATAAAGTATATTTTATCTAATGTTTATGAAACTGTTGTTACAGAATTAAATGGACATAATAATGATTATAGAGTGTATATTAATATAGTTCGTCTTATAGAAAGTTCTAGTATAGAAGAAGTAATAGAAAGATTTGTTAATAATTATGATTTTACTATTGAAGTAATTGATGCTTTTTTAGAAGGTAATGATTATTTAGTTGAAGGAGATTTAATTGGTAAGAGAGATGTATTTAAAAGAGTAGGTAATGTTAAATTACTTAGAAAACTTAATCCATATTATCAAGAAGAAGAAATTGTTTATAAGAAAATAAAGGAGACTAGTGAAATCTAGTCTTTTATTAATACTGCATGAACTACATATTTGTTATATTCATCTGCACAGGTTGATAAAGTAAGTATTTTGTCATCTTCATTTAAATCAATATTAAAATTATAAATACTTCTATCTTTAACTATGTTAAACATTTTCATTTTAGTATCCTTGTCTGGAAATATTACTTGTAAATAATCTAGAGTTGTTTCAATTTTATATAAAGAAAATATTTTATAATGTAATTCTTCATATAATGTTTTTAAAGTAATAATTTGATTGTCTGGATTACTATACCAATTATATCTCATCATATTTTGAAGGTGACCAAACATAATACCATTATAATATCTATTGTGGGCATAAAGAATGATGTTATCACTTAGGTTTAGGGCATCACTACGAAAATCCATGAATACCCAGCCATTTTTATCACTTTTACGATATATGTTATGATTTAAGTAATACTCATTATCAACACCTTGAACAACAGGATAATCTATATTAGTATTTGGAACATTTATCCATCCAATAGTTTCTGGATTTATTAAATAAACGCTAGCAACATCCTTATTAATAACTAACTTATCATTATTGCCTTTATTTTCATTTAATTTATCAATAATTGTTTCTGTTTCATTTAAAGATATCTTTTCTTTTAATTCTTCATTTATTTTGTTAACTTTTGTCATTGATGTATAATTATCATAGAAGATGTAGCCAAAAGTAAAAGCTATAATACTAATAATTATATAACCACATGTTTTTAAAATACTGTTGTTAGTTTGTTTTAAGATATTATTTTTTAAATAATCATTGCTGTAAACTAACCTAAAATATATTTTATATCTTTTACTTTTCTTTTTATTAAAGTTTTTTAAGTAATTAATTGTTTCTTCATTATCAATATTGTCATGAATGTAAATTTTAATGTTTTTCTTATTATTCTTTCTTAATATTTTAACAATGTATTCTAAGTCATTTTTATTTACATAGTTTACATTTATGGTTTTTAAATATTTGTTGATAGAACAAAATGCTTCGAAGTCTTCTTCATCTTGTTCTTTTAAAGGTAAATCCATTTGTAAAGTCATTTTATAAAACATACTAGAAAATATACTTAAATTGTTTTGTAACATAAAATTAGATAAATAAAGAGTTTCATTTCGTGACTCAACAATTATTTTGTATTTATCTAAATATTCTATCATAAATGGTTGTAAGTTATAGCAATTTATGTTTTTTATATTAGTTTTAACAACTATTTCACATAGTTTAAAAGTTATTTGAGTATCATCTTTTAATATTAAATTAACTATATTTTTGTTATTTGTTAGTAAATTTAGTATAAGTTGGGCATAGTCATTTTTTTCTATTACTAAAGTATTTATATTGTAGTTGTTTGTTAATTCATTTAAAAAGTTAGAAACTATTTTGGCGTTTTCTATTAAATATTCATCAGAAAACATTAGTTCATCAGAACTAATTACATTGGTATTTAATAAATTCTTGTAACTTGTAGATAGTTTTACCTTTTCTTTAACTATGAGAGTGCTATCTTTAATTTTAAATAATAATTTTTTCATATACTCAAATCCTTATATTACTATATTATAATAACACAAATTTACACTTTTTAGTAGTTTTTTGTAAAAAATATGTTGTTTTTTGTATTTTTATGATATAATTTAGACATAATAAAGATAGGAGAGATGATAGTGGTGAAAAAATTAACAGGATTAGTTGCTTTAATAGTAGCGTTATTAGTTATGCCAACAATGGTTAGTGCAACTTCATTAAAAACAACTTGTGATAAGAGTTGTCCAACAGAAGATGGAAAATGTACTGCAACTTGTACAATTAAAATTGAAGAAAATACTACTTCAATGACTACATTTACAGGAGACCTTGAAATAGTTGGAGATGGTGTTACAGTTACTAGCTTTACTGCTGGAGAAGGATGGACTAAGGTATCACCAACTGATGCTGAACTTAGTGGTAAAACATTACCAATTAGTTTAATGTCAACAGCTGGAGTAAGTGATGCTAATTTTACACTTGCAACAATTACTTTAGAACTTGAAAGTAAAGCTGCAGATTGTAGTTTAAAATTAAAAAATCCATCAGCTGGTAGTGAGGTTACTGTAGAAATAACTACAACTACTGAAACTAAAACTGGGGCATCATTACCAATTGCCATCATTGCCGTTGGTGTTGTAGGTGCTACAGTTATCTATGCAACTACTAAGAAAAACAAAAAATTATACAAAATATAGGAAATTTTTAACAATCTTGTTTGCAAGATTGTTTTTTTATGGTAAAATAAACGCAGGTGGTGCGTTTATGAACGAATTTAGTGAACAAGAATTAGTTAGAAGAGAAAAACTAAATGAAATAAGAAATTATTGTAATCCTTATCCAGAAAATTTTGAAAGAACTCATACTTTAAAGGAAGTAAGAGAATTAGAAGATGGAGTGAAGGATGTTAAAATTGCAGGTCGTATTGTTTTTATGCGTAAGATGGGTAAATTAAGTTTTGCTCGTATTCGTGATTTAGAAGCAAGTATGCAACTTGAAGTTAAAATAGATACAATTGGAGAAGAAAATTATAATTTCTTTAAAAAGTTAATTGATATTGGAGACTTTATTGGTGCTGAAGGAGAAATATTTACTACTCAAACTGGTGAAAAAACTTTAAGAGTACATAAGCTTACTTTCTTAGGTAAAGCTTTAAGACCACTTCCTGAAAAGTTCCATGGTTTAACTGATATTGACCAAAAATATCGTCAAAGATATGTTGATATTATTATGAATGAAGATTCACGAAGAATATTCTTAGGAAGAAGTAAATTATATGCATTTTTACATAAATATCTTGGTGAAAATGGTTTCTTAGAAGTGGAAACTCCGATAGTTCAAACTGCTGTTGGTGGTGCTAGTGCAAGACCTTTTTATACTCATCATAATGCTTTGGATATTGATTGTAATTTAAGAATTGCTCCAGAACTTTATTTAAAGGAATGTATTGTTGCTGGTTTTGATAGAGTTTATGAACTTGCAAAATGTTTTAGAAATGAAGGTATGGATACTCAACATTTACAAGAATTTACACAAGTTGAATGGTATGTAGCTTACTGGAGATATGAAGATAATATTAAATTCTTTACAAACTTTATTAAGAATTTATTAACTGAACTTCTTGGTACTCAAGTTATAACTTATCAAGGACATGAACTTGATTTTAGTAAAGAAAATTGGGATAGAATAGATTATTGTGAAGAACTTGAAAAAGTCTTAGGATTTAATGCCTTAGAAATTGAAGACCCACAAGAATTAAAGAAAAAAATTGTGGAAGCTAATCTTTTTACTTATGGTGATTTAGAAGAATATAAATCTTTAAGTCAAATAATTGACTTTGTTTATAAAAAGAAAATAAGAGAAGGTATTATTCAACCAACAATTATATTTAATTATCCAGCAGTGTTAAAACCTTTAGCTAGAAGATGTGATAATGATGCAAAACGTGTAGATGTTTTTCAAATTGTTGTGTGTGGAACAGAAATTTGTAATGCATATTCTGAACTTGTTAATCCACTTGAACAAAGAGCTGCTTTTCTAGACCAATTAAAAGCTAAAGACCAAGGGGATGAAGAAACTATGGATATGGATGAAGATTATTTATCTGCTATGGAACAAGGTATGCCTCCGATTTCAGGTTTAGGATTTGGTATTGATAGAATTTTAATGTTAATTTATGATGCTCCATCAATCAGGGATGTTGTATTATTCCCAATGATGAAACCAGAAAATAAATAAACTAAAGAAACTAAATAGAGAAATTTAATTTTTCTCTATTTTTTGTTAAAAAGAGAGTGTAAAAGTTATGATGTTTTGATACAATTAAATTGATGAAAATGCAAGGGGGATAATATGAATAATAAATTAATTGGAACTGAAAAAAAATATTATATTTTATAATGATGAAGAAGGAAATACAAAAATTGAAGTATTACTTGAAAATGAAGATGTTTGGCTAAATACGGAAGCTATTGCATCACTTTTTAATGTAAAAAGACCCATTATTACTAAACATATAAATAATATATATAACGATAATGAGTTAATTGAAGAAAACACATGTTCCAAGTTGGAACATGTTGCTAAAAATATTGACCGGCTATATGTAACAAAATATTATAACCTTGATATGATAATATCTATTGGTTTTAGAGTAAATTCTAAAAAAATTAACAAAAATATACACAACTTGTTGAATTTTGTGAATAATTTTGTTAAATTTCAAAGAAGTATTATTAATTGTAATAACTTACTACTTATTTCTGCAAAGTATATGTAGTTATCACTTAAAGAAAAGCAAAGGTTTTCAATGGAAATGTTATTTAATATCTTTGAATATGACTTTAAAAATGAAGAAATCATTACTATACTTAATCAGCAACTAAGTGTATATGATTATTGTTATTCGTTAAATGTATTAGATTGACTTTTATGTAATTTTTTGCTAGAATAAGTCTTACTTTAGGGGGGATTTATGATGGATGAATCATTTATAAACATAGTTAATTTATTAGAAAGAGCAACTGATGCTATTTACCAAGCATATGAGTTATTATATGAATTAGAAGTTGATGGAGAGAAAAATACTAGTAAGTATGTGATGACTTTAAATTTGTTGTGTGAAGCAATATGCGTTGAAAATGATGCATTAAGTAGGTTAAATGAAACATTTATGGTTGAAGATGCTTTAATCTATTTTGGAGAAAAGTTTAATAGAGAAGTGGCTTTTATAATTAATGCTAGTCCCAAAAAAGAAGATATTCCTAAGATTAGAATTATGAATAATTTGTATTTTAAATTATTAGAAAAGAATAAGCATGATGAACATTGTTTAATTAGTGCATCAATATTTAAGCTAAATGTTTTTGTAGATTATTTACAACTTGCATTAAGTATAGTTCAAGAAAATGAAAATGATAATGTTAAAAATAATTTGTTAAGAATGAAATATGTTTTATCAATGTCTAATTCAAAACTTGAAAATATTTTAATAAGAAGAGGTTTTGATATAGAAACGCATCCATATATAACTTTTGGTATGCTTTATATAACACTAGAAGATAAAAAAGATGGAACATGTTTAGCAAATGAAAATATGTTAGCAATACTTGCTACAAATATTAAAGTAGTGTTATCTAAAGAAAGTGGATTTAAAAAGAGTAATAAAGCTTATTCAGACTTTTTGTTTATTTATTCTTCTTTAAGGGCTTCATTAGTTTTAATGGATGAAGATACAAGAGATTTTATAAAAAATATTATTTTGTTAACTATAACATCTACAATAGAAAATGAAGAAATAAGTGTTAATATACCTAATAATATAAATATAAATAAAAACTTAATTGTTCAATTTATAAACTCTATATCTGATGCAATAAATAAAAGTCCAAATAAAGAATATAATGTAATGGTTTTAAAGAGAGCTTTAGAGAACATAGAAATTGATAAAAGAATACCTCGTTATGTAAGAATTGGTAGATAAATATGTGAAAAAAGTATGAAAATACTTTTTTTTCTTTGTTCTGCGTGATATAATTTTATTTAAGGAGGTAGAGATGAAAAAAATATTTGAAAAGCATGGTGTAGTAAATTGCGTTGGTGCTTTAATGGATGTAATTGCATTTATACTTTTTATAGTTGCAGCATTTGTTGATGGAGCTACTGCTGATATGGTTCTTAAAGTAGTTGGATTAGTTTTATTTGTTGTAGCTGGTATGATGATGTCTATTTCAAGTAAAGAACATAGCTTAGCTAAAAGTATATTTGTATTAGTCCTTGCTGGAGTTATAGCTTCATGGATGTTCCCTGGAGGACAATTTCAAGGTGCAGATTTTGCAGAAGGAAAATTTGCTCGTATAGGATTAGCTGATTTTGGTTTCATGTTTTACTATTCAGTTTATTTCTTATTAGATAAAATTCCTTTCTTAGTTGTTTTAACTGGATTTTATGGTGTTTTATCAAAGATTAGTGGATATCAAAAACTTGTTGGAAGTCTAGCTGATAAATTAAGTAAACATCCAATTGTAACATCTGTAGTAATGAGTGTAATACTATTTGTACTTACTTCATTATTCTCACAAACTTTTGTAGTTTTAGTGTTTATTCCATTCTTTATTTCTATTTTAGTTAAAATGGGAATGGATAAATTAACTGCATTTGCTATTACTTTTGGTTCTGCTCTTGTAGGTATTTTAGGATGTACATATGGAACAGATACTTTAGCAATATTTAATTCAACATTAAATCAAGATATTAAAGTTGGTTTAAGTTATCGTTTTATTATTGCTGCAGTTTCATTAGTTTTATATAATTTCTTTATTGTAATGCGTGTTCGTAAGATTGATAAAGATATGAAGAAAAATGCTAAAAATAATACAATTGAAAATGACCCATTTGCAGTAGAAAAAATTAGTGGTAAAGAAAAAACAAAGATGTTACCTGCTATAATTGTTTTAGCTTTAACAGCAATCATTGTTATTCTTGGATACATTAATTGGAATACAAACTTTGGTATTAAAGTATTTGATGAATTCCATGAATGGTTAGTTGGTCTTGAAGCTGGAAAAGATTTTAACTTAATAAGTTATATCTTAGGTGCTAATGCTAGTGCACTTGGAAACTTTAAATATGTATTTATATTTATTATTCTTTTAGTACTTGTAAGTTCATTACTTGCTTTCTTATATAAGATGAGCTTTAATGAATATATTGAAAGTTTCTATGAAGGAACAAAGAAAATGTTTAAACCATTACTATGTTTACTTGGAGTGAATTTAGTATTTACTACAAGTTACATAGCTGGTCAACCAATTGCTTCAGTTTATAACTGGATACTTAATCTTGTTGAAGGATTTAATCCATTTATAACTTCAATAGTAGCATTCATATCTTCATTATTCCAAGTTGATTTTGGATATGTTGCTTATACAGTTGGAAGTTTTGCAACAACTGTTTTTGCGGATAATTTTGCAATAGCACATACAATATTTACATCTATGTATGGTATTGTTCAAATATTCATGCCAACAAGTATGATTCTTGTAACTGGACTTGCCTTAACTAAAGTTAGTTATAAAGAATGGTTCAAATACATTTGGTTATTTGTTGTAGGTATGATCATTATACTACTAGTATTATTTACAGTAGTTACTTATATCTAAAAGAGTTTTAAAAGAACTCTTTTTTTAATCCATAAATTATGATAGAATATTTTTAGAGGTAAGTTATGGATGAATTAAAAAAATATGGAGATAATATAGTTATTAATGATTATGAAAAAAATGTTTTAATTAAATGTAATATTGATGTAAGTAAATGTAAAACTATGCAAGAAGTATTGCTTCTTATTGATAGGTATTTAGATGATGCAGATTTAGAAGATGAAGAATATGATGAAATAGATTATGTTGCAAATAATTTAAATGAAAGATTATATTATATGGGGAATAAGTAATATGAAAAAGAATAAAAAGAGATTGTTAATTGGCACTTTAATTTTATTTGTGGTATGGAGTTGTGTAATTGTTTTTATTATATTTAAAGATAATAAAAATATAGTTATAAATAAAGAATTAGGTATTCTAAGTGTTAGTAATATTGATAATATTAATATAAAAATTGGAAATGATTTTTATATTAAAGATGAAGGTAAAAAGCTAGTGGTTTATGATTTTAATAATAATGTAATTAGTGAATATTTAGAAGAATTTACTAATTATGAGTTGTTTTTAGAAAAATATATTGTTATTACTAATAAAAATTTTAAAAAGATAATTGATAAATATGGAAATGTTTTAGCTAAAGGTGGTCAAGTTAAGAAAGCTCGTGATGATAAATATATTTTAGTTGATAACGCTTTATATGATAAAGATATGAATAGAATATATACTTTAGATTTTACTGGTAATTTTGAATTTACTGCAGATATTAGTAATGATTTATTGATTGTTGAAGCTTATCAAAAGGGAAGTAAAAGTATAATTGTTGATATTAAAGAAGAAAAAGTGTTATATAGAGATTTTGAAAATTCAACATATTATGTAGATAATAATAAATTAACTTATTTTAGATTTACTAAAGATAATAAAGGTTATTTATTTGATACTAGAACTAAAGAAATATTATATGAAGATATAACTTATGATAATGAAAGTTATGTTGGTTATAATACATTTATGTATAAAGATAATATTTATTATATAGATGATGATATAATATATGGAGATACTAGTAAAATAGATAAAAAATATGTAATGAGTAAAGATACATGTGATATTGGTTATAAACTTAAAAATAAAGATGGAAAAGTAGTAATTGATAAATGTATGTATGCTTATAAAGTATTGTTTGATAATGCTATTTTAGGTATAAATAATGAAGAAAATATATTGTTTTATAAAGATAAAGAAATTAGTGGGGGATTAATTACTTTAGAAGGAGATTATATTAAAGTAGCAGATGCTGTTGATTTACTCGGAGATGGTACAACATATAAATATTATGATAAAACATTAAAGCAACTTGATATAGATGAAAATACAGATATTAGTTATGTAACAAAAGAAATATATCAAAGTTATAATTATTTTAATTATGAGTATTATTTCTTAGATAAAGATTTAAAGAAATATAGTGATAAAGTATTTAATATTGATTGTAATAATAATGGTTATTGTAATGTTTATAAAAATAATAATGAACATTATTTATATAAAGATGGTAAAAAAGTAAGTGATGATGTATTTGTAAGTATAAATATAAGTGATAAGAAAATAATTTTAGAAAGTTTATATAAGACATATATTTTAACTTTAGGAGAAAATAAAGTTAATAAGTTAGATTTTAATACTCAATTTAATATTAATTTAGATGATATAATAAAAAAATATAATTTAAAAGATATTGAATTTAAAATAAATAAGAATGAAGAATTATTTAAAAAGTTTGCTTTTATAATAGAAAATAATAATATGTTACTTGGTTATAAAAAAGAAGTTTATGATTTATTTGAGATAGTTGTTGATAATAAAAAATATTTAGATGAGTTTTATTTTTTACATAAACTTGGTTATTTAAATATTTTAGATGCTGAAGAATTAGAAAATGGAAAAGCTGCAGGGACATATGAAGATTATGCTACAAGAATTAATTTAGTTAGTGATAGAAATAGTGTTTTATATCATGAACTTATTCATTTTGTGGATTTTTCATTTAATAATAAAACAAGTACAACATTATATAAATGTGGTGATAAAATTGGTGTTTATGATGCAGTACCAAATATACCAGATGGATGTGATTATATAAGTGTTAATTTTACTAATTATATTACTGAAGCTGGAGCGGAGGCTTTTACTACAAAATATTTTACTAAAAGAATTAATGCTTATAATTTTGGAACATATTATCTTGATGCTTTAGAATATATTTATGGAACTGATGAGGTAAATAAATGGTATTTTGATGATGATAATTATTTTATAAAAGTTTTATATGATGAATATGGGGATGAAAAAAAAGTAATGCATATTCTTGAAGCTTTAAGTGATACAACTTCTTTAAATATGACATATAAGTATACTGGGGAATTATTAGATATATTAGTTGATTTATATAAGAAAAATAATGGTGAAGATTATTTAAATGATAAAAAGTTTGTTCTTTTACTTAGACCAATGCTTGATTTTATGAATGCTGATAATTCTAAATATTATAAAGAAATATATAGTTTAGATATTAATTTAGATTTTTTAAATAGTATAAAAGATGAAGTAGATTATGAGTGTTTTAGTAGTTTTGTTGAACCATTTATTATGAATGATAAAATGTATATAAGTTGGTATGTCTGGGATATTTCAGTTAGTAGAAGTGCCGTTATTTATATTGATTATGATTTTAATAAGGAAGAAATAAAAGATTTTAAACTATTGGAAGAATAATAAAAAAGCCCTAAATTGCACATTTGTGCGAATATAGGGCTTTTTTTTTTTTTTTTCGGTTAAAATGGATATGTAATATAAAATATCTGTGCGTGATATTGTAATGGAGATGATGTTAAATGAAGAAAAAATATATTATATTTTCTATAGTTACTTTAGTTTTATTGGTATCATTTTTAAGTTATTCTAAATATTTAAAAACAACTAACGTTTGTAAAGAAGATGTTAAACCAACAAAAATAACTAAAGGAATATCAATGAATTTAGAACAAACAGCAGGAGCTGGAGATTATAAACAAGTAACACAAAGTAATTGGCCAACTGTAGGATATGAATTTAATGCGGAATTATCCAAATGTGAAAATGGTTCAACTTTAAGTTGGGATGATACAAAAAAAGCAGTTATTGTATCAGGTAATACGTCAGATAAGTGTTATGTTTATTTTGATAAACTTTTAGTTTTATCAGAGGTTTGTGGTGACAAAACCTTAAAAGATTGTGTAATTGCTCAATATACTGGGACACAAGGGCAAAATAATATTTATTATCACAAATCAAGTTTATCTAATGGTGCGGGTGATAATAGTTATAGATATGCGGGAGGCGATTATCAGTTAACATCAAAAGCAATATCTGCAGGATTTAATTCCATTACAACAAAATCCCAAACTTCAACAGATGGAGTAGTAAATTATTATTGTAATGGAACAAAACAATATGTTGGTGCTGGTTGTCCTGGAAATTATATATCATATTATAGCTTACAATATGATACGACAAATACTCAATATCAATCCTATAAAGAAGCATTAGAAAAAGCGATAGTAGATGGATATTTAATAGAAGATAAAGTTGAAAATTTTGTATGTTTTGGAACAAACGAAAGCACTTGCTCAACAGATAACTTATATCGAATAATTGGGATGATAGATAATAAAGTAAAATTAATAAAATATGATTGTGCAAGTAGAAATTTATTGGGGACCACAGGAGAATCTCCTTATAATAGATCGCCATTTTCAACATACCAAGGGGCTTTAACATCGATTGATCTTTATCATATAAATAGTGGTGGCAATCCAATAAATGATTGGAGTCTAAGTCCATTAAATAAAACAAACTTAAATACAAGTTTCATCAATAATATAGGAACTACTTGGGCATCAAAAATAATTACAACAACATGGAAAGTAGGTGGTGGAGTACCGACTAATATAATTGAATCGGTGCCAAAAATAGCCTATCAATATGAAGTAGGAAGTAGTGCATCAAGTACAACATATGATGCAAAAATAGGATTGATGTATGTGTCAGATTATTATTATGCAGCAGGTCCAAGCGCATGGACATTAGTGGGGTATAGTTCAAGTAATCCAACAACTGATTATAGGGTGTCAACATCAATTAATTGGATGTACATGGGAATGGATGAGTGGACTTTAACCCCAAATAACTCTGATTCTGAAATGACGTTTGGAATATTTAGTTACGGATATGTTACAACGGGGTTTGTGAGTATGGATTCTTATTGTGTTAGACCCGTCTTTAATCTGAATACATCAGTAACTTATGTAAGTGGTGATGGAACACAAAGTTCACCGATTAGAATAAATTAAGCTAAAAGCATGGCATTGTCCATGTTTTTTTGGTATAATTAAGGAAGAATTGAGGTATATAGTATGAATGAAGAAGTAATAAGAAAAGTAAGTGATAAAATTAATTTGAAAGATTATCAAATTAAGAATGTTATTAGTATGCTTAGTGAAGGAGCAACTATTCCTTTTATGGCTCGTTATAGGAAAGAAGTAACTGGTAATTTAAATGAAGATGAGTTAAGATTAATTGAAACTGAATATAACTATATGGTTAATTTAGAAAATAGAAAAGAAGATGTAAAAAGATTAATTGATGAAAAAGGTATGCTTACGGAAGAATTAGTTAAAGCCATTAATGAAGCAACTAAGTTAAGTGAAGTAGAAGATATTTATGCTCCATTTAAAGAAAAGAGAAAAACTAAAGGTACTGAAGCAATTAAGTTAGGGTTAGAGCCTTTAGCTAAAATAATTATGACTTTACCAAATAAGACTAGAGATGAAATTGCTAAAGATTTTATTAATGAAAATGTTAAAAGTGTTGATGAAGCAATAACTAATGCGGGATATATAATTGCAGACTGGATTAGTGATAAACCTAAGTATCGTAAATCTATTAGAAATTATTATTGGTATAATGGGCTTGTTAAGGGTAAACTTAAAAAAGGTGCTGTTGATGAAGCTAAGACATATGAAATATATTATGATTTTGAATGTAAGATAACTAATATTAAACCACATCAAGTACTTGCTTTAGCTCGTGCTGATAAAGAAAAAGTTGTTACATATTCACTTAGTTTGGATAAAAGTGGTGTTATTAAATATTTAGAAGAACAAGTAATAGGTAATAAAAAATCACCATTAGTTAGTGACATGCAAATGTTTATTGAAGATGCTTGGAAAAGATTATTAGAACCATCTTTAGAGCGAGATATTAAAGCAGAACTTTATGATAAAGCTAGTGAATTTGGAATTGATGAGTTTGGAAATAACTTAGAAAATTTATTACTTACTCCGCCGATTAAAGGCAGTGTAGTGCTTGGATTTGACCCAGCATTTAGAACAGGATGTAAGCTTGCTGTATTAAATGAAAATGGTGATGTGTTAGAAATCGGAGTAATTTATCCACATGAACCTAAAAAAGAAGTGGATATGGCTGAAAAAATAATGTTAGCTTTAATACAAAAACATAATGTTAAGATAATTGCTATTGGTAATGGTACAGCTTCTCGGGAAAGTGAGATGTTTGTTGCTAATTTAATTAAAAAATATAATTTAGATGTTAAATATGTTATTGTTAGTGAAGCGGGTGCTAGTGTTTATTCTGCAAGTGGACTTGCTAAAAAAGAATTTCCTGATTATTCTGTTGAACAAAGAAGTGCTGTTTCAATTGGTAGAAGATTACAAGATGCACTGTCAGAACTTGTTAAGATTGACCCAAAGAGTATTGGGGTAGGTTTATATCAACATGATTTGAAACAAAAAGAGTTAGATGATGAGCTTAGTTTTGTTGTAAGTAAAGTTGTTAATGAAGTAGGTGTTAATTTAAATAATGCTAGTGATAGTATACTTAGTCATGTGTCTGGTTTAAATAAAAAAGTAATTGGAAAGATGCAAGAATATAAAAAGAAAAATGGGGGATTTAAATCACGTGAAGAATTAAAGAAAGTAACAGGTATGGATGATAAAATATTTGAACAATCAGCTGGTTTCTTAAGAATATTTGGAAATAATCCTTTAGATAAAACTAATATCCATCCAGAAGATTATGAAATTGTTAATAAAATACTAAGTGATAATAACATTGATGTAAAGTTAGTTGGTACTAAAGAAATGGAAGATAGTTTAAATAATATTAAAGATGTTGTTAGTAGATATAATATTTCTAATGAATTATGGGATATGATTAAAAATAACTTAGTTAATGGTGTAATAGACCCAAGAGATGAAATAAAACAAATGACATTAAGAAGTGATGTATTAACTATTGATGATTTAGAAGTAGGTATGAGCTTAGAAGGTACAGTTAGAAATGTAACTGCTTTTGGGGCTTTTGTAGATATTGGACTTCATGATGATGGACTTGTGCATATTTCTAAAATGAGTAAATCATTTGTAAAACATCCAAGTGAAATACTTAAAGTTGGAGATATAATAACAGTGTATGTTTGTGGAATAGATAAAGAAAAGGGTAGAGTTAATTTATCATTAATAGAGGAGTAAGTAAATGAAGTTGTTTAAATTAATTAAGTTATTAATTGTTATAATAGTTGTTGGTGGTTTATTCTTGTTACTTACTAATAAGACTTTTGTTTATGATACATATAAAAGTGATGATGTAAAGGAAGGTATACCTATTAGTAGGTTTATGTATGTAAGAGAGAATAATTTAGATGTAACATTTTATACTTTTGTAAGTGTAGAAAAGTTAGAAAGTGCTAAAGATGAATACTTAAAAACATTAGATGAGTGTTATGGAAAATATTACTATGATAAAGATAATGATATTACAATAACTAATTATGAAATAAAAAGTAATAAATATTATAAAGAAGTAAATATTAGTTATGTAAAGGATAATTATTGTAGTAGTGAATATAAGTTAAGTGATATGTGGGTTTATGAATATAATAGTTTAAGTGCTTATTTAGATGGTGATATAAGTGAAAAAGCTATGAGTAGTTTAATAGATAAAGTTTATAATAGTAAAAGAGTAGAACCTGTTGTAAGTGATTATAAAAATGAATATAGTTTTAAAGTAAATTGTGATAAAAATAAAGAACCATATATCCTAGTATTTGAAGATTTTGGGGATAATCAATTAATTGTAAAAAAAGAAGTAGATGGTAAGTTAATTTTTGCTGTTTATGAAATAAATAATGTAAGAAGTTATTTAGGAGGTTTAAGTGAAATTAAGTAAGAAAGATATTAAATTGTTAATACTTTATACAGTTTTATTAGTATTTAGTTTTGTTTATATTAAGTATTTGTATGTTGGTTTAAGATATGTTATTAAGATATTTATGCCATTTATAATAGGTTTAATGATAGCATTTGTTTTAAATGTATTAGTTTGTGTTATTGAGAATAAATGGTTTAAAAGGTTAAAATGGAGTAGTAGTGTTAAACGAGGTATTAGTTTAACTATATCTATATTGTTAGTAATTGGGTTCTTTATATTATTAATGCTTTTAATTATACCTAACTTACAAGATACTATTGTGATATTTGCTGAAAATATACCTGATTATTTAAGTAATTTAAAAGATGTATTAGTTAGGTTTAATATATCTGATAATGTTATTAGTGATATAATGAATACTTTAAATAATTTAGGGGATAGTGCTAGAGATTATGTTATTAATAATAGTGGTAAAGTTATTGAAGTTACTTTTGGTATTGCTAGTAATGTTGTTAATACTTTTGTTAATGTGTTTATTGGAATTGTTTTTGCAATATATTTCTTAGTTGATAAAGAAAAAATCAGTAAGCAAGTAGTTAAAATTATGGATGCTTATTTACCAAAGAAAAGCATAAAAAAAATAAAAGATATTGCTAGTTTATCAAATAAAGTGTTTGCTAATTTTGTTAGTGGTCAATGTTTGGAAGCTATTATTATTGGTGTGTTATGTTTCTTTGGTATGATTATTTTAAGGCTTCCTTATGCTGGTGCTATTTCAGTTTTAGTGGGATTTACAGCATTAATACCAGTTTTTGGAGCATTTATTGGAACAATTTTAGGAGCTTTCTTAATATTTATGATAAATCCTTTAGAAGCAATTATATTTGTTATATTTATTATTGTTTTACAACAACTTGAAGGTAATTTGATTTATCCTCATGTGGTTGGTAAGTCTGTAGGACTTCCTGGTATTTGGGTTTTAGTTGCTGTAACTGTTGGTGCAAGTATTAATGGAGTTTTAGGAATGCTTTTAAGTGTTCCTTTGGCATCAATAATGTATAGTATATTAAAAACAGATGTTAATTTAAAAATAAAAAGTACAAGTGATTAAGTCTTGTACTTTTTTGAAGAACATCCAAAGGTCATGCTTTTTGGTAAAAATATGAAAAAGAGATGTTCTTCTTAATATAATTATATTTTATTATTGATATAATGTCAAATTATATTTGAAAAAATTGTAATTTTTAGTAAAAATATTAACTTATTTTGATATTTATTTAATTTTGTTATATAATATGAATGTGTTTTCTGGTTAGAAAAATAATAAATAAAAGCTGGACAAGGCTTTTGTTATAATTATGCTTTTCTGATGGGAATAAATTATAGTATAAATAGAAAAGAGGTAAATATATGTATAGAGAAGATTTCCCTATGTTAAAACAAGATATTATATACTTTGATAATGGTGCTACAAGTTTAAAGCCCCAATGTGTTATAAATAAAATGACTGAGTATTATGAAAATTATAGTGCTAATGCTCATCGAGGAGATTATGATATTTCTTTTAAAGTAGATGTTGAATATGAAAATGCTCGTGAAGAAGTAAAAAACTTTATTAATGCTAAATCGAAAGAAGAAGTAGTATTTACAAGTGGTACAACAGATTCTTTGAATATGATTGCTAGTGGCTTTTTTGGAAATTTACTAGATGCTGGAGATGAAATTTTAATTACAACTAGTGAACACGCCTCAAATGTTCTACCTTGGTTTAGATTAAGTAAAGATATAGGTTGTGTTGTCAATTTTATTCCGTTAGATGAGTCACTTCATGTAACCATAGATAATGTTAGAAAAAGTATAACTCCGAATACTAAAGTTATTGCCCTTGCTGGTATTACTAATGTTGTTGGTGATATTAGACCAATTAAAGAAATTACTAAACTTGCTCATGAACATGATATATTTGTGGTTGTTGATGGAGCTCAAATGGTTCCGCATTTAAAAACTGATGTTCAAGATTTGGATATTGACTTTTTAGCTTTTTCTGGACATAAAATGCTTGGCCCAACTGGTGTGGGAGTATTATATGGTAAGAAAGAATTACTTGAAGAATTAGAACCTATTAATTTAGGTGGAGGAATGAATGAATCTTTTGATACTGTTGATAGTGTTTATTTGAAAGATTTGCCTACAAGACTTGAAGCGGGTACTCCGAATATTGCTGGTGTTATTGGTTTAGGTGAAGCTATTAGATATATTAATAAAATTGGTATGAATAAAATTCATGAAAGAGAATTACATTTAAGAGATTATTTGATTGAAAAATTAATGCCTTTAAGTCATGTTGATATAATTAATTTAGAAGCTGATAGTGGAATTCTAGCATTTAATGTTGATGGAATATTTAGTCAAGATGTTGCTTATTACTTAAATAAATATAATGTTTGTGTAAGAGCAGGTAATCATTGTGCTAAAATACTTAAAAATGCTACAGGGGTTACAAATACTTTACGAGTTAGTTTATTTTTCTATAATACTGAAAAAGAAATTGATGAATTTGTTGACCTATTAAAAAATAAAGAAAAAATAGAAGAGGAAATGATTTAATCTTCTATTTTTTTAGAATTTGATTTTTTTCAATTGCCTTATGATAAACTTTTAAAACTTCTGATGCAAATACTTCTTTTGAATATTTGTATGTACTGTTTCTTGCATTAGTTGACATATCTTTGTAAAGTTTTTTATCATTCATAAGTTTAAAAATGTAATCTTTAAATTCATTATCATTTTTAAACAAGTATCCATTATAATTTGGTTCAATCATAGCTTTAAATGAGTCATCTTCAATGCAAATAGTTGGTTTTGATGCAGCAAGTCCTTCAATAATTGTGAGACCTTGTGTTTCAGTTTTAGAAAATGATACAATAACATTAAAAGCGTTGAAATATGCTGGAACTAAATCATAGTTTACTTTGTCTGTAAAAATAACATAATCTTCTAAATGTAGTTTTTTGGTTAATTCTTTTAAATTGTCTAAATCTGGTCCTCCACCGACAAGCATAACTTTTATATTTGTGTTAACTTTAATCATTTCTTTAATGTTGTAAAGTAGTTTGTCAAAGCTTTTTTCAGGAGCAATTCTTCCAACTGAACCAATAATAAAATCGGTATCTTTTATTTTATATTTCTTTTTTATATTTTCAATTTCTTTTTTTATATTTGGAGTAAGTTTAAACTTATCAATGTCTATTCCTGTGGGAATAACATTTATTGGTTGAGAAATATTGTACTTATTTATAAATAAATCTTTTATTTTATCGGTTGGAACTATTAATTCATCACATTTTTTCTCACAATAATATTTTGTTATTTTGATAGCAAGTTTTTTGGCTAGATTATTAAAATGTCCATGTGTTACATAGTGTATATAATCTTCATATAATGTGTGGTAGGTGTGAACTATTGGTAGATTTAGTTTTTTAGCAACAATTCTTGAAAAATAACCAATACCAAATTCTGTTTGAGAATGAATTACATCTAGGTGCCAGTTTTTAATTATTTTCATGGCTTTTTTAGAATAGATACCAGTTAATTTTGTTTCATATATTCCTGTTTTTATTCCCGGTAAATATATTATTCTGTTTTTATCATCATATATAAATTTATTATTATCTAAGTTTGCTGTTACTATAAAAACTTCATGATGCATTTTTTCTAATGCTGTTTTTAACATTTTTATGCTTGTTGTTACTCCGGAGATGTGGGGTTCATATGCATCTGTAAATATACCTATTTTCATTTTCTACCTCGTTTTCTATATAATAAGTATAATATATTTTCTATGATTTGTATATAAAATGTTAAAAAATGTTGGTTTTTTAGTAATTTTTTTAAAAGTGATATTTCCCTAAGAATGGGACCAAAACACGTGATTTTGTCGAACTTTGTCGACTTTTGACATACGATTTTTCTTGATTTTTGTTGACATCACCTTTAGAATAAATGCCCATGAAGGAGGCGATTTTTATGATATCGCAAGAAACTAAAACATTTTATGCGTTTAACATTGATAAAATGTTTAAAGCTGTGTTTGTTGGAACAGATGAAGTAAGTAAAAGTTTACTTTTGGAACTTCTTAGTGAGTGCCTTGATGCAAAAGTTGATAGGATTATTGATTTTATTCCAATCGAACTGGGTGTTAGAAGTAAACATGAAAGAAGTAAAAGACTAGATTTAATTGTGGAAGTTGATGGAAGGAAAATTAATGTTGAGTTAAATTCCTCTTTTGATGTAGTAACTAAAATTAGGAATTTAAATTATTACTTTTCTTTTTGTAGTCAGTATACTATTGAAGGAGATGCCTATGACATTGAGTCTGATTTTATTCATATTTCTCTAAATTATAAAGCTTTAAGTAAAAGTCCACTTATTGCATGTTACACGTTTTATGACAAAGGAAATAAGAAAGAACTAGACAGAAGGTTTAGATATTATGAAATCAATGTTGAAAAATTCGCAAAACTTTGGTATGATAGGGACATGAAAATTGTTAGAGAAAAACCACTTTTAACGATGATTGGGATAAAAGACCCAGAAGAATTGGACAAATATTCTAGTAAGATGGCTTTATCTAGCATTAAGGAGAGTGTTGATAAATTGAAAATATTAAACAGTGACAAAAAGTTCGTATATAACATCACACCAGAACAAGATGACATTTTAACAAAGAACACTTTAAAGAAAATATATAAATCTGAAGGTCATGAAGAAGGACTTGCTGAAGGAAAAGCTGAAGGACTTGCCGAAGGGAAAATTGAAGCGCAACGTGAAATAACAATAAACTTATTGAAAAACAACTATCCAATTGAAGAAATAGCTAAGATAACTGGTTTACCAGAAGAGGAAATTAATAATTTGAAAGCTGAATAATATGAATAAGATAATAAAAAAAATATTAAAAATTATTGGAATTATAATCGCTATTGGAGCAATTATAATTCTAGGAATAAATGTATATGTAAAGTGCAGTGTCAACAAAAAAATAGTTGAGGCAAACAATATTAATGGTAATTATGATGCGATTTTGGTATTGGGAGCTGGTTTAAGGAATGGAAAACCTAGTCCGGTTTTAAAAGATAGGCTTGATACTGCTTATGAGTTATACGAAGATGGTTATTCTAAGAAAATAATTGTTAGTGGTGACCATGGAAAAAAATATTACGATGAAGTAAATGTTATGAAGAATTATTTACTTGATAAAGGTGTAGAAAGTAATGATATTTTTATGGACCATGCCGGTTTTTCAACATATGATAGTGTTTATAGAGCTAAAGAAATATTTTTAACAAACAATATAATTATTGTAACACAACAATTTCATTTGTATAGAAGTTTATATATTGCGAATAAGTTAGGATTAGATGCTATAGGAGTTTCTGCAACTTTAAGAGATTATAGCGGAAGTGTAAAGTTTGAACTTAGGGAAATCTTAGCTAGAGATAAAGATTTTGTAAAGGTTATGTTTAAACCAGAACCAACATATTTAGGTGATACTATTCCAGTTTTTGGTGATGGAAATGTTACAAATGATTAAAAGTGTTTGTATATAATAATGTTATTTGATATAATTTAGAAGGTGAAGATAAAATGAAATATTTGATTAATGCATTTTGGGGATTTTGTATGGCGCTAGCTGACAGTGTACCAGGAGTAAGTGGGGGAACAATTGCTTTTATTCTGGGATTTTATGATAAATTTATAAATGCTTTGAATGATGTTTTTTATGGAGATTTTAAAAAGAAAAAAAGTGCTTTATGGTTCTTATTTAAATTAGGTACTGGTTGGATTGTTGGTATGGCTTTAGCTACATTAGTTTTAACTAGTTTATTTGAAACAAAAATATATAACGTTAGTTCATTATTTTTAGGATTTATTGTATTTTCTATACCTTTAATAATGAAAGAAGAAAAAGATAATATTAAAGGTAAATATAAAAATATTATATTTGCTATAATTGGAATTTTGATTGTATCTTTAATAACATATTTTAATCCAATTAGTGGAGGAGATAGTGTTAATATTGCTGATTTAAATTTTGGCTTAGCTATGTATATTTTATTAGCTGGTGCTATAGCAATATGTGCAATGGTATTACCGGGCATTTCAGGTTCAACACTTCTTTTGATATTCGGGTTATATATACCTATAATTAATGGAATAAAAGAATTTTTACATATGAATTTTACTTATTTTCCAGCATTATTAATCTTTGGAATTGGAGTTTTACTGGGTATTGCTTTAATAATAAAGTTAATAAAAATTGCATTAGATAAATATAGAAGTGCTACAGTTTATTTAATAATTGGGTTAATGATTGGTTCATTATATGCTATTGTAATGGGACCAACAACATTAGAAGTACCTAAAGAAGCATTAAGTTTTGATACATTTAGTATTGTTTATTTTTTAATCGGTGGTCTAGTTATAATTGGATTAGATAGAATTAAAATGTTTTTAGAAAAGAAACATATTGAAGGGTAGTTATGAAGAAGTTTAGTATTTTTGTTGTAGTTTTATGTTTAATATTGTTTAGTGTTATTTGTTATGGTGTGTTAAGCTATGATAGTTTAGTAATTGATACAAAAGTTTATAGTTTTATAATAAATAATATAATGAATGATGGATTAACTCCGATACTTAAAGCAATTACTGAATTAGGTGGAGTTGCTTTTACAGTACTTGCTGGTGTGTTAATTTTTATGTTTTGTAAGAAAAATAGGTGGTTTATAACAATTGATTTAGTTGGAGTAACTTTAGTTAATCAAGTAATTAAACATATCATTAGAAGACCAAGACCAAATGTTTTAAGATTAGTAGAAGAAAGTGGATATAGTTTTCCATCTGGACATTCTATGGTAAGTATGGCATTTTATGGAATAATAATTTATTTAGTTTATAAAAATGTTTCTAATAAATATTTAAAATGGATATTAATTATCTTGTTATCATTATTAATATTATCTATTGGTTTTAGTAGAATTTATGTTGGAGTTCATTATTTTACTGATGTAGCAGGTGGTTTCTTACTGGGACTTGCATATTTAATAATTTATATAAATATTTATAATAAAAGGATTGGTAAAAATGAAGAGTGATAGTTTAATAAGTAGTTTTAAATATGCCATTGAAGGTATAAAAAAGGCTTGTAAAGCTGAAAGAAATTTAAAAGTTCATACATTAGCTATGTTACTTGTAGTAATTCTAGGATTTATACTTAAACTTGCGGCTTGGGAATGGGTAGTGTGCATAGTATTATTTGCTTTAGTTATTGGAGCAGAACTATTTAATACATCAATTGAAGAGGTCGTAAATTTGTTATCTCCGGAGATTAGAATTCATGCTAAATATGCTAAAGATATAGCTGCAGGAGCAGTTTTAGTTAATGCTTTTTTTGCAGCAATGATTGGTTGTATTATATTTATTCCTAAAATAATAGCATTGTTTTAAAAAAGTATTGCGAGTTTTTGCAATACTTTTTAAATACCTTTTAATTCGAAGTAAATATCTCGAAGTTCCATAGCTTTTTCAAAGTCCATAGCTGCAGCTGCTTCACGCATTTCTTTTTCAAGTTTTTCAAGCATTTCAACTCTTTCTTTCTTGCTAATTTTCTTCTTTTTATCTGTTACTTCATTTGTTACAACTTCTTTTATATCTTTGATAATAGTTTTTGGAGTAATTCCATGAACTTTGTTGTATTCTTCTTGGATTTCTCGCCTTCTTTTAGTTTCTTTAATGGCTTCATTCATGGCATCACTATAGGTATCAGCATACATAATAACTTTACCAAATTCATTTCTAGCTGCACGTCCGATAGTTTGAATTAAACTCCTGTTACTTCTTAAAAATCCTTGCTTGTCAGCATCTAATATACATATTAAACTAACTTCAGGAATATCTAATCCTTCACGAAGGAGATTGATACCTACAATACAATCATAGATACCACTGCGGAGATCATGAATTATTTTTAATCTTTCTAAGGTCTTAATTTCACTATGTAAATAAGCTACTTTAATGTTCATTTCTTTTAAATAATTGGTTAGTTCTTCACTCATTCTGATAGTTAGAGTTGTAATTAAAACACGTTCATTTCTTTTTATTCTTTCATTAATTTCACTGATTATATTATCAATTTGTCCTTCGGTTTTACGAACTTCAATGATTGGGTCAAGTAATCCTGTTGGTCTAATAATTTGTTCAACATATTTATTGTTTGTTTTTTCAAGTTCATAATCTCCAGGAGTTGCTGATACATAAATTGCTTGATTAATTTTAGCTTCAAACTCTTCAAATCTAAGTGGTCTGTTATCTAGGGCACTTGGAAGTCTAAAACCATAATCTACAAGAGTTTGTTTACGCATTCTGTCTCCGTTATACATTCCTCGAACTTGTGGTAATGTTACGTGTGATTCATCAACTACGAGTAAAAAATCTTTAGGAAAGAAATCTATTAAACAAGAAGGTGTTTCTCCAGCATCTCTTAAGGCTAAATGCCTTGAATAGTTTTCAACACCATTACAAAATCCTGTTTCACGAAGCATTTCAAGGTCGTAGTTAGTTCTTTCACGAAGTCTTTGTTCTTCGATTAGTTTGTTTTCATCTTTTAATTCTTGTAAACGTTCTTTTAATTCTTTTTCAATTCTGTTGCAAGCTTCTTCTAATTTTTCTTTACTTGTTACAAAGTGTGATGCTGGTGATATTGTTACAGATTTTTTATTTTGAGTTACAACTCCCGTTAATGGATCAAATACACATATTTCTGAAACTATATCATCTTCTAGAATAATTCTTATGCCACTTACTTTTTCGTTAACAGGTATAATGTCGATGTTGTTTCCACGAACTCGAAATGTTCCACGATGAAAATCTAAATCATTTCTTTCATAAGTCATATCAATTAATCTGTTTAGTATTTTATTTCTACTTATTTTGTCTCCGATAGTTAGAATTAACATGTTTTTTTCATATTCGGACTTTTCACCGATACCATAAATACAAGAAACTGATGCTACCACAATGACATCTTTATAATTGATTAAAGCACTAGTGGCAGCATGACGTAGTTCATCAATTTCATCATTGATGCTAGAATCTTTTTCAATGTAAGTATCACTACTTGGAACATAAGCTTCCGGTTGATAATAATCATAGTATGATACAAAGTATTCAACATGGTTATTAGGAAAAAATTCTTTTAATTCAGCGTAAAGTTGCCCAGCAAGAGTTTTGTTATGTGCTAAAACTAGAGTAGGTTTATTAGTTTCTTTTATAACATTAGCAATTGTAAAAGTTTTACCTGTTCCTGTTGCCCCTAATAAAACTTGTTCTTTTTTTCCTTCGTTTATACCATCCACTAATTCTTTTATAGCTTGTGGTTGGTCTCCACTAGGTTTATATTTACTTACTAATTCAAACATGATTTCCTCCTTTTCATCTAACCTTATATATATTGTCTTCAAATAACATGCTTATTATACTAAACAAAAATATGTTCGTCAATAATTTTCTTGTAAAATATAAAAAAGTGTGGTAAAATTTTTCTATAAATGAGGGTGATTATATGACGACATATATTTTTGGGCATAAGAGTCCAGATACTGATACAGTTTGTTCAAGTATTGCATTATCTTATTTGAAAAATGAACTTGGAGATAAAACTGTTCCTAAAGTACTTGGAAATATTAATAATGAAACAAGATTTGTTTTAAATTATTTTAATGTGCCAGTTCCAAGTTATTTAAATGATGTAAAGGTACGTATTAAAAATGTTAAGTATGATAAAAAAGCATTTATTGAAGAAAATAGAAGTATTGATGAAGCCTTTAAATTAATGGAAAAACATAATATAACTGCAATACCTTTAGTTGATGATAAGAAAGTTTTAACTGGTTATGTAACTTTAAAGGAACTTGCTAGATATTTAATTAATGGTAATAGAGAACAAGTTTATACGACTTTAGATAATATTATTGAAACTTTAAATGCTAAAGTAATTGTAAAGTGTGATGATATAATTAAAGGAAATACTTTGATAGCTGGTTTAAGTTTTAAAGCTTTAGAACAAGCAATTGACTTAAATAGTGAAGATATTTTAATAGTGGGAGATAGATATAAAGTTCTTGATTATGCTATTAAAAGTAAAGTTAAATTGGTTATATTACCTCTTAATATAAATTTGGAAAAGAAAATAATTAAAAAAGCTCAAGAAAATGAGGTTAATATTATTGCATCTGAACTTGATAGTTTTCAAATTGCTACAAGAATAACTTTGAGTAATTATATTAAAAATATAAATATTAATAAAAATCCTGTTACTGTTAATAATGAAGATTATTTTAGTGATTTTAAATCAATGATACATAAGATTAATCATACTAATTATCCAGTTATTAACAATAAAAAGGAATGTTTAGGATTAATTAGACTTACAGGACCCAATGATTATGAAAAACAAAAAGTTATATTAGTTGACCATAATAATTTGGCGCAATCTGTTGATGGTATTGAAGAAGCTAATATTTTGGAAATTATTGATCATCATAATTTAGGTGCTATAGGTACAAATGTGCCAATTAATTTTAGAAGTAGACCTGTTGGTTGTACATCTACAATGATTTATGATATGTTTATTGAAAATAAAATTAATATTCCAAAGGAAATTGGGGGACTTATGTTATCAGCAATTCTTTCTGATACACTTCTTTTAACTAGTCCAACAACTACTGAAGATGATAGATTTGCAGCTGTAAAACTTGCTAGTATTGCTAAAGTTGATATGGATAAATATGGTTTAGAAATGATAAAGGCAGCATCATCCATTGAAGGAATGAGTGTTAGAGATTTAATAAAGAGCGATTTCAAAAACTATGTTGTAGGTTCTAAAAATTTAGGAATTGGTCAAGTAATGACATTAGATTTTGATAGAATAAAAGAAAATATGGATGAATATGTGAATGTTTTAAATGAAATGGCTGATACTAATTATAGTGTGGTAGTTATTTTCATAACAGATATTATAAAGAATGGTTCATATGTAATTTATAATACTAAAGCAAGTGAAGTAATTGAAGAAGCATTTGGTCTTAAAGATACTTATGAAGGAGTATTTTTACCTAAGATGGTTTCAAGAAAAAAACAAATCTTACCAAGTATTTTAAGTGTTATGGAGGATAAAAAATAGAGTGTTAGTTTACTAATGCTCATTTTTTAAATAAAGGAGGAATAAGTTTATGAAAGCGTTGATAACTGGAGCTTCAAGTGGTATTGGAAAAAATATGGCATATGTTTTAGCAAATAAAGGTATTGATTTAATACTTGTTGCTAGAAATAAAGAAGAAATGTTAAAAATTAAAGAAAATGTTAAAGTAAATGTTTTAGTTATAGAACTTAATTTACTTAAAGAAAAGAATATTTTTAAATTGTATGAAATGTGTAAAGATGAAAATATTGATATATTAATTAATAATGCAGGTTTTGGTTTGTTTGGAATATTTACTGAAGCGGATTTAACACGTGAACTTGAAATGATTGATTTAAATATTAAAGCATATCATATTTTAACTAAATTATTTTTAAAAGATTTTGTAGAAAAAGATAAAGGTTATATATTAAATGTTGCATCAAGTGCAGGTTTTATGGCAGGTCCTAGACTTAGTACTTATTATGCTACCAAAAATTATGTGCTTAAACTTACGATGGCTATTAATGAAGAGTTAAGACAAAGCGGAAGTAATGTTGTAGTTTCTGCTTTATGTCCAGGACCTGTTAATACTAATTTTAATAAGGTTGCTATGGGGGAATTTAGTATTAAAGAAGCAAGTCCAAAATATGTGGCAGAATATGCTATAGATAAAATGTTTAAGAAGAAAATGATTATTGTTCCAACTCTAAGAATTAAACTTGGTATATTTTTGTTAAGATTAATTCCTTATAGATTACAACTTATATATTGTTATCATATTCAAGGTAAAAAATTAGGGATAAAGAAAAAGTAGTTTCAATTTAAGAAACTATTTTTTCTTCTTTAACTTCTTCTTTTGTTACTAGAAATCTATTGGTACATCTAAAGCTTTAGCTATTATATAAAGTGTATCTACTGAAAAATTATATGCTACTTTTTCACTTTGTATTTGCCTTATAAAATCATGTGAAAGGTCAACCATTTCGGCAAATTTTGCTGAGGTTATCCCTTTTTCTAATAGATACTTTCTGATATTTTTTCTTATGTTTGACTAACAAATTTATGAAAACAGATATAGTTTTTAAATAGTTTGATTGAAATAGTAAAAGATAAGATAGAAAAAATGATAAGTATAATAATAAAGATATTTTAAACAAATTAGTAAATATAATTAAAACTTATATATTTTAAAAATACTCAATTTGAGTACCAAATAAGATTGTTTACATTAAATTTGTAAAGTACGTTGACATTTTTAAATATAAAGTATATTTTGCGACTAAAAATTTTTAGGACAAAATTTCTTGTATTTTCGGGGTATTTTTTTTATAATAAAAAAAAGTTTCAAAAAAAGTGCAAAAATTTGACCCTTTTAGGAAATATAT
>UMLR01048734.1_pt1 | contig 40951 bp, 33 predicted proteins | sample 1966741 | NCBI WGS metagenome assembly UMLR01 (sample SAMEA4836207, study PRJEB28245) | human gut metagenome | biome: gut microbiome; material: fecal sample | place: Denmark | collected 2008 | reverse complement strand
CTCTGTATTTCCCATTTCCTGTCCCATCCGGTATATTAGAGAAAAAAGGAAAGGGCTCCGGGGGAACTCTTTCCTTTTATAAAATGACAGGATTTTTTGCCTTGCTTTACAACTTCCGTCCCGCTTTCACGAAGCCGAAACTTTCCTTCGGCTTCAGGGCCTTATCATCATTTGCCATGAATTTCATCGGCCATGCGCACCAGGGCATCTACCGTTCTGATACCCGGTGTGATTTCAGACAGCCGGACTTTCACGAAATGATTTTCTTTCACTGCTTTCACACTCTGGAGCTGGGGATTTTCTTTCAACTTTTCCACTCTTTCGTCGAAGGAGTCCTGGTTCCTGTCGCTGGTGCTGTAATCTACCACAAGGATATAGTCCGGATCCGCCTTAACCAGACTTTCCCAGCTTGTCTTTGCCCAGGTTTTGTCCACTCCCTGTCCTGCCATGACATTCTGGGCACCAATCATCTTTAATACATTGGTGGTATATCCTTCAAAAGCAGTAAAAGGCTGCCCATCGTCGGAGTCATAGACAAAGACTTTCACCTGGGGCAGGTCTTTAATCTTGTTCTGAGCTGCTGCCAGTTTCTGTTTCTGCCCATCCACCCATTTTTTGGCATTGTCTTCTTTTCCAAAAATTTTTCCATATTCCATCATATCATTGAAAAGAGTATCAAGGTTGGCATTGGTTCCCTGCATAGAATCGGGCACATAAATGGGAATGCCGGCAGAAATAATTTTATCAGCAGGCACACCTCTCTTCGTAAAGGGCACTTCCCAGCCGGTAACGAAATCAGGTTTGACGGACATCAGCTTTTCATAAGACGGCCACTTTTCGGAAAGCACCGGCACTTTGGCATAGGCTTCGGAAACGGAAGGATAAATGTCATCTTCCTTGAAAGCAGTGCCGGCCATTTGGTCCTGAAGTCCCAGAGCCAGCATCATTTCCGTAGTGGCGAAGGACATAGAAACTGCATGCTTCGGCGGCTGAGTCACCTTCATATCCACTGTTTTTCCATCCAGGTTTTCTTTCCAGGAAACAACAGCTGTCTGTGAAGAGGCAGGTTTTGCAGATTCCCCATTACCGCATCCTCCCACAGCCATACCAAGAGATGCTGCAAGCAGCAGCACTGCAAACGCTTTTTTCATTTTCGGATTCATAAGATTCCTCCTTTACAAACCTATGCTTTAATAGTAAATAAACCTCTGCTCGTTATGAAAAGCAGTATAGAAGGGGACTTCAAAAATATTTTCCAATTTTGATTCGGTAAGCACCTCATCTGCTGTCCCCTGATCCACGATATGACCTTTATTCATCACAATGGCATGATCGCAGTAACGGCAGGCCAGATTTAAATCGTGGAGTACGATGAGAATCGTGCCCTGTTGATGAAATTGTTTTAATGTTTCCATAAGAGCAATTTTATATTTTACATCCAGATGATTGGTTGGTTCGTCCATCAAAAGAAGCTGCGGTTCCTGCGCCAGGGCTTTAGCTATGAGAACACGCTGTTTTTCTCCGCCGGACATGGATTTCATTTCCTGTCCCCAGAGTGAAAGGGAACCGGTCTCCTTCATCACGCGGCGGACAATTTCATGGTCTTTCTTTTGATAGTCCCCAAAACGGCTTTTAAAAGGATACCGGCCCATGAGCACCACCTGCTCTGCCCGAAGTTCACCTGTCATTTCCATGGACTGCTGCACCATGACCGCCGTTTCCCGGGCATAGGCTTTTCTATCATAGGACTCCAGGGCCTTTCCCTTATAAAACACAGATCCCCGGCTTTTAAGACGGCCGGATATATGACTTAAAAGCGTGGACTTCCCGCATCCGTTCGGACCTACAATGCAAGTCATGCTCCCTTCCTTTACCTGGAATGATACATCATGGAGGATTTCCCTGTTTCCAACCCGGTAAGAAAGATGACATACTTCCAGCATATTACTGTCCCTCCCCATACCGATGAATCACGATCCAGATGAAAACCGGCGCCCCTACACAGGCCGTCAACACACCCACAGGCAGTTCTTCCGGTGCAAAAAGGGCCCGTGAAAACACATCAGACCATATCATCACCAATCCACCGATGAGAGAAGAAAAAACAATAAGACGTCCGTGTGACGGTCCTGCCACAGCCCGGGCCATATGGGGTGTAATCAGCCCCACAAATCCAATGATGCCTGACTTACTCACCAGCAGAGCCACCATGGCAGAGGTGAGAAGAATGATAAAGAGCTGGAAATGCTTCAGATTCAACCCCAGATATTCCGCCTCCCCCGCCCCCAGCAGCATGAGATCCAGGTCATGCCGCACAAGAAAGGTGAGTCCCATCATGATGAGCACCCCCAGGGCAACAAGGAAAATATCCGCCCATTGCATACCGGAAAGACTGCCCACCAGCCAAAACATGGCGCTGCGCACCTGTGCTTCATGGCGGGCTCCGTAAATGACCATCATGGTGAGGGCGGAGAAAAAGGCTGATACCCCCATTCCCACCAGTACAAGGCGAATGGGATTTTTGCTGTTCCCGCTGGCCGCTATAACAATGGCAGTAGAAAGAGCGGCTCCTATAAACGCCCCCATGGCCACGGAGCCATTTCCTGCAAAGGAAAACCAGCTCCATATGATAGCCATCACCGCACCGGTAGACGCCCCTGACGAAACACCAAGCACATAGGGATCGGCCAGGTCATTACGGGTAATCGTCTGCAAGAGAAGGCCCGCAAGGGACAGTCCTATCCCGCAGAGCAGGGCAAATAAAGTACGGGGAATACGTATCTGCCATAGAATCATAGCAGAGGGCGTATTCCCCATTTGCCCCTGGGAAATCATGGTTCCCACTTCTGAAAAAATATCCGCCGTCGGAACATCCACCGACCCAAAACGGACAGAAAGAACCAGACTTACCATCAGTAACAGGGCCAGGACGATTCCTTTGATTCCTGTGGAAATGCATGTATCCTTTTTGTCCATAGTTCTGCCACATCCTTTCTATCCGGCTTTACCTATCTATTTTAGCTGAATATTATTAAAATTACAATAAACAATTAATTATAAAATATAATTTATTTATTCAGCATTAATTCGTAATGAAAGCAAATTTCCTATACCAGCCCATGTTCCACCAGAAACATGGACCAGTGCAGAAAGGGCGAACGGTGAGGATCATTTCCCCGGCCGGGCTCTCTATTTCCATAAGCCCTGATTTCACGTATCATCCTGACTCTCTTCCAGCTCTCCCTCTATATCCAGGTACAGAGCCTGCAGTTGATTGACTGTTTCATCCGCTGCCTGCCACAGGCCCCGTTTTTCCGCTTCCAGCAAAGTTTCTGTAATGCGCTGGAGTGCCCAGGGATTGACTTCTTTCATCCAGTCCTGTACTGTGCCATCCAGCGCGTACTTTTCTGCCAGTTTTTCATACATCCAGTTTTCCATCACCTTGCTGGTAGCATCCCACTGGAAGCTAATGGATACACGGCTTGACAGATCGGCTGCGCCTTTGTAGCCATGCTTCATCATGCCCTGTATAAACCGGGGATTGATGGTTTCCATGCGAAAAACCCGCTTAGCCTCCTCCTGCACGCTGCGGACCTTGACGCTGCCCCTTTCCGTACTGTCGCCTTCATAGGAGCGGGGAGATTTACCAGAAAGGTTCCGTACAGCCGCTATCATTCCACCATGATAGGCATTGTAATCATCACTGCTCATCATATTCGTTTCATGGTTATCCTCATTTTTCAAGGTCACATCCATATGGGACAGGCGCTCTTTAAAAAGCTCCGGTTTATAGGTTCCTTTGGAACGGCTGCCGTAGGCATGGCCGCCCCATCTGACAAAAACGCGGGAGAGATCATCCAGGGTATCCCAGTTTCGTGACTCCAGCAGGGCACCCACACCGGCGCCATAGGTTCCCGGCGCATCACCAAAAATACGATAGCAGGCTTCCCGCCAGGCTTCCTCTGTCGTCATTCCATTCCTTTCCATGGCACTGCTTTCGGAAAGGACATGTTTACGTATAAAATTGTCTTCCTCCTTCTCCGGAAGGGATGCAGCCAGCAGGACTGCTTTGTCCATAAGAGAAACTACTGCCGGCATGGTATCCCTGAAAAGGCCGCTGATTCTGCCTGTTACATCCAGTCTGGGCCTTTTCAGCTCCGAAAGAGGAATCGGCTCCAAGCGCTTCACATAAAGGCTTCCTTTCTCCCAGATAGGACGAATGCCCATGAGATAAAGAAATTCCGCTATACACTGCCCGTGACTTCGCATATTGGCCCCGGACCAGAAAACCATGCCAATATTTTCCGGATACTTTCCTTCTTCCCTGATATAACGGGCAATAACCTCATCACCCAGCTCTTTCCCTACCGCCCAGGCCGCTTTAGTGGGAAGCTTTCTGGGATCAATCCCATAGAAATTAATGCCCGCCGGAAGGAGGGATACACCACCGGCATGAGGTGAGCCTGAGGGCCCGGGCATAATATATTTCCCTTCTATTCCTTCCAGGGTATGATCCATTTCCTGAATCGTGCCGGAAAGCCTTTTGTACAGGTCATGACAGATAAAGCCGGCCGTTTTTTCTACATGCTTCTGCCACAAGGCATCCCCTTCCCGTACTGACTTGGCTGAAAGGGCTTTTCTGATGCCTTCTTCACTAAAATGATGAACCATCAGAGTGTCGATAAACTCTTCCGTTTCTTTTCTGACAGCAGTCATCATTTCACTGCCCGTCTTTTTCTCCGGAAGAAGGGTCTGTGATTTTTCCATCAATTCTTTTGCTGTGTATCCGTATTTTTCTGCAAACACATCCAGAATGACAGGACAGGAACCATCAGACTGCCTCATGAGCTGGATGATTTCATTTCTGAGAATCTCTCCTTCCGGCATCTGTCCCAATATATGGAGACCCACATGGCATTCACTGTTTTTAATATCCTCTATGTACTGATGCAGCCTTGTCAGATATTCAGAAAATGGCTTCGATTCATCATAGGGCACTTCCCCATCCAGCTCCGCTTTCACAGCCAGGCTGCGTATTTCCGGCACCAGGTGGGATGCTGTTTCCGGCTCCACTGTAAGGAAATGGGCATATTCATCCATATCTTTTTCCAGTTCCGAGAGCTCGTCATAGGTGCCTGCATCTGCCATAGGTGCAGGCATATGGTCTATCAGGCAGGCGCTCCCCCGTCTTTTGGCCTGTATTCCTTCGCCTGTGATAGTCATATGGTAGGGATATACATTGGGAAGACAGCCCAGTGCCAGATCCGGATAACTGCTCAGGTCAAGTCCCGCGCCCTTGCCCGGCAGCCATTCCAGATTTCCATGAGTGCCTACATGAATCACTGCATCCGCCTTCCAGATATCCCGTATCCACAGGTAATAGGCCAGGTACTGGTGGGTAGGGGCAATCATAGGGTCATGATAGATTTTGGCCGCATCAAAGCCATAGCCCCGGGGTGCCTGCACCGTGATAAAAACATGTCCATCCATAACACCGGGAACCAGAATGCTGCCTTCCTCATCCACCATGACACTGCCGGGAGCACGGCCCCAGTCCTTTTCCATCTGGGCCCTGACATCGTCAGGAAAGGTCTGAAAAAAGTCTCCATACTGTTTTCCTGTCACCTTATGGCAGGCCCTCTCTTCCGCTTCCGTCATCATGGACAAATCATTGGTGGCCTGGCTGGTAATGAGCTGAACGAGCTTGCTGCCTGTTTCCGGGACATAATCTATCCTATAGCCTTTCGCTTTCATCTTTTCCAGAAGACGGCGCACGCTTTCTATGCTGTCAAGGCCGAAGGCACTACCGATATTGGAATTCTTAGGCGGATAGTTGTGAAAAATAATGGCAATTTTCTTGTCTTCATTTCTCTTCCTGTGAAGCCTGGCCCAGGCACCGGCCTTAGCTGCCATGGCAGCTATCCGCTCTTTCAAAGGCAGATATTCCACCTCTCCTGTTTTCTTCACATGCTTGGCCGCTATGGGCACCCCGTGGATGATGCCGTCAAACTCAGGCATGGAAACACTGATGGACACTTCCATGGCATTCATGCCTTCCGTTGATTTTTTCCACTCCTCCTCCGGCATAAGCAGGGAATAGCACTGCAGCACAGGAATCCCCATTTCATGGAGCACCTCGCGGGATATGGAGCCGGAGGTGGTGAATGAAAATTTCATTACATTCACCAGGCAGTCAATCACAGGCTTTCCATCTTTCATAAAATACCGATGAAATACTTCATCAAGGGATGGCATACCCAGTTTCGTATCTGGAAGACCGTTAGTGAAAACAGGAATGACATTAAGCCCCTGCCGCTCTGCCTCCTCAATGAAAGCATCCTGGTATTTTGTATCTCCCCAGATCCATTCATCCCGATAAAAAAGAAAGCCGGCGGTAGGCCTTTCCACCTTGCAGAATCTCTCCCTATAGGAAGAAAGATCCGTCATATACCTGTCTTTCATGCCAAAATGGTAGAGTCCCGCCCAGCAGAGGGGACTGGGATTCGGTGGCTTTACCGGGGAAGTCTCAAAGAGGAAAGCGCCATAGAGCCATAAATTCCTATAATTTTCCAGTCCACCATAAAAGCTGTACTTTTTGATGACTTCTATTTCCTCTTTCCCTATCCACTTCCCGCATTCTTCCTCCGCCGAACCGGCTGCATCCATGTAATAGGGAATCCCACGGCCCTCTAAAAAGGCAAGGCACTGCTGCCAGAATTTCGTGCGAATCGTATTTCCCATGAACTTGATCATCACCAGGGAAGCTCCCTCAAGAAGAGGCGCATAGGAAGCAAAACGGCTGTCATCTTTCACCTTCAGCGTCCGGCAGCTTTCGGAAAGCCGGCCCTCCTTCTGCAGGGACTCCATGGCCCGGCTCATCATGAAATACCGGCGGTCCACATTTGTCAAATAGATCAGTTTCACTGCCATTCTGCTTCTCCCTTATATGAAATCAGACGCCTGCCATCAGTGGGAATCCTTGTCAAATAGTTCCGGATACACCGCCCGGGCACTGGCCTCTATGGCATCGGTTATATGCTGGCTCATGACATACTTGTACTTTTCCGGGAAAGGTACCAGCTTTCCGTTCTTAACAGCCTTTACATCCCGGTAAGCCGGATTTTCCATGATTTCCCGGGCAAAGACTGTCTCATCGTCCCCGGTTTTCACCTTCCATACGGGCATAAGAATCACATCAGGATTGATTTCCGGCAGGATTTCCATGGAAAGATAGGCATTGGTCCCCTTCGGTACATCATACCGGGCCGCACCATCCTTCACGTGGGCCATGGCCAGCACCTCACTGAAAAGGGTGCCCTTCTTTCCCAAGATTCCCCTGAAAGAAAGTCCCAGGGCACACCGCTCATCCGAAGGACCTATGGCGGAAAGTTTTTCCTCAAGCTTCGCTTTTTTATTTTCCATATCCTGTACCATGGCTTCACCGCCGGCTTCCTCGTTCACTGCCCTGGCCACTCCTCTGACCTTTTCTTCCATTTCATCCCAGCTTACCGCAACCAGGGACACATACACCGGAATGCCGGACTGCCGTAGAAGACTGACCACCTGGGGAGACACCGCTGTTGAGACGATAACCAGGTCCGGCTTCAGGGCCATAATGGACTCTGCATTCATGTCCACCTTCCTCCCCACGGCCTCAGCCTCCTCCTTCGTCACAAAGGAAATATCCGGATTCCCAGCATATCGGGAGAGAGCTGTCACCCTTGACGTATCTACCAGACCCAGAAGGATCTCATCGGTGCCATAGGTAAGAGACACAATACGGGAGGGATGGCTGGGGAGAGACAAAGACTGACCCGAATCATCCACCACCTGCCGCATTGGGCTTTCCGGCTGTATTTTCCCACAGCCGGAAAGGAGAATGGAACAAAAAAGAAAAGAAAAGAGCCAAAATAAGAACCGCTTCAAAAAATCTCCCCCTGCACAGCCTGACTCATAACGATTCTATTCAAAAAACGGACTTCAAAGCTGCCTTTTTTGCAGTCCGTTCTCATTAGAATTTATGGGAATATGAAATTCTCCAGTTATAGGGCAGATCCAAATTACCATATCTATTGGAATAGTTCTTATGGTCAAAAAGATTATTCAGTGTAACCGTGACAGAATCATTCTTCGTCACATCGTAGATAGTATTCCATGTGACTCGGGAAAGACTGGGAATCTGTTTATCTTTGGACGGACGGGATGTATAATCTTCTCTATCGCCAAGATATTTCCAGGATAACGTGCTCCGTACCTTGTCAGAGCGGTATGTCAGACTCATGACTCCGTCAATTCTGGAAGAATCCTGGATCCAATGGGCATTCTTCTGACTCACATCCTTGATTTCCGGATTGCTGAATCCAAATCCCAATGCATAGTCCCAGTGAGGATTCAGCTTCTGCTCATAGGCAAACTCTACCCCTGTATTTCTGAAATTTCCCTTATTTTCCGCATACTGCAGTCCTGTTTTAGGATCAACATTACTCCATCCAAATTTATTCTTGAAATCCATGTAATAGATGGAAACTTTGAAGCTCTGATTATCATTAAACTCTTTCTTTATCCCTGTTTCATAAGTCCACCCTTTTTCCGGTTTAAGATTTTGGGGATTCAGCCCTTTGGAACCAGGCTTTCTGTAAAAAATGGAACTGAATGAAGGCATCTGGAATCCTCTGCCCACGTCAATATACCATGAAGTGGAATCATTGATTTTATACAGGGTCTGTATCTGCGGCGTAAATACATTCTGATTTTTAAATGGATCCAGAATACGCTCCCCTCTTAAGCCAATGGTGGCGCTGAATTTAGGAGAAAATACATCTGTATAAGACAAATACAAAGCGTGGTTCATTCGGTGCACATTCTGATTATCCCTCACTACATTTTCATAGTTTTCCCTTTTAAATGTATATCCGGCAGTCAGACTGTCTTCCCCAAACTCCCATGTTTTCTGGATATCACCAATATAGCTGGATAGATTGGCCGAAGAATCGACTCTCTCATTTTTGAGACGATCTGTTCCCCTGACAGAACGATAATTATAACCAAGGACAGCCTTCACGCCATTATCTTTTCCTGCATAATTAAAACCAGCAGTCATTCTTTTGTCGTCATACACATAATTATAATCTTTGGATGCTTTGGCTGTCTTTCCATATTTATGACCGCCTCTGGTGATATCACCTTCCTGATACATCATATTAAAGCCAATATCATCCGTTAATTTCGCAGCAATGGCCGCCTGATTGGACTGGCCCTTTCCAACCCACCAGTCTGTATCAGAGCCAGCCCCATAATCATTGCTATGGGTACGGCGATCGTCAAAGGAACGTTTTAAATCAACAATCATGCGTGGTCCTGTATACATAATACCGTAATCATTATAATAATTGCCTGCTGTTCCTTTCACAGTCACATGCTCTTTCCCCTCTTCCGGAGTCTTTGTAATAATATTCACCAGTCCTCCCATCGCCTCAGCGCCATACAGGGTTCCGGCAGCACCTTTGACTACTTCTACCTTCTCAATCATCTCCTCAGGAATTCCTTTTAAAGAATTATACCCGGCGAGATTCATGGGGATTCCATTCACCATAACCAGCGTTCCCCGGTCAAAGCCACGTACCACCGTGCGTCCGGAGCTTAGCCCGAAGTCCTGACCGGCGTCGCCATATCCCGTACTCTCTACGCCCAGCTGGGACTGAATAGCATCAAATGCATTCTTGTATCCTTTTTCCTCAATATCTTTAGCAGTTACCACTTCTACATTGGCCGGTGTATCCAGATCTTTCTTTTCCACTCTCTGCGCCGTTACCACTACCGGATTCAATGTATACACTTCCCCCTGCGCCCAGGCAGTGGCTCCCCATGTTCCTGCCAATGTTAAAGCTGATAAAATTGTGAAAACCTTTCTTTTCTGATTCATAAGATTCTGCCTTCTCTCATTAAAGAAAAATAAAAGGCACCGTCTTTTGCTCTATCGTTAAGTCCGGTGCCTTTCCGGGAAAGATAAAATTAGAATTTATACTCATACCCAAGCATATAATTTCGTCCCAAATCATAGAAGGTTGAACTGGACGTAGAAATAATGTCATGCCGGTTGAACAGATTATCGATATTCAGGAAGAAACGGCTGTTTTCATTAGCTTGGTAGGAAAAATTAAGATCACTCAGTACCTGTGCTTTCATAGATGGGTAAATGCCTACGGTATCTTTATTGGCATAATCCCTGGTCCGTTTACCTAAATAATTCATTTCAAAAGAAGTTGTCAGTTTCCCTGACTTCGCAGTAAATCCTGTATTCAACTGGATTTTTCCATAATAGTCATGCCAGCCTCCTTTGCTAACTGCCTTAGTTTTGGTATCTACATTGGTCTCCTGTTTCTCGGGATGGCTGTAAGTCACTCCTACATGATAGAAGAACCGGTCACTAGGTTTCATTTGCCAGTCCAGTTCTACGCCTGTATTTCTGATATCCTCATTGGCATATTCAATATCAAGAGAATTTTGAATATATTTGGCTTCCAAGCTGTCCTTGATCTTATAGTGGAATACATCAAAGCGCCAGGACTGACTGCCGATATTCTTTTTGAAGCCGGCCTCATAATGTATGCCATGCTGCGGCTTCAAGTCCCGTTTTCCCACAATGTGTTTTCCATCACCATAAAGCTGGGAGAAGGTGGGAAGCATAAATGATTTCCCTACTTTTGCATAAGCCATGGTATTTCTATCAAAATCGTGCATAAATACTATTTCAGGCAGGAATTTATTGTATTTATTCCCACCGCTGTCTTTTTCCGTCCAAGTCTCACGCCAGTTGAAATTCATGGAGTTCTTATGATCCAACTCATAAACAATCTGTCCTAACAGGGAATGAATATTGCGCTGATAATTTTTATTTGGTAAAAGTCTGCCATCCTCCTTTCCTTTCATCAAATCTCTTTCCAGACTATATCCAACCATGAAAGAACCGCTCTTGAATTTCCATCGATTAGAAATATCTGCCCCGATTGTCTGATCAGTAGTTCCAGTGGAAGTATATGTGATTTTATCGGGATTAAAAAATGCAGGTTTCTTTTTGTTGACACCAGCTATAGCCTTCTTTGTCTCCTGCTCTCTGCGGTTATAATAAATCCCCGCCTTTAAATTTCCATCATCATAACGGAGCTGTGCCAGATTATCTTCCGTACTGTGAATGTCGTTCTGGTACGTTTTTCCCTTATTCGCTTGATTGTCTATGCCATCATATATGTATCGATAATGATCACTGTTTCTGCCATAGGTATGTGTAAAGAATAAATGGTCTGAAAAATTATAGCGCCAGTTTACGTTACTGTGCTCCCCACGAATAATGTCATAATACAATCCCCTTGGAGAACCGCTGCGTTTGCTGGTTTCCAATGTAGGAGCTGAAATTTTCGAAATGTGTCCAGTGTGGTCATACTGGTAAGTAAGTCCAAACGGCCCCGACTGGAAGCTGCCTGCATAGTTCTGTATACCGTAGTTCCCGATTCCTGCCTGGATTCGGTTGTTTCTTTTTCCCTTCGTGATGATATTGATAACACCGCCGGAAGCTTCGGAACCATAAAGTACTGCACCACCACCACGGACAATTTCAATTTTTTCAACTGCGTCAGTGGGGATATTTTCAAGATTATACCGCCCACTCTGATTGATAGGTACGCCATCAACCAAAACCAGAGTTCCCTTTTCCACACCTCTGATAACCACTTTATTTGTCATTGTTCCCTGGGAAATATTTCTTGGTCCCTGGGCGTGCATGATGATACCGGTAGAAAATTTCAGTGCTTCATGAACACTGGTGGCGCCGGTTTTCTGAATCTCATCAGCCGTCAAAACCTCCACTGCCGCCGGCGTTTTCAAATCGGTAGTCTCCATGCGCTGTGCCGTCACCGTCACAGGATTCAGTTCATACACCTGCTCTGCCGAAGCGCCGGTCCAGCCGGTGCAGGCAAGAGCAATCCCCAGAGCTGCATACTTGATTTTCTGATTCATACGATTTCTCCCCGCTTTTTGACATAAAAAAAGAGAACTGAAAAAAGCGCTGTGCGCTTCAGTTCTCATATTCCCCATCATAATATATCAAAAGTTTAATTTGCTGATTTATTGTTATAATTATTATTTAGTCTTTACTCATTATCTACTCTTTTCCTTTGATTGTCAAATTTCAATTTATATTCTTTTACCATCTTTGATGCCCTCAGGTATGGGTATCAATAGCTGCTATCAGCATAAAACTTAACTAAAAGGAGGATGCCCTGTTCCTTTTGTCCCCAGTCATCAGTCAGCCCATGGCACCAGGCCAGATCTCATCTGACCCTTCCTGTCAAATAAAAAAGCATGGTCCTCTATGAGGTTCCATGCTTTTTATTTTGATGTCAGCCGTTGTCTTTCAGCTGTTTTTCCACTTTTTCCAGTGCCATTTCCAAGGTGTGCCATCCCAGGGTGGCGCATTTGACGCGGACAGGCATCTGGGAGATGTCTTTCAGGGTAATGGCGGCTTCCAGTTCTTCCAGCTGGGAGTCATCGGTGACTTTGCCGCGGATCATATCCAGGAAGAGGCGGCAGAGGCGGAGGCCTTCTTCCACGGTTCTTCCCTGAAGGAGTTCGGCCATCATGGCGGTGGATGCCTGGCTGATGGCGCAGCCGGTGCCGGTATAGGCCAGGTCTGTGATGATTCCGTTTTCTACTTTGGCTTCGATGTCGATATCATCGCCGCAGCTGGGGTTGTGTCCATGTTCGTGGACTGTGGGGCTGCTGATTTTGCGTTTATTGGTCTTGTCCTTGTTATATTCCAGGATAAGATCGGTGTAGAGCTGTTTTAATTCCATCAGTCGTCATACCCCATAACTTTCCGTACGTCCTTCAGTTCTTTCAGGAAATAGTCCACTTCGTCCACTGTGTTGTAGAAGTAGAAGGAGGCACGGCAGCTGGCATTGATGCCCAGGTAGTGATGAAGCGGTTCCGCACAGTGATGGCCGGTGCGGATGCAGATGCCTTTGGCAGAAAGGATCTGGGCCACATCATGGGGATGTACGCCTTCCACTTCAAAGGCTACGAGGCCTTCTTTTTCTTCAGGATTGGTGGGTCCGATGATGTGGATGAAGGGCAGTTTTTTCATGCCTTCCAGGCAGCGGGTGACAAGGCGCCGTTCCTGGGCTCTGATTTCATCATAGCCTACGGATTCCACATATTTAATGGCAGCTACCAGGCTGACAGCCCCTTCCACGTACTGGGTGCCTGCTTCAAATTTGGCAGGCAGGTCAGCGAAGGTGGTTTTCTGTTCCTGCACTTCGTCAATCATATCGCCGCCCATGAGGAATGGTTCCATATCGTTCAGCAGTTCTTCTTTGCCGTAAAGGACACCAATGCCTCCCATGGAGCACATTTTATGGCCGGAGAATGCGAAGAAATCGCAGTCCAGATCCTGTACATCCACTCTCTTATGGGGAGTAGACTGGGCCCCGTCAAGCACCACCACGGCGCCATGGGCATGGGCCCGCTGAATGAGGGGCTTGGGGTCGAAATCGATGCCCAGTACGTTAGATACTTCGGCAAAGGCCAGGATTTTCACTCTGGGGTCGTCGATTTTCTTCAGTTCTTCTTCCGGGAAATGACCGGTTTTCTTATCTACATAAATGTAGTCCAGCACAGCGCCGGTTTTTTCTGCCACCCTCTGCCAGGTGACCAGGTTGGAATGATGTTCCGCAATGGTAATGAGGATGTGGTCTCCCTTGTGAAGATGGGTTTCGCCATAGGAACGAGCCACCAGGTTCAGGGATTCGGTGGTGTTTCTGGTGTAAATAATTTCGCCGGCGCTTTTGGCGTTAATAAATTTCCGTACCACTTCCTTGGATGTATCATAGGCTTCTGATGCAGAAATGGCGAAAATATGGGCACCTCTGTGGGGATTGCCGTTGTCGTGGGTAACATAGTCCAAAACGGCATTCACTACCGGAAGCGGCCGCTGGGTGGTGGCAGCATTATCAAAATAAACGATCTGATGACCATTCACTTTGGTTTCCAGTATGGGAAAATCTTTTCTAAGTAATTCGCTGTTCATTATAACTCCTTCGAATCCAGTTTCTGCCTGAGTTCTGTAATAATTTCATCTCTCACCGATGGATCCATGCCATCGATAATCGGCCGGATCAGGGCTTCAATCACAATTCTTCTGGCTTCTTCCAGAGAGAATCCACGGCTCATGAGGAAATAAATGGTATTGGCATCCAGCTGTCCTGCACTGGATGCATGGTTCCCCTGGACATCATCTTCCGTACAGAGAAGGAGGGGCAGGGAAATGTTTTTCGTCTTCGGAGAAAGCTGAATGGCATAGTCTCCTTCGTCGCCTGCAGAGCCGCTGCAGCCTTTTTTGAAATTCAGGGTACCCCGGAAAATCTTTTTTGAATCATCGTCCAGGGCGCCTTTCACATCGATTTCCGCATGGGTTTTCTTTCCCACATGATCGATGTGGTAGAAGAAATCCAGATGCTGTTTTTTCGTGCCGGCATAGACTGCTTTTTCCGTCATGGCGGAATGATCGCCGGCCAGCAGACCGTAGCTGTGAACGTAAATGTTTTCACCGCCCAATTCGGCAGCAGAAAAATCAGCTCTGGCACCTTTGGCCAGTACTGCATGGCGCTGATCGAAAATTTCCACACCGGAAAGGCCGCTTTCCAGCCGGGATACTTTCAGATTGGCATTTTCCGCCAGGTCATAGTAGGCTCCCGCAACGCAGGTGCCTTTTTCTGTTTTCCCCTGCAGAATCCAGATGAGGTTCAGGGACGATTCTTTCCCCAGGTGGAAAAGGAAACTTCCTGCAAAGTCTGCCTGGCCCTCGCCGCTAAGGGTGATGGTCAGTTCCGCCTTTGTTTCAGCGGGAATGGTTATGGTGTAATGACTGCCCTGCTTGAGAGCTTTCACCGTTTCTTCAGAAGCCCCTTTGAAGTCCGCCGGAAGGGTGCCCCCTTCTTTCACATAGGAAAGGTCGGAAAAATGTGGTTCTCCGCCTTTCTTCGGCGCTTCAAAGGATACAGGGGTATCGTTGGTATGAAGATAACGGTATGTGAGAAGAGGCAGCCGGTTGATTCTGATTTCTTCCATAATGCCTCCTTATCCTATGGCCCCTTCGAATTCAAGATCGATGAGGCGGTTCATTTCTACTGCATATTCCAGAGGCAGGGCCTTGGAAATCGGTTCTGCAAAGCCTCTGACCAGCATGGCCTTGGCATCTTCTTCCGTAAGACCCCGGCTCATAAGGTAGTAAATATCTTCGTCCGGAATGCGTCCGATTTTGGCTTCGTGTCCCAGGTCGATATCATCATTTTCAATGACAATGTCCGGGATGGTATCGGAGCGGGACTCATTATCCAGCATGAGGGATTCGCAGCTAATGGAGCCCTTTGTCCCTTTGGCATTAGGTCCGATATAGACTACGCCGCGATAAATGGCGGTGCCGCCGGCTTTGGAAATGGATTTGGAATTCACGGTCATGGACACATCTTTCCCCAGTGCTTCCACTTTGGACCCGGTATCCAGGAACTGTCCTTTGCCGGCAAAGGTGATGCCTGTAAATTCACAGGTGGAACGGTCTCCTTTGAGCACTGTATCCGGATAGAGGCAGGAGGTATGGGATCCGAAGGAACCGGACACCCAGATCATATGACCATCTTCTTCTACCAGTGATTTCTTGGTATTCAGGTTGTACATATTCTTGGACCAGTTCTCAATGGTAGAGTACCGAAGGGTGGCCCCTTTCTTAACGAAAAGTTCTACCGCTCCGGCATGGAGATTGGCTACATTGTAACGGGGAGCCGAGCAGCCTTCGATGAAGTGGCAGGTGGCTCCTTCTTCCACAATAATCAGGGTATGTTCAAACTGGCCTGCTCCCGGCGCATTAAGGCGGAAGTAGCTCTGCAGCGGCATCTTCACATGAACCCCTTTGGGCACATACACGAAGGATCCGCCGGACCATACGGCATAGTGAAGGGCTGCAAACTTATGGTAGTTCGGCGTAATGAGCTTTCCGAAATAGGGTTTAATCAGTTCCGGATATTTTTTGACTGCCGTTTCAAAGTCAACATAAATGACTCCCTGTTCCTCCAGTTCTTTCTGGATATTGTGGTATACCACTTCGGAGTCATACTGAGCGCCTACACCGGCCAGCGATTTCTTTTCCGCTTCCGGAATCCCCAGCCGGTCAAAGGTTTCCCTGATGTTTTCCGGCAGGTCTTCCCAGCGGGCTTTCATATCTGTTTTCGGGCGGACGTAGGTATCAATGTGCTCCATGTCCAGTTCCGAAATGTCCGGCGCCCAGGGCGGTACGTCCAGCTTGTTGTAAATTTCAAGGGCCTTGAGACGCTTTTCCAGCATCCATTCCGGTTCATCCTTTTCTCTGGAAATCTCACGGATTACATCTTCCGTCAGTCCCTTGTCTGCCTTGTAGGAATATTCCACCTTATCCTTCACATCATAAATGCTGCGGTTAATATCCTCTACCTGGCTCTTTTTCTTTTCTTCAGCCATGACTACACCTCACTGCGGTATGCATCAAAGCCGTTGGTTTCGATTTCATCCACCAGTTCCGGTCCGCCTTCTTTAACAATGCGTCCATCAATGAGCACATGCACAAATTCCGGCGTAATGAATTTCAGGATCTGGTTCAGATGGGTAATAATGAGAAGGGAATTGTTCTCATTATGGTATTCGGAAATATTTTTGGAAACAATGCGCACTGCGTCCACATCGAGACCCGAGTCAGTTTCATCCAGCATGGCCAGCTTGGGATCCAGAATGCGCATCTGCAGGATTTCGCTCTTCTTTCTTTCGCCGCCGGAGAAACCGTCATTGAGGTAACGGTCCGCATAGGAGGGATCCATGGAAAGGTCTTCCATCCTTGCTTTCATCAGACGCGTGAAAGGGAAAAGGCGCTGCTGTTTCCCGGAAATGGTGGTCTTGGCAGTACGGATGAAATTTTCCATGGTAATGCCGGCCACCGAAATAGGATTCTGGAAAGAAAGGAAGATTCCCAGTTTTGCTCTTTTATCTACAGACAGGCCTGTAATTTCCTGGCCTTCAAAATAAATATGACCCTCAGTTATCTTGTAAACAGGATTTCCCATGATGGCATGAAGCAGCGTCGACTTGCCTGCCCCGTTAACACCCATAATAACATGGACTTCCCCCTTGTTTACGGTGAGGTTAATGCCGTGGAGGAGTTCTTTCCCGCCTACGGAAACGTGGAGATTTTCCACGCGAAGCAATTCACTCATTTAATCACCTCATAATATATTGTAACCTGCATGCGTCATGAGACGTATACAATTGAAATCTTATTCCATTTTATATTATTTATATCGATATGTAAATACACGGCTGTCCCGGAAACTGCATCCTTCCTGCCATTTCACCCTGCAGGGCCACATCCTATCTAACTTTTTCAATATGTAATCCTATCTATACGGATTTAGGGAAGATAAATGAGTATATTATATATAGGGTTCATAGGGTGGCGGCGGCAGCTTCGCCGCAGCTTTTACAGGCCGCTATCCGGCGGCATACCCCTTCCACCACTGACGTGGTCCCACTCCTACTGGCAGGCAGGAAAGTCAAGTTACAGAAGGGCGGTCCCTTACCACCCCGGTGAGAAGCGTGTCACAGGCACGAAAAAAGAGCGGATAGTTTCCGCTCTTTTTCCTTACCTTCTATATCCCGGTCCGGGGCAGTAGTAATCATCCCGGTCGCTCTGCCGGTATCCACCGCAGCCGTAGCTTCTGGTGTAGCTGCCGTCACGGGAGTCCCGGCTCACGGTCTGCCTTGGGCCCGGGCACCAGCCATTCCAGCTGCTGTCACTGTTATCGGCAAATACACTGTAGCCGCCAAGAGAAATCAGACCAGCAACAGCCAGGGAAATAATCAGGGTGCTTTTCTTCATGGAATCATCCCTCTTTCTTTGTAAATGAAGAGGTCTACGCCTCTTCATTTATTATACCATGGTCCGGAAGCCCTGCCCCATGAGACAGCGATTCTGTTTTTCCAGCCCTCAGGACTTGACGTCCGGCTCTTTGCTGAAGTTTTCATCGGCAAACCATTTATCGTAAATCTTATCATATTCGCCGTTCTTCATCAGCTTATCCAGGGCCTCATTCACCTTTTCCCGGAGGCCTTCATCTTTCTTGCTCACCATCATGACAAATCCACCGGAACCGCTGATAATGCCGGCAGGCTTCAATTTCTCCGATGCGCCGTGGGCCAGGTAGAAGCGGGCCACCGGCTTGTCCAGGATCAGGGCGTCTGCTTCATTGTCCTCCACCGCCTTGATGAGCTGGTCGTGGTAGTCATACTCCTTCACTTCGGCACCGTACTGTTTCGCTGTTCCTACATAGACCGTACCCTTTTCCACGGCCACCTTTTTTCCTTTCAGGTCTTCCGGTCCCCTGATTTCATTGTCCTCTTTCCGGGCCAGGATGGAAACATTTTCCTTGCTGTAGTAGATATTGCTGAAATCCACCTTGTCCGCCCGGTCCTGGGTCATGTCTACGGCTGCCACCGCTATGTCCGCCTTGCTGGCCTGAAGGGCCGGTACCATTTCATTGAAGGGCATGCTTTCATACACCACCTGCGCCCCCAGCTCCTTTGCCACGGCACCGGTGATATCCACGTCAAAGCCTACGATTTTCCCTTCTTTGTCCTTGTACACAAAGGGCGGATAGGTAGCCACGCAGGCCACCTTCAGCTCCTTCTTCGCCGGCGCTGAAGCTGCCTTCGAAGCAGCCTGCTTTTCGCCGCCGCAGCCGGACAGGCCGGCCATCATGCACAGGGCCAGCGCTGCTGCTCCTGCTTTCATCCATCTGTTCATACAAAACACCTCCCGAAAAACCCACCAAGTGTTGTCTTCATTATATAGGGCGGAAATTGAATTATCCAATGGGAAATGAGAGGGTCCGCCTGCTTTCCCGGGTTCAGAAGCTCCCACCAGTCCGTCAGTAATCCTGCTGACTAAAAAAACCGGGCCCCTTTGAGCCCGGTTTCCTTATATCAATTATTTCTTTCCTTCATTGCCAAACCACTTGGTGTAAATCTTATCATAGGTGCCGTTGTCCTTCAGTTCCTTCAGCGCCTTGTTGACAGCAGCCTGCAGTTCCTTGTTGTCTTTCTTCATGGCAAATACCATGCCTTCTGCGTCTTTGGCAGTGCCCACGATCTTCAGGTCTTTGTCAGCGCCCTGTTTCAGGTAGTACATACCCACCGGCTGGTCGATGACCACCGCATCCAGGGTCTTTGCCTGCAGTTCCATGAAGGCCTGGGAGTTGGAATCCAGCTGCTTTACATTGGCTGCCTTGGCTTCCTGAGCCACTTTCACCTGCTGAGTGCCTACCTGGGCACCTACGTTCTTTCCTTCCAGATCAGCCCAGTCTTTAATGCTGTCATTGTCTTTGTTGACGACGATGACGAAGCCGTCCTGGGTGAAATAAGGATCCGAGAAGGCTACCTGTTTCGCTCTTTCAGGAGTGGCATTGAGGCCGGCAGCAATGAGGTCGATCTGACCGGACTGTACGGCCGGGATGAGGGCATCAAAGCCCATGCTCTTGAATTCCATCTTGCTGCCCATCTGTTTGATGATGGCATCCGTCAGATCAAGATCAAAGCCTACATATTTATCGTCCTTTGTAAATTCAAAAGGCGGGAAGGTGGTTTCCGAACCTACACGGATGACCGAAGGAATGCCGTTCTTGGAGGAAGAAGAGCTGCTGCTTGAACTTCCACCGCCGCAGCCTGCTGCGCCAAATACAGCGGCCATAGCGCCTAATGCCAATGCGATTTTTAATTTCTTACCCATCATGACAAATCATCTCCATACAGATATTTTCACTGATTGGAAGCCTCTCTATGAATTTTTATTCAAGCTCCCTGTTTTCCCTTCATAAAGACAGCCGGAAGATTTCGTTGATTTTCCCAAATTTCGTCCTAATTCAGCGAAATCTTTGCAAGTATCATTTTTGCAAGTCAGTATCTTTATGCAATCTATGCATATTTTATCAATATTTTATACAGTTGTCAAATAGAACATGCATAATTGGACGGGAAAGGGGAAACGAACTTATGGGATACCCGAAATTGCCTCTTTCCAGGGATTCCGGAAGAGTCAATTTCCCTGTGCCTCATCCTGTTCATTGACCCTGCCCTCTTACCATGTTATATTTTATAGTAATAGTCTCGAAAGGTAGATTGGATTACCTTCAGGGCCGTTCATTGATTGTTTATATATTGTATATATAATGTATACTTTCCTTACATATAATAAAGCAGGCAGGAAAAATTCCCGCCACAGGATTCATTCATTTTTGAATTGACAAAGGACTTTCTTCATGGAATTTATTATTTCATTTCTCTCCGAATGGGGATATCTGGCTCTTTTCATCTGCATGGTGCTGGAAAATATGAATATCCCTATCCCCAGTGAAATCATTCTGGGCTTTGCCGGTTTTCTTGTTTCCCAGGATATTTTCTCCTTCTGGCCTACAGTCATCATCGGAACCGCCGCCGGTATTACGGGGTCCGTGGTATCCTACTATATGGGCGCCAGAGGAGGGCGGGACATGATTTTGAAGCATACCGCCAAAGGAGGCCTTGGTGCCAGAAAGATGATTGCCGCCAAGGACTGGTTTGAAAATTATGGTGCCATTGCTGTTTTCACCGGCCGCCTGCTGCCGGGGGTACGCACCTTTATTTCCCTTCCTGCCGGTATTGCCCAGTTTCCTCTGCCCGAATTCATCATCCTTACCATACTGGGCACCCTGCCCTGGACCATATTTCTTGTTTATGTAGGCTCCGAGCTAGGTCATAACTGGACCATGATTCTGGACTACAAGCTGGAAATCGCTGCCGCCTGCGCCGCCATTTCCGCATGCATCGGTCTGGCTTACTATATCTACCATAAGAGAAAATCAAAATGAAACTGAATAAAAACTGTATCTTCCTCTTTCTTTTCTGTATTGTCCTCTACGGCGCCTTTCTTGGCACCATTCCACTTCTGGACCCCGATGAACCGGTGTACGGGGAAACGGCCAAGGAAATGATAGCCACCGGCGATTTCCTTTCTCCCCGCATTTACGGGGAATTCTGGTACGACAAGCCGCCTCTCTTCTACTGGCTGGAAGCGCTGTCGTTCAGCCTGTTTGGCGTTTCGACCTGGTCCGCTCGATTTCCTTCCCTCTTTCTGGGCGCCCTCACCCCGGTGTACCTGTATCTTTCCTCCCGAAAGCTCATTGGCGGAAAGGCTGCCCTCCGGGGTGCTTTCATCTGCGCCACTTCTCTTGAAATCATCGTTCTTGCCAGGAGCAGTGTCACCGATACCCTCCTTACGCTGACCCTTACCATCGCCCTCATGTCCTTCCTCCGGAGGGAATATATAGCAGCCTACATATTCTGCGGTCTGGCGCTCCTCACCAAGGGGCCTGTGGGCTTTGGTTTTCCTGCCCTCATTGTGGGCATCTGGATGGTTCTTACAAAGCAGTTCCATGTGAAGGAAATCCTGGGCCTCAAATGGTACTGGGGCATCCCACTGGCCTGCCTGGTAGGCCTTCCCTGGTATGTAGCCATGGGCCATATCCACGGCAGCGCCTTCATCGACACCTTTCTGGGCTACCACAATGTGACCCGTTTCGTGAGCCCGGAGCATGCGGGACAGAACCATTACTGGCTCTATATAGTGGTGCTTCTTGCCGGATTTTATCCCTGGAGCGGCACCCTGCCCGGTATTTTCCGCCGTACGAAGAAATGGCTGAAGGATAGGACCAGTGCTTTCTTCCTGGTATGGACCCTGTTTATTTTTATTTTCTTCTCCCTTTCTTCCACCCAGCTCTTTTCCTACGTTCTTCCCATGTTCCCGCCCCTGTCCCTTCTGGCAAGCATGTATCTGACGGACTGTGAAGAGTCGGGTCATATTTCAAAGACCCTGATTTTTTCCCATCTCTTCTTTTCCCTACTCACAGCAGGGGCCATTGCCCTGGCGCCCATTCATCCCGCGGGAGGCCCCATCATCCGGTGGCTCATCGTTTTCTTCATGGTCCTTGCCGCCGTTCTGGCCGCCCTGGGCCTCAAAAAAGGCCGTTTCCGCTCCTTCATGATGACCCAGGCCCTTCTGATACTCGTCTTCGTTCTTTCCATATGGGGCGCCTTTGCCTCCGCCGTATCTTCCCTCTTTACCTCTGCCGCCATTGCGGAGAAGCTTGCCAGCACAGACCGGGACCCGTCCATCCCCCTCTATGTGGACACCTTCTACCGTCCCTCCGCTGCTTTCTACACCGACATCTACGGAAAGGCGCTGCCCGAGTTTGACCGGAGGAAACAGGAAACAGACGAGAAGAATGAAGAAAAGGGCGTCCTCCTTCCAGGAAAAGAAACCTCCCGTCTGCCGGAGAATGCGTATATCCTGGTGCAGAAAAAAGTATTTAAAAACTGGCCGGAAGATCAGAAATCGGGCCTCACGGTTCTCTGGGAAAAGGATACGGCCCTTCTGTTGTTAAAGAAAGAAGACTGACATTGAGCACAAAGCGCATGAAAAGAAAAAATAAACTGAATCATGGAAAGCAGGAAGCCGGGGAAAAAGGCGTCTTGAAAACCCTTCTCTTTTTCTTCCTGGCTGCCTTTCTTTTCCTTCTCTGGGGCTCCTGGCTCCTTCCGGTGACAGATCCGGTAGAGTCCAACTATGCTTTGACGGCCAAGGAAATGGTGCTTTCCGGCAACTGGATGTCACCCCAGATTTACGGTACGTTCTGGTACGACAAGCCCATCATGGTCTACTGGCTTCTTTCCATTTCCTATACCATCCTGGGATTTACCAGTCTGGCCTCCCGCATGCCTGCCATCGTCTCAGGCGCCCTGTCGGTGACCCTCCTCATCTGGTACATGCAGCGGATTCGGAAGGATAATGTGACTGCCGTATGGTCCGGCGCCATGCTGGCCTTGTCTCTGGAATTCTGGGTCATTTCCCACGCCGTCATTACTGACAGCATCCTCCTGCTCTTCACTATTCCCACCATGCTTTCCGGCTATATCGGTGTGATGGAGGGAAACAGGAAACACCTGGTGCTGGCCTATGCCGCCGCCGGCTTTGCCTGCCTGACCAAGGGCCCCGTGGGACTGGTGCTTCCCGGCGCCCTGCTCCTTCTGTGGTGCCTCACCATGAAATCGGGAAAAATGGCAGCCCGCCTTTTCCCCTGGCAGGGCATTCTTGCCTTTTTTGCCGTCACCCTCCCCTGGTACGGCGGCATGTACCTCATTCATGGCAATGATTTCGTGGAACAGTTCCTGGGCCTTCACAATATCCTGAGAGCCACTTCTTCCGAGCACCCCGAAGACAACCACTGGTACTACTACCTGGTTCTTCTTCCTGCCGCTCTTCTCCCCTGGACCTTCACCTCTTTTTACGAAATGGTCCGGGGCTGGAAGGAAAAGACTTCCTTCTACCGTTTCCTCATGGTATGGTGCTGGGGTACCCTCCTGTTCTACACCCTCATGGCCACCAAGTACGTCACCTACACCTACATTGCCGTGGTGCCGGCCATCATCTTTGCCGCCCTGGCAGCGCCTGCCATCCGGCAGGGAGAGAAAAAGCCCTACCTGTGGACAGCCCTGGGCTTTGTCATCTTCCTCGCTGCCGCCATCGGCGGTTCCATCTACATCAAGGAAGGAAGCTGGTGGGTTCTTTATGCGGTGATTTTCTATGCCTTCTGGTCCCTGGTTCTTCGCTATAAAAAAAGCAGCGACCGGCGGCTCACTGTAATCACCGCCGTAACGGCCTCGGTGTTCCTCTGCCTCATGATGGAAGGCCTGCCCCACTATCTTCCCCGCCGCTCCGCCATCGACCTGGCACCGGAAATGAAAGCTGCGCCGGGAGAGCACTACTTCTTCCGTTCCTACCCTGCCGGATACACCTTCTATTCCGGTGAAACCGCCATCAGGGTGGTGCCGCCTGTTTCCGGTGAAATCGAAGAAAGAAATCCCCTGTGGAATGAAAAATATGTGATGCCCTCCCTGTCCGACAAAGAATTCATGGACAGCCACCGCCATCCGGACAAGCCGGTATTCCTCTTCGTTTCCAAAAGCGATGCCAATCACTTCGACCACTGGTTCTTCAAATACCGTTTCAAACCGGTGAAGCCCCTCCTGACCGGCACCATCTACATTTTGACCAGCGAGGAAAATATTCCTGAATCCTTCAAAGAAGCCAAAAAGCAGATCAAAGAGGACATCAAGGAATCTCATGAAACTGATGATTCTGCGGAAAATGATGAGTAAAAGGAGCCCTGCCATGGATATATCCCGTTTTCTGAACCATCTGGCCCAATACAGCGGTGAAAATACCTTCAATCCCTGGGCCGACCACGATGAAAACTATGAAATAGAAAAGGCCCTCGCCATCCGGAGAGCCAACCTGAAAGACTACCTCACCCTTCGCATCGGCGGCGCCAAAATTCTTCTCGTGGCCGAAGCCTGCGGCTATCAGGGCGGCCATTTTTCCGGCATCGCCATGACCTGCGAAAGAATGCTCCTGGACTTTCACCCTGCCGTTACAAGCGCCATGGTCCTGGGCCATAGGGGAAACCGCACCAGCCGGAAGGACAGTCCCTTTCTAAAGCCTATTCAGCAGGAAAAAGGGTTCAATGAGCCCACCGATTCAGTGGTGTGGAAAGCCTGCCTGGAAGCAGGCCTCTCTCCCCGGGATTTCCTTCTCTGGAACATTTTCCCCTTCCATCCCTATAAAAAAGGAAATCTCCTCACCAACCGCACTCCTTCGGAAGAAGAACTGGCCGCAGGCCTTGCCTATACCAGAGAGCTCCTCTCCCTCACCGGTCCCCTTCCCCTCTTCGCTATCGGGAAAAAGAGTGAAAATACCCTCACCGCAGCCGGCTTTACCGTCACCGGCCTCCGGCATCCTGCCAACGGAGGTGCCAATATTTTCCGATCCCAGCTGAAAGAAGCACTGGCATAAAAACCGCACCATGGACATTTTCCATGGTGCGGTTTTTTACGTGCAGAGGGGAAGGTTGACAGGGCTTCGCCCCGGAGGTTCTTAAGGTCTTCAGGTTTGGCAGCGCCTTTTGCGCTGAAGGTTTTGGATTGCCGCAAAGGGATTTCACCCCACGCTCCCCGCCTGTCACGCATGGCCGTGAAGCACATAGCGCTTGGTGAAATAGTTCCATACCATCACAATGGCTGAGGCAATGACTTTGGCAAACATGTACCATATGCCCATGATGTCGATAAAGAACCACATAACCAGCTGATTAATGCCAAGACCCATGAGGGAAGTCAGCACGAAAAGGACCATCTGCAGGCCTGTCTGCTTTTGCGCATGAAAAACAACATAGACGCAGAGAATATAGTTCACCACCAGGGACACGGTAAAGGCAATGGGCGCCGATACCAGTGGATCAAGGCCTCCATATTCCGTCAGGGTGTAGAGGAGAAAATACTCCAGCAGGAAGCAGCCGCCTCCTACCACGAGAAAACGAAAAACTTCCCAGAATCGTTCTGTGGAAGGAAAGAATCGACGAATCAGAGAATCAAACATGGTCTTGCCTTTCTTGAATTAAGGGAAAGTAGGAAATCAGTCACCTTCCATGGCCAAAGGAATCTATTTTTTCAGCATCATGCGGATGATGTTCATCTGGATTTCAAAGTTTTTCCTGCTGTTTTTGACCTCCGTGTCCAGCATGAGGCCGATGCCCAGGAAAACCACCGCCGCCATCATGAAGAAGCCTGAAGTCACCAGGGTAGGCAGCTTAGGCACCAGTCCTGTCATCACATATTCATGGAACACCGGCAGGAACAGGGCGAGGGAAATGAAGGCCAGAAGGACAGCGGCGAAGGTGAAAAAACGAAGGGGCCGGTAGTCCTTGTACAGCATGAAAATGGTTTTCAGTACTTTGGCGCCATCCCGGAAGGTATGAAGCTTGCTTACGCTGCCGGCCGGACGGTCCCGGTAGGATACAGGCACATTGGCCAGGAGAAGATTCTTGTCCAGGGCATGGATGGTCATTTCCGTTTCGATTTCAAAGCCTTTGGAAAGGATAGGGAAGGTCTTTACAAACATGGGAGAAAAGGCACGGTAGCCCGTCATGACGTCTTTGATTTCATGACTGCTTTCTCCCCAGAACATATTGATGAAACGGCGCACCAGCATGTTGCCGGAATTATGGAAGGGCCTTTTGTTTTCCTCAAAATAGGTGGAGGAAAGCCGGTCCCCGATGACCATATCCGCCTTTCCCTCCAGCACGAGATTCACCATGTCCCGGGCATTTTCCGCCGGATAGGTATCATCCCCATCCACCATGACATAGCAGTCCGCATCCACATCCCGGAACATGGAACGGATCACATTCCCCTTCCCCTGCCGGTACTCATGGCGTACTACGGCGCCTGCCCGGGCCGCCAGGTCTGCGGTGCGATCGGTAGAATTATTATCATATACATAAATCACCGCTTCCGGAAGCACCCTTTTGAAATCGGACACCACCTTTTCGATGGTAAGGGCTTCATTCCAGCAGGGAATCAATACGGCAATCCTGTCCATCACTTCATCTCCATTCGCTCAGATACCTTACTATTTTACTCCATTTGCAGGGAGAATCCTATAGCCGGAAGACGAGCGAAACCACTGCAGACAGAAAAAGGAACCGTGAAAAAATGATTGAATCTTTATCAGGTAGTAAGCCTTTGAAAGGAAGAGGATCAAAATTCCTGAATCCCATACCATGAATGACACAGATATCACTCCGCCCCACTGTCATTTCGGCGGTCGAAGCAAAGAATCGAAATCTCACTTCTCAATGGTACAGAGAGCATGGTGGCAGGAGATCTCTCGGCTCAGAGTCTCAATAGAGACAAAGTCTTTACCATCATACCGGCACGCAGGCCCGCTCGAGATGACACAAGGACTGGAGGCCTTATTATCAGAAAAAAGTCATAGAAAAAAGGCTGTGAAGAAATGATTTACATTTTTTTCACAGCCCTTTTGATTTATTTCAAAAGGATACCTTCCGCCGCCTGTCCCAGCGATTCTTCCACAGAAGGATGGGGACGGATGATTTTGAGGAAATCTTCTATGGTCATTCCGCCGGCTATGGCCAGGGACACTTCGGAAATCAGATTATCGGCGCCGCTGCAGAGGAGCTGGGCTCCCAGCATATGATTTTCCTGGTCCGTAAAGATTTTCATGTATCCCCCTTCATCGGCGATGAGACTTTTGGCATTGCTGCCCATGACCACCCGGCTTGTCTTGAAGGAAAGGCCTTCTTTTTTGGCCTGATCTTCGGAAATCCCAACCGCTGCGATTTCCGGAATGGTGTAGACGCACTGGGGCACCAGGGCCATGTCAATGGCCCGTTTCTTTCCGGCTATGGCCGCGGCCGCTGCTTTTCCTTCCGCTTCCGCCGCATGGGCCAGCTGGATGCCGCCGTAGACGATGTCGCCGATGGCATAGATACCGGGCACCGACGTTTCAAAATGTTCATTCACCTTGAAGAAGCCCCGTTCCATAATTGCCTCCATGGGAAGAAGCCCCTGGGTTTCCGGATAGCGGCCGGTGGCAATGTCTCCATCCTTCTTCTCCAGGCAAGCAGACTGTTATCATCCAAACACCGCCACACCTTGTACTTCCTGTATTTCAATATCTCTTCTATGACCTTATCCATCACCAGTGCCATGGCTGCCTCCTCTGCTGAGCAAAAGGGAAATGCATCTATCTTTATAGTATCCGATACCCTTCCACCCTGCAAAAGGAAACTGAAACCGTGGATTTGTAAATGGATTTCGCAGACATCGGGCCTGCTCAATCACCTGCCATTCCCCTCGCCAGAGAAGAAGGACTCTTCTGCCGGTTTAAAGTACATTTTTGAATAACCGCCATGGAAGAAAATCATGTACTTTCAAACCGCCCTGGTTTTTCTCTCCTTTCTTCATCATACAATGCGGAGGAGCAGGAAGCCATTTCAGATTTTAACAGGTTGGAATGGTGATTTTTCTTCTTTATTCTTTCCATTGTGTTAAAATAAATGACAATGGAATGCACATAGAAATCCATAAAGGAGAGAGAAAACATACAAATGATGGAATTAAAAAAATGGCTACAGAGCCAGGGAGAAAATAAAAGAGCCTTTTATATTTTTGCGATTCTGTCCCTGGTTCTCTGCTTTTTCCTCATTGTCAATGCCTGCTACGTTATTTACGGTACCCGTTACAATGAATATAAAGTCACCCAAAACGCAACCATAGACCTGGTCAAACCGGACGGTACCATTCAAAAAAATATAAATCCCCGCTTCTCCTACCCCGGCGGAAGCCGGATCCGTATCCATGTACCGGTGTCCCTCCATTCCGATAAAAAGCAGTATACCCTGGCCTTTACCGCAGCCCGCGTATACTACCAGGTATCATGGAACGGCCAGATTCTTTCTTACTACGATGAATCCCGTATATCCCGAAACCATAACTTCGGCGCCGTCATCTGTATGGCAGAACTGCCTGCCAGCACCTATGGTTCCACCATTACCATAGAAGAAGAGCTCCTGTCCTCTACTTCCATTCCCTATATCGGAGATATCTTTGTTATTCCCACCAGAAAGAGCTATACCTACTACCTGCAGAGAGAAGGATTCTTCTTTATCCTGTACCACGCCCTTCTGACCCTGTCCCTGTCCGCTTTCCTTGTGCTTCTTTTCCTGAAAAAAAGTTTACTCGTAAAAAAAGGGCTGGCCATATCCCTTTTCCTCACATCCTTCATCCTGTGGTGTCTTTGTTACCATCATATGACCGCCTTCTGGATAGACAGTCCTTACATCAATTCTCTTCTGGAATACGGCTCTCTATACTTCCTGCCGGCGCCCTTTCTCTACTTCCTTTTCCTTTCAGAAAAAGAGGGAAAACGAAGAACCCTTTACCATCATCTGTCCCTGTGGTTTGTCCTCCTCTTTGCCGCTGCCTTCCTTCTGCAGGCAGGGGGGCTTTATACCCTGGATGACATGCTGCCTCTGCTTCATATATCCATTATACTTTCAGGCATACTTGTATGCTGGTACCAGCTCCACCCGCTGGGCAAAGAAAAAACCTGGCAAGTCGTGATGCGCTGAGGCATCCTTCTTTCATCCGGTGCCGCCGCCCTGGACACAGTCCAGTACTACATTACCTCCAGCCACAGTATTATCCATATCTATGTGATGCAGGCCCTGTCCACCTGGGCTCTCCTGGTATTCGTCTTTTCTGTCATCCTCTCTTACGTATTCCAGATCCTGGCACAGGCGGAAGAAGCCCAGGAAAAGAAAGCCGCTCTCCATCTGGCTTATCATGATGCCCTCACAGGCCTTTATAACCATGCCGGCATATTCCACATTGCCAAAAGCCTGGACAGCCGGAAGTCCTACGCCCTTCTTTTCATGGACCTGAACGGACTGAAAGAAGTGAATGATCGCTACGGCCATGAAGCCGGTGATTTCTTCCTTTGCCACATGGCAAAAATCCTCTCTTCCGTCACCCCTTCCTCCGCCTTCTGCGGAAGACTTGGAGGCGATGAATTTATCATCCTTCTTCCGCCCCATGAAGCAGACTCTCTTTTCCCTCTCATAAAGACCATTCGGAAAAAAATGCAGGAGCTGAAGGGCCTGCCCCATATGCCCAAAGATCCTTCCGCCTCCTTCGGCTGGAGCATCCATGACCCTTCCCAGACTCTCACCTTTGATGATCATCTCAACGAAGCAGACGACCGCATGTATGAAGAAAAAGAAAAATACAAACTCACCCACCCGGCCGAAGCAGGAAGAAACTTCAAAAGAGAGAAATAGGAGCTGAAAGACGGCTGTCTATATAGGCCATCTTCTCCCCTGTCTTTCATCGTACTGCAGGCAAAAATCCTGCCGCTCCCAAAGAAGCGGCAGGATTTTTCATGACCTTTTGATTTCTGCATCAGGATGATGTCTGCAAAAGAGCCAGCTGTTGTTTCAGCCTTTCATTTTCTTGTTCCAGCCCGGCCTGTTTCTGTTCCTCTTCATATCTTTCATGATATCGGAGGCAGCTGGAAGCGGCCCCCCTGTAAAAAGCTGCACAAAAAACGGCGCCATGGGCGCCGCCAGAAAGTTAATGAAAGAGCATCATAATCCCGCCGCCTATGGTAGGCAGAGCCACAATAGAGGCCTTCAGCAGGGGAAGGGGTGCCAGGTGGGTTATTTTCGCACCCATCCAGGCGCCCACGGTGAGGCCGGTCAGGGTCTGGAGGAATATCCACATATCCAGATGGCCGCTGACCAGGTAGCCCAGACCGCCGGAGGCGGAAATGGGGAGGATAATCATCATGCAGGTGCCGATGGACTGGAGAAGGGGCACGCCGAAGATAACCATGAGGGCTATCTGGATGTAGGCTGCTGCGCCGATGCCAAAGGCGCCTGCCAGAAATCCGGAAACTATACCGGTGGGAATCCCGTAGATATAAAGTTTCCTCCCGGTGAGCAGGGTCCTTCGCCCATGAAGATGGCGGTTCAGCCAGTCTGCGTGGTACAGTTTCACATACAGAATGAGAGCACTGGAAAGAATCATGAGCCCGGTCATGAAGCTTAAATCATCAGAGGGCATATGGTCCGACACGGCAGCTCCCAGAAGGGCGCCGGCCACCCCGCCGCCGCCGATAATGGCGCCTACCTTTACCACCACTTCATGTTCCCTGAAATGGCTGTAGGCACCGGAAAGCATGGTGAAAGTCATAGATGAGAGTGCCACTGCCAGTGCCGTGTGGATGGGAACGCCAAATCCTACGGTGAGAAGAGTAATGGTGACGCCGGCACCGCCGGCTCCCACAAAACCGATGACAGCGCCTAATAAAATCATAGATACGAAAAGCATAAAAATCTCCTTATAGATGATTCGCTCTCGCTCAGGGGGCGACAGGCCTTCAGTCTGAAGGGAAAGGAAAAAGATTCTCAAGATGGACGGCCCCTGCGGGCCCAAGGGTATGGTATCGCCCCAACCGGCGATGCACATGAAGTCAGCGCTACAGGCTTACCCTAAATAAAAGGCGCCCCGGCAGCCCTCCAAATCCTCAGGCCCCTGGTTTTTTGCAAAAGGAGCTCAGCACTGTGGAGCCCAGAATGAGAATGGCTCCGGCTATACCGCTAAAGCCCAGAGGCTCTGCCAGCCAGCAGGCAGAGAGAATGATGGCTACGATGGGGTCAATATAGCTGAAAAGGGCCGCAGTCTGGGCCTGGAGATGGTGCATGCTTCCGAAATACAGGGTGTAGGTAATGCCTGTATGGACAATGCCTACCGTAAGAAGGAGAACCACCGTGAGCGGTGCAAAGGTCATGGATGAAAAGTCCTCTGTTCCCAGGGTATAGGGCAGAAGCACCAGGGATGCCAGTCCCAGCTGGGTAATGGTCATGTCGTAGGCACTGATATCTTTCAGAAACTGGTTCAAAAGCATGACTGACGCATAAAAGGCGGCGGCCCCCAGGCCAAAGCCGATGCCTTTGAAGGTAACCCCTTCTCCCGGCTCCGTCAGAACGCCGGAAATGAGGACCATGCCTGCAAAGGCAGAAAGGGCGCAGAGAAATTTCACGACCGTCAGCTTTTCTTTCACCACAAAGGGAGAGGCCAGAATGACAAAAACCGGCGCCATATAGTAGGACAGGGTGGCCGTGGATACCGTAGTATAGTGGTAGGCTTCAAAGAGAAGAATCCAGTTCACCCCGATGGCGGCACCGGAAAGAAATAGAATTTTAAAATTTTTCTTCACTGCTTCTCTGGATATGGAAGAATGGCGCAGACACACCACCGCCAGAAGAAACAGGGTAGCCAGAATCCCCCGGGCCTCTGCAATCACTGTGGAAGGCAGAGGGATATAACGGATGAAAATCCCCAGCGTCCCGAAAATCATCATAGCAAAAATAAACTGGCCCTTGGCCCTCATGGTTTCTTCTTTCATACATCCTCCCCTGAAAAGTTTCCTTTTCGCTTCCCTGCTGCTTTTTATGAAATAGTATTTCTATTATACACGTTTCCTCATGGTCCTGCGACCGGCCGCCTCCATATTTCCGAAGATTTCATGTCCCTCTTTCCGTGCGCCTGCTTTCTCTCGCCCGCTTATCCTGCCAAACCGCTGAAATAGACCAGCGGATAGAGGATGAAGAGAAAGACCAGGGTAGTGGTGACGAAGGACGATTCCGCTATATCCACATTCAATCCATACAGCTGGGACGCTGCCACGGCAAAAATGGCAGTCGGCGCGCCGGCAGAAAGAATGACGCAGGTAATCATGGCCGGGTCAGATACGAAAAGGCGAGTCAGGCCATAAAGAACGGCCGGCAGGAAAATGAATTTCACCGGAAAGACAGGCCACAGGCGGAAAGCCCAGGTGCCTACGCTGGATAGATGAAGGTCATAGCCTACAGGCATCATGCCCATCCAGGCACTGACATGAATCAGCAGGGTAAACAGGGTACCCACGGCTTCCGGCCGTTCCACCTGGCATCCGGAGAGCAGGAGCCCCGCCGCCACGCCCAGGGCAGGCAGCTGGTTCGGTGTGAGCAGGAGCTTGATAAACTGCGTCCTTTCCCCTCTTTTCCCTTTTGCACTTCCCATTTCATAGAACCTTTGGGCCATGGGAAAGCAGAAGAGCACAATCACCAGAATCTGGGGCACTGCAATGAGCTGTACATAGGCAAAGCCCCTTTCTCCATACAGTACATAAGCACAGAGGCCCGCCAGAGTGCCTATGTTGCCCAGCATCATGGAAATCAGGTAGCTTCCCTGGTCCAGGGGATTTGTGAAACGGTTCTTCTGGAACAGATAAAAAATCAGCACCGGCAGAAAGCAGATAGGCAGAATGGAAACAGGGAGCCACAGCAGCTCCCTGGTCACATGGACGGACCAGAATGATACGAGGGACAGAAATGACGCCACCCCCACCACATTGGCCTTTATAATCAGTCGGAGTATATCTCTGGAAAGGCCCCAGCACCTGAGCGCCATGCCCAGAGCCAGGGGCAGCAGAATATCTGCAAATACCACAAAAAAGCGGCTGTCCATCCTATCCCTCCTTTCAGAAAAATGCCGATGCCATGGCCTGCTGCATTGATTCCTGCATCAGCTTTCTTCATATTTTTACTATTATACCATGGGGATGAGAGGCCTATGGATGTCTGAAGCAGCCAGATTCCAAGGCGCCCGGAAGCCCGGTGCATGGAGCCGAGAGGCATTGAAAAAGGAATGTGAAAAAATGTCAATCCTTTCTTCACATCCCTTTTGATGAAATTTCTATGGTCTCTTTTTCCTATGGATTTCCCATACATCTTCAAAGGGAATCTTTCTTCCCTCCAGGCAGAGCTTCCTTCCGATGCGGTCCACCATCTCCACCGTGCCTTCTATCCTGCGGTAGCAGTCCCGGTCGTAAAACACCACTTCCAACCTGTCTTTCTTCTTCAGAAGTCCTGTCATTTGATCCAGTACCGCCGCCCGATCTTCTGATACCTGTCTTTTCTCTTCTTTTTCCCTTCCTGTTTCCGCCAGAAGGGTGCCATAGCCGGAAAGACCATCGAAGGGAAGAAACTGGCAGGCCCTTTTGATATCACTCATGATGACCTCCTATGAGACCGTTCCTGCTCCGCAGGGTGGCTTTCGGAAAATAGTCGATACCGCGAAGCAGCGCATTTTTTCCAAATTTACTTTTAATATCCATCATAGCCAGCTCCACCTTTTTCTGCCTTTCTTCTTCCCAAGGCGAACGAAAGAGGGAAAGGTGCCGGGGTACTTCATCTGCCGGCGCCACATCCTCCAGTGCCAGACGGAGGGTGCGTATGCCCAGACGGGGAATGACCTTGTCCTGATACAGCTGATGGAAAGCCTGCCATATATCTTCCGGAACGTCGGTATATCCATCCAGCCTTCTGCTGCCGCTGCTCCCCTTCCTCTCCCGTCCCGAATAGCCGGCATAGAGGGAGATGCCCCGGGCTGCGAGGCCCTGTCCCAGCATCTGCTGTATCAGCAGCTCCGCCATTTCATAAAGCAGGATTTCCCCTTCTTCATAGGTGTAATCTTCAAAAAGGACCTGTCCCGTATGGATGGAACGGGTCCCAGGACGGTAGGAATGGATATCCTGCAGGGTGCAGGGCTCCCGGCCATGGGCATGGTCGATGAGGTATTTCGCATTCACCCCGAATTCCTTATACAGCATTTCGGGAGGAAGGAGGGTGACGCCATGAAGGTCATAGACCCCGTATTTCTGAAGCCTTCCGGCAATGCCCTTTCCTATGTTCCATATGTCCGTGAGAGGGCGGTGATACCACAGGGTTTCCTTGAAGATGCCTTCATCCAGATAGGCTATATGCTCCGGTACATGCTTGGCCACAATGTCCATGGCGATTTTCGCCAGAAAAAGATTGGTTCCCACCCCTGCGGTGGCGCAGATGCCGGTCCTTTCATATACAGCCTTCATCATCATCTCCGCCAGTGCCATGCCGTCTTTCCGGTACATGGCCAGATAGGGCGAAGCATGGATGAAACATTCATCAATGGAATAGGCATACACGTCTTCTGCAGAAAAGAAATGAAGATACACATTGTAAATATCTGCAGACACTTCCATATAGAGCCCCATCCGCGGCAGGGCCGTAATGTATTTCAGGGAAGGAGGAATCTCAAAAAGCCGGCACCGGTTCCTGACCCCCTTTGCCTTCAGCCCGGGACTCACCGCCAGACACAGGGCTCCAGGCCCTCGGGAAGGATCCGCCACTACCAGGTTCGTGGTAAAAGGGTCCAGCCCCCGGGCCGCACATTCCACCGAAGCATAGAAACTTTTCAAGTCTATGCACACATACACATCGTCCGCCATGGCTCCTCCATCAAACTTATTTTTGTGAAATAAACGTTCTGTATTCATTATAGAATGCTCGTTCCCTGTATACAACGGAACACAGGATTAGAAATGAGATGGAGAGCCCCCCGTGAGGGTCCATAGAGGAAGGTTCTTAAGATGGACCGGCCTCCGGCAATCGGGTTCATAAGTTTGACGGGGCCTTTGGCCCCGAGGACTGTGAAGGTTTGATCACACCGGCGCCATCTATAAATTAAAGATGCCCGCCACGGCCGCTGCCCCTTGAGCGAAGCGATGCACAGCGAACATGATTTGCACTATGCGAACTGGATTTGTAAGGGAGCATCAGCGACCTGAAAATCCAGTGAGTCAGTGACAGCAGAGGGTGCAGGAGCGCCAGCGACGCACAAATCATAGTGAGTCGTTTCCCCTGTGGGGACGCAGCCCTTGGTCCATGCGTCAGCCTAGGGCGCCCCTCTGCGCCGCAGGCGCAGGTCCCTAGGGGAATACAGGAAAGCACCCGGCGTTCCCATATGGAGGACCGCTTATTTTCCCCAATACAAAACCGCAGTGCGTAGGGATGCACTGCGGTTTTGCGTTGGGGAAAAACTATGATGGATAGGGACACGCAGCGTCAGGGGTGCTGCTCGTCCTGTCCTATCCACTGGTTTTTCCCGTTTCCTATCAGGGACAGGCTATGCGCTTTTTAAACTGTTAAGCGAAAGGAACCCACTTTCCGTCTTTGACTTCCAGTACGTCCAGGTCCATCTTCGGATCGCGGTTCTGGTCAAATTCGAATTTGCCGGTAGCACCTTCGAAGTTTTTGATGTTAGCCAGGGTATCACGGAATTTCTTACGGTCCGTGGTGGTGCCGGACTGTTCTACAGCCTGGTGGATGACGTACATGGCATCATAAGCCTGAGCAGCGAACTGATCCGGTTCATGACCGTACTTAGCAACGAAGGCTTTGCGGAAGTTCTGGGCCTTGTCGGTCTTTCTTTCCGGGTTCCACGGTGTAGCTACCAGGGTGCCGTTAGCTGCATCGCCGGCCTGCTGGATATAGGCCGGGCTGTTGAAGCCGTTGTTGCCGATGATGGGCTGGTTCATTCCCATTTCACGGGCTTTCTTGGCAATGAGGGCGCCTTCCTGATAGAGGCCTGCTACAGCGATGACATCAGGGTTGGCAGCCTGAATCTTGGTGAGCTGTGCGGAGAAGTCGGTATCCTTATCTGCGAAGGTTTCGGTAGCTACCACTTCTACACCCATCTTCTTCAGTTCTTCCTGGTAAATATCATTTTCACGAACCATCTGGTCGTTGTTGTTGGAATAGAGAACAGCTACTTTCTTGAATCCCAGTTTGTCATGTGCTTTTTTCAGGGTAACCGGAATAGCCAGTTTACCGGGGATGGCGTTTCTGAAGATGTAGTCGCCCAGGTCGGTGATGCCGGTAGCAGTGGTGCCGGTGCCGAAAGCAACGACTTTAGACTGCTGGGCAATGGGGCCTGCAGCGAACATTTCGCCGGAGGTCATAGGTCCTTCAATGGCAAGAACTTTATCCTGTTCAATGCATTTCTTGAAAGCATTGATGGCTTCGGACTTGTTCAGTTTGGTATCGTAGGTCTTGAGATCGATTTTAACCTTGGTGTTTGGATCCTTGTTGATTTCTTCAACAGCCAGATCTACACCGTCTTTCATAGCCTGGCCATAAGCTGCACCGGGGCCGGTATAAGCAGTGACAAAGCCCAGCTTTACAGTCTGTCCGCCGGCAGCGCCGCTGGCTGCTGCCTTCTTATCTCCACCGCATCCTGCGAATGCGCCTGCCAGTGCTGCAGCTGCCATGACAGCTGCCATTCCTTTTAACCATTTCTTCTGCATAGTTTATCCCTCTTTCAAAAATTAAATAAATTCCAAACGTGAATGAAACGGAAAAATAAAAACCTCCGCTGATGGTTTCCCATCAGCGGAGGCGCTTTATGCGCGGTACCACTCCCACTTATCACTTACGGACTGCAAATCAACCGGCACCTATAAGAAAAGCCCCTACCTTCATCAGAAGATAGGGGCGATGATCGCGGTACCACCCTACATTGTACTTGTAGTCCTATTCGTAACGTGAATGATCGCCTGCACCTACTTAATTCGGTGTAAGAGCTCTCGAGGGATATTATGAATGCTGCCATCTACCGGTTCGCACCATACACCGGCTCTCTGAAGATTGAACAACAAACCTTTTGTCTCGTTCATAGCTTGTTTCAGTTCGTTTGGTTGTCTGAAGATGTGTATATAATACCGCCCGCTTTTCTGTCTGTCAAGTACTTTTTTAAAAAATTTCTGACACTTATGACGGCGCGGGCTGTGGTATCGCTATGGGTCCACGCTGCAGCCCGGGTTCAGAAGGGAAGGTCCACAGGATGGACCTTTTAACCCATTCGACTCCTACCATTTCATTTCCATTCCTGCAAACCAGGAACGGCCGTGGATATAGAGGGCATCTATTTTCTTATCCAGCAGGTTGTAGAGGCCAAAAGAAGCGGGGAATTTCTCTCCCCAGTGTTTCTGGAGGGACAGGTTCACTTCGTTCCATGTGTAGTTCCTGTCATCGAAGTAGAAATCCTTTTTGAAGGCGGACCAGATCATGCCGGAGAGGCCATAGGGAGCTTTACTGTCATAGGAAAGGGAAAGCATGGCGGTGTGGCGGCTGCGGTTGGGAAGCCGTATGTTTTCGGATCGATCCCGACCATCCAGATAGGTATAGGTGCCCCGCACTGTCCAGCGCGGCAGAAGGGCGTAGGAGATTTCTCCTTCCAGCCCCTTCAGCTCTGCCTGTTTCCTGTTGACATACCGGTATTCCATGGAGCTGCCTGCCATTTCTTCATAGTCAATGAGATTTTTGACCTTCTGGTCAAACCATGAAATGGTCCAGGCCGTTTTTCCATCCTTCCATTCCAGTCCCGTATCAAAGCTGCGGGAAGTTTCTGCCTTAAGGTCCGGATTTCCATCCACCGTAACCCCCATGTGGTCCAGATGGATGTATCTTTCACTGATGGAAGGAGCGCGGAAGCCCTTTCCATAGCTCGTTTTCCAGGTCATGTGGTCATTAAACCGATAGGACAGGCCTGCCGCCGGTACGCCCAGAAATCCGAAACTGCTGTCCCTCTCCAATCTGACAGAGGGAAGGAAGGTGAGACGGGAGTTCACATGCCAGGTGTCGGAAACATAGAAGGCACCGTTTGTCTGCCCGTGACCTTCTTCGTCTTTATTTCCTGTGCCGGAATAGGTTTCCCTTGAAAGCCTGGTACCGGTGTAGGCGCTCCTGTCCCATTCGCTGCCGAAGGTGAGGCTATGACTGCCCCGGGTTATGGTGTCCTTTCCGCTGATTCCCCAAATTTCATAAAAAGCGCGGTCATAGTCCCATTTTTTAAAAAGATTGTCCAGTCCCTGGACCATGGCCGTTGGAAAGCCTTGCAGCGACTCCCTGAAATCAGGTCTGTCATTCCATGTTTCGCTGTACTTCTTCAAGCGGCTGTAGTAGACCTCACCGCTGTATGCATTTCCTGCTGTTTTCCCTTCATAGGTGAGAGACGTATTCCACTGGGTCCTTTCGGTGCGGCTTTTCTCATCCTGCTGCAGCACCACATGCTGCAGCACCACAGGTCTGCCATAAACGTTCATGGAGGCATCGGAAAAACGCATGGATGTATCTTCATCAAAATAGTCCGCTTTGAGCCTCAGGGTGCTGCCGTTTCGAAAATCATAAAGGCCATCCAGGCCTGCATAGCGGCGGATGCCGTAGGAAGGTACATCAAAGCCGTCGTAATGAATGCTTCTGGAAAAGCTGTCCCGCCGGAATGAAAGGGGCCTGACTCTGGTCACTCTGCCGCTTACCGCCAGGTAGAAAGGGCCTTTCCCCTTTGCATCTTCATGAAAATAGAGGGTATTTTCTCCCTCTCCCAGACGGAATCCGGCGCTGCTTTCACCGCTGCCCGGTTTCTTCGTCCTGATATTGACCACACCGCCCATGGCGGAGGAGCCGTATGAAACACCGTCGGCGCCGCGGATAATATCTATCTGTTCCACCTGGGACAGGTCAAAGCGCTGCAGCAGATTCATGTTTTGGGAAGAGGTGGTATCTTCATCGGCCAGCCGGTGTCCGTCCACAAGGACCAGTGTCTGGCTGCTGTTCATGCCCCGTATCATGAGCTGATTGCTGCCCATGACCGTCCGGCTGTCCTGGCTTCCGGAGGAAAGGTCCACCCCCAGTGCTGTAGAAAGGGCTTCCACCACATTGGAAGCACCCATGCGCTCCATGTCCTTTTCTGTCAAAGTTTCATGGGGCAGAAAGACGGTATCTTTTGTTTCCTTCCGGTTTTCCGCCGTCACTACCACACCGGGAAGGGTATACACCTCTGCTCCTGCCACCGCAGGAAAGAGGGATAGAAGGGCTGTGAGCCAGACTTTTTTCATCTCAATTCCTTTAATTTCCAAAAAGGAGAAGTTCTCCATGCCATACGATAAAGGATACGATCCATGCTACGACACACTGGAAAATCACCATTTCCAATGCCCAGCGGCCGCCATTTTCCCGGCGCACTGAAGCAATGGTGGCAATGCAGGGTGTATAGAGGAGGCAGAAAATGAGGAAGGAAAAGGCTGCCATCGGTGTCAGCGCCGTTTCCAGAGCGCCTACGCTGCCATAAAGCACGGACAGTGTGGCTACTACGCTTTCCTTGGCCATGAATCCGCAGATAAGGGCAGTAGACATTTTCCAGTCTCCGAATCCCAGGGGCGAAAAGAGGGGCGCAATCCAGCCGCCCAGGAGGGCCAGAATGCTGTCCTTACTGTCTTCCACCATGTTGAGGGTCAGGTCAAAGCTCTGGAGGAACCATACGATGATAGTGCCCACGAAAATAACGGTGAAGGCCCGCTGGAGGAAATCCTTTCCCTTGTCCCACATGAGGCGGCCCACGTTTTTAGCTCCCGGCATACGGTAATTGGGAAGTTCCATGACAAAAGGAACTGCTTCTCCCTTGAAAAAGGTGTTCTTGGAAAGAAGGGCCACCACTACGGCCATACATACACCGGTAAGATAGAGACCCGTCATGACCAGGCCCCCGGTGTGAGGGAAGAAGGCCGCTGTAAAGAAGGCATAAATAGGCACCTTGGCAGAGCAGCTCATGAAAGGAATGAGCATGATGGTCATTCGGCGGTCCCGAAGGGAAGGCAGTGTCCTGGTAGACATGACGGCCGGTACGGAACAGCCGAAGCCGATGAGCATGGGCACAATGCTTCTTCCGGACAAACCGATTTTCCGAAGCAGCTTATCCATAACAAAGGCCACCCGGGCCATGTATCCTCCGTCTTCCAGAATGGAAAGGAAGAAGAAGAGCACCATAATGATAGGGATAAAGCTCAATACACTGCCTACGCCGGTGAAAATACCATCCACCAGAAGGGACTTCACCGCCCCATTCACCCCTGCTGCCGTCAGGGCCCCATCCACCTGCTCTGTGAGCCTGTCGATGCCGCTGGCCAGAAGATCCTGAAAGAAGGCGCCGATGACATTAAAGGTCAGGTAGAATACAAGGCCCATAATGAGGATGAAAATGGGGATGGCCGTGTATTTCCCTGTAAGTATCCTGTCCATCTTCCGGCTCCGGGCATGCTCCCTGCTTTCCTTCGGCTTCACCACCGTCTTATCGCAGAGACGGCGGATAAAGAGGAATCGCATATCTGCCATGGCTGCTGCATGGTCCAGTCCCCTTTCTTCCTCCATCTGTTTGATAATGTGACCGATCATTTCCTTTTCATTGTCTTCCAGATGAAGGGCCTCTTCCACCAGATGGTCTCCTTCCACCAGCTTGCCTGCCGCAAAGCGCAGCGGTATGCCGGCCGCTTCCGCATGGTCCTGGATCAGGTGCATAATGCCGTGAAGGGCCCGATGCACCGCTCCCTTATGGTCCAGAGGGCTGCAGAAATCCCGGATGCCCGGTTTTTCCCTGTACCTTGCCACATGGACTGCATGGCGCACCAGTTCCTGCACCCCCTGGTTTTTGGCGGCGGAAATGGGAACCACCGGAA
>UMLR01065799.1_pt1 | contig 41523 bp, 68 predicted proteins | sample 1966741 | NCBI WGS metagenome assembly UMLR01 (sample SAMEA4836207, study PRJEB28245) | human gut metagenome | biome: gut microbiome; material: fecal sample | place: Denmark | collected 2008 | reverse complement strand
CGGGTTCCAATGGGCAATCCTATTAGAACCCTCGATTTATACCTATATAACCCAACCGACCTTGAATACAGGCCAGTCAGGTTATAAATAGGATGTTGTCCCCACCTTTTTATGGTGGCTTGAGATAGAGGTTGCCAAGTTACTCCGCCGCCCATGGGTGGTATACCCAAAGTTAATGACTTCTTTACGATTGCAAGGAGGTTTCGAGAAAATTTATTCACAGCCTTATCATATCCCCTTTGCATACTTGGCCCAAGGTTACTGACTAAATATTCTACCCTTTGCCATTCACCATTTAATTTTACCTGAAGTACGAGGTCGGATACTTTGGGAAGTGTGATATTTACCTTCCTTGCCATTTGTTAGAAGTATTTATTGTAAAAAGCCTTCAGTTCATCGTAAGCAGTCCTGATAATACCATCTTTGTGATAATGGAACTCGCCCGCATAACCTTCTATTCCCCCGAGTTTATTTGCCCACTTCTCTGTCCAAAAATCGTAGTAGTTATGAGTACGTTTGTGTAACATACAATGTAATCCACTACATAAGCCCACGATTGGTAAGTATAATGGACCAAGAATTCGAGATTGAATACAATGACCAAACTCGTGATCATATACTGGTTCTCTTAATCCTGACTTCTCTGATAGGAAGATATAGTTTCCTAAACTTACTCCTCCATTCATTGTTGGAGCCACATAGAAAGCAGTGCTCCTTTGTTTTAGGATTCTTTTCTCCCCTTTCAGGATTATTTTATAACCTAGTCCGGCTAGGTTTTGAGGTAATTGCCAAATATACAAAATGATATGCACCAGAATATGCAATAACTTACCAAACTTAGTTTTATGTTGGTGTTCTTTTAATATACTAGACATTACCTATTCATTCTTATTTGATGCCCTTACTTTTAGATAGTGTGCAAAATACCCGGCAATAAAATATACTATCGGATATATGATTAGTAGGAGTGCTACCAATCCATTGTCAAGCCATCTCCAAATGCAAGAGAATATTATTACCGAAGCTATGGCTAATGCGGATGTGTAGGCCCTTCTTTTGCTATCCATTGCTATCCAAGTACAAAGATATGATTAAGATACACTTGTAGGCCAGGATAACCTTCTAATAATCCAGATGTACATTGGAAATTAAGAACTCCAGCTGCACGACGGCGAACGTTTATTGAGCCGTTTGAGCCGGTTGCGTTATCAAAGAATCCTGCAATTGTCTTCCATAAATTGTTCGCCTGAGGTAAATCGTAATATACGACCACATTTCCAGACGGACTAAATCGCCCATCGGCATCGGCTATTTCGAAACAAAGCATTAATGTTACTCCGGACTGTAATTGTGCTAATTCGATAGATGTATAGGGGATGACACCAGTGCTTTCGTTGAGCTCCACGTCTAACCCCGGTAGCTTTTTTACACCCGAGCTACCAGTCGTTAGCTCGATCCACGCAGAACCCCCCATGTCGTAACTCAGGTGAGCCTTGTAGTAGTCTCCGCGAGGAGTTTGGTCTTCGTCTGCACTACCTACTACGAATACCGCCTCCCAAGATTCTGGGCCTTGGTAACCTACACATTGAACGGTGCCCGCGCAAGGGTAGCCTTCCTTAGAAGGATTATTGGTGGCTGATGTGTCAATGAAGATAGGGAACATTTCACCCAGTTTAGTGAAAGGATATAGGCCCACATCGAAGACGTTTTGATTGGCATTGATCCATATTACTGTTTGTTCTCCGCCTCCTCCACCAAGTTCTGTCCAAGTGGTAGTGCTTCCAATACACGATCCTGAATAAGCTTTTCCGCCAGCACCAGTCTTAAAGGCGAATATCTGGAAATAATCGCCCTCGTTGCTTCCCATGGATATAAAGCCATTGAAGACGCCTGATTCAGGGAACTGGTTTGATGCCGAAGTAGTTACATTCCCCGTATAGAACGGTATGAAATCACCCGGTTTGTAGCTATAAAGCAATGCCGATAATGCGCCTTCAGTAAAGGCAGTAACCTGTACGGCTTGTCCTAAGCGAGTAACTGGAGTATCATTCCAAGCTACAACGTCATCTTCCAGATTTGCACGCCCCGTGTAGAACATGCCCCTTGCTGTATCTACCATCATATAATACAGCAATCTTTGGTCTCCGGTTATGAAGATAGGACTTGCAATGGCTACACCTACGAACGAAGTGGCTCCATGATTGTTATTAGGGATGTTACTGGCATCATTGGCATAGAATAAGAAACTCTCCCCATCCTTAGTTATGTTAAGTCCAGGAATTGCAAAGTCAGTAATTTCAACTGTTTTAACACTTGCATCGGGTAACTGTTGCCAGGCGGTAGCATACGCCCCGGCTGATTTATATGTATATATCGTCGGTATACCATTAACTTTATTGCTAGTTGTCATGCCAACATACGAAGCCATCAGACTATTGTGTTTAATGGCATAACCAAACAACTCAACACCTGGACCCCTAACTGCATCTTGTGCACTTGTAAATGTGACAATTTCTCCGACCTTAATATCCATTGGGAAACTAACACTTCCTCCGTCACGGAGTTTCCATGTATTAGTTTGAAAATTAGTGACGACAACTTGTTTGACCCCCTTTTCAGGAGCCAAGTTGGCTATATTCTGCAGTGTAGTCCTCTGACTAGCCGATATCTGAATTTTCTCTTCACCTGTTGGAGTTACATCAGTAAACTGAGAACTACCTATCTCATGAAATTCTGCCATGATATCTTAATGTTTTACTGTTTTACTTTTATTTTGCATTCTGTTGCCTATACCCAGCTTTAACATCGTCATAAAGAGATACGATATTAGAGAATGTAGCTACAATTAGACTATCAGTCATCTGAACTACTGTAAGATAGGCTTCAGCCTGTTGAGCAGTTGCTACTCTCGTTGTTGTAGTCCTGAATACTAATGTCTTTCTTCTCTCTACTCCTGTTAGATTAGTATCAGAAGTTATTAGGGATTCAGAACTTCCTCCTATTCCGGTATAATCTATATAAAAATTATCACCAGAGCCGTCATCCCAAGGTATAGTAACTTTTGCCATACGTTAGTTATTAAATTTAGCGATATATAGGGGATATCCCACCCCTATATACCAAGACTCCTTAGCCCTATGCTTTTGGAGTAACCGTAAATGTAGTGTTGGTGTCCACAGTGACCTGAACTGCCGAGCCATCCTGAGGCACATCGATTGTAGTCGGAGTAACTTCGATGAAGGGGTCACCTGCAGTCTGGTTAAGAGTAGTTGTTGCCTTCTGACCACCATTGGCCGTAGCAATAATCTGCTGTGTACGACCTTCAATGGTTTCGTTAGCTGCAGCATTCAGTGTAAGAATGAATACATACTTAGCTTTTGCACCTGGGTCACCACTAATTGCAGTACCTGAAGTGGCACTTGAACCATTAGCTTGGAACTGTATTGCAGCTATATCGGCAGCAATAATATCACCAGTACCTTTGCTAAAGGTTATTTTTGAAGTATTGGACTTACCAGTTAAAGTTACCGTACCGCCTTCTTTATCTACTGCAGGACTGGTATTATCGAACTGGATAAACTCAGCTGCAGGAAGGTGGTTAGCAACAAACTGTTTCTTCTCAGCTACTCCTGTACCCTCTACCTCAAATGTAGCACTTTGGGCTACACGATTGCCACGATTGGCAACTTCAGCTTTTACCTGTAAAGTGGTATCACCTGAACCAGATGAAGGATTGACAACAATGCCGTTTTGTTTTACTTCAGCCATTTTTTTATTTATTTATTTGGGTCTTACCTTAAATGTAGTATTGGTCTTTACGGTAGTTTCATCCTCATAAGAATTAATTTCGCTTAGTTGAAGGATATACTTGGTCAATTCTACATACCTATCGATATTCTCCATGTAAGAGAGTATCTTTTTTGTTTCTTCTGGAGTTTCTCTCTTCAGTACTACAAAAAAGAGCAAAGCTTCATCATGTGCTTGAGCTACTTGAGTATCACCTGTGGGAGAATAGACCTTACCATTGATTACGAACTTATCCTGTGCCCAATCAAAGTTCCAATAACCCTCTTTGGTTAAATGACCATTCTCTTCAAGTGACCTCTTAGTTACATATAACACAATATTGATACCATCCAGTTCACCTGAAACAGTCTCTTTTAATGAAGGCCAAGTTCTTATGTAGTTGTACTGAATCAATCCGTCCAGAAAATACGGTTCATAGTTATTGCCAGTATCTTCACCGTAAGACAGAATCTGGTCAAATCTCTTTAACCATATTAGAGGTTGTTTACCTGCATCCACTTCAACAAAGTCATTTACAATGGCCTTGTATCGGTCCCATACTCCTTTAGTAATCATTTTCCTCCGTGCCATGCCCTATTTCTTTACAGGGAAGCCTGGGTCTGGGCCATCTAATGGTCCTGGCCTCCGGTGGTTAACTACTTTGGGAACTACTACTTTCTTCACCGTTCGGCAAATAGGTAAGTAGATGGAAAGTCTTTCAGCAAGCATACACAGGTTTTGTTTTAGAATATCTATTATCCCACCTGGTTGCATTGCTTTTATAACATTGGATGAAGTTTTAGATTCAGAGTCTGTATCGTTGAAGAATTCTACCTCAGTTGGACCTGTTTGTATTCGCTTAACCTCACCTGAACCACGGCTTGACTCTGAAGACTCGGATTCAGAGGTAGAGGATGAGTTACTCTCTTTAACTGATTCTGCAGTGGCACCAACCATCAATGAAATCTGCACTACCATATAATCATAGGCTGCCAATTCCATAATTAGCTGGTTTTCTAGAGCTTCATAATACAACTCATTATTAAATTCCTCTATGGGTATCTCATGATTTACTAGCGGCTGAATATACAGCTGCCATTTCTCGATAAACTGTTGCTTCTCTTTAAGCGTAAGTTTACCAAAGATATCCTCGGGTATATAAGTGTCTATCAGCTCGTAGATACTGCCAGGCAACTGGGTATTTACCTCTTCACTAACCCCGATAACCTGAGTCTTGGATAATGCAACTCCTCCGACATTGTTAGTTATGGTCATCTTGACCACATAGTCACCAGAAGCCTCATAAACATGGGAAGCAGTTACCACACCTACATGTGATTCTGTCTTCCCATCTCCAAATACCCAGGTTACTGTAAAGTTGTTAGGTAGTTCATCAGCGAATCCCCTAAACCTTGCATTGAGTCCAACTACGGTAGATAAGAAATCTACCTCTTTCATAGTTTACTCGTCGTCTTCGTTATTAAGCTCATCGAGGATAGCATTTACCAAGTCAAGCTTGGTGTCACCATCCTCCGGCTCAATCTCCAAAGAGATAGCTAAAGCCTTCAGTTCTTCTGTATTGAACTGTTCTTTGATTTTCTCGGGAGCTTCCTCAGCTTCCATGAGTTCATCGAACTTCTTCCGAACTGCTTCCAGATCTACTTCTTTCTTGGGAGCAGGTGAGCTTTCTTTCTGGCCTGGTGCCTTGAATTCCTCGGCCTTTGCCTCGATGAGATATCCGTTTGCCAGGGCTGCTTTGATAACTCGCAGATTAAACTGCTTGTCGGTTAATTCCACAACGTCTTTGCGGAGAACCTTAATCTTTGAGGCCTGGTCATAGAAGATACTTGCCTTAGGACTCAGTTTTACATATCGTTTACTTGCCATAGTTAAATTAGTTAAGGGGGCGGTATTAAGCCGCCCCCAGGTTTGAGTTGTTGGGTGTTACTCGATGATACCGGTCAGGTACTTGTCGACGTCCATGTAGTCGGGGAATCCGTTGGTAGCGAAATCCTTCGTCGCATCGATGAGGATGGAAGCATCCTGGTACATCTTCGAGAAGCCCGTCGTCAGCGAAGCATAGATAGCCTCGGTCTGATTCGAAACGATACGTTCCGACTCCAGCATCAGCTGTTTTGCAGTCAGCTTTATCATGGCTGCTGCCGGGTCTACGAGCATTACCTCGTCTGCCGGAGTACCACCATGGATGTAGAAGTCTGCCGAGTTGGGAACCGGAGTCTTCAGGTTCAGACGGGCATCTGTAGTACCCGACGAACGCAGTTTGAACTCGGGGAGGTCGAGAAGGTCGAGTGCCTGCTCTTCACCACCGATGATGGTACGGAACTGACGACCGAGGCGTGATGCTCGAATCCATACCCGGAGGAGGTCACGATACTGGATTCCCTTTGAAGTGTCGCCTACGCCGATAACCGGAGCCGATTCAGAACCGTCCAGCTTGTTGCCCTTTACGAGGACATCCATGGCCAGAGCATCCATTGCATAACCCAGCTGAACGCCGAAGTCACGAAGGAAGATTGCCATTACGTCCATCGATACGTAGCTTCGTACCTCGTCGGTAACCTTGAAACCCTTGCCGATTTTGAAGAGGTTGACCGACTTCTGGCCGAAGGATACGGTACCAAGAGGAATGGTCTCGGCCTCGTTCACCCGTGCAGGGTTAGCGTCGGACATGTTGACGAGCGGCATGATTGCGGTCAGCCCGTTGATAGGCTGGTCGGATGCGATGATATTGGGATAGAACGGTGCTTCACGCATACCCAGATAGATTGCCTCACGGACAATCTCCGGAACTAGCCAGCGGAGTTCGGGATTCGGCATGGAGTATATATTCTCCATCGTGTCGACTTTGGGATTGAACCCGACGGCTTTGAAGTAATCCTCCTGGGTAATGCCGTATTTCTCCTGGAGCATATCACCCAGATGAATGTCTACCGGGAGACTCTTGTTGCTTCCCTGTCGGAAGCCGTCCATGTTCTTTACGATTTCGGGAAGCTCCTTTAAGTACTGGTCCCGAGTGAAAGTTTTTTCTGCCATGTTATAAATGTTTTTTTTTGTTATTTTGCAAGGATTCGTACCAGTTCGCCCTCCTCTGCCGTGTTGATGGCCAGGAAAGGAGTCTCGGCATTCGAAGCCGACGGACTGTAGTTAGGATATGTACCACTGTCATCCAGTGTACCGTCTGTCTGAACATAGCCAGTAGTAGCTATGGCGGCTTTTGCGATACCGTGAATAACGGTGTAACCCTGGACCATGACCGTTACCTCTACGCCAGCTGCCGAAGGTGGATATGCTGGGTACTTACTGTAACCGATAGCGATACCGATGTATATTTCTCCTTCTGCTCCGGTATAAGGAGAAATGGTACCGTCGTTATTCAGTTTTACTGGCTGGCCCTGAACGATAGTATCACCGCTCTTTACCGGGAATGCCTGATGAAGCTTATGCGATTCACTTTTGTAAATCACAGCCTGCGGGATTCGTGAACCCACTTTGTGTAAGTCTGCCATAATTTAATTTGAAATTTGAGTTACTTTCTTTGTTATTTCTTTTCTCCTCTGAGTTTCCGGTCTGCCAAAGCCTGGGCAACTGCCTGAGTAGATTTCTCTGAATTCTTCGTTTCGTCTCCTTCCTCAGGATTGATAGACGATGCCCGGCCCACGTCCTGAGAACCGCAATGGTTGCAGTGCATCGGGAATTTATCCTCCAGCTGTGCGTCATAAGTCTTACGCAGAGCAGTAAGGGTTTCCATGGTAGTTCCTTCGTTCTCCAGGAGTGCCAGGATATTCTGGTCTACGTTTTCCTCGCCAGAAACTTTCTTGTAGGCAGCCACCGTCTCCTCACGGAAGAATTTGATATGACCGTCCCAGTTTTTCTTTGCTTCTTTGTAAGACTCCAGGTCTTTTTCGAGATTTGCCTTCTCTTCCTTGAGAGTCTGAATCTCGGTGTCCTTTGAAGCCACTGCCTCTGTGAGTCTTTGATTCTGCTGTACCAGGTTTTTGATCTGGGTGAGAGCCAGCTCTGTCGAAACTTCCTGACCTTCAGAAAGGGTCAAAAGATTTTCACCAAAGAGGCTCGCCAGCACTTGCTGCAATTCTTTGTCCATGTTTGTTTTATTTGTTTGATTATTGTGGTTACCCTTTCCGGCACCCTTTTCATTATTAGATTGGGTGGTATTGTACTTTATATCTTTTTCAGAAAGAACCTTGAAGTCGAACATAGATACCCTCTTTGCTGGGTCATTTGCTTCAGCAGCTTTTTCTTCAGAAAAAGAATAATACTGACTTCCTGCATAAGCAGGGCTGTTTAACTTACCGCTTTTGATTAGCTGAGCAAATGGGTCTGCCCCATGCCATACTAGAGATGTCTCTTTGTAAGATATGATCTTAGTAACAACCCTACGAATAAGTTCTCCATTCTCAGTATATGTACCAAGTTTGGAATAGAATTCCCAGATGTCCTCAAAAGCATGAGAGGGTTCCCATGCAAACTCTACCGTTACCGAATTAGAGTGTATAGATGGTGGGTCCATTTGAATACCCCGAGCTATACGGGGATTAGAAAGACCGTCTATCTTTAGAATACCGTTGATACCGGCAGGGATAATTATCCCAATCTTTTCATCCTTGTAAGCCTCTTGCCATTCTACTGACTTAACTGCCCCGATAGCATTAGCTACATCAGTCTCATGGTCAAGATTAACTGATTGACCTACCAGTAAAGGCATTGATTCCTTGAGTACTGCTTCTGTAAACTCAGTAGGATTATACTTCCTTGCCACTATTGCGGCAGAAAGCATTCGGAACATTGGCTCGATAAAGTCACTGTCCTTTGGCTTTAACATTTCTGGAGTTACTTCTGGCATGAACTGGTTGACATTCAGAGTGCCACCCCACATACCAAATCTTTCCAGTGACTTCTTAGGGTCTTCACTGAAGTTGCCAGTGCCCTTGTAGAAGTTTTCAGAGAGAGAGTGAGCATCTATAACTACTTCTGGTACATCAGATACCATCAAGCTATGAGCTGCACTTAATACCATTACATCGGTATTCTGTTGAGTCTTTGGCATAATTTATCTCGGTTTACTGTCTTGATCTTTCCTTTTAGGATTGGGATTTACTTTATCTCGAGTTCTACGGTCTGACTTATCTTTATCGTCTTCTCGTTTCTTCTTTTTCTGACCTGTATCTGAATCACCCGTCCCATCTGAATCATCAGATTCTACAGGGGTTCTTGGTCCAGGTTGGTCAGGCTTTTCATAACCCATATCCCGTGCAAACTGGTCCTGACTTATAATACCCTGATTGTATAAGGTTACATTTACACGAGCCCTATATTCACGAGCCTGTTGTAACTTAATATCGTCTGAAACAGTTGAAGTTCCAAACTTGATAGTGATTCCTTTATTGTTAAACCCCGCCAGGCGCAGTTCTAGAGAATAAAAGAACTCCAGTACAAAGATTACCAATGTTTGGATATTCTTTAACTGGGATATCATCTTAGACAACTGTATACCAGCTCCTCCCTCGGTACCGCTTTGAGATGCAGATACTCCGATGATAGAACCATTTACCCCTAGACCATTTGCTACGGATTGCTGATTCATATTCCATGGGAGGTTTATATTCTGCATAGAAGCTGAAGTAGACCTTAATTCGAATTCATGATCATCAATGTAACCCACCACTACTCCATCAGACATACCTCCAACTATGTTGGTCTTCATCTTCCGAAGAGTACTTTCCAAACGTGCTGCATAAGCTTTTTCACTTTCTCCAGCAGTACGGGGAGGTTTAGCCATCTTGGCTTCTAAGAAACCAACCATTCCCATTACCTCCATGATATGTTTGAAATTCTTCCTCATGGTATGTTGACCAGCAATAGAATCCAAAGCCGACATGAATGGAGGCACTCCGTAGGGTTCATCAGTATCATTATACATACCTACATAACAATAGGTCTCTGTATTCAATCGTATGAACGAATCTTTGAGACCATCTACCAAACGGGGATTCCTTTGATATGGGTGATATACTCCGTTGTTCTCTCTCTTAAACCTTATAGTTTCTGGTTTTATGAATAGTATTGTTTCCAGCCCTGTTAATTTCTTGTTTGGTACTCCTTCTACTGATATAGCACCACCAACAAGAAGCTGAACTATGAATTTGTTTACTAACCCATCAATACCAGCAGTATACTTAGACCACTTTCTTGACACATCCCTCAAATGCTCCCTCATCTTGGTAGACTCATCTGGAGTATTGTTTGGGAAGTCTATAGTATGACCTGTATTCGACAGCTTGAACATGTCCTGCAATGCAATGCTGACGTCCGGGTTTATCTTGTAAAGGTCCCGAATGATAGGTATTAGTTCTGTTCTGAACGTTGGGGTAACTAAGTTCGTCATACCATTAAGAGTGGTAATGAGTTCAGAGTTTCCCACACCATCATCGGGTTGAGAAACTCTGCCCGGACTTATTGAACCCTTTCCCTCATCTTTGTTCTTAGATTCCACAGGCTTAGACCTAGTGAACCAACTGATAGGATTAAGTTTCATGTTATATTGGATTGTTTATGCTTACTGAGGAATTACTACAGTACCAGATGGACTGTGAGATCTAATATGATTAGTGATAGCTTTACCGAATATCGCATCATCAGAATATGTTTCACCTTCCAAATCCAGGTCCATAGAGGAGTTATTCATTCTATGCTTACCACGAGCAATAGGTCTTCCAGCACCGTCATAAATAAAGGTGTATGCTTCTTGTACAAAGAACGGGTCTTTTATAATTACGTTCTCTTCCCTGATATCCTTCTCTAAGTTCTCGATTATTACAGAACGGTTCTTGGTTGTGGTCAACCATCCCGGGAACTTATCTTCTTCTGGTCTATTCTTCCTCTTCTTACGTAAGAGCTTAGTATAGAAGTATAGATTAGGATATCCCTCATCTTGAAGTATGGTAGTTACCGTCATACCAACATCATTGGTCTCGGGAGCTAACTTAGCAAAATTGAACTTCTCTCCAACATCACCAAGGAGTCTGGCATACTTGTTTAGGGGTATTCTCCCCTTATATACTGCAGCCTCTTCCCCTTCTTTATCCATACAGGTGAAAGCAGAGTAGTCAGTACCTCTACCAGTAGCACAGTCACCACCGATAAAGTATTCTTTGTTTGGGTCTGGTTCGTTGAACTCTTTATACTGACCTTTGAGACGGATATTGATAACAGGGTAGTCAAATAAGCATTCCTCTATAGCTTTAATATCAGCTAAGTCGAATACTGTATTCCCAGATGATAGGAAGTCACCGTCTATCTCCTGAGCTGTTCTCTTGGGACCCAAAGCAGCAGACATCTCTTCATACCATTTCTCATCCCTATCAGGGTGCATCTGCCAATATAATCGTATGGGGTTAAACGGATTACCCCCAGATATAGCATCTACCCAAGTACCATGGAAGAAGTTCCCGACGCCGTAAGGCGTGTTATGAGACACGTAGTCTTCGTTGATGAGGTAAGATTCATCGTTTTCAACGCAAATGTCATAAATGGTATCGTAATACTTTCTAACTACTTTCAGCTTAGAAAGATAGATACTTGTACCACGTTTACCAGATACAATACGTTGAATATAAGACTTATTCAGTTTAACCTCAAACTTATTCTCAATCTCCTGAGATATCTTCTCCAACACTCCATAGTAGTAACCAAGTTCCTGATAACGGTATCTTATGTAAGCCACCACTCTTAAGTCGTAGTTGAATCCCCCTTTTAGTTTAGACCCAAGCTTCATTCCATAAGAATGTTTCGCAGCTTTTTGACCGTTCTCAGCTACTGTAACTATCTGGAGATTGGTTACATAATTGTCTGAAGGATTGTTGTTAATGTGGTCAACTACACACCCATCTGGAATTTCTCCTAAGAATACTTTAGCTACCAAATTGTGGACACATATCTTTTTCTTTTGACCATTATTCCACAGACTTATATTTAGATATTTTTCTCGGTTAGTACATGGTTTTGGTAATTTTTCTACCCTCGTTCCATTCTTTACAATGAAGATTCTTCCCCAGTTGGAGACTTCATAGTTTGGATAACCAGGTATGGGTTTGCATATCTCTTTCTTGGGTTTTACGGTTACTGGATTCTGCTCCAGACCGCTTATACCAGTATGATAGAAGATAGCAGGTATATCTCGTTTGATTATCTCTGAAACAGGTAACCAACCTTCAAGAGTATACAACTTATGTTTTGGAGTACATTTAATAACCCTACCTTGCTCATTGTGAACTTCCCAAGTTTTCAGTACACCCTTATTTACAGAACCAAGTACTCTCTGCCACTTTCCAGTATGTGATAATACTCTCAGTCCAAGATGTGATATATCCATCTTACCAAAAGTTTTGGGACAAATAGAATCTACTCTGAATGGCCCATCTTTACCTATAATTTGAGTATCACCAGTAATACATGAGTTAACAATAGCAGCACCACCAGTTGACAGGGTAGGGAAAGCTGATGCCCAGATGGTTGAAGCCCACCTTACGATTGCTGCCTCATCAATCACTAACAACGACAAAGATTCAGAACGACCAGCTTGGTCAGAGGTTGGAATAGATTCTATTACAGAACCATTTGCAAACTCTATAGTTGATACAGAACCAAACTCTCCTGCACGACCATTAGTAATTGGCTCTTGCAGATATGAGGGTAGGTTCTTGTACATGAACTTAATCTTCTTTAGTACCTTCTTTGCTACGGTGTCCTTGATTGAGATAATATTTATCTTCTTGTTAGGGTGATACATTGCTAACCAAAGACAGTATAGAGAGATTAGCTCAGTAATACCAGCCTGACGAAACTTTAGGATGATATTGAACCTGTTGAGCATGAATTGGTATAGCACTGCCTTCTGAAAAGGGTAGAGCAAGAACTTTACCATGCCCAACACTGGGTTTATCACGTAGCAGAAAGTAGAAAAGAAGAACGGGTCTTTCATCACCCGAACCAGAGTTTTAAGCTGTTCAGGTGTAATTCTCGCATCTTCAACTAATGTCTTCTTTCTTGCCATGTCAGAAATTGTATGAAATTCTTAAGTAAGGATCGAGACCTAAATTATCCCGAAGCTTAGGATAATAGTTGATATTCAACCCGGCTTCATAATTAAATTTACTGGTATTGTATTTCAAGCCAAAATCCAAATCATGTAAGTTATGTACTGGTCGTAGGGTATACTGAACTACTGGATTAAATCTTTTTAGGAAGGATGTTTTCTTGTAAGTTAATTTACTATCCAGGTAGTTGTATTGATAACGAGAATAGTTTACCGAATACTCCTCAGTAATAAGCTTACAATCAGTATTAAATGTAGTTATAGATAGCTTATCACCACCAGATAGTATTTGCAACAACTTAGGAGCTTGGGGATAATTGGTCAAGAACAATTCATTGTATTCAATTTTAGTTGAATCTTTCTGAATGATAGTGACCACTCTATCAACATATTCTATTCGTTCAATGGGAACAGAATCAACCCGATATAGGAACACCATTCGGGGTAATTGAATCTTAGGGAATTCAACTTTGGGTACAAATGGATTATTAACCACAACAGTATCAACCCGACGAGAAGAATTTTTAAGGTCATGACTTAATTCAGAATTTCGATTCCATAACCAGAATATTGTTAAGGCCATAAATATGAAGGCCGAGGTTAGGATTACATTTTTCATGGTTCAGGGTTTATGAAAACAATTAGGGGGGATTATAGGGGGGTTAAAGAAAGTAAATCTTAAAACTAATACTTAAAAGCTAAGTACTCCAGCAAGCTGGAGGTTATTTTCGTATTTTTCTAAAGAAAAATACTCAATAACTGCGCATATACGTACGCGATAGGGGATATTCATTTTGATATTAGACCAGCCTTTTGTAAACAGGATTTTAACCACAATGAATTCTCATATACGGCACCCTTAGTTAGGGTATTTCTCCCTTTATTCAGCCAATAAGTCGGATTATCATTGTCAAAATATACCTTGAATGATTTGGGAAAACCCATAATCACCCTATATTCATCAAGTCCCATTATTCTACCGTGGGGATTAAATTGCCTTGATGAAGGTCTTACGGTTAATGGGTAGCTCTTTTTCTTATTTCGATATACTCCAGGAAGAGTCTTCATCTTTTGAGTTCTCATGGGCCATTTGTAATCATTTTTGAACTCAGTTTTCCATAGCTTTCTCACTTGAGCTACTGTCAAAGTAGTTTTTGACTTATCTGCATAATGATACATGGCCAATTTTTTATCATCAGCTTCTCTATAGTTTATGTCTCTCCTTACTCCTTTCTTCAGTTGACACAGATTTTTGGGTTTAGTAACTCTAAAAGTATGATCAAAGATCTGAGGATTGATCTTGGAGTCTTTTCTGACTCCTATTAACACCAAACGTTTCCTACTTTGTTGAGAATTACCAAATACCGTAACAGGATGACAGTGCACTATAAGTTTGTAATCGGGTAAATTATGTTCCCATTCCCCGATAGGGATAAAATCCAGAAGTTTTGGGAGGTTCTCAAGCATAAATATTGCCGGTTTGAACTTCTTAACACTAGAAAGATACAGATTAAGAGTAACATCTTCCCGGGGTTTGCCCAGGGATTTTTTCCTGGAATATGAGAATACCGAGCTATGCCCACATGATGGAGAGCCGAGTATTAGGTCTATTTTGGAAGTTTTTACCTCTTCCAGTGACCTTACAAATGGTATATCTTCAAAATTGAGCTTCCATTGCTCTTCTTTTTTGGAATGAAATACTGCTCTTGGCTCTACATTGGCTATAAGATGTTCCTTAAACTCAAAAAGAAGCGCTCCTTGGGCTCCACAGATACCTAAGACATTCATTGAAAATAGAATTTTATAATATATACCGGAAGGTCTTGCAAAGACTACTTTAATATGCAAATTTAATATCAAAACTATATGAAAGTTGGTGATTTATTACTGGTAACAGGTCCTGCCTTCTTTGAAAAGACGGCGATTAAGGAGAGGAAAAAGGGAATTTACACTCTTGAGAATGGTATTAAGACAGATAGAGACCTCAATCCTCTCAATTCTAAGTATCAAATCGAGGTTTTCAACGAAGAAAAATACAAAACTATGGTAGCACAGAGAAATTTGAACCGAGATATTGAGAAATTGGCCTCTATCAATAAGAAAGGGATAGAAAATCCTGACCTAATCAGATATGCAGCTGCCAAAATAAGCCGTATTATCGAAAAACTGGAGAAAAAATGATACGTTTCTTGATACATTGGTTTACAATCAGAGTTATCGGTTACTCTGCTTATTGTGGGGGACTAACTTGGAAAGCTCTAAAAGGAGTGAATAAAGAGTATGAAGGTAATGAATCTTGGGCCAATGGTAAGAAAGAAGCATTTAGAACACTAATAGTCTGTATCACCCTCATAATAGTAATATCATGTCTGATATCCTAATGTTCACTAGCCCTGCTCCTACTTGGTTGGGTTATACTATTTTAAGTTTTTACATTCTTGGGTTCTTCTTTTGCCTATTCATTCGTAGTGTAATCGAAGAAACCCCTCTCAAGAAAGCTTCAAATCCAGTAAGGTATGGAGTTTTATTTCTTATATGGGTAGTAAGCCCAGCTGTAATTATCGGATTATTCACACTAACTTTCAAAATATTATTTAAGAATGGTAACCGAAATAAATGATACCGAGATAATACTGAAGATGGTCAGTGATGAAGAAAAGCAATCAATCCCTGTTTGGGATGCTTACATAGAGAAAGTAATTATAGATGGCAGTATTCCTTCTCTTTTAAGAGATATCCTCTCTGGAAAGATAAAGAATCTAGTGAGTTTTCCTCAGAAGTTCAATGGTCAATTAAAAGGTCACATTGAAAGTGAGATATCCTCTTTAGAGAAACGTGTATACCATAAACACGACTTGGTATTTACTAAATTGAGGGTAATAAGGGAGCATTACTCATTAAGGATAACTACACCACCTGGTCAACACTTTGATATTTGGGAACCTTAATAATAATTATATGTCAGTAAAAGTTTATACTCCTGGTCAGTTCTATGCTGCAGGTGGAGTAGTAGAAGAAATGTTTTATCAAGAAGTAGGTAGAACAAAGAAGTACCTAAGGAAAAGAATTGGTCTAGTACGTTCATTTGAACAAATAATCAAGAATCTCAATGATGAGGCTTGGAGAAAGTTTCACTATATGAAAGCTAACGTTAGAGGAGTAGATTATACCTTAGTATATGACCCTGAGAATAAAGAATATCCTTATCTATTCGTAGAAACCAAGTTTTACTTCAAGCAGAAGGCTAAGGTTAAAGAACCAGATAATAAGTAGACAAAGGGACTCAATAATTGAGTCCCTTTTCATTGTAAGCCAGAGCCAGATACCGAAACGATTATACCCCAATCTATATTTTCAAAACTCCCATAACTTATGTTAAACATTTTGATTTATTACTTGCATTTATTATAGGATTCACCCTTACATTAGGTATAATAGGTGAGGTTCTTTGCTTGTTGCAGAAACGTTCTAGTAATTTATTCAAAATAATAGGTGAAGTTTTTATATTAGGAATAATTTGCATACTGGTATTAACTCTTACAATAATTATAATTCCTTATGCCTAAAATCATTGGTAATATTAATGGTATAACCTTAAACCAAGCCTTATATAACCAGGTGCAGCCAATGTGGAAAGATATTCATCAACCCATATTATAAGGACCCGGTCAGTGAATCATGGGAAAAGGACCCTCAAATTCAAATCGTAGATTAACCATGGAACAGAAAGAGAAGAATAGGATTATCTTGGATTGGATAATCAAAGCTAAGGATATTTATGTGAATAGTATTCCTTTTAGTGGAATGTGCAAGGCATTCAAAATGGCTATAATCAGGGAATCAGAATTAGAGAAGTATTTGATTTGTATTCCTACAGGATATTGGACATGAGTCAGAGATACTTGATAGTAAACTATTGTATAATCCTGAATGGCCTTTTATACTTATCCCTGAATTTAACTTTGAGTTTTTGGGTGGGGATAAAACTACTGAAGCTTATATGGGAGTTCAAAACCATAGGTTGACAATTCGAGAAATATATTGGTGGAGAAAGTGGGATAGTGAAGTAAGGATTAATGCATTTGATAAACTGATAGGTATATATAAAGCTAAATCATAGGCCTTATAATAGGAGCCTTAAAAATATCCTGGAAAAATTTTGTGAAGAGCCTTTAGACGGGTTCTTCATTTTGTGTAGGGAGAGGGGGGGATGTGGTTATGTACCTATGTGGCATGTGCCTTTCAGGAAGAGCTTAAGGTGAGGTTTCTTTGGTAGCTGGCAGTAAAAAGGTTTTGGTACATTAAAGAGTCTTATCACGAGGTCTTCAAAAACATCTGGCAGTAAAAGAGGGCCACGGTGGCCCTATCGCAAAATTAAAATTATTAAAAATAGGGGACAAATTTTGTCCCCTATTCGATTTTATTTACTTGCTTTCCTTTTCATTCATTGCAAGTAAAAAATTTTTGATTGTGTCCCCTTTTTCTGTATTGGCATTGGCATCTACAATACAATTTACATTTATATATACTTGCTTTGCGTATTCTTGCCAAGCCTTTTTTAGTGTTTTCCTTTTTTCTGTATTTTTGTTGCTTGCAATAAATTCAGCGATGAATGCATCTAATTTTTTACGCAACTTCATTCGCAAATTTTTCTTTTCTTTGTCGGTTTTGCATTCTGCAAAGATTTCTTTTTTGTAGATGCTTTTTCTTTCGTTGGTCGAAAAAATTTCGTTGCCGATTGCTAAAATTTCATTTGCTTTCATAATAGTAAAAATTTTTAATTGGTTTAACTTTTATTAGTTCTTTTCTGTATTACAAATATACAACAAATATTTGTAATTGGTGGCCCTGGGAGCATTTATTTTCATAAAACTTTCTGGGAGCTATTTCTGGACATTCCTGGCATGGGAATTGCTTTGTGGGCCTTCTTGGCACCATCAGGGCACCAGAAAGAAGGTTCTGATAGAAGGTCTTAATGTTCGGTTCTTAAAATGGTCTTAGCTCCTGGATTGGGTCCTATATGTCTGAAATGAATTAAGGTCTTAGCTCCTACCCTGCATTGCCTTTATTTTCAGGATGAAGTTCCCAGGGTTGGTTTAGGATTGGGTACCCTACCTTATATAATCTAGAAGTTCTTAGTTTTATAAATAAGTAAAACTATATTCCATAAGTTTTAAGTTTCTATGATATGCCCCTGCTTGCAAATGGAAACACTTTATTTTGCATTGCATTTCGGGAATTTTGAATATAGGATTAGGATTGGAGCCAAGAGGTGCCTGCATGGCCTATAATATAAAAGGCTATAAGCTAAGCCACTAAAAGCGATATAGGGAATTAAGGCCACTACAAGCCAAATGAACAGCCTCATATGGTCACAATAAAAGGCCTACCAACCAGGTAGGCCTTAGAGGGAATTTTGAATGATTATTCCTCGGTGATCTTCAATGAGCAGAGGTGAGCAAATTCCCTGTATTTATCTGGGTTATATTTAGGATAACTAGAGGGATCTTCTCCATAGAGGTTATCCAGTTCATTTTTGATTTCTCTTTGGATTTGGAGAAATTCCTTGGTAGGAAGTAGTTTTGCCTCATGGGTAAGGTATAGGAATTGGTATACCTGTTGTGTATAATCAGGAGTATAGTCATAGTAGGAGTCATCCCCGTTAGTTCTCCAGATTACTTCCTTGAGTGAGGGGATAAGACGGTTTCTAATGTAATTTAGGATAATATCCTCTGGTTTAGGATTGCCCCAGTATAAGTAAATCTTAAGAGTGATGGGGTATAAATCCCCTTCGTCGGTTTCCATAAACCCCAGTTCTAGGGATTGGTGACATCCAAGTTGGAGCATTGGGATAAGGTGTTGCCCGGTAACTGAGTAAAGGTTAATGGTAATGGTTTTCATGGTTTTTACTTTTTAATGGATTATTATTTATTTTTCTTTGTGCAAATATAATATAATTATATAATATAAGCAAATAAATATTTAAGGCCTTCTGGAGGTACCTTAAGCCATATATGGCACCAAAAGGTACTCTTTACAATCACCAGTAGGCCTTATAATCTCATAAATGAAAAAGGCCTGAGTTGGCAGGCCTTACAGAAAAGATATGAAAGCAAATGAAGGTTAAATCTTATCTACCTCCAAACCTTCCGGACCCATATTCAGGATATAACCTGCCTTAATCAAATTATTAACTACCGAGGGTACACATTTCTTAATATGCAACCTGAATTCCGATTGACCCATATATCCCACGAAGTTATCCTTAGGAGTATTGATGGCCAATTCAGTCGAATGGTGTTTGGAAATGATTTCCAGGGCAGTGGTAAAGTCTTTAGAATTAAGCATGGCTTTATGGATTTAAGGATTATTCGTATATAAAGTATTGACCAAAGGCCTTAACCTCGAAGGCCTTCTTTACATTGGGATGGTTATATACCTCTTGAGTATATATTGTAACCAAAGCTCCGATAATGAATCCCATCGTTAAGAGTAGGGATATTAGGATTACCTTTCTGATTCTTTTCATGGCCTTAAATGTTTTGTGGTTTATTATTTATCTTTCTTTATGCAAATATAAGAATAATATATAATATATGCAAATAAATATTCTGGGCCTAATGATGGCCTTGGGCCCTTAATCCTAAAGGCCACTAAAAGCCAATCCTTATATAATATAAAGGCTATATTAAGGTACCTTAACCTACCATAAAAGGCCTTAAAAGGTACCTTAAATGTGCCCTAACTAAGCCTTAACTTGAGAAATCAAATCTCCAATACTCTATTCCTGGCATATCGATTTTAGACACCTGTTCCAAAATCCCCTAAAATACTCGCATATATATATATATAATATATAAATTGTATTCTTTAGGGATTGGGATTAAGGCCATTAAAGGCACCTAAGTGTACCAATGAAGTTATTCATCTATTCTCAGATATAGACCTGTAGAGAGGCTATAAGTCTTTTTATCGAAAAGGCCTTAGCTAGGGGCCTTAACCTTACCTTAAAAACTTACGATTATATATAATATAGACTTGATTAGGAGGGGATTTAGGGTACCTTAAAGGCTGCCTTTAGGGCTCTCTTTGGGTCTTAGGGCCCTAAGTCGACTTAGCTACTACGTATAGTAACCAAGATAGCTCTGAAGCTCTTAGGGTACACAGTGAAGGGCCCACTTTTGCCCTACCCTAAAAATTTTTCCCAATCGGATTTTATGGCCTCAGGTCTTTTTCGGAGTCAGAATCCGTATCACCGACTGCTTGTTAACTTTTACACTATCCTAACACACAAATAAAAGGCCTCTAAGATAAAAGCCAACCTTAAAAGCCTTATATGATTGATGATTATAAGTATATGTATTTATATAAGCCCTTATATATGGATGTATATATTAAGGATTGTATTGATATTTAGGATTTTTTCTTTGTTTGGGGTTGGGGTTGGGTATTAGAATCCTGGTTTCAGGTTTAGATGCCTTAATACTTCCCTTAGTTCGGAATCTGTATATTCCTTAGCCTTTTCAATTGGGATGTTGTTATGGTTGGAGGCTATGATGATTGCCCTATCCTTTGATACCTTAATGGTTTTTTCTTTATTCATGGGTTATTTGGATTTGTAGGTTGGGAAGAAGTCGAATTCTATATACCACCTCAGCCAGGAGATGATGATGTAGAATGGGCTTTGGGATGTGATTACTATGGTTGTGAGTAGTACCCATTCCTTGGGAGTAGAATTTGATAGGGATGTGGCTTTGATTTTCATAGTGGTTATTGTTTAGGGATTTTTATCCAGATTCCTTGTGTCCTTAGTCCTTTGCGTCTTAGTGTTTGTTCGTGTTTGATTTGGTTGATTAGGTTAAGGATATGTTGTCTGTATTTTCTTTGGAATGCCCATTTACGGGATGGTAGTTCTTTGTAGAGTTCGGATAACTTTGCATTGAGTTGATTCATTGAGAGATTCCTTAACTCTCTGGATTCTTCTTGTTTCATTTTCTGTTCTTTTGTTGGAAGCGTTCTCCGTTGCAAAATGAGGTGCATCCTCCTATTGAAGGAAATTCACATTGTGCACATATTGAGCTTGGGTCTACTTTTGGTTTGGGACCTCTTTTGATTGGTGGTTTCTTATCAGGTATACCCATGTGATTGAGGTCTACCAGGTCCAATTGTTTCTCAAAGTCATTTGGGTTATTCTTGAGATATCTTAAGCATTGCTCTTTGTAATGGCATAGCTTATGATACAGGGCCCTGGTGGGGAATAGGGAGTAGTCCTGTATTGACTTAACGAACTCTAATTGAGTGTAAATGGTTTTATATTCCCTTTTCTCTATGGATTTACCTTCCAGTTTGGCTTTGATTCTATCTACTGCATTGAATACTGCCTTGAGGTTATGAGTGTCGGCATAAGCTTCGGCATTATCCAGTATTGTCTGAAGGTCTTTTATATCCTTTTCATTGAGGGTTATATTGACTTCTTTCATGGTTTATGGCCTGTATAAGATTATTTGATTTTTAAGCTTTAGCTGGTGAATTTACCAGTCAATTTCTATGTACCACTTAAAGAAATGTAAGTTAAGATACCCATAAGGTATATTTAGGGTTATGGTGGGAAATATAACCCAATCAATGGGATAATCTTGGGTGTTGAATGTGATACTCGGTTTCATGATTAGTATTTTATTTGGATGATTACCCAAGAAACTATCAGTATTATAGCTACCAGGATTATCCATTCCAGTAATGCTTGCAGTAATAACTTAAGTGTTTTCATATCCAGTTATCTTTAAGTTACTAGATTGGGTAGTAGCAGCGGATAGAAATGATACCTCCGTGATTGCGGATTACTGTTATATCCTCATATTGGAAATAATCCAAGGAAGAAACGTATAGGTCGAATACTGATTCCAATTCTGGGTTTGTACCACCAAATACTTCCGTACCCGGAGCGGGTGTGAATGTGAAAGTATGATGACCACCATACTGATTGTTTCTGGTATTAATCTGGGTAAGGAGCATACCATATCTCCGGAGAAATTCTCTGAATGTGCATTGGAAATACATTTCGGGGTCTGTCATGCCTTGTCTTTTGCACCATCCGTGAACTTTCTTCAGGAGGTATAAATGAAGATCTGATTGTGTTTTCATGGCCTTATTAAATTTATGGTTTTATCTTTATTTCTTTATACAAATATAGCAAAATATTTGCTATTTTGCAAATAAATATTAACGGCCTTTACCAGTGTTCGTCTTCGATGGTTATATGAATATTAAGGTTTTGCTGTGGATGGTCCTTTAACCATCTCTCAATCTCCCCAGCCCTTTTGAGACTGTCTATATAGTCTGGAGCTATGGCCTTAACCGTTTCGTATGGCAAGCTCCCATCGGGATTTATCCATGGCTTAGTGGGGGGTTCTTTTACCCGGTTTTTATCCCTAATCACTGCTATCATGACTAAGATAAGGGTAATAGCAACGACTACCAGTATGAATCTTGTCATAGCACTTTCTTCTTGATTTTTCATGAGATTTTATTTTTTGGTTGATCATTCTGTGCTGATATAAATTGGATTTTCGACTTGAATTCATCCAGATGATCCTCTTTGATAAGGGTGAGCATCTTCTTTCCTGTCTGGTGATTGACCATCATTGTGGGAAATACTTTAGACATCTTGGGAAGTCCATCTGGACCGGGTTCTAAGTCTTCTATCAGCATTATTTCTGCTTCCGAGTTTAATGTCAGTATATACGGAACCAATTCAAACATTTTCATAACTTTGATTTTATGATATCTCTGATACCTATTAACTTTAGCTTTTGTTCAGGAGTTAAATCAGAGTCTTTCATTGCTTTATTTACTTCGGCATACAGCTCCTGCATCTTTATCCTGTAGAGAGGTCCTTTGATATGCTTGCATACCCAGTTGTATTCTCTACATATTTTGTTGATTGAACTCATGCTCTGATGGTTATTATTAATCCCAGGTTGCAGCTCCCTACCAGTACTTCATCATCCCCAGTGGAGAGAATCTCCTTTATTTGAGTCATTGCTCCTCGGAAACTCATTTTGACTGCTCCCTCCATTTCATTGAACTTGACCAGGAGTGTATGCTTATATGACTGAGGAATCCGGTCCTGGTCATATTTAATCTCTACTTTATAATCGTAGAGTTCCAACCCCAGTCGGGAATCTAACTCTTCTACCATTCCAAGGTAGGTGTCTTGGATTGCTTCCTTGATGCAATCAACCTCTTCCTCATAAATCTTCCCTAACTTGTAGGACTCCTTGAGACCCGTAAGCATAACCTTTTTATAATCTTTCATAATATTAGGGTTTTATCCTTTTCTTATTACAAATATAATGAATTAAATTTATATTTGCAAATAAAAAATCATCGGTCCGAGAATGGTATACCATAGTTTTCGAAGGCATCTTTAGCCTCTCGAGGTAAATATCCATGTTGTTTGGATGCAAGGTATACTATACCATTGCAACCGATTACTACCCCGGTGATAGTATGTTCAAAAGGCCATATAGGCTGAACTGCGACCATTACTGGTGCCTGAGGGTCCATTTCTGATAAAGTTCCTATCAGATCTTCGACGGTGTAAGTACTGTTATATATCATGTGATTAAAGTTTTAGTATATCGTTTGGTCGATAGTTCTTTCTATTATTGTTTCCCGGGTATCTTTTACCCGGTCAATTAAGTATACCTTAGCAATACTCTCATCGGTTTCGTCTACCCATTTGGCTATGTCAACCTTTCGAGTGAGTTCCACTTCCATGTCATGAGCTACATGTATAGTTTTGTAGTGATGGTGATTCTTTAAGTAGAACCAGATAATCAGTTTATATCTTTTCTGTGCCATATTTTTGATGGTTAGAAGGTGAAACCAATGTAAACTTCCTTGTTACCTTTACGGAGTACTTCATGATTGGTATCTGACCATTTATAGGTACTGTAGGCTTTTGCTTCGGGTATGTATTCTCCTCTGACCCATACCTGAGATTCCTTGGGCTCTTCGATTGAACTAAGGGTAAAGTATTCTCCCCTTTTCAGGTCCTTAATTGTTTTCTTTTCCATACCTTAATTATTTTAGGGTTTATTATTTCTTTTTCTTTATACAAATATAAGAATAATATTTTTAATATGCAAATAAAACTTCTCGGCATTGGGATGTAGAAAGAGATTCTAGAAACTTTATCTCCTATTTAGGTCTAGTTTTATTAGTAAAACAAAAAAGACCTCTAGAAAAGAGGTCTAATGGTTCTTTATTTATTAAGCCTTAGCTGGTATGGGAGCCAGTCTGTAGTAGATATCTTCTCTTTCGGATATAAGGGGATGTTTTAACAGCTCGTATTCCAGGGCTGAAGTATCTGGGAACTCTACGTGGATACGTATACCAGAATATATTTTCCACCCCGGCCTATCTTCGATATCACCCTCAAATAAGCTTATGATATCTATCTTTACCTTGCTCTCAATTCGTTTTGTACCAAACAGCTTATTAGTAAAGTTGAGTACTACATTCTTGATAGTGGGGTAATATTTCGGATCGTACTCCCGATACATGTTATGGCAGTAAAGTCTGCTTGCCCTTACTAAAAGGCCTATCTTTTGATTAACGTGCATAGTTATAAAAGTTAATGTTACATTACTTTATCAAATACAAAGTAGTTAGTGGCTTCTTTAAGAGAAAAGTGGTAGATTTTCTCGGAAAAGTTTTCTCCCACAATGGTTATTGATCTCACGTTGTTCTCTTCATCATCCTCTACATTGATGATCATTCCGATATTGGCCATGAATTTTTGACAAGTTACTCCGAGTAGCATACCCGGACATATATCATCTTGTATATACATCCCAACATAGCCTTCGTCTTCTGATAGGGTATCTACCCATTTACCGTTCTCTATGTATTTGAAGAGATTGCACCAGCCTGTGATAGTATGTATCTTTATCTTACTTGCACAAGCTGATACTGATAGGGTTACTTTACTGTTTGTACATAGCCAACCCTGTCGATTGACTTTTTCATCGGTAAAGACAATGTCTTCCTTATAAGGTGGGTAAGGTAAGCCAAATACCTTAATTTTCTTACCATTATTGATAAGTTGATTGACTCTGGCTACCACTTGATTAGCATTTAGAATTTCTTTCATAGTAGGTGTTTGTGTTATAGATTGAATTGAACTTCTGCTTTGTATCCAGGCTCTAAACTCCCCGCTGTAAAGGGTATACCCAAGTAATGAGGGTATGGGTTATGCCAGATATTGTGGTCGGATAGTTGTTCAGAAGCTTCCCTGATATTATCCTCCCCTGAAATATAGAATCTTATCTCCTCCTCATTAGCTGATACTACTCTGAGAAAACCATGTACAGTTATATTAACTGTAACATTCCTAGCTTTAATTATTAAGTCCATAACCTTTATTTTTATCTTTATACAAATATAAGAAATTTAATCTAATTTTGCAAATAAAAATCAAAGGTTATCTTCGAGTTCTGGGTCTATTTCTTCGTAGTCTATTCCCTCTTCGATTTCTCGTCTGATTTGGTGATGGTCTTCTTCAAAGGCTTTTAAGGCACCATGGTAGTCTCCTGTTACGCTATCCAATTCGGCCTTTTTGAGAGTTAAGCCCTCTTTATCTCCTCTATTGCCCTCTTGTTTTGTTGCAACAACAACGGGTAATTCTTTGAAGTCATACTGATTTTCTACATATTCTAACTCTTTTATACCACCCTTGTCAGCAAGCTCTTTTTGAATCATAGACATGGCTATATCACGGGTTAATACTGGTTCAGACTCACCCGTATTGTTGAATTGATTGTTCTGTTGGTTGAAGATATTTACAGTACCGCCACCAGACACTGCCCGTACCAAACTCTGAAGAGAAGTTGTAGATTGTTGCTTCAATCCTATGGCTTTATTGACTTCTGCAGTTATAAATGGAGCATATCTTCCACCTTGAGAATCCCGAAGTATTTGAACCTGTTGACTTATTTCCATACGGTCCTCAAGTGCCCAGCCTATGCAAGCCCCCATCAGAGAATCAGCAATTTCATCCATCTTATTACGGTCAAATAGGCCGTTGTCTAGAAACGTTTGTTTCATCTGCATCTGAATAATTGACGGTTCACATTTTAGAAAATCTGAGAGCTCATTTACTGAATAAACCCTTGCCCACAATCTCCCATTGTTTACTATCCAGGTATGGACAATGAACTTGGTCAAATTCTTGAGAGCTTCATCATCTCCAGCATTAGCCTGTATGGCTAATTGGGTTATCCCTAACCCCCTTGGGAATCGTGGAACTATCTTTGATTCTTTCATAATGGTTGATTTTGGTATCTAATAGTTAATCCCCATGAAAATAAATAAAAAGGCCCTATTATGGCAAGGGCCTTTTTGAATTAACTCTTTGATAGTCAGGTTGCTGGATCACTGGAATAGGCTTACCTTCAATTTCGATGAGCTTATTGACAGCTTGAATTCAGTGATATGTTTTTCGAACTTAAGCTGGTTACTCAGTGATAAAAGTCCTAAAAACAGCTGATCTACATGTTTGGGATAGATTAACTCTATAGTAACCGAATTAGGTTTATATTCAAACCCCAAATTTACCTCTTCTTCGCCCTTCTCCTTGTAGGTAGACAGGATATTTTCTTCTACCATAGTAGCCAAGGTTAAAAATGTCCTCATCAAATCTTAGTAACTTTAGAGTCTTGTATTATTAGGATTTACTTCTTTCCCTTTGCTTTAGTAGCCTTTACCTTGCCCTCCTTGGCCAAATTTTTGGCAACTCCGTAGGCAACTACGGCCTCCAATATTGGCCTCATTCTCTTTTCTTTCTCCTTAGCTTCTTTTTGCCTCTCTTCTTCCTCTGCCATAAGTTTAGCTTCTCTTTCCTGGGCCTTTTTACGCCTCTCTTCTATTTCCTCATGAATATTAGGGAATAAATTTGCCCTGAGAGGTATTACATGAAGGGCAAAGAATGCTGAGAATAATCCATCGGATAAAGGCTCACCTATCTTTTTCTTGGAAATTTGCCAAAACTTATCCTGCTGTTCTTTGATGGCATGCAAGAATTTTTCATAGGTGAATTGCACCTGCATTTTTTTGCATGCCGTAATCATGGCCTCAATTCGGTCCTTAAATTCCTGGCCGAATGCCTCCATAAATTTTTCCCGGTTGAAGTTGTAATTGGGTTTATCCAATTTGAACTGTTTTACATACTCTGCAGTTTTCATAGTGTCTCGTTGTTTATAAGTTATTGATTTATTAAGTGTTTTAATGCTGATTCTCTAGTTACCACTTGGAAAAGGTAGCCTATATACCTATCTTCCCAATATGATAACCAAACTGGGTTAGGGAACCTAAACTTATTCCTTTCATCTATCGGAATATTTCTGGGCATTCCCGAAATATATAATAAGTGAGGCCCATTAGTATTCTCGATGAATACAGGATGCAACATATTTTCATCTACCTTAAAATACCCTTTTATGACATAATCAGGGATATACTGATTTGACCTTATTCCGCAATCGAATGCCAAGTCCTCTACCTGATATAATTCGGGATTAATAGGGTATTCTTCTTGGGATCGTACCCCTTCCTGAGATTGAAGGTAATAGGTTATTTTAGACTTATCAAGCGTTACGCTTTTTACTCTTTCGGGAAACATGGTACTTATCTTTTAAGGGTACATAGTCTTCTATGTCATCCAATCGGTCAGTCACTAAAGCATATACGAATAGCTTAGCAGGACGAAAGAAGAATCTTCTTATATTCCCCTCCGAAATGTAATAATCGTATATTCTAAAGAATTTCTTCTGGTACTTGTGCTTAAGATTCCGTTGCGTTAGATATGACTTAAGAACTTCTTTATGTAATTCTAGCAATTCTTTATCTACTTTCTGAATTGCTTTCTCTGGTAAGCCAACAACCATAATCTTTCATATTGTTAAAAGGTGATTATACTAAGGGGACAGAGCCTTAGCCCTGTACCCCTCTCCTACTATGAAAGATTAGATTGCAACTGATTCTTTGACGAATTGGTTCTTGTATTCCAGGTATTCTTTCTTGGCCTTCTTGAACTCTTTCGAATTCTGATTCTCGATTCGGAGCATGGCCAGCTCCAGCTGATGAATCTTGTTTCGGACCTGCTGTCGGAACTTCTTCCTGGAAAGAGTGTCCTCGCAGTCGGCGGGGTAGATGTACTTGACCTCCCTTTTTGTTACCACCTCCTCTACGAGGTTAGCTTCTACCTTCTTCTGGGCTTTTGCGACGAGTTTGTCCTTCTTGGATTTCTTCTTTTTCTTTTCTTCGGCTACCTGTGCCGTTGTTTCTTCTTCGCCCTTCTTCAGAGCTTTCTTGGATTTCTCCACCTTTTCGGCCTTCTTCAGAGCTTTCTTGGATTTCTCCACCTTTTCGGCCTTCTCCTCGATTAGAGTGTTGATGCCTTCGACCAGATTAGTCTTTTCCAGTTTCTGAGCCTTGTTGTTCTTGTTCTTTTTCATGGCTTACAATGTTAAAAGTTTGACATTAAATTAAAAAGTTCTTTTTATTTCTTATTTCCTAATGCAAATATAGAAGAACTTTTCTATATATGCAAATATTTTTATCATTTTCTTTGAGGTTGTGTTCTTGGCTTCTAGTGTGTTAACCTCTTGTGGCTTTTCCCTTTTATTGTTTATGCAAATATAGATATAAATATTAATCCCTGCAAATTATTTTCTAAATTCTTTAGAGGTTCGTTTACGGTATTGGCTAAAGTAATGTATGGATATATCTGGTGCCCACTTGTACCCACTACTTTCTTCAATGGCTTTTTCCACTACAGCATCAGGGTCCATAAGCCTATCTTTGATTTCCTCTATAGTTGATACTCTTACAGGCTTCATTTCTCGGATAATTTTTTGAGTATCTTTTTGAACGAGGTCATGTAATGGCAATCCTTAATAGAACATTTGCCATCTGGTGTAAGATTCTCGTTGGCCCCGCATTTAGTCATACCAGTGGCTTTATATGGACAACATTTGCGATGTGCTACACATGCAGCCTTAAACTCTACAGTGCTCATACTCTAAAAATTATTCAAAGTACTCCCTTACTTTGGTTAAACGGCATTTGAATTTGAACGGCATTACATAGTCTCCCCACCACCCAGTTAGAGGTAAAATACACCCTATAATGGCATAGTAGTAGAAAGTTTTTACAACAAACTGATTTTTCTCATTATCCCAAAATAAATATATTCTAGCTTTAGCTTCTTCATCTTTTTCGGGGTCGTCCAAATATACCCAATGATATGACAACCTGATAAATAACCATTGCAGTATCAGGATATTTATCCATCCAAGGATAGTCATACCCAATACTTTCTTCCATACCCAGCTGTTTGTTTGCTTTACTTCTTTTCCCATAATCCGTAGGTTGGTTGAACGTTTTTAAGTCTATGATATATGTCCAGAGTTTTCCATATTGACTCTGCTTGTTTTATTACTACATCCTTTGCCTCCTGATGAGTACTAAAGGTATTCCATAATTCCGGAGTATAGTTAATACATTTCAAACATTCTGGTTCTCCATCTACATGTTTTACCGTTATGTAAAAATATACTTCCCTATCTATTATATGACCAATACGTTCTCCCTCGAATATAATCTGAGCTTTAGGCTTAAAGTCAAATACATCCTTACTCATACGCCCGTGAACGTATTTATTCACTTTGAACCTTACTATCCCTGCCATATCAATCCATGTTTCTTTCAAAGTATTCGTAGAAGTCCGCATCCTCGGTTAACTGGTCCAGTAATTCTTCTACATCCATATCCAAATGGACGGATGCTCCGGATACTTGCAGAGTTATTCCAGAACCATGGCTGCCAGAAGACCCGTGAAGTTTTAACTCCCTGGGCTTGTCTCCAGTATATTCATCTCTATAATGAATAATACCGTTTGAGTAATCGTAGCTCTTTACCTCTGATAAATGTCTTGACCCGTCCCAATTTTTCCAATGTGTAGTAGCATCAGGAGTAGGGGGTACTGTTTTAGCATCCCACAACATGCAGACTACGCAGAAAGCTGATACTCCTATTATCATCTTCTTTGCAGCTTCCCAAATGGTTTTAGCTTCATTTGGTTCTCCGTCTGAAGTGTAATATCTTTTCATAATCTTTTTCCAGCATACTTATTCCGGATTCTCTTTTCGAATGATTTACCTACTGATTCTCCATTTTGGATATCCTCTTTGAACATCCTGAAGTCGAACTCTGACAAAGAATTATACCTGTATATTTTTTCTCCCTTGAACGTAATGATTACATCTCTGTTATCATAGAATACTACTTTTTTAATCCTAGATGAATCAGTAATGTGAAAAGTTTCCATCATAGTTACTGTCTTTTAAGCTCAAAATTGTTAAGGCCCATAGCTACCACATTATTTTCTTTCCTAAGTGCTTGGCAGGTAAAGAAAATATCCCAGAGAGTGAAGACAGAATCAGAACTCATTTCCATTAAGTCCTCTTCCATCATATAGAGTGTACTCATTATAGTGTTAAACCATCTTTGATTTAACCCATTTACCAGCATGTTTTCAATATCTTCATACCTATTGTTGAAGGTATCTTCTTGAACTCTTTGAAAGGCATATATGTATTCTTTTGCCATAGATTCTACCGCTTCTAGAGAAGTCCCATAGCATGGAAATATAATTTTCCATTTGTCTAAACTTTTATCCTCTAAAAGGGATTCCAGCGCCTGAATCTGCACATCCATGATCTTATTCCAGATTTCCTGGGCAGATAATCGCCTCTGCAATTTCAGTTTGATACAGCCTCGGTTAATTTTCATTCCTTTATAATATTTCGTTATGCAAATATAATACTTATTATTATAATATGCAAATTAAATTCAGTGGTGTTGTATTGGCTAGTTCAACAAAGAACCCCGAACCTGGATGGAGATTCGGGGTAAAGAGGTTTCATAAACGATTGCCTATCGGGTTAATCTTCCTCTTTCTTTGCCTTCTTTTTCTTCTTCTTGTCCTTGCCTTCTTTCGAAGGTTTGTCGGCCTTCTTTTCCTTGGTCGGCTCTTCTTTCTGGGCCTTCTTCTCTTTCTTAGGAGCCGTCGCCTGAGCACCTGAAGCCAGCTCTTCAGCATACTTCTTGGCCTCTGCCTCGGCCTTATCCTTTGACATTGTCTTCAGGAGAGTACGCATCTTCTGGCGGTACTTCTTCTTCTGATCAGAAGTCATTTCCTTGCCGTCTACCGTCGGGTAGTCATAGGCATTGGGAGTGCTGGTGACCTTCTCCTTCTTGGGATGGGCTTCAGGCTTCTGATTCTTCTTAGCCTTTTCAGCAGCCTTTTCCTCTGTAGCTGCCCTTGCCTTTTTGTTCCCAAGGTTGATGATGTCTATCCAAGCCTGGATTTTCTTTCCATGCTTCTTATGGCCTGTCCAATCTTTCTTGGGGTCGAGATCATTCTCTTCCATGTAGGCCAGCATTTCCTTCTGAGCCCGGCGTGCCTTCTTTGCGGCCAGGTCTTTCTTGCTGATGTCTTTTGCCATTGTGTTGAGTTGATTAAATAAAAACTAGTTTGAACTACCTTTGCATGTTTATAGTTTGGTCAGGGAGTTTTTGGTCTGTACTTCCTTTATCTCTGAGATGATTATTTCCATCCCTTGGAGATTTGTCATCAATTTTAGATGGGCAACTGCATCCTCCTGAGAGATATTCGTGTATACAATTCTGTACCTTTCACCAGAATCTTTGTTTTCAAAAGTTATGGTTAAAATGTTTCCATTGGCCAAATCTTCTATGCGCTTCGCTAAAGATTTTACCTTACCTATTTTCAGGGTCTTATCTTTGATCAGAGCTTGCCTTTTACCAATAGACAGTCCAGGCATAGATAACCTTGTATCTATATCTTGAACCATTTTGGTTAGTTCTTTAATCCGATATATCAACCCTTTGACTGAGGAGTTAAATTGTCCCATTGAGGCCTTTGAATAGTAGTGTCATTTCCTATTTTCTGGGCATATTCATCAATCAATTCCTCTGTTCTAGAGATAATATATTCTGTCATCATTCTATTTTCTTCAGATATATCTTTTTCTTCCTCTAGCAACAGCTGATATGATTGCAGCTGATTACATAATGCCAGATATATAATGCTATCATCGTCTTGCATATACCTATACAAAGTGGGGAGGCCCACCCTTAAACCTTTGGATGGCCTCCCCTGTATGACTCAAGTGTTGATGTACGTGGGAATATGTGCTCAGGACCTATTCCTCTTCGTCTTCATCCTCCTCGTCATCCTCGGCTTCGGCTGCTTTCCCTTTCTTGCCCATGCCTGGTACCTTGGGGACCAGCGTGCCGTGCTCTTTCTTGGACTTGACGGATACCCCCGGAATGGTAGTATTCGAGACGGCAATCACTTTGCCGTCCTTGTCGGTTACGACTGAGGTGATGAGAACTCCGTACTTCCGGACGTTCATAGCGAAAGTTTTTGCAACGTTTCCACCGCCCAGGTCGATGATGTCGCACTGTTTGCTGTTCGGTCGCTGACCAGGTGCCCGATTCTTGAGTCGCTCTTTCATGGCCTCTCGTTTGGCCTTCTTCTCTTCTGCAGTAAGTTCTTTCTTACCGCCCTTTTTCGTTTCCTCTTTTGCAGCCTTTGCTTCTGCTGCCTTTTTCTTAGTTGCCATGTTATATTGAATTAGATGGTTTCTTTGATAAGGGAACTCCAGGCTTATTACCCTTACCTATGGAGTTAGTTCTGGATTATTACCTTAAGCTCCCTTGGATTTGGTTATAGTCAGAAGGACCCTTACTTTTTCTTTTTCTTGGTGTCCTTCTTGGAAGCGGCCTTTGCCTTGGGCAATGTGATGTTCAGTTCCTTGGCTACTGCCTTGCGGAGTTTCTCAACATCTTCCTCGTCGAACTCGTCGGGATCCGTTTCGAGTTCCTTGTCGTCGCAGAGGTCTTCGAGAGCTTCGAAGTCCATGCCAGCCAGGTCTTCTGGGGTTACTTCGTCATCCTCTTCTTCGTCCTCATCTTCGTCATCCTCATCTTCCTCGGAATCCTCATCTTCCTCGGAATCCTCGTCGTCATCGTCAGAGTCTTCTTCGTCCTCATCTTCATCTTCATCTTCATCGTCAGAATCCTCAGATTCCCCGCCGAAAATTTCCTCGGCATCTTCTGCCGAAATGGGAGTCAGGAGTGCATAGGAGCCGTCATCGTATTTGATGAGAATTACCCCGTTAGAAAGAACCTTACGTTCTACCTCTTTTGCTGCAGCTTTTTTCTTTGCCATAATTAAATTGATTAAAGGTGTTTGAAAATGTTTGAATGATTATAGTTTCGTGATAAACTTTTGAGTATATATCTCTCTGTTTTCTTGGACTGCCATAGCTTTCAAGAATACGTTTTTATCCCTGATAGCTTCTACTTTCTGAGTGAACTCATTCTGGTTTTTTACTTCAAAAGGTTCACCCTCCTGATAATAGGTATCGTCCACCGCATTGTCATTTTTGGTGTAATACCTTTTGACTCCCACTATAAGTTTTACTCCATCCCAGGGATTTTCTGGCTCCCTCTTAGTTACTATGGTCATTTCGCTATTCCATTTTTGTATGCAGTATAATAGATTCTTACATATCCTTCTGGTCCTATCCCAGAATTCAAAGCAGTATGAATATCTCTGTAGCCTTTTTTCATTGCCCTGCAATCATGAGCAAAATGTTCGGGATAAATATAATAATCTCCACATACTGGTTGGTTAGTTACCAAGTAAGCATACCATCCGGATTTCATTTTCATAGGGAACTCAGATCTTGGAACAAATCCCTGTGATAATAGTTCTTTGAGAATAAACTTATCTTTTGATCTTTTTCTTACCATAGGTATACCACCAAGCCTTTTCAATACTGCTTCTTGATATTCTTCCCAGTGTCTTTTAGTCCATCTTATGGAACTAATAGCAGAACGTTTAGTTATAGCTCTATATGCAAGAGCTACTTTAATTTGAGCCCAGGTTAAGTTATTCTTCTTCGTAAAGAGCCTTCTTTCTCTTGGACTCAATCTCTTTAGCCTTCGATAGCTTAACAAGCTTTTCCGGAATAGGCTTGAGAACAGTTCTATATTCTTTTGCTCCATAATTAAACTTATCTACCAAGTTCAAAAAGTACTTTTCTTTATTTTGAGAACTGAGTCTCTTTTTGCGAGCTAATCTTTTCCCTAATTCCCTTTTAGCCGAGTCCTTTGAATTTCTATAGGCTTCAGTTAATAATACCTTAGATATCGGCTTCTTTCTTTTCCCACCAATTAGTAGAGATTGACCTATAACAAACTTCTTCTCTAAAGCTGTTTTCCCCTTTATCCAGTGTACTGATTTTAGATTCTCTCGGCCATAGTAAGTTAAAAACCTTTTTCTGGCTGCTTTCAATGAATAGAATCCCTGTAATACTACTGCTGGTTCTCCTTTATAGTTATAAGACCAAGGATACCACTTATGAAGATATATCTTGATATCCATTTCTTTGATAACTTTTCGGAACCTTTGGTAATATTCTTTTCTCCTCCTCTTTTCCAAGAAGTATGCTCTTACATCGGGAGGTAGAGAATCCGGATCTACTACTCCGTTAATCCTGGTAGCTTCTTTTAAGCATTCCCGGTATCTATCTAGAAAGCGTTTATTCCTTTCCCTATACTTATGAACCTTGATTTTTCCACAGAGTACTTTCCTTTGCCACTCTTGTTTTCTTCTTCGGCTTAATTTTATAATCTGAGGAGGTACCCATGGTATTCCCAATCTGTAACATGATTCCTCGAAGTCATCTGCATTCTTAAACCTATAGACTCGTGGCATATATCTCTACTCCTTCTTTTGTTTACGAAGTGCTGCCCGATACCATTGCTGAATAGATTTCTCCTTGGCATCTGGAAATCTCTTTTGCACTCTCCTGGTAATTCTATCAATTGACAATCCTTTGTAAGTTAATTCGAATACATAGGATTTCTTAGTTCCTTTCCAAAGACCATTATCATCTTTTTCTTTCTTAGGTTTTTTAGGTTTCTCCAACCCCTTTACCCTTTTGGTCTTCTTCTGTTTGGTGACTGCATCCTCACCGATGAATCCCAGATTGAGTTGATAATTCCTCATCGGGTCATCTTTAGGATATCCAGCAAGTTCTAATTGCTGGTCCATCCACTTATCGTATTCATCGATGAGAGCATTATCCGGCTTATTATCCGAATGATGAATCCATGATGCCAGTCCATTGTAATCAGCTGAACAAGCATCTGGGAATGGCATACCAAGAGCAACTGCTCTTCTCTTCATGTCCTTGTAGGTCATATTCTCTAACCCACTTCCCATGACCTTAAGCTTTTCCCTGTTTAGCTTTAACGGTCTTTTGTCTTTTTTCTTACTTTTGCGCATATCTGTATAAGTATAAAATTTTATTTCTTATTTCCTAATGCAAATATAATCAAATTTCTCGAAGTTGCAAAATAATTGAATAAAAATTCTAAGAGTTTGATTTCAGAGTTCTTTTCCTGCGTAGTTTATAGGCTGTATCTAGAGTTTCACAGGTAAAGTCCATGTTATTTATTGATTTGTAATTAATAGCTTTCTGGATAACCTCCCTGTACTCCTTCCAAAACTTCAAGCCTCCTTTACTATCTACAGTTTTTTCAAAGTATTGAGTTGCCAATAATCCAAATGTGTCTGCAATAGTTTGGCTCTCAAAGATGTATATCCTTAAATCGGTTATAGCTTTGATTATATCATCCTCACGTTTGATTGGCATTACTCCATATCCTTCTTCAGGAAAAAGCTCTTCAGATACAATAGCTGTGAAATACCTTCTACTTGAGGGTCCATTTTTCCAGTATTCGGTTATCAACTGCCTTATCTTGAAGTCAGGTATTCGATGTAAGTAAGATAAATATACCTTGTCTTTTTTGGTAGACCTTCTCTTGTATGCAGTTGGAGCTTGCAATATCCTGGGCATTATCCTATAGTTATTCCACCTATCAAACTCAAGAATCAGAGCATAAAGGTCTTTGTCCCATTTATTCTCTGATTCCTTCAGCCTTTTCATATTCTTTATTATACGTGGATTAGTTATAGAAGTCAATAACCATGAAGAATCTCCTGAATGTATTTTAGCTTCTTCTTTAGGTAGCCTTTTAACTATAGCCCCGAATAAATAATCCCTAAACCTTGGCTCTATGGGAGATTGAGGATTTACTAGTGAAGGGTGTAGTTCAAAGTAATCGGAGAATAATTTGAAGAACTTTTCAGCTCTGGCCTTTAGTTCTAAATACTTGTAGTGAGACATCTTGAGAATTTCTCCAGCTTCCCAAGTTGATAGACCCTTGCCTTGTATAAACATAAGGCTAGCCCTCTCTTGCTCAGTCAAACAGTCCCAAGCCAATTCTTGATGTCGTTCCATGTTAGTATTGTTTGTTCATAAGAATCTCTTCGGTACTACCGTCTGGAATTATAGATAAGTCAGTATCATAATCGGTTGAATACATTTTATACTCGTCTGATTCATGATATGCTGAATAAAGTACATTCTCCATTGGTACTTCTATCTCTAAACTACCATCCATTTCTGGGTATATCTTTACCAACATCTTTCTCGTATTTAGATTACTTTCGAGTATTATTGCTGGTATTCCCTCAAACGGATATCCCCTTAATACAACGTAATCTCCAATAGCAACACGAGTAATATCATTTACCGAGAATATCTTATTTGCTTTAGACATTCTGCGATATTTCTTTACTTCTTCTTTAGTTATGGTGGCTACCATTGAATAATCATCAAAGTCCTCGGCATTATCTACTCTAAGCCTTTTTCTTTTTGGTCTGTAGTCCAAAGACTTCATAAATGAAAGTATACCTGGGATGTCTCTCTTTAGTTTGTTTAAGTAGTATCGGTCAAAAGCTTTTTCTGGCTTCATCTTTATGAACCCATAGTTGAATAACAATGGTACATCTTCGTACTCATTCTTACCTTTCCTTGACTTCTTAAGTACGCTTATGGTTGGTACTATGGCTTTCACATGTTTATACCCCCTACATTTCAAATCAGAATTGATTCTCTTGTAGAATTTCCTGTCAAGCCTGAATATACAGTATACATAGGGGGTCTTCATATTATTTTAATAATTTACGTACATACTTATGTAAATCGCTGTAATCTACCAGTCTCTGTACTTCTCTGAACATATAAACAAAAATATGTATTTTGGGAGTACTTACTTCCATCCGAGACATTTCGGGAGATTGGGTTTTTAAGAAAGAATCTACTTCCTCATTTACCATAAAGAACGCTTCGCCTTTAGGCATAGAATTATACCTCATAATAAGTACGGGTATCTTATTAGCTCTTTCAGCATCCCTATTAGCTTGAGTCCAGAAGCTATTTATCTTACAACTCTTCAAACCCAACAGTAAATGTTCAAATTTTATATCCTGGTAACTTTTGCATTCGATAGATAGAGTAAATCTTTTGGCATGCTTTGGGTCAGAGCATACCACATCTGATGATATATTATCGGCTTTTTTCCATCTTAATCCCCCACTAGCAGGTGTTCTAGAAAATTCATATCCAGACCAATTTTGGAAAGCTTTACAAACGGATCTCTCAAATCTATTTCCCTTACTTTTACTATTCTTTCTCATGATTTTATACCTTTATGACCAATAGTCACTAGTGGTATTGTGAAAGGCCCCTTTCTCTGGTCACAGTAAGCACCCTGGCATTAGGAATTGGCAATGATTCATGGTGAGATATGAGGTATAGAGTTTTGTCCTTATATATCTTTCTAATTAACCCTATAACCAACTCTACATATTCTGAACTGAGGTTTTCAAATACCTCATCCAAGAAAGCTATATTTAACCCCTTGGCTTTGGTCATCACATCGTTCATAGCAAATGCCATAGCTAAGTTCACCAAAGTTTTTTGACCACCAGATAATTCCTCGTATGATACCTCTATACCATCCATTATTATCTGGGTATTGAAGTCCTTCTTTACTCCTTGTATATCTACATAGAATATGATACTGAACCCAAGTACGTCAGAATATGATTCGAGAGTTTCATTCAAAATATCCATTGAGCTCTCAAATAAAAATGCTTTTATACCTCGGTTCCCAAGAGGGTCATCAATTACCCATTTGTAATTATCAACTTTTTCCTTCTGACTTTTCATTCTTTCTTCTACAGTTGATAATTTCTTGGTTAAGGTTGAAAGCTGTGCTTTATATTTAGTTATTAACCCATTATTTACTCCTACTTTCTTTTCTGAAGAAAGCCTTTTGATTTCAGATTCTACTTGTTCTATCTCTCTTTGTATCTTCTTTACTTCATATTCCTTATCCCTAAGTTCTTCCAGTTCATCCCTATAATCAGATATTCTATCAGATACCCTGGAATATTTACCCTGTAACCTTTCAATATCTCCAAAGGCTTTCTTTACCTCAATTAAGCGTTTCAAAGAGTTCTTAATATCACCCCTCTTCAATAACTTTATTATTCCCTCAATAAACTCTTCTAGAGATACCTTGGTTTTCTTCCTGGCATCATTTATCTTATTGAGAATATTCCTTTGATTTTCCTTTGCCTCTGATAGCCTCTGTTCGATTCGGTTTTTCTGAGTTACTGTCTCCTTAAGCTCATTTGTTTTTTTAGCCTTAGCTAGCAGTGATAATCTCTTCTCAAGAACTTTAACCTTTGAAGAGATGTCATCTTTCATGGTATTGGACTGTTTCTTTAGATCATCAACCATCCTTTTAACCGACTGATTCTTATCTTCTAGAGTTCGGTATCTTTGATAAATGTCCTGATACTCTTTCAGAGCTTCCGTATAATAGCCCTTAGCAATATCTCTGGCTTTAGATATGTATTCCAACTCAAAAATCTCCTCAAACAATTCTTTCTTGTCTGAAGAAGATTCTTGTATCAGTCTTTTCATACCCTGACCGAATAGTACTGAATTCATAAAAAGGCTATACGACATACCTAAATCAGCGATTATAAGCGCCTGTATCTCCCCCTTATTTTTTTCTTGTACTTCAACGGCATCTATTTCATATATAAGTCTATCTTTACCTTTGGCTCCATTCACTTCACCTTTATACTTAAGGCATCTGGTTATCTTATGGGTTTTACCATTCTTACCAAAGTATATTTCTACTTTAGTTCCCTGATATGATTTGGGTCTATACTTCTCCCAAGTATTTACATCTGACTTACCCTTTAGATTCTTACCATAAACACCCCAAACTAAAGCTGATAGGATGGTAGTTTTGCCCTCTCCTGTTGCCCCTCTAATTACAGTTATCCCCTTTGAGCTTAAGTTTAGTTCCAAATGAGATACAGAACAGAAGCCGTCAATTATAATATTACCGAATTGTATCATTCTGCTTCCTTGATTACTTTTAATAATGTGGCCTTTTTATTTTGGTCTTTTATACCTTTTGCCCTCATATATCTCCTTACCATTGTTTTCTTAGTAAGTTCCCGAGTTATTTGCGGGGTATCTTCCACCGCCACAATCCGAGACTTGCTAGCAATGACAGTATAATAATTCCCGTCATCCTTAATTTCATCTTCTGATGATACATCCACAAATTTAGGAAAGCCTTTGAATGGCTTGAATTCCATTGATAAGTCTTCATATATCTTCCAATATCCAAGTTTACAATTACGATCTGTTCTCCTCTGTTGTAAGGGAGCTCCTACCATGTATACCTTTTTACCCAGCCTTTGAGGTTTATGAATGTGACCTATCAATACTAATTTGAACTTAGAGAGTAGATTCACATTCAAATTTTCTACAGTTCCAACTTCAGTATTGTCTGTATCTTTAGCTCCGGGATAGTCAGTATGTAATAACAAAATTGTTGGCTTTATCATTGCTTCTTTCATCTCGGCTTTTATTAGGCCATCTAATCCTTTGTTGTGGTCTAAGTAAGGAATACCTACTACTCTGAACTTATCAAACTCATGGTAAGAAAAGTCCAGATTATGTAAGAATGAATATCTACAGCATAGATTTGCCCAGTGTGAGGGAGATTTACTGGTTATTGAATTACTTTTCTGCATATCATGGTTCCCGGATATACCATATATGTTAAATTCCTCACACCTATTTAACTCTTCGAAATGTTCGATTATAATTTCATCAAGCGAAGTACTTATATATTCTGGACGGTGCATAAAATCTCCGCAAAAGAATGCCGGACATTTATACTTGATACATAAGTCCTTAATCAAATAGAGGACCCTTATATGATTCAGGGTCCTCTTGTTATCTTCATTGAACTTAGAATATTCCCCTAAGTGCAAATCAGAAAATGCTATACCTATTACCTTCATAGGTTAAGAAATTTCTTTATTAAGTGTTTTCTCTTTTCGTAGTTCATCTCATCCAAAATGAGAACCTTTACCTTGTAACCCATAATATCCAAAGTACCCGTATTCGGTATATCATTTATATACTGTACAATCTTTGAATCAGGTTTATACCCCCACAGATCAAGTATACCATACATTACTTGTGATACCTGGAATTGATAGTACTTTGACAATACTCGTTTACCGTTATCTTCTGTTACCCATTCATTAAAGAAGCTTGATGAGAAAGGTATGAAGATTAAATGAGTACATTGTTGACCTAATAACATACGACATAAGTCTACTGCATGATCTAAGTCACATTCTGCTAATCTATGAGATAGCTTATTGATAAAGTATGCTGCCGAATCAAAATATGACCTATCCGTTACAAAGCTATCTTCTCCTCTAAAAGCTTTGTTACGAAGGTTAAGTACCTGCATATCTTGCATAAATACAGTCTTCGCATCTTGCTGAATCATGTCAGCATGTGGCATGTCTTTGGTTTCTGGTACCAAATCCGAATATGACCCAGATATGAAAGGTATCTTTAACATATCTGCTACTTCTTTGGCAATTGTTGTTTTTCCAACTCCTGAAACACCAGTGAACATTATTTGATATTTCCTACCGTTGTACATAATGTTGTAGTTTTTTGAAAGGTTCCAAAAAATCGGGTATCTTGAAAGACCTAAGGTTAAACTTATCTAATACCATGAATAACCTATCTTTCCTTTTATTATTAGTACATCCTTTTACCCAAGGGACTTTCTTAATCGGGTGCAGGGTTAATGCAGTTCTCAAATCTATTAGAGGCTTGTTCTTTTTGTATAACTCTTCTAGCTGATCCCTTTCAATACCCTTGAACTCTGCTCCTTTTGTATTTATGAAGTCTGATATACTCCCATATTGTTCCAAGAAAGCTTTAGTCTTCACTTCTCCCATACCGTAGTAACCAGGTATGTCATCAGATTTATCCCCGTTTAGTATTAGGTAATCAACGCATTCCTCTGCAGAGTAACCCATAATACCCTTGCAAGTTTGATTTAGGATTAGAGTATCTTTGTTAGGATTGAATATCTTGACTCTTTTGTCTAGTAATTGACAGAAGTCTTTGTCAGAGGATATTATGAGAGCTTTACCTGGATGGTTTATTGCCAACCAAGCAATG